>ERZ1035027.24-NODE-24-length-110843-cov-12.981686_pt1 | contig 110843 bp, 130 predicted proteins | sample MGYA00520604_ERZ1035027 | MGnify/ENA primary metagenome ERZ1035027 (study PRJEB33766, sample SAMN09781743) | gut metagenome | biome: gut microbiome | host: Homo sapiens | place: Madagascar | study: EMG produced TPA metagenomics assembly of the PRJNA485056 data...
TGGTTGCGGTGGTGGTGTTGGCTTTCGCCTGTGCGGTTGCTTTCGTGTTTGTGTTCATCTTGTGTTTCCTTTCTGCCGTTGGTGTTTTGGCTTGCGGTGTGGTGTGGTGGTGTTAGTTTGTCCCGCTTGCCTTGTTCGGCATGAACAAGTATAGCACCACTTGCCCATATTGTCAACACAATTTTTTTGAATACACCCATAGCCGCAAGGGGTGTACCCTGTCGCAAGCGTCCCCGCCCTGTCTGCCGCCTGTCGTGCCGCCGTTGCCGCTGTGGTTTCTACTTGCCTTTTCGGTGCTATGGCAAGTAGGGGGGTGGTTATGGTCTTTTCAGCCCCCGCCGACAGCGCAAACAGATGTAGTCGGTTCATCTGACCCAAACCATTACTTTTTACCTCACCTCCCGTCCCGCCTTGATTTTACTTGCTTTCTCGGCAAAGAATGTCCAGAGGAATATGATTGGTTAAGCCCTTTGCGTGGATGCTTATGATGGAGATTTAACTTGTCCAAAAGAGAAAAGGGCTTAACTACGCCGCCTGTTATTTATGCTTCTGTTTTTCACTGTTTTCCCTATGTTGTCTACTAATTATACTTACATTCCATAAAGGAATGTGGTATAATATCGGTATAATCAAGATAATTAAATAGACTACATCTTGATTGAGAAAGGAGAGCTACGATGGCTAAGATAATCCACATCGACTTCACACAGGAGGCTAAGCCCTCAACCGTCATCGACATCACCACCGTCCAGCAGAGCTGCCGTAAGCTCAAGGCTGGCCTCATCGCCCCCGCTGCCGAAGAGGTACATACCGACCTCGCTGTCGAGCACTCCGCCGAGCCCATCAAGAGCATGGACGACATCATCCGTATCTCTCAGTTCCTGATTGGACAGAAGCGATTCAGAGATAATATGCTGTTCATTGTTGGTATCAACTTTGGACTTCGCATCAGTGACCTCCGTGTGCTTCGGTTCACTCACATCATCAATGATGATTGTACCTTCCGTGACCGATTCCCTGTTCTGGAAAAGAAGACGAGAAACACCCGCAAGCGTCAGCGCAACCGCTATATCACCATCAACACGGCAGTTGTAGAAGCTGTGACCCTGTACCTTGAGAACACGCCCGGCGTTCGCCTCAGCGACTATATGTTCCGCAGCCAGTCCAATAATGGTGTGAACGAGAACAAACCTATCAGCAAGCAGGCCGTTGACCTCATGCTTAAGGGTATCGCCAAAGACCTTGGCCTTGGCAATCGAATGGCGACTCACACACTGCGTAAGACCTTCGCTTACCATCAGATGGTCATGAGCGGCAACGACCCCCGCAAGCTCCTGCTCCTCCAGAAGATATTCGGTCACTCCACTGCTGCTCAGACTCTGGATTACATCGGTATCACCAGCGAAGAGATTGATGAAGCCTATCGGAACCTCAACCTCGGCAGCGTCAACCACAACTATCTGGTAGATAGTGATATTGGAGAGACTGAGATTTTGATGGCCTGATGACCATCTGCTGCACCTTGATAATCGCATATCGGATAAACAACTTAGGACACACCGAGTGTCCTGGCAGTTTCGGAATTCCCTTGTGCTGCAAGGACTTTCGATTCAAAGGTTATAAAGAAGGAGGAGTTTGAAAAAAGAGATATAAAAAAGCTACTCAAAGCAGGTTACAGGCGCTGCGTTGATAGCGACAGTATAACCAGTCGAGCGGCTTTTTTGTGTCCTAAAATTTTTTGGATGGTTTGGTTAATCAAAAATACGCAGAAAGGATGTGATGACACCACCCAATGAACCAGATAACAATTGTTGATGCCCGCATGGGCAGAGGTAAATCGTCAGCTGCCATTCGCTACATGAACCGGCATAAGGACAGCAAGCGGTTCCTGTACATCACCCCGTATCTGGACGAGGTCGGGCGTATCTGCGAACGCTGCGACTTTGACCAGCCCGACAGCGACCACATGAGCAAGTCCTCCGAGTTAAAGCTCCACCTTCGTCTTGGGCACAATGTCTCCGCAACGCACTCGCTGTTCTACTTGATGGACGATGAGGCATTGAAGCTGATTCGTGAAAAGCATTACTCCCTCATTGTAGATGAAAGCATTCAGGTGATAGAGAGGCTGAACATCACTGATAAGGACTTCGACCTGATTGTTACCCAGCTTGCTGAGGTTCTGGAAGACGGATGCATCCAGTGGAAAGACGAGGAATACACCGGGCGGTTCAGCGACTACAAAGAGATGGCAAACACACGCTCACTATTCCGACTGGACAATGCGCTGCTGAACATTCTTAATCCGGAACTGCTCCGTTCGTTTGATGAGGTATTCATGCTGACCTACCTTTTCAATGGACAGTATCAGAAAGCCTATCTGGATTATTTCGGTTTTGACTACAAGGTCGTCGGTGTGGAGAGCGATGCCAACGGGTATCGGTTCTCGGATAGGCCGGATGAACCACCCCCCTTGGATTATCACGACCTAATACATATTGTGGATAACCCCAAGCTTAATGCGGTTGGCAACAAGACTTATACCCTGTCCAAGTCGTGGTACGACAAGCGTGGGTATAACAACGCCGAGATTCGCACGCTGCGAAACGGCATGAAAAAGTTCTTTCAAAGTATTCCGGGTGGTGGTCAGGAGACCCGGCTATGGACTTGCTACAAGAGCGATGTGAACAAGCTGGTAGACAGCAAGACCGGAAGATTCCGTAAGAACTTCCTGCAGACCAGCGCCAGAGCGACCAACGAGTATAAAGACCGTACCGATGTGGCCTACATGGTCAACCGCTTTGCCGACCCCAACATCATGAAGTTCTTCCACACACAGAACATCACTATCGATGCGGATGCGTTCGCACTGTCCGAGATGCTACAGTGGATATGGAGAAGTGCCATTCGTGATGACCGCCCTATTAACCTATACATACCGAGCAAGCGCATGAGAGAGCTGCTCATAAATTGGATAGACACGACGAACGGAGGAAAGACGATTGCAGAATAATTACCCCTATACATATGAAGACTCCGATGAGCTGCGGCTCAAGCGGGAGGAGATTTTTGAGAATCCGCTTGAAAACGATGCGGAGCTGGAACGACACATAGAGCGTGAGAGGGTGCGCTTTTACCGAGAGTGGTTCCAATATACAGCCGAAGATTATGAGTAAGGCTTTTTATTTTTCTTTTGTCATAGCAATTAAATAAAATACAACTGTGAGGTGAGCGAGTCTGGCAAAACAGTTAGTATGTCAGAAGTATATCTTCAAACTGCATAGCAGCAGACTGCGAAAGGCCAAGTGGAAGCTGACGCTGCCCATAGCGGAAGCAAGGCGGAACGACGAGGTCATTTCGCTTGCAGACAGCCAGGTACTGCGCTGGCTGGATGAGCTGAATGGGATTACCGATGCCGAGGCCAGAGCAAAGGAAATCAAGATGGAGATTCGACGGCTGCGCAAAGAGCAGAACAGCGTGCAGAACCGCCGTCGTATCAAGCAGCTTTATGCACAGCTGGACACTATCCAGTTTAAGCCGGATTATCTGTGCGTAATCATCGACAAAGAGAAAGACTATCACCGCGCTTGCCGTGGGTTCAGCATTAACGGCATCAAGTATCAACGGCTCTTGGGGACAAACGGCGGCGTCAAGAATGAAACGATTGTCTTTGTCAGCGAACGGCACGCAGATGAAATCCGCAGGCGCATCAACAATGGCCGCAATATGGAAAAGGCGATGGTGCCTGCCAAGCTGGAAGCCTACAACGCATTGACCTGTAGCGCATCTATCCCGGTGTCCATGCCGCACGGCATTCTGGTAGTGAGCGACTGTGAGACGGAGTTCCTGTCCGATATCATTTACCTGAACGATGAGGGCGACGGAGAACCTGTGATGGAGGAGCGTAAGCAGGCGACCGTACAGCTTAAAGAGTCGGATGGGTACGGTTTGATGCTGCCGTCTTTGGCAAGGCGGTGGTCAGAGGAGCTTGAGCTTGACTATCTTGTCAGCGGAGTGAACACCAGATTCTCATGGGAGAAAGGCATGGTATTCACCTTTGACTTTTTGGACTTTGCCGAAAATGTCGCCGGAACTTACATCGTCAAAGACGCATGGGGCAACGATGTGGATGTGCGGAATGTAGAGCTGATACTGACGACATCCATGCTGAAGCTGTGGGATGCCTACGCCAGCTGCGATGACTATGTGCAGAATTGTCTCCGCAACGGCTATACCTTCGGTGTGGCGAAGACCTGCCCTAAAGAGTTGGAAAGCGAGAGAACACTGAACTATCAGTTCATCCAGAGCTATGAGCTGGATGACGCAGATATGGAGCAGCTTATCAAGCCGACAATGGATGAGATAAAGGATGTTCTGTACGCCGATTGGGTAAAGACTGTTCTGTTTCTCAAAGGCGCAGGACTGAACGAAGAGAATGTTGGCTGCATGGAAAACGACTTCATAAAGGCGCTGATGATTGAGCCCCATATTCTCAACGACCCCTATGTGCAGAGCAGCGTCTACCAGATGATAAAGAACCGCATCAATGAGGCTAAGGTTGGTGTGTTGAAGGTACACGGAAATTATTCCATTGTGTCCGGCGACCCCTATTCTCTCTGCCAGCACATTTTTGCCATGCCGGTGACGGGGCTGCTGAAAGCCGGTGAAATCTATAACCAGTACTGGTGCCGACAGGGTACGCAGAAGTTGGCTTGCTATCGAGCACCGATGACTTGCCACAATAACATTCGGCTGGTGTATCCGAATCATAGCGAAGCGGCAGCTTACTGGTATCAGTATATGACGACCTGCACTGTCTTCAATTCGTGGGACACAGCTGCCCATGCTTTGAACGGTATGGACAAAGATGGTGACCTTGTGATGCTGACCGATAACGATGTTCTCGTCCGCAACCTAAAAGAGCTTCCGGCGCTGATGTGTGTGCAGCGTAATGCCAAAAAGAAAATCGTCACCGAGGCGGACTTCATTCAGGCGAACATCGACAGCTTTGGCGACGATATCGGGAAGACAACAAACTGGATTACCTCCATGTTCGATGTGCGGGCGCAATTCAAAAAAGGCAGCAAGGAATACGAGGCGCTTGATTATCGCATCAAGTGCGGACAGCTGTTCCAGCAGAACGCCATTGACAAGGCCAAAGGAATTATCGCCAAGCCCATGCCGAGAGAGTGGCACGACCGCCACAGCGTCAACACCATTGAAGACCCAGCCAAGCGACGCTTTTATCAGAAAATCGTAGCGGACAAGAAGCCATACTTCATGCGCATTATCTACCCTACACTGATGAAGCAATACAATACATACATAAAGAACACCAACAAGAATGCCATGCGGGAATTCCAAATGACGGTGGACGAATTGCTGGAGCTGCCGCCTGCGGAACTGAGTGACCGGCAGAAGGATTTCCTCCGCTATTACGAGTCCCGGATGCCGGTTGGCAATCACGATTGCGTGATGAACAGGATATGCCGTCGTTTCGAGCAGGAGTTTGACGGGTATCTCGGACGGCACAGTGCAGAGACGGAGTTTGACTACACCGTCATGAAAAGCGGCACCGCTTATACCCGTTCACAGTACAACGCAATTCTGAAGCTGTATGAGAATTATAACCACCGGCTGCGCAGCTATGCTGTGTTTGCGAACTACGAACGAGTAGACGAGTACGACACCTTCTCCAAAATGATGGAAATGCGCACGGAGTTCGAGCAGGAGTGCAGCAAGATTTGCTCCAATCGGTTCGCCCTGTGTGACATCGTATTGGACATTTGCTACCGGAAGAGCTCGACCAAGCGGTTTGCATGGGAGATGTGCGGAAATGAAATCATCCACAATCTGCTGAACAAACATGACGGATTGATTTCCTATCCGACTATTGACCCCGCCGGAGAAATCGTGTTTTGCGGGAACCGCTTTACCCTGAGACAAAAGAGACTGGAGGAATTCAATGAGCATTGTTCTTAACGAATATGACTGGGCGGAGAGAATGCTGAACAACCATGACCTCGGCCCGAAGCCCGTGGAGACCCTTAGCCGCATTTCGAGATATTACTATGAGAACCAGTACAGCAAAAAGGAGATTCGACGGCTGCTCGACTCCTTTATGCTGCAGTGCGACCCGTCTGTCTCACTTGTCCAGTGGTCGGACATTCTGGACAAGCTGACAAAGAATGCGGCCAAGTTTCCATTGATTCGGCTGGACGGAGTTGACATCACGGAGACCGAGCTACGGAAGATTGAGACGCTTGAGGGTAAGCAGCTCCGGCGATTGGCGTTTACGCTGTTGTGCGTTGCAAAGTATTGGGATGCTGCATCTGACAAGAATAACCATTGGGTCAACAGTTCTGACAAGGAAGTCATGCAGATGGCGAACATCAACACCTCTATCAAACGGCAGAGTCTGATGTTCGCAGAGCTGTGCAGTGCTGGATTTATTCGGTTTTCCAAAAAGATTGACAACCTGAATGTACAGGTATGTTTTATGGAAAGTGGTAAGACAGCGATACATATTCAGGACTTTCGCAATCTCGGCTATCAGTACATGAAGCATTATGGCGGGCAGTACTTTGAGTGCGAGAACTGCGGCCTGACTGTGAAGATGCAGGAACCCGCCAAAGGCCGCCCGCAGAAGTATTGCCCCAACTGTGCCGTAGAGCTGCACACAAGGCAGATTGTTAATTCAGTAATGCGCCGAAGACAGGCTTTGAAAAACTGAATCTGTTTACAAAAAGTACCCCCGTCAAACCGTTGTGCCACAAGGCAAAAGGGCGTGTTTGATGGGGTGTAGTAATGAATGATAATAGCAAACCTATAAAATAAAAATTTGAAGCAAAGGATGATAGTTCAGTGATTGCAATTACTTTATCGGAAAAAGAAGCCATTCGTGAGAAGTTCCCCCGTGTTCACATTGTGCGCACGATGAAGAGCGACTCAAAACGGCATCATTATTATATGGTTGAGGAGGGCGCCCCCATGCGACTGCTGCGCAGCCTGCGCGGGCAGGAGCGTCCCCGTGACAAACGAAAGGGAGTGTAAGCCATAAGCACCAATACAGCAAGCTATAAAGAAATGCGCGACATCGTTATGGGAAAGCTGGTTGACCACACCATAGACGATGAGTACGAGGACTTGAGCGAGCGTCTGTTTGGTGAGGGCAACTGCTTCAACTCCAGTGAAGTCCGGAAGCGGATGTACGGGATGCGTACTATCATCGAGGCTATTGAGCGTGACGGTGAGGCTGCCGTATGTGATGAAGAGCAGCTGTCTGCGCTGGAGGCCAGACGCATTGAACTGCTCAAGGAACGGCAGAAGTTCTTTGACCAGAGAAATGCGTTCAACAAACTGATTCGTGAGCGCTCCCGGCAGGAGGAACTCAACGAGATTCTTGTGGAGGCAGTCAAGAGTGGAAACTTACCTCGCCTTGCCTATGAGCCGTGCCATATCGAGCCGTCTGACAACGACCTGTTGGTCAGCCTCAATGATATTCACTATGGCGCGGATGTGGACAACCACTGGAATACATACAACTCAAATGTGTGCAGAGAGATGATGTGCCGGTATCTGGATAAGGTCGTCGCTATCGGCGAGACGCATGGCAGTGAGAACTGTATCGTCTGGTCAAACGGCGACGCTATCAGCGGCAACATTCATCAGTCTATTGCCATCACAAACAAAGAGAATGTGATTGAGCAAATCAAGGGCGTTTCAGAACTGATTGCTGAGTTCCTTGCCGAACTGAGTAAACACTTCAAATCTGTGGTGTTTGTCAGCGTAGCAGGTAATCACAGCCGCATTACGCCTAATAAGGACGATGCCTTGCTTGGTGAGCGTCTGGACGACCTTGTCGAATGGTATCTTGGCGCACGGTTGCAGAACTTTGAGAATGTAACCATCGGTGCTGCGGAAGGCAGCTCTGCCAAAATCGACAGTACCATGTATCTTATCAATGTTCGTGGTAAGACATACTGTGGTGTTCACGGTGACTTTGATGGCTCGGCCAGTAAAGTACAGGCGCTGCAGACGATGGCAAGAACGCCGCTGTACGCTGTGCTGTCCGGGCATTTACATCATAACAAGATTGATGAAGTGCAGGGCGTCAAAACTATCATGGCGGGAAGCTTTCTTGGCATGGACGATTACTGTGTGCAGAAACGAATTTACGGAAAAGCAGAACAGATGGTATGTGTCTGCGATGCAGACGGCGTCCGCTGTTCTTACAGCGTTCCGCTTCAATAAACAACCCGTGAGGGCTGTCCGTGATGGGCAGCCCTCTTCTGATTTTGTTGGGCTTCGGCACACCTACTCCGTTTCTGGAGAAGGAGCGCAGTATGCCTATTACAAGGCGGGCAACTCGAAGGTGAAGAACAGAAGTGGCTCCGCTGACACATGGTGGGAGCGTTCTCCCTATTCCGATAGCGTCTATAGTTTTTGTCGTGTCAACGGTAGTGGCGGCTACGGCAACGGCTATGCCACCGACAGTCGTGGCGTCGCTTTCGGCTTCTGCGTCTAACCTCTCCACCCCGCCGCATTCGCTTTGACGCAGAACATTTCTTTATATGGGGTCGTGGTCAAGCGGCTAAGACACCGCCCTTTCACGGCGGTAACGATGGGTTCGATTCCCTCCGACCTCACCATACTTTGGGAGAGTGGTAGAGCGGTCAATTACAGCAGACTGTAAATCTGCCGCCTTCGGGCTGCGTTGGTTCAAATCCAACCTCTCCCACCACATTGCGGGCAGGACAAGCGGTTAAGTCGCAGGTCTCATAAACCTTGAGGAATCGGTTCAACTCCGGTGCCCGCAACCAGTTTTAATTCTACAGAAAGCGAGGTGGCTTGTATGCCCCGAAAAACAAAGCAAAACGAAATCACAAGCCCTGAGCTTCTAAGTCAGGTCAACCCGGAAAATATCCGGCTAAAGCAGGATTTTATTGCTTATCTGCAGTCTGTGCAGCGCAGCCCGAAGACGATTGCGGGTTACGCAAATGACCTTGATATTTTTTGGGTCTGGAATTTGCAGAACAATGGGAACAAGTTTTTCCCAAAAATCTCCAAGCGCGATTATGCCGCATATCAGCATTGGCTCATCAATGAGAACGGTAATTCTCCCGCTCGTGTGCGGCGCTTGAAGTCTGCGATTTCTTCGCTCTCCAACTATGTGGAGAACATCTTGGATGATGAAGACGAGTTTAGGGGGTTCCGTTCTACCGTAAGGAAGATAGAGAATCCCGCTATGCAGCAGGTGCGAAAGAAAACGGTGTGGAGTGACGAAGCGCTGGACAAGCTGCTTGATGACCTGCTTGCTTCCGGGCAAAACAAAAAGGCTTGTGCCGTGGCTCTCGCTATGTGCAGTGGGCGGCGCAAGGCAGAGCTTTGCCGATTCCGGGTTGACGATTTCAAAGACGACAACCTTGTATGCGGCGGGGCGTTGTACAAGACCAGCGAACCGATTCAGACAAAGGGGTTTGGCTTGGGCAAATACATTTACTGCTACACGCTGGCAAAAAAGTTCAAACCGTATTTTGACGCATGGATGCGTGAGCGGGCAGAGCTTGGCATTGAAAGCGAGTGGCTATTTCCTGCTGGAACGACCGATGAGCAGATGAGTGAGACAACGCTCAACAGCTGGGCAAACACCTTTAGCAGAATGACAGGTGAAGACTTTTACTGGCACAGTCTGCGTCATTACTTTACAACGCATCTTTCCAAGCTTGGTTTACCGGACAATATCATTCAAGACATCGTCGGGTGGGAGTCTGCCGACATGGTGCGCGTTTATAAAGACCTGAGCGCAGAGGAACAGATTTCGCAGTACTTTGACGAGAATGGTGATATTCGGTCTGACGCACAGAAATCACTGTCAGACCTGTAACGGAAAGGAAGGCAAGGATGGATATTAAAAGGGTCGATTTAATCCAGCAGCTTGTGGACAAGCATGGCTACACGAAGAAAGCCGCCACAAGCATTGTTGATGATTTTACCAATCTCATTTTGGAAAATCTTGAAGAAGGAAACACAATTTCAATTCATAACTTTGGCTGCTTCGATATTTTGGAACGCAAGGCTCGAAGCTGCCCTAACCCCCAGACCGGCGAGAAGGTCGATGTGCCTGCGCACTGGATTCCCCGCTTTTATCCCGGCAATAAAATGCGCATGGCCGTTAAGCTGTGGGAGGGAAACCATAAAAGGGGGCTGATGTAAATGGCAGATGCCCCGAGACGCAGAAAGCTTGAAAAGACCACAGATGACTCAATGACTCTCCAGACCTCTCAGAAATTTTACTGCTGCAGATGCGGCACATCGTATAGCCGCAAAAAGGGTTATTTCCCTGTCAGCCACAGTCTGATGTACCGTGGTTCCGGCTATCTCCCTATCTGCAACGACTGTGTAGAGGATATGTATGAACAGTACAGAGCATCTCTCGGCGATGATAAAGAGGCCATGCGTCGGATGTGTATGAAGCTTGACCTGTATTGGAATGAAGATATCTATAACATGGTGGAGCGCACCGCAGGCGTCAATTCCCGTATTCGCAATTATATCGGAAAGACCAACCTGATTCGATATATTGACAAGACCTTTGACGACACTATCGCAGAGGGTACTGCGATGAACTGTCAGCAGCCGGATAATAGCGTTTGCCTTGAACATTTGCAGACTTCGGATGAAATCGAAGAAACACCGGTTGACCAGAGGCTTGTTGACTTCTGGGGGGCGGGCTTCACATCCGATTTTTATGTAGAGCTTGAGCGACGCTATCAGGATTGGACGAACGGCGTTCCTGTTGCGGAGCCGAGTGAACGGTCTCTGTATAAACAGATTTGTATTTTGGAAGCGACAATCAGTCGTGACAGTGCGCAGGGAAAGGCGATTGATAAGAATGTCAACGCTCTCAATACGCTGCTTGGCAGTATGAACTTGAAACCTGCGCAGAAAAAAGAGGGCGCAGATGCGGCGGTCGATGGGACGCCGTTCGGTGTGTGGATTCGGAAGTGGGAAAACACGAAGCCTATTCCCGAACCAGACCCGGAGCTGAAGGATGTGGACGGAATCGTTCGCTACATCACGATTTGGTTCCTGGGACATCTTTGCAAAATGCTTGGCATTAAGAATACATACTGCAAGTTGTACGAAGATGAAATTGCCAAGATGCGTATTGAACGCCCTGAATATGAGGATGAAGATGATGAGACAATGTTCAATGACATCTTCAGCTCGGACAAAGCGAGTATCGCTGAGTGACACGACAAGAGCGCATTATGAGCGGCGCCGCCGTATGGTGTGCCTATTATCGAGCGAACCCCCATCGGTTTGCAAAGGACTACCTGCATCTGGACTTGCATCTTTTTCAGAAGATATTGCTGGTGATGATGAATGTCTCCACGACATTTGTTTTTATTGCAAGTCGAGGTCTGGGTAAAACATTCTTATCAGCAATCTTCTGCTGTATCCGTTGTATCTTGTACCCCGGCACAAAGATATGCATTGCCTCCGGCACACGGGGTCAGAGTATCAATGTGCTTGAAAAGATACAAACAGAATTGCGGCCATGCTCGCCGGAGCTGTGTAATGAGATTGACGATAAGCAGACCAAGATAAATGCAACCAATGCGCAGATTGTATTTAAGAACGGTTCATTTATTAAGGTCGTTACCGCCAGTGATAATGCACGAGGCAATCGTGCCAACATTCTGCTGATTGATGAGTATCGCATGGTATCTAAGGATATTATCGACACGATTCTCCGTAAGTTCCTGACGAACCCGAGACTTCCCGGATATCTGAACAATCCAGCCTATAAGCACTTGGCGGAGCGCAACAAGACGCTGTATCTTTCTTCTGCCTATTTCAAAGACCATTGGTCTTATACCAAAGCTGAGGATAACTGCCGGTTCATGCTGGACGATAAGCGGAAAGACTTCGTGTGTGGATTCCCGTATCAGCTGGCAATTCAAGAGGGGCTGCTGTTCAAAGAGGATGTGGCAGACCAGATGGCAGAGTCTGACTTCAGTGAAGTGAAATGGAGTATGGAGATGGACGCCCTTTGGTTTGGCGATACGGACGGTTCGTTCTTTGAGTTCAATTCCATCTCGAAGAACCGGCGTATTAAATATCCCATGCTGCCGGAGCGTGTTTCTGTCCTCCTCGGCAACAACAAAATCAAAATCCAGCCAAAGCAGCTTGGTGAAAAACGAATCTTGTCTGCGGATATTGCGTTGATGTCCAGCAAAAAGCATAACAACGACGCAACGGCTGTGTTCATCAACCAGATGCTTCCGACCAAATCAGGGAGATACACAAGCAATATCATTTATGGTGACTCCTCAGAGGGGCTTCATACAGAAGACCAGGCGTTGGTCATCCGCAAGCTTTACGACGAGTTCGATTGTGACTATATCGTGTTGGACTGCACCGGGCTTGGACTCGGCGTGTATGATGCTTTGGTTCGAGATATGGTTGACCCGGAAAGCGGTGAAATCTATCCTGCTCTGTCCTGTTGTAACAATCAGGAGATGGCAGACAGATGCACGGTAAAGGGCGCAGATAAAGTCATCTGGGCAATCAAGGGCAATCCTGCGCTGAACTCCGAATGTGCCGTCTTGTTGCGTGAGGGTTTCCGAAGCGGCAAGATACGCCTTCTCGTTACGGAGTATGAGGCGGAAAACATCCTGTCTGAAATCAGAGGATACGCCAGCCTTTCACCCGCTGAAAAGGTCAGGCTGCAGATGCCGTATATCCACACGACCTTGTTAGTTGACGAACTGGTCAAACTACAGCATGACGAGTCCGGTGGACGGGTAAAGATTTTTGAACGGGCAGGTATGCGGAAAGACCGCTATTCCAGCCTTAGCTATAACTACTATGTGGCGGCACAGCTTGAGAGTAAGCTTATCCGCACAAAGGCGGCAGAGTTTAACTCCAGTGATTTCTTCATGTTTAAGCCGCCAAAAATAAAATAGAAAGGTGGTGATACCTGAGTGAGCAATTCTGAAAACGGCAAGTCTACCAATATGGAGGGCATGATTGGTATCTCCAGAAAGTTCGCCCTGCTTAATCATCTGATTACAAGGGATTTGAACAACAATACCAATGCGCCTACATTTTCTCTATATAAGAAAGACGACATTTCTACATATCTGACCGACCCGTACCGGTATGAGAAGCAGCTTCGCAAGGCAGTTACTTATATCTATGGGGCGAGTTCCCATTTTCGCAGGCTCATCCAGTATTTCACTGGCCTTTCCGACTTTGCGTATGTTGTCTCTCCTTACCACATTGACCCTAAGACCGTCAATATGAAATCAGTCAACCGCAACTACAGAAAGGTTTTGAATACCATGTCTGCAATGAATGTGCGGTCACAGTTCCCTAAGATATTGACGGTGTGTCTGCGCGAGGACACTTTCTACGGAACGCTGTGGGTCACAAGCGACAGCATTACCATCCAGCAGCTTCCTGCTGATTACTGCGCCATCTCGACTATTGAGGGGAATGTGCTGAATGTGACATTCGATTTTTCCTATTTTGATGGTCACTCGCAGTATCTGGAGTTTTATCCGACAGAGTTCCAGACCAAGTACAAGGTCTATCAGAAGAACAGACGGCGGAAGTGGCAGGAGCTGGACTCCCCGACCTCATTCGCTATCAAGTGCAACAATGACATTCTGGACTACGCTATTCCTCCGTTCGCAGGTATTCTGCGGGAGGTGTACGACCTCGAAGATTATAAGCAGCTAAAGCTCACCAAGACTACTCTTGAGAACTATGCAATGCTTGTTATGACGCTCGGTATCAACGAGGATGGCGAATGGCAGATGGATTTGGACAAGGCCAAAGAGTTTTGGCGCAATCTGGATTCCGTACTGCCGGAGGAAATCGGCAGTGTTCTCTCCCCTATGCCTATCAACAAGATAAGCTTTGAGAAGTCCAATACCGGTGACACGAATACCATTTCTGACGCTGAACAGAATCTCTTTACAGCGGCTGGTGTATCTTCGCTCCTGTTCAACAATGATAAAGCATCCGCAAATGCGCTGTTGCTTTCTATCAAGGCAGACCAAGCGGTTACCTTTGGCATTGTAAAAAGCATTGAGGATATGGTCAACCGCTTCATTCAGTATCAGGGGTACGGAAAGAATTTCAAAATCACATTCCTTGATTGCAGTCCTTTCAACAGAAAAGAGCTGGGAGATATGTATCTCAAAGCGTGCCAGTATGGCCTTCCCTTTATTTCCATGTATGCGGCATCGCAGGGGTTGTCTCAGAGCGAAGTTGATTGCATGAGCTTCCTTGAAAATGATGTACTCGGTCTTTCCGAACGGTTTAAGCCGTTGCAGAGTTCTTCTACGCAGAGTTCTTCTGCAAGCACTGCAGCAACCGATGAGGGAGGCGCTCCGCAGAAGGATACAGGAGACCTGACCGACTCCGGCGAACAGTCCAGAGAAGACTCTGACGACTGGGGATAATCGGAGGTATGTATATGGAGAATTTCATTTATGTGTTTGACGAAAAAACTCGCGACCAGTTGCTGTCCAGAGGATGTGAAATGCTGGGGCAAAATAACGAGAAACATATCTTTGTGTTTTTGAATACAGGCAATCTGAATTTTGAAGATGAGGATATTCGATATGTACTGTCAGACACACTGACATTCTGACCCACGCTTGCATAAAGCGTGGATTTATTTTAGCCAAAGGTGGTGAACTGTGATATGGGCGAGAGAAACATGAGTATCGTGTTCTCTTCCGGGATACGCAATCTTGTTGAACGCAATTCGTCTTTTGACAGCGGCGTTCTCCGTGTAGCGTACACCGGGAAAAACCGCAATAACAGCTTCATCAGCAAGGAAACCTTTGAACGATGTATGCCGAGTATCTATAACTGTCCTATTGTGTGCAACTACGACAGGGAATCAGATACCATCGGGTCACATGATATGGAGCTTGTCTCTGACGATAATGGAATGCGGATTGTGAATATCACGCAGCCGGTAGGTGTGATTCCTGAAAGCGCAAAGTATTGGTGGGAGGAAATTGAAGATGACTCCGGCCTGCACGAATACCTCTGCGTGGACGCGCTTATCTGGAAACGGCAGGAAGCATACCGCAAAATCAAAGACGACGGCATCACGGATGAGTCTATGGAGATTACCGTGAAAGAGGGCGGAATGGTCGATGGCGTATATGTTATCGACCGATTTGAGTTTACTGCCTTCTGCCTCTTGGGCACGGCAAAGCCGTGCTATGAATCAGCATCGCTGGAGATGTTCTCATGTGATGATTTCAAACAGCAGCTTGCAATGATGATGCGAGAATTCAAGGATTCGTTTACTACAGCACAACCCTCGCAAGAGGTTGGCATACACCCACAAAATTATTCGGAAGGAGGAGAAGAGGTATTGGAACAGAAAGTTGCACTGATGGCAGAATTCGGCCTGACTGCCGATATGCTTGACTTCAACATTGAGGAGTTTTCCGTGGAAGAGCTTCGGGCTAAGTTTGAAGAGTTGAAACCCGCCACCGCTGCTCCCGCAGCAGAACCCGAGAAAGGTGCTGAAAACTTCGCTCTGGAGAGCCAGTTCCGTCAGGAGCTGTTTGGCGCTCTGGAGGCAGAAAAGGTTGAGACCTGCTGGGGCATGGACTCTCATTATTGGTTCTGGGACTATGACCGGGATGCGTCTGAAGTGTACGCAACCGATGTCACGGACTGGAATCTTTACGGTTTCCCTTACTCAATGGATGGCGACCATGTGGTCATTGATTTTGCCGGTAAGAAGCGCATGAAGCTTGCACTTGTCCCGTTTGACGAGGGCGGACAGGCTGACCCCATCAGCGGTATGTTTGCAAAGGTTACTGAGAAGTACACCGCAAACGATACCCAGTGGGCGGAGAAGTACCAGACCGCCTCCGACACGATTTCGTCTATGGAGAACGAGCTTGGCACTTTGCGCCAGTTTAAGACAGACACCGAGAACGCCATTGCCAAGGGCGAGCGGGATGAAGTCTTCGCTCAGTTTGAAGACTTGGTCGGCGTCGAGGCATTTGAAAACCTGCGCGAACACTGCATGGACTATACAGCCGAGGACTTGGAGGAGAAATGCTACGCAATTCGTGGCAGAAGCGGCACGACCGCAAAGTTCTCTTATGAACCCAAAGCCCCCAAGCTGCCCATTCAGAGGGCAGAACCGACGCAGGAGCCTTATGGCGGTGCGTTCGCTGAGTATGGCTTTTCCAAGCCCAATCAGCACAATTAAATAAATCACAAGGAGGAGTCGATTATGGCTTATACAGTTATTCGTACCGATTTGATGAGCGGTACCAAACAGCCTGCTGACCTTGTTTCTCTGCGCTTTTATGATGCAAACGGCAAGCAGGCCGAAGTGGAAAACGGCGTCATCGTCAAGCTTCAGGGCTATGAAGACGGTGAGCGTGAGGTGATGAAGGCTGTCGCCGCTACTGCGGACGATGACCTGAACGAGTGCGCTATCGTTGCTGGTGTTGAGGTCATGTACGATGAGCGCAAGAAGAACCTTGACGAGTACATCAACGAGGCTGGCAAAGCTGTGCGTGGTTATATCCCCCGCAGCCGCAACATTTTCTCTGTGACCAAAGAGGGCTTTGTGGGCGGCACCGTTCCCACCAAGGGTGCGGAAGTCGGCATTGGCACCGGCGGCAAGATTGACGCTGCTGGCACCGGTCTTGGTGTCTGTGTTGATGTTGAGGTTGCCGGTCGTTATACCTATTACGCCATCAAGCTGGGCAAGACTGAGGCCGCTGCTGCCGCAGCTAACTCCGGTTCCGGCGACTGATTTGAGAGGAGGATTTAACTATGGCTGAAATGAAAGATATCGTCAAGATTGCTGTTGATGCCTATCACGGCAATGTTGAGCAGTATTCCGTCGGTCAGTCTATGGAGCTTTTGCAGAAAGCTCTGATTGAGGCTAATGGCGGCAGCACAACTTTGAACTATAAAAACATTCGTGATGGTAAGTGCAGCGGTCTGTTTACCCTGATTGAGGAAGTCCTCAGCCGCACCGTCGTGGAAGGTCTGCAGGGCGATGAGTACTTCAACGCACTGGTTGACTTCCGCAATGTTGCCGAGGGTGATAAGAATCTCTTTGAGGTGGAGGACAGCAACCTGTTCATCGTGTCCGAGGCCGCAGACGGCACTCAGGGTATTCGTCGTCAGCGTCTTGGCGGCTACAGCGAAGTGTCTATTCCCACTTCCCTGAAGGTCGTGAAGATTTATGAGGAACTCAACCGCGTCCTCTCCGGTCGTGTTGACTTCAACCACTTCATCAACAAGGTGGCCGAGTCCTTCCGTCAGAAGCTGCTTAACGATGTGTATGCTCTGTGGAGCAACGCATCCGCGCAGGACTTTGGCGGCGTGACCTATTTTCCCGCTGCTGGTGCTTACGATGAGGATGAACTGCTCGACCTGATTGCTCATGTCGAGGCTGCTGCCGGTGGCAAGGCTGCTACCATTATCGGCACCAAGAAGGCCATCCGCAACCTGGATGTCACTCCTATGGGCGACAAGGCTAAGGAAGACCTGTACAACATGGGCTATGCTGGTAAGTTCTATGGCACTCCTGTCGTGGTGGCACCCCAGCGTCATAAGGTCGGCTCTACCGACTTCGTGCTGGCAGACGATATGCTGACCATTATCGCCGGTGACGACAAGCCCATCAAGTGCGTGTACGAAGGCGACCCCATTGTTATCATGGGTGAGCCCACCGCTAACGGTGACCTGACTCAGGAGTACCTGTATGGTGAGAAGTACGGCATGGGTATCGTCCTTGCTGGCGGCAACGCCGGTATTGGTCGTTACGAAATCGCCTAACGGATAAACAGCAGACAAAAGCGGGGCTCCTTGTGAGCCCCGCATTATGTATGAAAGGGAGATGTTATGTCTAACGAAACAGTAAGCAAGCCCAGAACACGCCGCAGTCCGGCAGAGGGTACAAGCACCGCCACAGAGCGGCCTGCTGCGGAAGTCTCTGAAACCACAAAAAAGCCTGTGGTGCCGAAGGAGATTGACCCCAATCAGATTATCACTGTTCGCAACGGCTTCCAGGGACGGCTTGTCTATAAGAGCAAGCGCACCGGCGAGCGCTGGAGCTGGGAGTCTTTTGGAGCAGAGCAGGATATGGAGTTGAGCGAACTGAAAAACGCAAGGAACTCCAACAAGAAATATTTCATCAACAACTGGTTCATGTTTGATGAAGACTGGGTTATCGACTATCTCGGCATGAGACAGTATTACAAGAACTCCTTGAACATTCAGGATTTCGACCAGTTGTTCAAGAAGCCCGTTGGCGAGATTGAGGATATTATTTCCAAACTCTCGGAGGGGCAGCGGAAGTCTGTGGCGTATCGCGCCAAGCAGCTTATCGCAGAGGAGGAAATCGATTCAAACCGGGTGATTAACACATTGGAGAAATGTCTTGGTGTTGAGTTGGTGGAACGATAAAGGAGCGTGACGGTGGATGAGTGTTTCTTATGATGTATTCACGGGTGCGTTCCTCTCTAAAGTATCAGAATTCGATTTCGTCAATATGCGTGTATTTGAGCGCAACTCTTTGATTGACGGTTACATGAAGCGAGCCATCGCAGCTTTCAGAAAAATCTGCAAGTACGACCTTTCGACTACCGGCGATGATGTCATTCGTGAGTTTGACATCGACATTGCCGACGGGGATTTGGACGAGCTGGCGGATATTATTTCCGAAGGTATGCTGGTACAGTGGATGAAACCTTTTACATACAGGCAGGAAAGTCTTGAAAGCGTTCTGAACACAAGAGACTTTACCACCTATTCCCCCGCCGAACTGCTGATGCGGATTGGAAACGCATACAAAGCAGCTCAAAAGGATTTTACGAATATGATGAGGGAGTATTCGTACAACCACGGGGATTTGACGGACTTGCATATATGATGATTCAGACCACGGTAGGCGTGCCGATGGACGCCACGATGCTGAACAACTATTTCCGCACCCTCGTAAATCTTTTCTTCAAGATTCTTCCTATTAAGGAAAGCGGAGAAAGTTCATTGGAAGTTTATATGAGAAGTCTCCAGGCGGAACTGCTTGGGTGTAAGGAGCTTATTGAAGCAATTCACGACGACCCGCTTCTTCTGTCTTTGATTGCAATTTTGCAATACCTGATTGATACGCCCGAATGCGAAGTAAGCGTTGTAAAGCGAGAGGTGTTTCGCGCCATTTCGATTTGCAACAAGCTGAAAGCGAGGTATGCCGTACAGCAGGAGGTGTCGTAATGAATCCCTGGAGTACTTATCAGGCCAGAATGGCAGCGAACGGCACAAATAAAAGGGACGCCGTAAAGCGTAGAGAGTGTGCCTTTTTGAACGCAAAGCTTCCTTCGAGTCTGTCCTATCACAAGCTGACCATCAATGGGCAGCCACGAGAGTTAGCAGTTATCAATTCGGACAATCTGAATATGAAAACGCTGTGTACAATGCCGGGAGAAGATTTGCCGCACGGCGGCCTTGTGCATTGGATGGACAACTATTGGCTTATTACAGAAAAGGATGCTAACAACGAACTGTACGCCAAAGGCACTATGCAGCAGTGCAATTATCTGTTGCGTTGGGTAGCGGCTGATGGAACGATTGTTGAACGATGGTGTATCATCACCGATGGAACAAAATATCTGACCGGTGAATACGGAGACAACGAATACATTGTCGTTCGTGGTGACTCCAGAGTATCCTTGACGATTGCGAAGGATGAGTACTCCATTCAGTTGAACCGCGAAAGCCGGTTCTTGATTGACGACTACGATACTCATGACATTCTTGCCTATCGTCTGACAAAGCCGTTTAAGCTCGGCGGGAGCTTCAATGGGAGCGGTGTCTTAAATTATGTTCTGACCGAATGCAACACCGAGGACACCGATAACTTTGAACTGCACATTGCCAACTATTACAAGTACTTTCCGAAAGAAGGGCAGGACAGGACGCCTGATGAATCCGGCAAGGACGACGGCGAAACACCGGGCGGCGACACAACCGGCGGAAAGAAGGTGTGGTTCTGATGCAGCTTGAAGAGTTTTATGACTATAAGAATCAGCTGATGGATGACCTGCTGACAAATGCGGAAATCATTCGTCTTCTGGACGACAACTACAAGGACAGCGACCAACCGGAGGGGTTTGTATATTCACAGGTATTCCCCTTTGAATATGTACCGGACACCATTGAACACGGTCAGACATTTATCTGCTGTGATGTGGATGTACAAAAGTCGCTGAACAAAACCTTTTTAATTCCTGTCCTGTATGTTTGGGTCTTTACCCATAAAAGCAAGATGAAGCTGCCAAAGGGTGGCGTCAGGGTGGACAGGCTGTGTTCTGAAATTGCCAAAGCGGTAAACGGAAGCAGATGCTACGGGCTTGGCGAAATGGATTTATACGCAGTAAAAAGGTTCGCTCCGGTGACGGATTATCAGGGAAAGGTTATGACATTCCAGGCAAAGGATTTCAACCGGGTATCGCCCACAGGTAAGCCCGTTCCATCCAACAGGAAGACCGGATAAATGCGTACAAGAAATATGCTTTATCGGCGTGAGTACGACATCAATGATGCTATTCACATCAAGATTCCAACGGTTGGAGAAATCCTGGAATGCGAAGACGGATACTACAGCATTGTAGCGATGCTGACGGCTATGCCGATTGATATGATGGTTCAGCTTGATGATATCGGAATCGACTTTACCACCATTGATGAATATGACCTTTTCCTTCTTTTGGTCGGCACCCTGAAAGAACAAGATACCTCTCTTGTTTTTGCAGACCTTGATTTGAAGCGATTCCAGACTGCCGTAAACGAGCAGAACGGAAACATTGTGTTGGTCGATGAAGGCTCAGGGGTAGTTATCGACCGGGCTATTCACGCACAGATTGCTGGTGCGCTCAGGAAAATTCACCATCTTGAGAAAGACAATCGTAAACCAGCTAACGGCGAAGCCAAAGAATACATGATTGAACGCGCACGCAAAAAAATGCGCAGACAGCGCAACCGAGAAAATGCTTCTCAACTTGAAGAGTTGATTGTTGCGCTCGTCAATACGGAACAGTACCACTATGGATTTGAGGGGACACGAGAACTCTCAATCTATCAGTTCAATGAAAGCGTGCGACAGATTATCAAGAAAATCGACTATGACAACAAGATGCACGGCATCTATGCTGGCACAGTCAGCGCAAAAGACCTAAGCCAAGACGATTGGAATTGGCTAACCCATAAATAGGAGGAATGTCTATATGAATATCAATGATATCACTATCACCAGCCTTGAGACCATCAATGCTTTTGATATCGTGACAGGCGCCTACAAGTTCACTCTGGATGAGTTGCAGAATGCGACCATTGCACAGACTCAGGAGAAGACCGACATTACCGGTAAGCAGGGGCGCAAGCTGAACTCTCTGAAGAAGAACAAGGCTGTTACCGTCAGCGGCACCAACGGCCTTGTGTCCGGTGGCCTGCTTGAGCTGCAGGTCGGCAGCGAGTTTGAAAACAAGAAGACCACTGTGAAGTGGACGGATTATCTCACTGTCGCCAGCAATGCGGCTGCTACACAGTACAAGGCTGTCGGTACGACCGGCAACGAGATTGAGTCTGTTTATGTTAAGAATGCTGATGGCACTCTTGGCAAGACGCTGACTCAGGGCACCGAAGTCGCTGAGGGTGTGTTCACCTACAATCCTACCAGCAAGGCGCTTGCCTTTAACGAGGGTGAGATTGCCGATGGCACTGAAATTGTCGTGTTCTATATGCGTCAGATTCAGGCCGATGTTCTGGAGAACCTGAGCGACCACTACTCTGGCAAGTGTGCTCTGTACATTGACGCTTTCGCCGAGGACAAGTGCGCCAATGTGTTCCGTATCCAGTTCTATATCCCCAAGGCCGACTTCAACGGCGAGTTCAGCTTCGAGATGGGCGATAACCAGACCGTTCATGCGTTTGAGGCAGAGTCTCTGTCCGGCGCCTGCGGCACCAGCGGTGCTCTGTGGACTTATACCATCTTCGGTGCAAACGCTGAGGATGTTGCCTAAGAAAGTTGGTGACACAGATGGCTTCTGCGGTCAAGAAATGCCGGGTATGCGGTAAGGAATATGAAGCCTGCCGTAGTGCCAATCGAGCCGCAGGTGTCTTTCGCTGGCAGGAAGTAGCTTGCTCGCCTGAGTGCGGTGCAATCTATCTGCAAAAGATTAACGAATCTCGTGGGATTGTTAATCCGCAGAAGAAGACCAAGCGCAAGAAGTGCGCAGAGCCTGTCGTTGAACAGGCGGTCGTTGATGCTGAGCCTATCGGCGAGAAACCTGTGGAAGAGGAATAAGCAACCGGGAGGGTGGAGTAATCCGCCCTCCTTTTTTCTATTAGGAGAGATATGGCAAGAACAAAATTCAATGTTGACAAAGATAAGGACAAACGAACATTCGCAGGAATTGTGTTCGACAGTCAGCTTGAGATGAAATACTTTCGTGATGTGCTTTGTCCCGGAGTGGAAAGCGGTGAGGTAGTTCGATTTGAACTACAGAAAAAATATGAACTGCAACCAAAGTTCACACACGACGGAAAGACGGTACTGCCAATTACCTATGTGGCAGATTTCTACATAGAGTATGCCGACGGGCATACAGAGGTGATTGATACCAAAGGCTGCCCAGACAGTGTTGCCAAAATCAAACGAAAATTGTTTTGGCACACATACCCTGATGTGCGCTACCGCTGGATTACCTATGTAAAAAAATGGGGCGGCTGGCTGGACTACGAAACCGTACAGACTTTGCGCAAGGAGCAAAAGCGCAGCAAGAACAAAAAGGAGGACACTGACAATGGCTGATAAAGAGAAGAAAATTTCGATTGCATCTTTTGATAAAGTACTGAAGGAACAGACCGTTCCCGATACAACAGAACACTGGTTTGGTAACGAGGTCGTTATCAAGCATACGATTTCGATTGCACAGATGCTGGCATTTGTGGACAATGTTGTGTCCAGCTGTTTTCATGACGAGGGATATATGCCGGAGGTCAAAGACCTGCTGATTAAAAGCAACCTCCTGACACGATATGCAAACTTCACGCTCCCTGAAAATCTGGAGCATCGATACACGCTTATTTACAACACGGACGCCGTGGCGATGGTGAGCAAGCATATCAATTCTGCCCAGTTCGATGAAATCCTTCGGGCGATTGATGAGAAAATCGACTACATTTGCAATACCAACATCATGGCGATTGAGAAGCAGATGCAGCAGCTTGCGGCGTCCTTTGAGGATGTTTCCAAAAAGACTTCAGAGATGTTCGCCGGGGTAAACGGCAGCGATGTTGCGAAGCTGATTGGCGCTATTGATAAGGGTGGCGTAGATGAGCAGAAGCTTGTACAGGCCTTTCTTGAACAAAGAGAGGATTATAAGAAATGAGCTTGTCAAGCAAGCTGAACGCATGGATTAAGTCTCCGCAGGGACAAGCCCGTTTGCAGGAGAAGATGGCGGAATATACCAGAGACGGTGTAGAAAAGACTGCCGCCGGAGATTCTATCGTTCCGGAAAAGCGTGGCTGGGAAGCTGCCGCAAAGTTCATACAGGTTCTTCAGATGACGGCTAAAAGCTATGACCTTCCTGAATCTGTGATGAAGCACATTGACGAGATGGACAGCGGAAGTATCATTCGTATTGGAGACGGCTTTGAGGTTCCGTTATATTTTGGCGGCGACCTGCATCGTGATTCTCTTGAGAACGATGCTACGAGTTATGGCGGAATTGACAACATTGTGGCTTTGTTTAATAACGGATACCACGCATCCAACTATGTATATGGTTGGTGGAATGGTCACTCACCATCCGGGGAGGCTATTGGCCGTTCGCTGCATAATGAAGACTTTGCATGGGTGCGCAGCAAAAAAGAGCGTGAGGCTCTGAAGTTTATCCAGCAGGCAATCAGTGATTTCAATGGGAACTATGGTTCCGATTACAATGTAACTGCGGTTGCCGCAGAGATATATGAACAATAAATTTTGAAAGGCTTGGCTTTGTGCCAAGCCTTTTCTTCGTAAAGGACGGTGATGACGATGGCAATGGATGCAGATGTACGGTTACTAATCGGCGTGGCTCGCGGTGGTGCAGACGGTGACAGTGAAGCTCTGATTCGCAAAGAGCTTGCTGAAATCATGAAGAACATCAAGGCTACCGTGACAGTTGACACCAAAACATTTGGCGAGCAGCTGCGTAAGGAGCTGGATGCCATTAGCAACAGCGGCAAATTCTATGTCAATTTGTCGAAGATTAAAATCGGTGCCGGTGCCATTACTGATTTCAGGAAACAGTTAAGCGCCGTCATTAACACAATCAACCTTGATAAAGGGACAAGCGTCACTCTTACCGCCGAAAACATCGGCGAAGTCAAGTCAAAACTGAAGGACGCAGGTGACGCAGCAGACGAGGCCGCCCGTAAGGTTGCAGCGTTCAAAGTACAGATGGAAGCGCTTGGACACCAGAAGACTGTTGTACAGAGAAGTTTGAACGGTCTGGTAGACAGCGGTGTGTCTGAGAGCGAGAGCCAGCGTGTGGCATCGCTGGTGGAGCAGTATCGCCTGTGGGCGATGAGCGTAGAAACAGTTCGTGCTTCCAAAGAGGCTACAAGCGATGAGTACAGGCTGAGCCTGGAGGCAGAAGGCGCAGCCATTCTGGAGAACATCAACCGGATTTACGCTGAGCGTCAGGCTGCGGAAGAAGCTGCTGCGGCAGAGGCTGCTGCGGCAAGGAGCGCAGAGGCCGCCAACAAAGAGAAGATGGCGACCATTAACGAGGTCATCAGCGCCTATAAGAAAGTCAGCACTTATATTGATAAGAATCCTCGTATTGACGGCACGGAGCTGGAACAGCTCACGCTGATGCGGGAGCAACTGCTCGGTGTGTGGAACGACAGTAAGAATGCTGCCGATGGTATGACGAGCATGAGCAAGACAGACTTGCGAAAGCTGCTGTCTGACTTTGCCGCACTGGACACCTCTATTACGGAGTCCGGCAAGAAGGGCAATACGCTCGTCGGAATCATCTCATCCGCTTATAAGAAGTTCGGCGGATGGATGCTGGTGACAAGAAGTCTGATGGTCATGGTCAACAACTTCAAGCAGATGGTGACCAATGTACGGGCGCTGGATGCGGCCATGACCGAGTTGAAGAAAGTCACCGATGAGACCAGAGCGACCTATGCTCAGTTCTTCAACGAGGCAGCTGTGCGTGCCAAGAGTCTCGGCGCAACGCTGACCGATACGATTACAGCAACAGCGGACTTTGCAAGACTTGGCTACTCCATCAGTGAAGCGGCAGAGTTAGCAGATGCCGCGCTGGTCTACAAGAATGTTGGCGATGGCATCAATGATATTTCCGAGGCATCGGAAAGCGTCATCTCTACCATGAAGGCGTTCGGCATTGAAGCTGCCAATGTAATGACCATTGTTGATAAATTCAACGAGGTTGGCAACCGGTTTGCTATTTCCTCAAAGGGCGTTGGTGACGCATTGGTGCGTTCTGCCTCTGCTCTTGCAGCTGCCGGTAACAGTCTGGATGAGAGTATCGCTCTTGTAACGGCGGCAAACAATGTTGTGCAAGACCCTGAAAAGGTCGGTACAACAATGAAGACCGTTTCCATGTATCTTCGTGCTGCAAAGACTGAGGCGGAAGAAGCCGGTGAAAGCACAGAGGGTATGGCGGAAAGTGTCTCCAAGCTGAGAAAAGAAATCCTTGCGCTGACCAGCGGACGGGTCGATATCCAGCTGGACGAAGATACTTTCAAAAGCACCTATCAGATTTTGAAGGAGCTTTCCGAAGTTTGGGGAGACCTTACTGATATTACCAAAGCCAACATCATGGAGATGATTGGCGGCAAGCGAAACAGCAATGTGGTGGCTTCGCTGCTGAACAACTTTGCGGATGCAGAGGCCGTTCTTGAAGTAGCAGCGGACTCTGCCGGTTCTGCCCTCAATGAAAATGAGAAGTATCTCGATTCTATCAATGGCAAAATTGCCCAGTTCCAGGCAGCCTTTGAAAAGCTCTCCGCCTCCTTTGTAAGCTCCGGGCTTGTTAAAGGCGTTGTAGATGGTGGTACGGCCATTCTCGAAACGCTGACCGCAATCATCGATAAGCTGGGTTCATTCCCTGCTTTGATTTCCACAATCACCGCAGCTGTAACTGCGTATAGCGGTGCCAAAGGAAAGAACCTCGGAATCTTTGATGTCGTTGATGGGAAGATAGGCGTTTCCGGTGGCATTACAGATTGGTCTGCGGCTAACAAAAATATTGCTGAGTACAACAAGGTGCTTGGCTCATCCATACAGACACAGCAGATATTTATCAAATATCTTGATGGCACTGACGATGCTCTGTCGGGGTATCTGAAATCATTAAATGGTGGCAAAGCCTCCATGTCTGGCTACAAGGCGTACTGCAAACAGGCCGGTGTGGAGACGAAGGCGTTTGGAGCAAGTTCAAAAGCAGCTGCGATTGGCGTCACTGCGCTTAACACAGCCATCAATATGCTCATCTCGCTGGGAATTGGATTGGTGATTCAGGGAATCATCACAGGTATTACACATCTGATTAACGCCAGCGATGAAGCGATTGAAAAAGCAAACGAACTGACCAATGCATTCAATGAGTTCCGCCAGACAAACTCTGATAACATCGACAAACTGCAGTCGCTGAAGGAAGAGTTTGAGACACTGTCAGTTGGCGTTTCCCGTTATGGCGAGAATATTTCGTTGACTGCCGATGAGTATGACCGATACAAGCAAATCGTTCAGACGATTGTGGATATCTCTCCTGCTTTGTCAGAGGGGTATAGCATTGAAAACGGTTATCTTGCGGACAAGAACGAACTGATTGAGCGTGCCATTGAGCTGCAGGAGCAGCAGTATAAGAGTGAACTCCGGCAGATGACAACCACAGAAAAGCTTTCTGAGGTTATCAAGGGGTATGCAGCGTCTTACGACAAGCTGAAAAACGGCGACATTATGACCACGGATACGGATTTGTCCAACAATATGTGGCAGATGTTCCGTGTCAATGACAGAGATGTGACACCTGAGTTTGTTGGAAACTCCGGAGACAATAAGAGCCGGTATCTGTCTGAGCAGATTATGAAAGCTCTGGGCGTAACCGATATTGGCAAGGAGCTGGAGAAGTACACAAACGAGTACGGCTATTACCAGTGGGGCGACTTCTGGGATGACTATGCAGACCAGGTTTCTCACAATATTGGAAAGATTGCGGCCTCTATCGACTATACGGAAATTGGCTTCGAGTCTCTCTCTGATTTTGAAGCTGCTGTTGAAAAGACAAAGAACGCTGCTGTTCGTTATGGTGAGGCACGGGATGGGCTTGAAAAGGCCAATCAGGATGTTGCTGACCAACTGAAGCTTGTTGCGCAGAACAATGCCGCTTATGACGATTTAAGCACAGAGGCACAAAATATTGTTTCCAATTTCATCGACCGCTTTGGTGTTGATGATGTCACAAAGAAAAACTTCTGGGGAAAGATTGTCCCCGATGAAGACGCTATTACCGATATTAAGGTTCAGATAAACGACTTCATCGACAAGCTGACACCGGAAGTGCAAAATGCAATGTCCGGTTTGTTCGACCTGAAGGGGCTGTTCGATGCCGGTGACATCAATGTCGATGAATTCCAGGAAACTGTCAATGCGATTATCAGCGACCTTGAAGCGGCTGGGTTTGACGATGACACCATCAAATACCTCAAGCTCTCATTGGAAACAGATACCGTCGAGCGGCAGCTTGCCGCTGTCAAAGAAGCTATCGGCGGCGTTGGCGGCAAGTACGATGCGCTGTTAGGCGAGATGTCTGCGCAGGAGCTGGAAATCGCTTATAACATTATCTCCGAAGAAGGCTCCATGACCTTCGAGGAATTGCAGGAGAAAATCGAATGGCTGAAATATGCCAACGCCGATATGGTGAACACCCTCGATTTCTCCGATATGATATCCGGCTTGGATAGTGCGAAGGATGGCCTTGACAGCATTATCTCTGCGATGGACAGACTGAACTCCGGTACTGCCATGACAAAGCAGCAGCTTGCCAACCTCGCCTTACAGTACCCCAAGCTTCTGGAGCAGGCAGACCTGTTTGTTGACGGGTCTATCGACGGTCAGAGGCAGTTGCTGAACAGCGTTCTTGAGATGAACGAGGCAGAGTATGATGCCCAGCTGGACACCAAGATTGCTGAGCTGAAAGCAACCGAACAGGTCATCAATGACCAGCTCGCTTTGGAAACCGAAAAGGCTAACATTATTGCCGATATAAAGAACCTGAGTGTCAACGGGCAGGTTCAGCAGGAGGAAGCTCTTCTCCAAAAGATGAATGAGCTGAATGACCTGCAGGGCAGAAACTATGTGGCTGAGAAGAATGGCGAGCTGACCGTAAACGAGGAAGCCCTGAACAAAAAGCTGGGTGCAGAGGTTGAATATGGTCAGCAGGCAACGGAGAACATCTGGCAACCGTATGCCAATACCATTAAGAGCGCACATACGCAAGGCTTCTCCAAGTCGCTTGAAGCAACCAACAACTACGGCGCCAGCCTGTTTAGCAAGATTCGCAATATTGCCTCCAGCGTCTGGGGCGCACTGAGTCAAGCTGTTAAGGACGCCACGACCGGTAACTGGCAGGGCATCTCCCACTATTTCCAGTCCGCAGTGTCCGGTGCGGTGGGCGGCACTTCGATTGATGCCGGAGATGTCACCGTCACCTTCGACGGTGCAAATACCTATGTCGGCACAGATACACTGGACGACTGGGTTTCAAAGCAGGAGCAGGCATCTGTGCAGCGTATTGCCGCATTGGAGGATTTCAAACAGCGGACGGTCAACGCCTACAAAAACCTTGAGGCACTGCGTGGGCTTGACCTGACGAGCATCTATGGTTCTGCTGGTAGTTCTTATGGCAGCAGAAGCGACAGCAGCAGTGGAGGCAGCTCTGATGGCGACAGTGATACCAAAGACAAGATTAAAACAGTCGAAGAATATATCGCTGACATCGATGCCTATTACGAAGCTGAGAAGCGGCTGCAGGCCGCACAGGAACGGGCAAACTCTCTGGCGAAAAAGCTGAAGTATGCGGAAGACCCGGCTGAGAAAATTAAGCTATCCAGCGATTTGATTGATGCCTATAAGGAAGAGATGGCCGCTGAAAAGGATTTGATGGAGCTGAAAAAGAGCACCATCGCATCCAATGTCGGTGCTCTTCGGGCGCTTGGGTTTGAGGTCGAGTATAACAGCGAAACAAATGAGCTGTACATTAAGAACCTTGAACATCTGAATGAGCTTACGGCATCGTCTGCCGGAGAGTACGATACGCTGCAGGAAGCGACGAACGCCCTTCGTAAGGAAACGGAAGGCCTGATAGATGTAACGGAGAAGCTTAACGATGACAACATCGATGCCGCAAGCTCCATTGAGGATTTGGGTTATCAGGTTCAGGAGACGAAGAACAATATCATCGATTACATCGAGGAAGTCTATAAGAAGCAGATAGATGCTTATCAAAAGATTATAAACCTAAGAAAAGAGATGATTGAGTCCGCCAAGGACGAGTTCGACTATGAAGCTGATATTGCCGATAAGGTCAAAGAGATAGCAGACCTGCAGGCCAGAATCGACCAGCTTGCTCTGGATGACAGCAGAAGCGCACAGGCAGAGCGAAACACGCTAATGCAGGAGCTGGAAGAAAAGCAGAAAGACCTTGCAGACACACAGAGAGACCACTCTGTCGAGGCTCAGACCAATGCCTTGGACAAGATGGGCGAAGACTACGAGTCTGATAAAGAAGCGGAATTAGAGCTGCTCAGAAGTACCGTCAATTCTTCCGAAGAACTCTGGACGGCATTTTACCAGACACTTCTTGGGCAGAGCGTATCTGTTGGCGCATCAATAGATGCGGAGATTTCTTCTGCGTGGATACGGGCTGCGGAAGCTGTAAGACAATACAGCGATGCAGTAAGCGGCGTAAGCGGCGTTGGCACCGTGGTAAGCAATGTCCCCAAATACCACGATGGCGGCGTTGTTGATGAAGCAAACCTCAGCAAGGATGAAGCTCTTGCTATTTTGCAAAAGGGCGAAGTCGTATTGAATGAGGCCAAGCAGAAAAGTCTGTATCGCATCATTGATTTTCAGACAGAACTGTCGAAGCGTCTTGGCGTGGTTATCGGTACGCTTCCGACAATCTCGGCTCCGGCGTCAGGTATCAAAGACACCATGAGTGGATTGACGCAGGACATCATCGGCGGTACCGCACAGAGCCTTGTGTTTGAACCGCACTTCGAGGTCAACATCACCCATAGTGGTGAAATGGCCGACACGGACGCAAAAGCCTATGGCGAACGGATTGCCGATGTGGCGATTGACAAACTTTACAGCGCATTTGAGCGGCGCGGCATCAACAGTACGCGAGGCTCAAGGCTGAAACCATAAGCAACCCAACGGGGAGATACGGGAAACTGTATCTCCCCTATTTCAGAAAGGAGGTTTTCTCAAAGTATGGTAGTTGATTTCTCAAAGATAGACCTGCGGGAACCGCCAATGCTGATTCTTAAAAATACGACCGATGTGCCGATTGGCGTGCTGGGCTATGCCATGAATATCACTGCTGATATTAAATATGATGAAGCCTCTGTGATTGAGTTTAATCTTCCCGCACAGGTGGATGGTGAGCCTACACCGTATTATGATGCGGTCATTGGTATGCGCATTGTTGAACTGCAGAATATCGGACAGTTTATCCTTGTGAATCCCAAAGAAACCGGAGACGGTGTGAAGAAGACAAAGGCGTGCAAGGGCTATTCCCTTGAGTATGAGTTCACTTTCAAGAAGCTCTCGCTGGCAAACGCCACCTATAATTTCTGGAACCCTGTTACACCGGACAGTACCTTGCTTGGCATTATCCTTGAGCTAATGCCATCATGGAGCATTGGAAGCATTGACAGCAACCTTGTCGGTAAGTATCGCACCTTTGAGGTCTCAGATGAGAATCTCTATAACTTTATCAAGGGAACGATACAGACTTCCTATAACTGCATTTTTGACTTTGATACCTATAACCGAAGAATCAATGTAAAGGATGCTTCTTCTGCAGTTCCGACCAATCCAATTTACATCTCTAACGCCAACCTTGCAAAAGAGATTACGGTCGAAGAGAATACGGAGAGCATCGTCACCCGGCTGGATGTCAACGGTGCCGACGGCGTAAACATTCGTGATGTGAACCCCAGCGGAACCAATCAAATTATCAATCTGGATTACTTCATGAATGCCGACAATTTTAATCAGGCATTGATTGATAAATACTATGCGTGGAAAGAAAGCTACGCAAACTATCAGCTCCCTTACTACAATCTGTCTGTGGAATATGTTCTGCAAATTATGCGTAAAACCACGGAACAGACGGCGTTGGTCGAGTTGGAAAGCGAACGGACGATTTTGGAAAACGAACAGGCAATCATCATCCAAGGTATTGCACGCGACCTTGTTCCACAAAGCAAATTGGATGATGTAAACACCAGAATTGCCGCAAAGCAAGCTGAAATTAACGCCAAGAACGAGGAAATCAAAAGCATCGAAGCGCAGGCAGCATCCATATACAGTGAACTGGTTACGATAAATAAAGCGGCTAATTTCAAATCCTACTTCACGCAGGAAGAGTATTTGCAGCTTGACCGATATCTGAAGGACGACGCTGTGTCGGAGAGCAGCTTTGTGGCTCAGACAACTGATTCCTATGCGGATGAGGACACGGGGAACCATGTCGCCAATAAGCTGATTGGTGTTAGCGATGCCAGTATTACTTATGTGACCAATACACGCAATAAGGAAATCTATGATGTCAAGGGCGGCAGAATCAAGGCCGACTTTATTGATGCAGAGGTTATCAGTGCAGCATTTGAAAAAGCGCCAAACAACAGTTTTGTGATGACGGCATATCTCGGCGCGGGCGTAACGGGCGACCGGTCTTTCCCGAAGGGGTGTATCTCTTTGACGGGAACGGTGTCTTCCGTTGCGCACGATATGGCGGCAGACACTGAAATCCCTGATTTGTTGGTCGGCACGAAGCTGGACATTACGGTCAGCGAGGGATATCTGTATTTCACACTGAACACCAGTGAGTATGAGAAGCGTGCTGTCGCATGGGACTTGTTTGAATACGGCAACGAGATTCTGACCAAGGTATCGCAGCCCTCCTATACATTCGGCGTGACAAGCGCAAACTTCTTATGCCTTGACGATTTCGTGAAGTTCAAGAATAAGCTGCGCCACGGCGAAAAGCTCTATGTCGGTATCAGTGAGGATGAAACGCTGGCACCTATTTGCGTGGGCGTAAAAGTAAGCTTTGATTCGCCTAACGACCTGACGCTGGAGTTTAGCGACACCTACACCTCTGGTGATAGTTCTTTCCTGTTGGCTGATTTGTTGGAGCAAAGCGTCTCAATGGGTAAGAGCGTAGACCTGAATAAGTACAACTACTCTGCGTTTATGGACAGCGGCGCTTCTACAAAGGTCAAGGACTTTATGCAGACGGCACTGGATGTGTCCAAGAATGCCATCATGTCTTCTAAGGAGCAGGCTATCTCGTGGGGCGATTCCGGCATTCGGCTGCGCAAGTGGAGCGACGAAGCTCATACAGAGTATGAACCGAAGCAGGTGTGGCTGAACAACAACAGCATTCTGATGACCAGCAACAACTGGTCAACGGCAGAGCTGGCTATTGGTAACTTCTACGATGAGAACCTCGGGGATTGCTGGGGCATCGTTGCTCCCAATATTGTTGGTACTTTGCTCGCTGGCAGCAACCTTGTTATCGAGAGCGCAAAGCAGGATGGTGGCGTATCGGTGTTCAAGGTAGATGCCGAGGGGTGCGTGCTGCACAACAGCAACTTCAGCATCACCAACGAGAAGAGCAACTCGCATATTCTCTTAGACCCGATGCATGGTCTGATGATTGGTAAGTATCCGCTTATCAACAATAAGGGTGTCGTAGACGACGATAAGAAGCTTTTCTATGCGGATACTAACGGCAACCTGACACTGAAAGGCACCATCTACGCTACAGCCGGTTCTTTTAGTGGCGAAGTCACTGCGCTGAGTGGATACATCGGCCAGCCGTCACAGGGTTGGACTATTATCAGCGATGCAATTTACAACGGGAAGCCTTCGTTCTCCAGTACCACTTCCGGCATCTATATTGGAACGGACGGCATTTCTCTTGGAACGGCAAGCAACTATATCCGCGCCAATAAGAACGGCTATCTGCTTGCAAACAATGTGAGCATTTCTGGCAAGGTTGAGGCAACCAGCGGTATTATTGGCGGCTGCGAAATCTCCAATGGAACGCTGCAGGTCAGCAATGCAAACATCGTCAGTATCAATGCCAGCAAGATTACGGCAGGCACTATGTCAGCCGACAGAATCAGCGGCGGTACGATTGATGCGACTGATGTGACCATCAAGAATCTGAACGCCAGTAATATTACATCGGGCACCATCAACGGCAATATTATCAAGGTGACGAACCTGAGCGCAAGCAACATCACTTCTGGTACGCTGAATTGTACCAATGTTACCGTTACCAACCTTCGGGCAGATAGCATTACTGTTGGCAAGCTGACGGCAAGCCAAATATCGGGACTGCCTGCGAGCCAAATTACCTCTGGTCAGTTTAACACGCAGAGAATCCCGGAGCTTAATTGCAGCAAGATTACTTCCGGTACTTTTGACCCGGTGCGCATTCCGAACCTGTCTGCAGATAAGATTACAACGGGCACACTTTCCGCAAACAGAATCAGAGGCGGCGCCTTATCCGGATGTTCCATCAGCATCGGAAGCTTTAGTGTCAATTCTTCTGGGCAAGTGTCATTGGGCTATGTAAGAGATATGTCCATTTATGGGTATTGCCGCACACGAGGCTGGGCTACATATACCGGTATCTCCGACTCAATTCCGTACATGAACAATATGATTGACCAATGGCTATTGTATGTCGTCAAAGGCATTGTTGTTGGATATTCAAACAATTAAGGAGAGCGATTATGAAAGCAGCCGATTTAATTAAGGAAGTGCGCAGTAGCACACAATTATTGTGGGATTCCCATATGCGCTATATCGAGTCTGGCGGAGAGGTGGGTATGCCTTGTTTTACGCCAGACATATTGAAGCAAAAGTTAGACCGTACCGACAGAGACATCATTGAACAAGGACTGGCAAAAGGCGTTTATATTGAGGACGCTGAAGAATACCTTGCCAAACTTGGCTGATTCGTCTCAGTGTGTAAGAAAGGAAAAGAGTATGATTCAAGAAAAGATTAACAGAGCCTACGAGTCTCTGATGAAGCTGAACAACTTTAAGTTACCTGTTAAAAAGGCGTATGCGGTATATAAGCTGGTTCAGGCAGCTGACAGCGCTTATCAGTTTGCGCTCTCGGAGGAGCGCAAGTATCTGGATGAGTTCCATGGAACGCTGAAGGAGGACGGGAGTATCACATTCCTGACTCCCAGCGATTGTACCGCATTCAAAGCAAAGCTGGATGAACTGTGCAATATGGAAGTGGATATTGCAATCGAGGTTGTGAAGCTGAACGAAAAAGACCTGGGTGAGCAAACGCTTTCACCTGCGGATATTTTCAATTTGGAGGGCTTTGTTGACTTTACATAATCGCAAGGAGGTGGACTATGGCGTTTTGGGGAACCGAGTTCATTTTTGATGATATTCCCTGCTCCGAGTTCGGGCTCATGGTTTACCACTTCGGTTCAAACGGACAGGACGATGTGAATTTCCAGAACGGAGAAATCGTTGAGGATAGGATTCCTGGGAGATACGATGCGCTTACCTATGGGTTGGTGCAGAATCAGTCGTTGGAATATACGCTGGTTTTCGGGGCGAACATGGAATCTCTTGATGCAAACGCAAATCTGGACAGGTTTGAAGTCGAGGCGATTGCTGCATGGCTCACTGGGCACAGTACAAGAAAATGGCTTGTAATTGTGCAGGACGATATGGAACCGTTTCGGTATAAGTGTACAATTTCAGAACTGAGGCTGATAACCTACGGCGATTTGCCGTGGGCTTTTTCATGCAAGGTAAGCTGCGATTCTCCGTTCGCCTATACCCTACCGGACGAGTACATCTATGCGGTCAGTGGTCAGTTACAGGTTCGCCTGTTTAACCGGAGCAGCTACAACGGCTTTTACAGGCCGAAGTTGGAGATAACCATGTATGGCGGAGACGACATCTCCATCCAGAATCTCTCGGACAACAACCGAACATTTCAATTCAAAGGGCTGCCAGGAGGCCGCTCTTTGACCATATATGTAGACAACAAAAATCAGGTCATCACAAACAGCTTGGATTTGAACCTGTATCCATACTTCAACATGAAGTTTATGCGGCTCGTCAAGGGCGATAACCTGTTGAAGATAACCGGAAATGCCGAGGTGAAATTCATTTGTGAGTTCCCTGTGAACATTGGAGGGTAATAATGATTAACAATGTTTACAGTTTGCCGGAGCTTGACTTTGTCGGCGGCTCTTCTGAGGACTTGGTGTTTCATGTGTATTATGGTAAGACCAACCCGAAGCCGTTTGGATTGACGGGCTGTACGGCAAACTTTTCTATTGTCAACTTTGTGAACAAGAACGGTGCGCCTGTGGTTTCAAAAACTATGACTGTCCGTATGGACGAGGCAGAAACCTTTTACAATATCCTGTTCGTATCACTTGAACCGGATGACACCGTTGATTTGTTTGGAAAGTTTGTGTACCAAATCACGATTAAGGATATTGACAACAATGTGGATATCCCCCAGCAGGGTGTTATCTACATCCACAACAATATCAACAAGGACTTTGCACGAAAATAATCTTTGTTCTTAATCAGAAAATAGGAGGATAACCAGTTATGAATACAACTTACTTCTTAAACCTGGCAGCGGGCAATCTTTTCGGAACCAAAACGACCCCTGAGATTCCCAGCAACTACTACATTGGTCTGAGTACTTCTGCACCCAATGTCAACGGCACGAATGTGAACGAGCCTTCTACCTCTGCCGGTTATGCCAGAGTGCAGCTGACTACGCTGAGTGAACCCGCATCCGGTGTTGTGACCAACACGCAGGCAATCAACTTCAACGAGAGTACTGCAGGCTGGGGCACCATCACCCACTTCGTTATCTATGACTCCGACACTGTCGGCAGCGGCAACCTTCTGATGTACGGCGTGTTGTCTACGCCCAGAAGCGTTGAGGCAGCGACCATCATGACCATTAAGGAAGGATATTTGAGCCTGTCTGCCCAGAATCCTGCGTAACAAGGAGCTGATGCAATATGGCAAAGGAGTTTGATATTTATCTGAAAAGGCGCATCACAGAATGTGACCTTATCGTCTACTCCCTTCCATATCGTGACGGTCTCACAGCAACCAACCGTATCATTCTGGAAAGCTGCCTTGAAAGCTATACCTTACAAAAGTTTGTAGCAATGCAGCTCGGCTCTGAGTTGGTCTCACACATCGACAAGATGATTAAGACCTGCTATGAGAGGCTGAACTGGGGCACGGCAATCGATGTCAGCGCAGCGTTTCAAACGCATTACACTATGAACCCGGAATCCAGCGTTGTGGAACTGGCCGTTGAGGACATTCCTGCTTTGGAAACGATGTTTGCAGAGGCGGAAAGCTGCATGGTTTTGAATGCGGCTCCGCTTCTTGCGAATATTGCCAAGTCTCTTGGGTATGGACAGACCGCTATTGCGTTTGACGGCGGTGTTCGTGACACTTTGAAATGGGGACTAATGTCTCCAAAAGACCGCGTCATATTGGATGCGACTGTATCTGGAACGCAGGCAGTTGATTACCTCAAGGTGGATGCGCCGGTGGTGCTGGGAGCAGAAATGGTAAACCTTTGCTACCGTATAACGAGCGCAGCCAGTACGGCTATGGAAATCGCTGCCCTTGTTCTTGGCACAGAACTGCACTTCTCCTTTGGCCGAGCGTATGGCGGTATGGCCTTTGGTGCGAAGGTGTCCGGCGAGCATATGCAGAAATACGAAATCGCAGAAAACAACCTTCGTATTCTGGCGGATGTTACAGAGTCCATCAGGCAGTTTGTCGGCACGGAAGGAAGTACGGTTGACCTTACCGTGAATGCAAGCACTATTTTGAAGCGTCATAGGCTGCTTGCTGAAATGGATGCAGACGAGCTTTCAGAGTATGACGACATGACGCTGGACGAAATTGACTTTGTCATTCTATAGCGATGGAGGTGATATGAGTGATTTATATCAAGTTGGATGAGAGTATGAATCTCGTTATGACAGTGAATGAACCGATTTACCGGGGTGACAATCTGAATCAGAAAATCACCTATCTGATTCCACTGCGGGTTGGTGAAGTAGATATGCTGACTGCTACTCCGTATCTAAGCTACATTCGTGCGGACGGCGTGGCTGATATTGTTCGGCTGGAACGAACAGAGGAAAAATACAAAGAGGCCTATTACCAGTATGTCTTCCCTGTGTCCTGCCGGTTGAGCAAGTATCCGGGCGAGGTATGTACATGGTTGCAGATTTTTTCCGGAACTCCCTCTAACCCGACAATCGCCAAGAGCGGCGAATGTCTGCTGTATGTGGAGGAGTCCAAGAACATGGACGACTATATCTGCGACCATCAGCTTTCTGCTATCTACGCCTTGCAGAAACAGACGGAAACGACAGAAAGCGGCGTGGAGACCATCCGTGTGGAAATGGAGAAAAAGGGCGACAACCTTGTTTACGATTCCGAAAAGAAGGTCTTGCAGATGTCTTCTAACGGCAAACCGGTCGGCGACCCAATCGATATGAGCGAGATGGTCAATGATGACGAGACAATTCATTTCGGAGAGGAAGACAGCGACCCGTCGGCAGATGCCGATGCGGTCATTTATTTTGGCTAATGGGAGGTGAGATGAGATGGGTGTGAGAGTTGCATACGGTAAGCGGTCAAAGATTACTGATGCGATTGCTGCGGGCGTGATACCAAAGGATAGTTTGATTATCACAAACGACGCAGAGGAATCTGAGCTGTATTTCTATGACGCTGCCGGAAAGATGAAACGCATCTCAGAGCGGAAGCAGTTCGAGACCATTAGCGAGGCGCAGGCATGGGTAAAGACCTACGACTGCGTGGGACATATCATTTCTGTGCATAACGGCTCTGACTGGGTTCCCTATATCGTTACGAGCGATGGCGTTTTGACCCCCATAGATGCTGGCGGTGGAAGCAGCGAGGAAATCAAAATCATCGACGGAGGAACGGCACGGGGTACTGAATGAGACCATTCTGCAAAATAATTTGAAGGAGGATAGTTATGCCTAACAAAACAATGAAGACCAAGATTCAGGTTCGGCGTGACACCACAGCGAATTGGCTGACCAACAAAGATGTTGTGCCTGCCGCAGGAGAGCCCTGTTTCGACTTGGAACTGGGCACGCTCAAGATTGGCGATGGTGTTACCAGTTATGAGAATCTGAAAGAAATCAGTGGCGGACAAGCTGCGCACTATGAGGGCGTAAGGGGCAATGGTGAGAGCGATACCGATGTTATCAGTCGTGTGTTGGCAGCCGCTGGTGCTGAGGCGCAGAAGGACGATATCTTTGTCGTCAAAGCACTGATTGCCGGTGGCAAGTATTCTTATACCGCCTATGTATATGATGGCAGCGCATGGGCTGCCATGGATGGCAACTATAGTGCGGAGAACGTATACTTCGCCGACGACCTAACCTATACGGCGGCTATTGGCGTCCTGACGGTTCCCAGCTCTGGTTCCGGTACCATTGCCGCTTCCGGCAAGAATGTCAAGGATGTGCTGGCTTCGATTCTGGCGGCAGAAAAGAACCCTACCGCTACCCAGCCTGCCGTGACCATTACCTGCAAGCAGATTGCTGCGTATGAAGTCGGTACAAAAGTTACTCCTGCATACACCGCTTCTCTGAGCGCAGGCAGCTATACATATGGTCCTGCTACCGGCATCACCGCTACCGCATGGAGCGTGACCGATGGTACTGCGACCAAGGATACCGCCTTCGGTTCTTTCGACGAGATGACTGTCGGTGACTCCACCAGCTATACCATTACTGCTACCGCTACCCACGGCGCAGGCGCTGTGCCTGTGACCAACCTGGGCAATCCGTATGCGGACGGCAAGATTGCTGCCGGTAACAAGAGCAAAGCAACGGGTAAAATCACCGGTTATCGCAATAGCTTCTACGGCACGCTGGAGGCGAAGGATGGTGAAGTGAACTCTGCGCTGGTTCGCGGTCTGAGCGGCAAGAGCGGCAAGGCTCTGGCGGCTGGTAACAGCTTCAACCTTGCGATTCCTGTCGGTGCAATCCGCGTTGTGTTTGCTTATCCCGCCACGCTGCGTGATGTCAGCTCTGTGCAGGATGTGAACGGTATGAATGCCGAAGTTAAGACCGCCTTCACCAAGAGTGTTGTCTCTGTTGAGGGTGCAAATGGCTATCAGGCGATTGACTACAAGGTGTATGTGATGGATATGGCAAACGCCAATGATACCGCCAACACCTACAAGGTCACAATTTAACATGGAGGTGACGCATAATGGCTGATTTCGGTAAACTGAATTTTGCGGTTTCATTTAATCCGCAGACTGCGTTCCCTCTGGACGCACGGTATTACTTCTCTACCCTGAGCGCTGCTCAGGCTGCCGCCGCTGCCGCTGTTGAAGTCGGCAGTTCGGACGGCGTTTATTTTTATGGTGAGAATGTCTGCGTTGTGACGGACTCCGCCGCAGACCTGTATATCATCCAGCCGGATAAGACGCTGAAGGCCGTTGGCTCTGCCGTTCTCGGTGATGGCAAATCCATCGAAATTGTTGATGACAAGGTCACACTGAAGGGTTTCAACTCTGCTACAGCCGGTCAGCAGCCCCGCATCAATGCGGCGGGTACTGCGCTGGAATGGTACACACCTGACACCAGTACCGTTTCCGGGCTGGCTGACACGGTCGCAGGCCATACGCAGGATATTCAGAATCTTCAGACCGGTAAGGCTGATAAGGCCACCACGCTGGAAGGTTACGGCATCACAGATGCTATGACCGCCACCGCAATCGCAGAGGCAATCCAGACGGCCATCGCCGCCACCGGCCACGCCAGCTTCAAGAAGGTCAGTGCGGTTCCCACAGCAGCTGAAGCGCAGGATAATGTTCTCTATCTTGTGATGAATGCTGACACCGGCTTCTATGACATCTACGCCAAAGTGGAAAACGAAGTCGTCCGTCTGGATGATGTGAGCATCAATCTTGACGACTACTCCAACACCGAGCAGATGAACGAGGCGATTGCTACTGCTATTGCCAACAAGGTTGACAAGGTGGATGGCAAGGGTCTTTCCGCTGAGGACTTCACGACTGCGCTGAAAGAGAAGCTGGTTGCTCTCCCCGATGACGCGGAAGCGAATTTCGTCAAGAGTGTTTCTGACGAGTTTGCCGTTTCTCAGGAGGGCAAACTCACTCTCGAAGCCATCGCACAGAGCAAGGTCACCGGTCTGCCGGATGCACTGGCGGGCAAGGTCGATAAGGTCGAGGGTAAGGGGCTGAGCACCAATGACTTCACCGATGAAGCGAAAGCCAAGCTCGACGGTGTGGAGGCTGGTGCAAACCAGAACCTGATTGAAATCGTTAAGCTGAACGGCGCTGCTCTGGCCATCTCCGAAAAGGCCGTCAACATTCCGGTCGCAGGTGCGACCGCAGGCGTTGTTACCAGCTCCGCTGAGGAGAATAAGGTTGCTGTTGCGGAAGACGGCAGCATGGAGGTCAACAGCCTGAACATGAGCAAGCTGGTGCAGTCTGAGGGCGATACGCTGATTCTCGACGGCGGCAACGCTTCTGTGTAATCAAGCACATCGTTAAGGGCGGGAGCGTGTGACTCCCGCCCTATCTCCAAAACAATAAAGAAGGGTGAATGATATATATGGCTACAACTACTTTCAATACTCGTATTTCCCTGAAGTATGATACCTATGCCAGCTGGGTCGAAAAAGACCCTGTGTTGCTGGCCGGTGAGCTTGCGGTTGTCGTCGTACCTGCTGCTACCGGCGCTGTGGCAAAGGAGCCTGCTATCCTATTCAAGGCTGGCGATGGTTCCTCTAAGTTCAGCCAGCTGCAGTTTGCCGCCGGTCTGGCTGCCGATGTGTACGACTGGGCAAAGGCTGAGAATAAACCGACTTATTCCGCCAATGAGATTACCGGTCTGTCCGACTACATCTCCGGCGAGATTCAGGACACTGATACCCAGTACAAGCTGGAGGTCGATGCGGACAATGCCCGCAAATTCCACCTGTATTCTCAGGCAAAGGGCAGCACCACATGGTCTCTGGCGAGCACTATCACCATCCCCGACGAGACTGTTTACACGCTGGTTGAGGGTGGCACTAATGGTACTGTTAAGTTCAACGGTGCCGATGTGAAGGTGCATGGTCTGGGCACCGCTGCTTATAAGGATGAGGGCGCTTTCGATGCTGCCGGTGCTGCTGATACGGCGTTGCAGTCTGCCAAGACCTATGCTGACGGTAAAGACGATGCCATTGCTGCGGCCAAGAAAGCCGGTACGGACGCTCAGGCGGATGTGGATGCGCTGGAGGAACTGGTCGGCACGCTGCCTGACGGTGCAACCGCCACTACCGTTGTGGGCTATGTGGATGAGAAGGTCGGTGCTATTCCCGCACAGACCGACTACACCGTGACTGTAACTGCTTCCACCCCCGAAGGCGTCGCAAAGCGTTACAACATCAAACAGGCTGCAACCAGTCTGGATGTAAACATCGACATTCCGAAGGATATGGTCGTGAAGTCCGGCACTGTGGAGACCAAGGATGCGGCTGGCGCATGGGGCAAGGCTGGCACCTACCTGCATCTGGTTCTTGCCAATGCGACCGAGGATGACATCTACATCAATGTTGACAGCCTGATTGAGTATGTCACTTCTGGTTCCAAAGTGGGCGACCAGATTGTGATTGATGTCAGCGCTGACCATAAGGTGACCGCTACTCTGACGGAAGGCTCCGTGACCCTGTCCCAGCTTCACGCTGATGTGCAGACTGCCATTGGCAAGGCGCACACCCATACGAATAAGACCGAGCTGGACAAGATTGTCACCGGTGACAAGGCGAAGTGGGACGCTGCCGAACAGAAGGCTCACGAGCATGAGAACAAAACTGTCCTCGACGGTATTTCTCAGACGAAGGTCGATGCGTGGGACGGTGCTGTTGAGAAGCAGCACGAGCACGCAAACAAAACCGTTCTCGATAGTATCACTGCTGCAAAGGTTTCTGACTGGGACAGCAAGGCTGCTGGCGACCATGAGCATGATATTACCGAGCTGAAGCAGGCTTCCGGTTATATCATCTTCAACTGTGGCAGCGCCACTGTGAACATCTGAGACCCGATAAAATAAGAGCAACCCCGTCGTGTGTTATGCACGGCGGGGATTTTGCTTAAAAGGAGGCTACCTACATGGCTGAATTTAACACACGAATCAGACTCAAACGAGATACGAGCGCAAACTGGACGAACAGCAACCCCGTCATTCTGGATGGGGAAATTATCATTGTTGATACGGCCAGCGGTAGCGTTCGCAGGAAGATTGGCGATGGGACAAAGACCTACTCACAACTCCCGTTTGATGATGAAGACATCTACAATGCGCTTGCAGGGAAATGCGACGCAAGCGTATTTATCAACACGACATTGACAGCAAGTAATTGGTCGAACAAACAGCAAACATTGGCCGTTGCAGGTCTTGGCACAGAGCAGAACGGCGTGATTGGTATTTCGCAAAGCATTACCGACGAGCAGTTCACCGCCGCAGCGGATGCCTGCCTGTATGTCTGTGCGCAAAGCGCAGGCTCTATTACGATTGCGGCCAAAGGAACAGTGCCGGAATGCGACATCCCTGTTACTGTGATTCTGCTGTCTTGATGAGAGGAGGCTTTTATGAACACAACGAACTATAACCTCTATCTCGAAGATGACAGCACGACCCGTTTCCTTGATTGGCGCCAGAAGATGAATGGCAGCGATAATTCCAACATGGTAAAAATTGATAATGCCCTTGCTGAGAAGGCGGCTCTTAGCCGTGCAATTACGGCAACGCTTCTTGCAAATCAGTGGAACACGGATGGTGCGGTATCTACCCAGACCATCACTATTGATGGGTTGACGCCCGAACAAAACGGCGTAATCGGTACGGCGCAGAATCTTACCGGATTACAGATTGAAACCGTCCGTGCGGCTGGGCTTTATATCAGCAATCAGGGTGACGGCTTTTTGACGATTGCTTCTGACGGGGAAACGCCGTCGTGTGATATTCCCGTTCTCATTATCTTATTGGGCTAAAGGAGGTCAATTTATATGCCTATTATTTCCAACTTTCCGGGCGGAACCGGTTCTGGCGGCGGCTTGACGCTTGGTGCAGTTTCCGATATCAATGTGCTTGTTGCTTCCGGCAAGACATATGTAAAGTGGACTGACCCTTCTGACATTGTAGTGTCAGGCGCTGCACTTGCAGCATGGGGTGGCACGCAGCTTGTTCGTAAGGCCGGTTCTGCTCCCAAGAGCCGCCGAGACGGCACGGTCGTACTGGACAGCAAAACACGCGACGCCTACAAGACCTCGTACTTCTGCGACAGTGGTCTTTCCAATGGCGTGACCTATTACTATAAGTTTTTTCCCTACACTACAGCTGGTGCTTACACGGACAGCGAAGAGAATGCATTTAATGCAACTCCCACAGTTCAGGTCACGGGCATTTCAAGCTGGAATGTAACCGGTATGACGGCATCCCAAGAGGCCGGCAATGGGAAGATGACCGTTAAGTGGACTGACCCCGCAGCAAGCATTACATCCGACGGCGTTACGCTGGCTACCTGGGCGAGCACTACCATCGTGGTAAAGGCTGGCGGTTATGCAACGAGCAAGGATGATGACGACGCAGCATATACACTGAAGGTCACCACCCGCAACCAGTACGCTTCCACGCCTTTGTCCATTACAGGGTTGACAAACGGAACGACATACTACATCAGTTTCTTTCCCGAGACTACGGACGGCGGTATCAACACATCCACCTCTCAGCGAACCACGGGCAAGGCGAACCGTATTACCATCACTACGGTTCCTTCACAGAGCGGTACGCTGACTTATAACGGAAACAGCCAGTCTCCTTCGTGGACAGGCTACAGTTCCACCACTATGACACTGGGCGGCACAACTTCCGGCACCAACGCTGGCAGCTACAACGCCACCTTTACACCGACGACCAACTACCGCTGGTCAGATGGAACGGTAACAGCTAAGACTGTGGCGTGGTCAATTGGAAAAGCGGCAGGCTCTTTGAGTATTACGCCTACATCCATTACGCTGAACGCCTCTAAGAAATCCGCAACGATTACCGTTACAAGAGCTGGCAATGGCGTTATCAGTGCAACATCCAGCGCAACGGGCGTCGCCAAAGTTTCCGTCTCTGGCACGACTGTTACAGTTTCCAGCGTGAACGATACGACCGGCAGTGCCATCATTACCATCAGTGTTGCGGCTGGTACGAACTATACCGCACCCGCTAATAAGACCTGCGCTGTGACCGCATCTTTCAAGCCTACGGCTTCTACTACGGCCACCTCCGGCGTGACCTATACATCTGGATTGTCCGGCGTGGCGGCGACAGATGTGACGCTGTTCGCTGAAGCGATTTCCAACAACAGCGGTATCACCAATGCAACATCCACGGTCTATATCGATTTTGGCAGCGTTCATCGTAAGGTCAGTGTTGGCGACCAGGTGACGCTCGCCCTGAATGGTACGAATTACACCTTTGATGTAATTGGCTTTAACCATGATACGCTGGCAACATCTACCGCGTATGGGGCTACCACCAAAACCGGCAAGGCTGGTATCACATTCCAAATGCATGACCTGTTTGCAACGACCTATGTGATGAACAGTTCTAACACAAACAGCGGCGGCTGGAAGAGTAGCGCTATGCGCACCTCGACGATGGCGACTATGAAGGGGTATCTGCCCACAGCATGGCAGACAGCCATCAAGCCGGTCAACAAAGCTTCCGGTACTGGCGGCGGTTCTTCAAGCGGTACGGAAACAGTCTCCGACAGCTGCTTCCTGCTGGCCGAAATCGAAATCTTCGGTTCCACCACCTATTCCGTTTCTGGAGAAGGAACGCAGTACGCATATTACAAGGCAGGCAACTCGAAGGTGAAGAACAAAGGTGGCTCCGCTTCCGCCTGGTGGGAGCGTTCTCCTTATTCTGGCTCCAGCATTAGTTTCTGTCGTGTCAACAGCGGCGGCAACGCCGACCGTTACGACGCCAGCACCAGTTTTGGCGTCGCTTTCGGCTTCTGCGTCTAACCTCTCCACCCCGCCGCATTTGCTTTGACGCAGAATGCCCAGTGCGCAAACAAGGGCAGCCCGCTCTCCCCGGTCAGGGGAGACGGCTGCCCGTATGCCGCATTGTATCGTGGGTACACCCCTTGCGATTAGAAGTGTGGGAATCCCATTCGCATAAGTAAACGGAAGAAAAGGAGGAAGGAATGTCCGTATATAAATCAAAGCGCAGTACGAGCGCAATCCAGTATGTCGAGAACGCACGGCAGTTGCAGGTATTTACTATCAAGAACTGCGTGAAATTCCCAAAACGATATACCTATATTGTCGTTCAGAAAATTGCGAACCTTGTGGAAGACATTGACACCCATGTGCGTGTGGCAGAATCAATGATGCCGACCAATCTGCATGAGGCACAGCTAAAGCGTGATGAGCTCACTTACACTTTCGGCTTGCTCAACAGCTTAGATGATAAGCTTCAGCTGATGTATGACATCGTTTCGGACAACCCGAATTTCAAGACGGAGTTTAAGTGGTTACCCAACGCCATGCTTGAATGGGGTCGGCTCATCCAAAAGGAGCGTGACCTTATTACGGGCGTCAAGAAAGCAGACCGGAAACGGTTCAAGGAAAAATTCAAGGAATACGAAGACAACAGTATTCCGGCAGATTAAGTTACTCTAAGGTCAAGTCTCGTCTTGTTGTGTTCTGTGGGCTTTTGGGCTGCTGTGGTGGCTCCGCTAACAACTGGTGGGAGCGTTCTCCTAATTCTGGCAACAGCAATAATTTCTGTAATGTCAACAGCAACGGCAACGCCAACAATAACAACGCCAGCAACAGTAATGGCGTCGCTTTCGGATTCTGTAGGTCTATAGGTCAATCAAAGTAACCCTCGTGGCGAAATTTGCACTTCTGCAGAAGGGAGACTTGTTCCTGTAGCATAGTGAAATATGCTCAAAACAGTGTGTCGATGATATGCACCGGATGACGCTTCTTGCATGGCCGATGAATACGGGAATAGTCGGTTTCATGGTGCGGACTACGCAGTTAGAACTCCCGCCTACAATAAGACTGTACGGCACACCCAATTTTCTTGTATATAAGGGATGAGGTATGAACAGTAAGGAAAGACATGAAATCAGATATCAGCGCAGAGTGGCGGCTCGTCAGGCGAAAAGGACTGCCTACAGTGAAAGCTTTGGCCGTTATGAAGATGTATTCTCCTATGAGCACCTTTATCAGGCGGGCAAGAACTGCTGCAAAGGGGTTATGTGGAAGAACAGTACACAAAGCTATATGAGCCGCATTACCACGAACACCGCCAGCACGCATGACGCATTGTTGCGCAGAGAGTTCAGGAGCCGTGGCTTCCATGACTTTGACCTAATTGAGCGCGGAAAACTACGGCATATTCGGAGCGTTCATATCTCCGAGCGCGTAGTGCAGAGATGTCTTTGCGACAATATACTTGTCCCTGTGTTTTCTCACTCATTTGTTTTTGATAACGCCGCAAGTCTGAAAGGCAAAGGTGTTGATTTTGCTATGGACAGACTGGACAGGCACCTGCACAGATTTTATCGAAAGTTTGGCGTCGAAGGCGTAGAATCTGGCGGTGTTCTCACGGGCGATTTCTCCGATTTCTTTAACAGTGCGCCGCACTCTATTATCTATAGAGAAGCGGAGCGCAGGATACATGACGATGATGTGCGTCGTATTGCCTGCCAGTTTATGGAGGACTTCGGGGATGTTGGTTTTGGACTTGGCAGTCAGGTGTCACAGATTGATGCATTGATGGTCGCCAGCCCACTTGACCACTTTATAAAGGAACAGCTACACATCAAATACTACGGAAGATATATGGATGACTTCTATCTGATACATGAGGACAGAGAGTATCTGAAATACTGCATGGAAGAAATCAGAAAGAAGTGCAAGGAATACGGATTTGTTTTGAACGAGAAGAAGACAAAGATAGCGCCGCTGCGCAAGGGAGTCAAATTCTTGAAAACGAAGTTCTTCCTGAATGAAACCGGTGCGGTCATTCGCAAGATGAACCGAAAGTCACCGGTCAAGATGCGGAAGAAACTCAGAATATTCCGAAGGTGGATAGATGAAGGAAGGTTCACTATCACAGATGTAGAAACCGCCTATCAGAGCTGGCGCGGACATATGATTCGCGGAAACAGCACGCTTGTTTTGCGGAAGATGGATGCTTTCTACAACAGTTTATTCAAGAACAAGGAGGATTCAGGACATGGTAAAGTTTCTGAAGGACGGCAGCTTGCTCGCGCTTGTTGAGCAGCCGAACTGGGTCTGCCTGCAGGAGAACGGCGCTTATGGCCTGTGTGACTATGAGAGCGCACAGGGCGTCGCTATTAACGGTATCGTCTATAATCTCGCTGGAAACTCCATTAGTGAGAATGGCGAAGTCGATTTCAAGGAGATTCCCAGCGGTGAGTATATGATGCAGCAGGACAAGGTTGCTGCGCAGAATGCGGCCAATGTGGATTACCTCTCCATGATGACCGGCTTCGACCTGCCTTTGGAGGAGCAGGCTGAGACGCAGGCCGAGGTGCAGACTGAAAGTCAGAGTGACATCGAAGGTGAATCGACCTACGATGATACGGTAGATGACCCGGATTACGCTGCTGCGGAAGAGGAGGAAGACGCCAATGAATGAGCATAGTGCAAGATTTGAAAAGGTCAAAGGCTACTATGACCGTGGCCTTTGGAACCGGCAGATGGTATTGAACGCCGTGGGCAAATGGATTACGGCTGAGGAAGCCGAGGAAATCCTGACTGGTGAAAATGCGTAAGAAATAAAAAAGTGGGAGCCATGCCGTATGAGCAGGCTCCCACAATGTATTTCTGGCGTATGAAACCGAAGTTTTATACAAGGAGGTGGTTCGTATGGGGATGTCCAAACGGGACTATCAGGTAAAGCTATCTAAGATTCGCAAGGCGAATGTCCAGAAGCAGTACAAGCAGTCCCTCCGTGCAGAGAAGCAGAAGTACAACACCAAGCATATTGAGACGAGTAAGCTGCTTGCCATTTATCTTTTTGTGCTTTTCAATGTCGTGCTGATTTATGCGATGGTCGCCATGTGGGTGATGCATGATTTGACATACCTCGGCGTTCTGATTTCCGATATTGTTGCGCAGGTTCTTACCTATGCGATTTATTGCATGAAAGCATATTGTGCGAAAAGGCAGAGCGAGAATTTGAAGTTTCGCCGTGAACGCTACATACAGGAACAGGCAGATAACACTGATGACGGAACCGTGGATGACATACTTGCCGCCGGTTCGGAAAGTGTGGAACCTGTTGTTCTTGCAAACGGTACGACCGTTGAGTCTTTCAACTACAGTACCGACGACTGCGCCATCTGAGAATATAGACAAGGGGTGATATGCGATGGCTTTTAAGATGCGAACCAGCAAGCCGGAAGCTGGAAACAAATATTACATCACCAAAGCAAGCGGTGGTTATTCCGACGCAATTAAGGGAAGCCCCACAGATAAGGACTGCGATGTTCTTTCCAACTGTGTTGGGTATGCCTATGGACGATTCAATGAAATTGGTGGATATGGGTACTGTAAGTACCTCCGTCCTGTAAACGCCGAAAACTTCATTCAGTACAAAGGTACTGCGCTGAAGACCGGACAGACACCGAAGCTTGGCGCCTGTATGGTCTGGCAGAAAGGCGCTACGCTGAACGGCTCTGACGGAGCGGGTCATGTCGCTATTGTCGAGAAGGTTGTCAGCGATACGGAAGTATATACATCCGAAAGCGGCTGGGGTAGTTCCACCCCGTTTTGGAACAAGACAAGGACAAAAGGAAATGGTAACTGGGGTCAAGGGGCTGCTTACAAGTTCCTTGGCTTTATTTATAATCCGGCAGTCTCTGATGAAAAACCGGCGGGTACTACGCCTACCCCGTCCACCTCTGGCAGCACAGATGAAAAAACGATTTGGGACTATCTGCTCGGCAAGATTGGGAACGAATATGGCGTTGCCGGTCTGATGGGGAATCTCTACGCAGAGTCATGCTTGCGTCCTAACAACCTCCAGAACGCCTATGAAACGCGGCTTGGGTACACGGACGCCTCCTATACCGCCGCTGTGGATAACGGCTCTTACACGAAGTTCGGCACAGACAGTGCAGGCTATGGTCTGGCGCAGTGGACATATCACACCAGAAAGAAAGCGCTACTTGCCTTTGCGCAGCGCAAGAAGAAGTCTATCGGCGACCTGAATATGCAGCTTGAGTTCATGTACAAGGAACTGAGCGAAAGCTATAAAGGTGTCCTTGCTGATTTGAAGTCTGCCAAGACCGTGCTTGCAGCCTCCAACTCTGTCCTTACGAAGTTCGAGCGTCCGGCCAATCAGGGCGCTGCCGTTCAGAGTAAACGGGCAGAGTTCGGTCAGAAGTACTACGAAAAGTATGCAGGCAAAACGGTGTCAAGCACACCGCAAGAAACAGGAAAGGAGACGACGAATATGGGTTATACAAACAGTTCACTGGTGTCCTACACCAAACTCAGCCCTAACCATTCTGGACAGCGCACGCAGGCTATTGACCGCATTACACCGCACTGTGTGGTGGGTCAGTGCAGCGTGGAAACGCTGGGCAATATCTTTGCTCCGACTTCCAAGCAGGCAAGCTGCAACTATGGTATCGGCGTAGACGGGCGTGTTGGTATGTATGTAGAGGAAAAGAACCGTTCTTGGTGTTCTTCTTCTGCCGCCAACGACCAGCGTGCAATCACCATCGAATGTGCATCCGATGCCACAGAACCGTATGCCTTTAAGGATGTTGTTTACAACAAGCTCATTGAGCTTTGCGTAGACATCTGCAAACGCAACGGTAAGAACAAACTGCTGTGGTTTGGGGACAAGACCAAAACTCTCAACTATACGCCGAAGTCTGGCGAAATGGTGCTGACAGTCCATCGTTGGTTCGCCAACAAGTCCTGCCCCGGCGATTGGATGTATGCTCGCATGGGAGACCTTGCCACTAAGGTTACGCAGAAACTTTCGGGCGGTACTACCGACACCGGTAAAACGGACACGCCCACCTCTGATACAACCACGCTGTACAGAGTGCAGACAGGTGCTTTTGCAAAGAAAGCAAATGCCGATGCGTTTGCGGCAAAGTTGAAAGCCGCTGGGTTTGCTACATACATTGTGCAGATTGGCGGGCTATACAAGGTTCAGGTTGGCGCCTTTGCGAAGAAGGCAAATGCGGAAAGCATGATGGCAAAGCTGAAAGCCGCTGGGTATTCCGGATTTATCACTACGCAGACCAGTACGACCACCAAGAGTGAACCGGCAAAGAAAACAGCCGCAGAGATTGCGAAAGAGATTTTCTATGGCACTTGCTCCGATTCCCGCTGGTCTACATGGGGTAACGGTGCCACTCGGACAAGCCGGTTGAAGCAGGCCGGTTACAACCCGTCTGAGGTTCAGGCGGAAGTCAACAAGTTGTTTTGACATAAATCACAGGTAATACGGAGGTATTAGTTATGGATTGGATGGAAATTTTGAAGTACATCGCAGCAATCGCCTCTGGCTTGGCGGCGGCTATCCCTCTCGTTATTCAGCTTGTTAAGTACATCAAGCAGGCTGTCAAGGAGAGAAACTGGGGCGTTGTTCTGGACAAGGTTATGAAGCTGATGGAGACTGCTGAGACCAAGTTCAAAGACGGTGCAGAACGAAAAGAGTGGGTTCTGGCGATGCTCAAGGCGAGCGCCGATGGCATTAACTACGACATTGATTATGACGCAATTGCCGACATGATTGATAGTCTGTGCGATATGAGCAAGGTGATTAACCCTGCCACTCCCGCTGATAAAGTTACTGCCAAGAAGGAAGAGGGTAAGTAACTTTAACAAGGAGGTTCTCATATGACTGAACAAGAGACCGTCATGCTGATTGAGACTGAGCAGAGATGCAAGTCCAACTCGCACAGGATTGATAATCTGGAATGCGAGCTGAAAGAAATCCAGAGCGAACAGAAGGCCATCTATAAGATTGCCACATCTGTTGAACTCATTGCCCAGCGTGTCAGTAACATCGAAACGAAGGTAGATGATACCAACAACAAAGTCGATGCACAGGCGAAAGCGTGGCAGGAGACGGAACGAAAGCTGGCTGATAAGGTCAATGAGACTGAGAACAAACCGTACAAACAGATTGCCAATAATGTGAACTCTATCAAGGTTGCAATTATCACTTGTATTTGCACCTTGCTGGTGAGTGGCATTGTTGGGGCACTCATCATGTTTGGCAAGTAAAAATCCGAGGATATTTTGTGGGTGTAAATATTCTCAGTTGATTAAATGTGCGAAAATAAATTAGGGCAGGTTCGGAAATTACTCCGTTCCTGCCCTATTTTTTTGCGCTATTTATTTGTGTGGTCAAAGTGTGCGTTCGCTTTGAGATGAGGTCATTGCCTATTATGAATGTCCATCTTTGAATGTTCACTTATAACAGCGTTGTTTAATTTAAGCAGCGGTCTTATAAACGAACATTTCTATGTATGTGCCTCGGATTGAGTAATTTCACGAGGCGTAAAAGATGTTGTATGTTGATTGTATAGCTTTAGCAAAACAATCAGACTACCACATCAAATTTTCCATGCAATTTTAACTTTACCGTGTCCAACATGAATAGATTCAATCAGGGTATCGACCACGGTTAATTTATCGTCGATAGATATATCGTTCCATTTGTTCATGTAATCGCTGATGACGCCGATGTTTTGTCTGTCATACATTTCGGCTGACATCTGAGCGATTTTTTCTTTTACCGTTTTCTTCTCTTCATCGAGTGCGTCAATGCGCTCATTGATATATTCCATTGTCGCTGTGCTTGCAGATACGATTTTGTCTATAAGCGTGGCGATTTCTTTTTCGATTTCTTCTGCCCGGATTTTCAGCTTGGTAAGCTCGATGGGGTCGCCGTGCTTCTCCTTGTAAGAGAGTTTGTTGAACTCTTCAAGTTTGCGGGACATCTCATCAAAGACAATGTCCTCGATTCCGCTGGCCTGTATTGCGCCTACGCCGTCGCAGGATGCGGAGACATACTTGCTGTTACAGATGTAGTACCTTGCGTCTGCGCTGCGTTTACGGGGATAGGATTTCAAGGAGAGGGCGTGTCCGCAATCAATGCACTTGATTTTACCGGCAAGCCATGTGTTCTTTGCCTTCACGGGTTTAGCTATCTGGCGCACATTCAGGCACTTGCGTCTGCACCGAATCCATGTATCGGCATCAATGCAGCCTGCGTGCGGAGCAAGAACGAGGACATGGCCGTCAAGGGAAATGCTCTTGCGCTTGGCCGCCTTGTTCCCTGTGTACAGATAGGCTCCGTTTGTTCCAATGAACTGAGAAATATCGTTGATGATTTCAGTTCCTTGTCCGTGGAAGAATTCAAAAATAGAAGCGTCTGCTTTTGCATACACGGGATTTGTAATAATGTCTCGAATGCGCATACGGCTGAAGTTCTTGCCGTCAGGGTTTTTAATCCCATTCTGACTGAGGTAGCGCACCACATCGGCAAAGGAGACCTGCGGCATGGCGTACAGAGAAAAGATAAGCTGTACGACCTGTATCTGTTCTGGAATGGGTTTATACATACAGGTCTTGATGCCCTCCATAACGGTGTTCTCCAGTTCAAATCCGTAAGGGACTCTACCGCCCATGTAGAAGCCCTTTCTGCTGCGGGAACGATAAGCATCTATGACACGCTGCTGAATCGTCTCACGCTCAAGCTGGGCGAACACCATGACTATCATCAGCATGGCCTTGCCAATGGGCGTTGAGGTATCGAAGCGTTCTGTAATAGACACGAACTCAACACCGTACTTTTGCAGTTCGCTGATAACATTTGCAAAGTCAAGAACGGAACGGCTGATTCGGTCAAGACGGTACACAATAATTCGTCTTACGCCGCCAGCACGAACGGCGGCCATCATATCCTGAAAGTCAGGACGCTCTGTGTTCTTGCCGCTATATCCTTTGTCTCGAAATACTCTGTGCGGGTTGTTTCCTACCTCTCGCAGGCACAATTCAATTTGGCTTTCAATAGAGATACTGTCCTCTTTATCAACAGACTGTCTTGCGTAAATTAAATCTTCCATCGGTATCCTCCGTCTTATTTCTTTTTCGGTGTGTATTTGCTAAAGACGGCGTACAGGGTCTTTTCAATCTCGTCCTTCTGCTCCTGTCGGTCGTCTTTATGTATAACTGGCGTGAGGTTGATGATGGTATAAATATCGCCGTCATATACGGCGTTGACTTTTTCTTCGGTATATTTCTTTGCGGCTATGATGACCAACCTCCTTGTTGGCGTAAAAAATAATGGGGCTGGCTTATTATCACCAGCCCCATTTCCACTCAATGTGCGTAGGGTTTTATTATGATTTGCTGTCAGTAGAGCCCATACCGCCGTTTCTGACGCCTGTTGCATCGTCGGAGTATGTTACCCCATAAGGAATGAAAATCGCCTGTAGGAAGCCGCTACCGGCCTCTACGGTAAGTGTTTTGCCTGCATGATTGTCGTTCGTGATTTTGGCGAAGATGTGCCCCTCGTTATCTGAGTAGTAATAGTCGCTGTCAATCACGCCCATCGTGTTATCCAGTTGCAGGCGGTACTTGAAGCCAAGCCCGCTGCGAGGCAGACAGCCAAGCCACCAGCCCTCATCGACCTTGACCCGAATACCGGTGGGGATTTTGATGGTATCACCTGCCTCCAGTGAGAAGGAGAACGGCGCCTTGAAGTCATAACCGGCAGAACCGGATGTGGCTCTTGACGGGAGCTGGAGGGTCTCCCATGACTTCTTGATGCTTTCTTGCAGGGCAGGGGTCATTTCCTGCCCTTTATAAAATTCATCTTTGATAGCTTCGTAGTACTGCTCGAAGCTGACTTTTTCAAACTCACCGACTCTGTTCATTCTTCAACCTCCTGCGTGTAACCAAGTGCGTCCATGTCTGCCTGGAAAAGCTCCCAGAACCCATCAATTCGAGGGTCTTCAATAGACTCAACAAGACCGGTGCGAAGCAGTGCCAGACACGCAATGCCTTTGGGTGTCAGCTGATATACGGCATCATCATCGTCTTCATCCGCCTCTGCACCGTCGCAGCATTCGCAATCAAGGTCGCAGTCGTCTTCGGGGTAAGGGGTTTCTGTGACGCTCTGGCTTTTGATTTTGCCGTCTTCATCGTACTCGGTATATGTAGTAATGATTTTCTTAGTCATGTAGTTCCTCCTGCATGGATTTGATAATGCTGTCAATGATGTGAGCGACGCTGACAAAGTCTTCGGCGGTATAGCCCTTAGTCGTCATAGCTGCCGTTCCGATACGAACGCCGGAAGTCTGCTGCGGAGAACGAGTTTCATTGGGAACACAATTCTTATTAAGGGTAATGCCATGCTTGTCCAATTCGTCCTGTACCGCTTTGCCGGTCAGCCCTGTTTCCGTCAGGTCAAGCAGGAACAGATGATTGTCTGTACCACCTGTAACGACCTTGTAGCCCATCGAAATAAACGCATCGCACATCGCCTTACAGTTACGCACAACGGCGTGGATGTAGTTCTTGAACTTGTCTGTGCAAGCCTCCTCAGCTGTTACCGCTTTACCAGCGATGATATGCTGCAGCGCCCCGCCCTGACAACAGGGGAAGACTGCGCTGTCGATGCGCTTGGCAAGCTCCGGTTTGCAGAAAATCAAACCGCCCCTTGTGCCCCGCAGAGTTTTGTGTGTCGTGGTAGTAATGATGTCAGCAAGCCCGAATGGAGACGGATGGTCGCCAGCCGCTACAAGTCCTGCGATATGTGCCATATCCACCAGCATATAGCACTCGTTTCCTGTCTGCCTTTTATAGCAGTCGATAACATTTCTGAAGGTGTCAAAGTACAGGGTACGGCTATATGCCGAAGCCCCAATGACTACAAGCTTTGGATTGAACTTATAAAGCTTGTCAATAAAATCGTTTGTATCAATCCACCCGGATTTGTTTGCTCCATAGTGGATGAAGTTAAAAATCTTACCACTGATATTCACCGGAGAGCCGTGGGACAAATGCCCGCCGTTATCAAGGCTCATAGAAAGGACGGTATCTCCGGGTTTCAGTACGGACAAATATGCCGCAATATTTGCGTTCGTGCCGCTGTGCGGCTGCACATTGACATGATAGTTAGTCTGGAACACCTTCTGCCACATTTCGCAGCAGTATTCCTCCAGCTCGTCTACATACTGGCATCCGCCATAATACCTGCCTCGGTTGCCGGAGTGATGCACGGCGGGGTATCCTTCTGAATACTTGTTGGTCAGGCAGGAGCCAACTGCCCGCATGATGTTTTCACTTACGAAGTTCTCACTGGCTATCAGTTCGATAGTCGTATCCTGTCGGTGCTGTTCTTTTGCAATAAGGTCAAATACTTTTGACTCCAATTAGTACCTCCCAGTTATTCACCACAGTTTGGACAGACCATTCTGCCTTCTGGAATTACTGCACCACAGCAAATGCAATGGTCTGCATTTTCAGAGGCGGGCTTATCCTTAGTCTTGATGTATAGTCCGCAATGGCAGGTGCCTTCCTCCATCTCACGGAACTCTTTACACATACATTTGGTATCTTCGCTTCTCACAATAGCGCACGGGCAAAAACCATTGTTGTCTTTAAGTGCCTTGCGCATATGTGCGACAAAGTCTTTGTCAGGGTTGATGCTGATTTGCATATTCGTTGTTCCTCCAGAACGGCCAGAAAACATTGGCCGCATACTGATTGTCCGAGGCAAGCTCTACGCCAAGCACAGGGTCAAAACGGTGTGGCTTGTTCGGGATATAGCGTCCGAACTTTACGAAGACATTTTCGTAAAGAGAAAGGGCATGAAGTTGGTCTGGAATTTCTTCTGGATAATAACCGGTATAGATGACGACATCATCTTCGCAGTCATAGGTGTCACGAAACAAATCCAGAAATGTGAGAAGTTCCTCAAACTGTTCCATCGGTTCAAGCCCACCGAAGACAACCGCTTTGGTGAGGGGATTTGTCAGATACCGATGGCAGAGTTCATCATCGTCAATCGTGATGGGGGCGCAAGAGCGCCACCCATCATTTTGACAAACAGAGAGAGGAATACCAGCTTCGATACAGCACTTGCCCCCACAGGAAATCGTGCCAATGAACATGGCCGGTTTCTTATAATTGGTGAAGTCTTCATCAACTACCGTCTTTACCCTCATTCGCTCATTGCCTCCGCATAGGTGTACCACTGTCTTGTGTTGAACTCGCGGAAACGGTCTTTGGAATAAGCGCGTGACGGGACAAGATAGCCAACGATGCGCTGGTATGTATCGAATACAGGCTCACCGCACACTGGACAATGGTCTGTGCCTACGAAACCGTGATGATGCTTGCATTCGTTGATGCGGGTGTTAAATGCAAAGTAGATAACGCCGGACTGTGCAATCTTGTTGAGCATCTCCCATGCCATAATCGTATTGGGGAAATTCGACTCCAGGTTGATGTGGGCGATACTGCCGCCGGAACACTTCTCATCCAGAATGGAGCACAGCCGCAACTTTTCCTGGATGGTGCATTTGGCCGACAAAGGAATCCACTGATTGGAGTAAATGAATTTATCGTTATGGTCGTACAGGACATTGTCTTTCTGACACAGGATAACAGCGGCACGCTCTGCAGGAACGCTTTCGATATTGAAGGAGTACTCGTCGGTGAAGTTGTCCTTAACTTCGTTGAGCACCTCAAAGATTTTGCTTGCGAAAGTGACGCCCTCATCGGTATAGCTGATATAACCGAATTCGTCTGTCTTGGTATAACCGAAAGCTTCGATTACCTCGTACAGGCCGAGGATGCCCATCGTGCAGTACTGCTTGTCCATCTCCACTGCACCATCCTGATAGTTGGGCAGCAAACCCTTTTCGATGTTCCGGTGAATAATATGCCGCACGGTATCAAGAGTTTTACAGCACAGAAGCGCACGCTTTTTGAGAAGTGCCAAATATTTCTTTTCATCGCATTCTGTTTCCAACGCAATCCGCATCAGGTTGATGGTATTGACCTTGACAGAACCGATAGAAAGCGCCGTGCCGCCGATGGAGTTGATGAAAGCATTGAGCTTTGAGGTATCTGATAGCAGACGACAACAGTTGGAAAGCGTATTCACATCGCCGCTAATGAAGAAGTTGCTATCATTCCATGTCGTGTTGTGGTCGCTGCACCATTTGGCAAAATCCTCATCCACAAACCTCCCGTCGCGGTACAGAAGGCTATAAGTTAGCACCGGGAAGGTGAACATATTCTCGCTTCGGATTTGCGAAACGACCTCCATGAAGAGCTTCTGGTGCTCAATCAGCTCTTCTACACAATCAATGACATAGCTGCCGTCCGGATACTGTACGCCACCGAACAGAGCCTCGATATAATTGCGGTCAAAGATAGACACATTGACAAAGGCAGTCTGGTCGATACGCATGAACGGCTGATTGAGGCGGTAGATGAACTTCTGGAAGCACTGTTTGATGTAATACTCCGGGTCTTTGATGATGTGACCGCTTTCGCAGTCTTTTTTCCAGAAGTAATATGTCCAAATCAGCACATTAGGGATACCAACAGCACCGGAGCTGCGGTTGCTCATGTAGCTGATATACTCGATTACATCATCCATGAAGGTGGTGAGGTGCTTTGGCGCCTGATTGTTATAGTTCTTCAGGAAGAAAAGCCCTTCTGTAGCCAATCTGGACAAGTCATAGGCATAACAATACGGCAGATAGGTGGAAGTTGAGGCGTCGTGCAGATAAAAGCCGCCGTTATATTCTGTTTCCAGCCATTCTTTTGCCGTGCGGAGGTTGTACCTCTTCTTCATCTCATAGAAAATCTTGTTGAAAGCGAACAGCTTGTCGTGGGATTTTCCTTTTTCATTCAAGAGACTACGGATATCCTTATTCGAGGCGTTGGCGTTGGCATCAATGGTCACATCGGCCACATTCTTATCAATAAAGCCATCGATGAAATCTGAGAAATTCAACTGGGTTTCATGAAAACCATTGAGAAACTCAAAGTCCTCACCATATCGCTCATTGAGAGCCGCCATCGCCTTTTCAAAGTCTCGGTTCATTTTGAGTGGAATGTTCATGTGCTCTTGCCCTCCTTCTTTTAGTGTTGATTAACCCATTGGTTTGCTGTTTGGAAGTCAAGAAGTTCTCCATTCACACTAAGAACAGGAACTTGTACGATTCCGAGTGACAGCATTTCGTCCACAGAGCCGTTTTCTGTGTACGCAATACCCTTTTCTTCTAATTTATGCTTGAGTACCTTACACTTGGGACAACCGGTTGAATAGAGAATGATTTTCAATGCGGTTTCGACCTCCTTTAAGCATTAAGGCAAGCCGCTGATACGGCTTTAGCTGAATATGCAGGACTTCTTCGGCGAAAGCAGCGGGGTCATCCTGCCATTTTGATATGGAATCTGCACAGGCGAGTGCTTGAATAACGGAATAAGTCTCACTCCACGATGTAACGCGATACATTCTGTTTTTATCTGCGTCATAACAGCGGTTGTGAGGGGCGGTCATGAGAATTTTGAAGTAATCCCCGCCCTCCAGATTGTGAATACCGTCATCTACCAGCACATCTCCCTTGATAAGCTGTTTATGGGCTGTGATGATGACATCATTCCATGTCAGGAACGGGAAGTAGTGGAACAACACCTGCTCCATTTTGGCCGCCAGGGTCTGGTAGTTCGATGTGGTTACAATCAGCACAGTATGTCCATCTGCAATTAGCTTTTGCAGCGCCTCTGACGCGCCTTCCATTGGTTTGACCCAGCTCCAAAAGGCATCCTCAAACAAAGGGGCATATACCTGCTCTTTTGTAAGGGTAGGAAATGCCTTTGAAATATCCCAATCGCTAATATCCGAAAGGTTGGTACTGGTTTGATGCCGTGCGTTCAGGTAGGCGACCCAAGCTTCAGCGAGGTTCTCGATAGTATCATCCATATCAACAAGAATTGTCAGATGACGCATATCACACCTCCTTACAACTCATCGAATGTTGTCTGGTGAAAGCCTGTGCAATCTGTAAGCCATGCAATGACACGCTCTTGCAGGTCTTTCAGCGTACCATCGTTGACAATCCAGTAGTCCGGCGTTGTATTGTCGAGCGCGGTTTCTGACGGATGCGCCTGTTGTTCTTTGGACAGCGGACTTGTGAAGTTCTTTCTCACGACACGCAAATGAACCATATCAAGTCCGGCACTCTTAATGCAGTCAATCTCGTTGGGGAAGCGGCAGTCGGGAATGAGCAGATAATCCCATGCATCAGGGAAGAGTTCTGCCATTGAGATAATGAAATCGACCCAGAAATCAGGCTTCTGTGTGCGAATGACATCTGTTCCGACATACTGCAGAATGTGGCGTCCAGCATCGTCCTTCTGCCCATTCCATCCAAAAAACTGCTTGCATATGTATTTGAGCAGGTCTGCATAGTGAGCGACCTGTACTTTATAGCCGTCTGCTTCCAATGCGGATTTCAGAAACCCGGCTGTTGTATCCTTCCCATGCTGCGCCTTACCTGAGATAGCGATAATTTTCACGGCATCAGCCTCCTTTTTTCTTTATTGTGTACTTGCAAAAGCAATCGATAGCCTGCCGTACATTGATGGAGTCGTCCGGCGGCCTCCACATATGCTCGTTGCCATAATAGATTTCCCTTACTTTGCAGTATGCGGCGACAACCGGCTTGTCCGGGTCATCAATTTGGTGCTCACATATGATGGCGACTGCACTCTTCCCAACAGTTGTGAAGTCATCCACCATTCTTTCAATGGCAAGTCTTTGTCCATAAGGGACAGCGGCGCCACGGTGCTTAACTTCAAGGATTATGTATTCACGATTACGCAGTTCAATCAGTCCGTCAATGTCGGTCGGATAGATGCCACCCTCAAGCTCCAGGCCTTTGAAGTCAATGAGCTGGCGCATCTTTTTAGGGTTTCGTATTTTGCTTTTCATAGCATCACTCTTTGTGCGGCATCTTACCGCAGGACTTTTTCTCCTTGCAGAAGCCCATATACTCACACTTCGGCATGAAGTAGTGGTCAACCAGATATGCCCACTCTTCCGAATACGCACGGAGAGCATTGCACACATCGTCAAACAGCTTTCGATACTCATGATAAGCACGAGAGCACATCCGCTGATGAGACATATCCATGAGATTTCTGGCGTTGTGCTTGCACACGATACGGGTAGTCATTCCCAACGGCAACAGCAGTGCTGTGTCTTCACGGGGAACGCCGAACGCATCCAGTGCGGTAAGCGCATTTTGGAGAATCGTCATGACTTTCTTGTACCCGGCTGACGCCGCCTCGTCCTTTTCGACGCTGGGCGGTACAACATAATCAAAGCCATGTTCGTAGTCGATATATCTCGTACTTGCCTGCAATCTTGTAGGCGAACCGCCAATATGGGTGTACCACTCACGAATGACCCGTGCGGAGTAGCCATCGAGAATCATATAGGCATCGGGGAACTCGAAAGTTCTTCCGTGTTCACTCTCAAGGCAGTCAATGCCTCGACGATAGTTTTTCTTCTGGTCGGAAATATCGGCGCCCCAGCAGACACCGGCCTCCGTTCCAATCATGGTGATTGGCTCTTTACAGGTGAAGTCCTGCACAATTACTTTACCCATTGGCACCCTCCTTTTACGCCTGCTGCAGGTTCTGCTTGATGGCGAATCCATCAAGAAACTCATCCATTGCTCTGGTGTCTCCGGCGGACAGTTCCGCATCTTCTTTGACACGATTCTTTTTTCTTCTGCCGCCACCTGTGAGTCTGTCGAATACACTGTGGTTGATTTCTGCTGTATCTACATGGAAGGTAACCGTCGGGTTGTACTCCCATGTTGCTGGGTTCACCCAATATTGCTGCCAGTTGCCACCGGTCGTGGTGGCCGTGGTAGTAGTCGTTTCAAACGGATTGTAGTAGAAGGGTTCTACAGTAGCAGTTGTAGTAGCGGCTTGCGCAGTTGCGACACGCATGGTCTCAGCCGCAATATTTCCGGCGTCGATAGCTACTGCATCCAGTCTGGTAGTGCGGGTATGTGCATCAAAGCGGACGGTCATGCCTGTATCCGTGAACTGGACAGGGTCGCGGCTGGCAAGCCGGAACACTCGGTTCTCTTCATTGACAACAATGATGTCGTCAAGTGCCATGTCTGGATGATAGGTCATCCCAAGAACCGCAGGCGAGACCATCGTGCGCTCAGTCGGCTCGTTGATAATCGCAATACGGTAGCCATAAAGGCAGCCGTAGTGGTCACCATCTCTGTTGGCGTGAATGTCTGTGGTGGCAAGAAGCTCTCGATAAAAATCCGCTGTCATAATGAGGGCGATTTCGTCTTGCACACAATAAGTCCTCACACGCTCTGCCTCTTGCAGGGCGTTATCAATGTATCTCTGAAATTCCGCTCTATCCATTTTCAGCCTACCTCCTCAATGGGTGACACGGTACACATGGCAACGACCTTGTCGAAGCAGTCACAGCAAAACTGGAGATGAACCTTGTCGCCGTCATGGACACTGCCATAACCGATTCTTGTATGTATTGTGAAGTTCTCCTGCCGGTCAAAGAAATCAAGCTCTTTGCCGCAGAGATTGCAGACCTGTTTGTCTTGCAAAATTTGCACCTCCATGCTTATAAAATCCATGTTTTATATGTAATCAAAAAACCTGCTGATACGCTGTCAGCGTGTAATACTCGCCATCTCTCTCATAGCCTTTGCAGTAGATGATGTCGCCCTCTTTGACGGGCTCCTTATCAAAGACTCTGTTGAAGACAGTGAACCGGCTCTCCTTGCCGCTACCGATAGATTTCGTGAACAAGCTATACCCGAACTGCTTATTGTCACGCTTACGGTACAGCGGCTTGATGTCCGTGATGTAGAGTTTGCGCCGGTCGGCTTCGTTGCCGGACACATAGCCGATGTAGCCCATAACATCATAGAAGTTGCGCACCTTGATAAGGTCGCTCAAGTCATCCATTCCTGCGGCTTTGATGACGGTTTCTGCCTCTCGCAGGATAGATGCGACATCAAGAAGCGTATAACTCTTTGCGATGCCGCCTGACTTGGTTACGCCCACCGCATATCGCTTTACGATTTCCTCCAACGGCGTTCCATCCACATCGCTTTTTCGTATCTGCTTGGCTTGTCCTTTCTTGAACATCTCGGAAAACAGACTTGTTATGCGGAGAAGTTCACGCTGATTACCAAAGTCAGAGAAGAAATCCAGCTTAATGAGGATGTCAAGCTGCCTGGAGTTGATACTGGTCTTTTCATCCAAATCCCTGAGCAAATCCATGAAGTAGGAGTATTTATTTCTGGCAAGGTCATAGAGTTCATCGGCAAGATTGGCGCTCATATACTTGATGGAGGTGAGCCCCTTTGCAATGATTCTCTTTTCTCGGTCGAAGAAATACTCACCTCTGGACAATCCCCACTTTGGCAGTGTGACGCGGATGCCGACGCTGGTAGCGTAATTGGTAATGGCGGCGGTCTTATCCATGTTATCGCCAAAGATATTGAGTGCCGCAGTGAGGAACTCCAACGGATAGTAGTAACGCAGATACCCACAGATGTATCCAATGGAGGAGTAAGCATCAGAATGGTTCCATGAAAAGCCATAGGCGGAAGCATCCAGGATGATTTGCAAGAAAGGCTTGATGATTTTCTCGCACTGTTCCGAAGTCATGCTGTATTGTTCCGAACAATAGGCAACGAACCGTTCCTCAATCTCAGGGAGCAGTGTTTCTGTGCCTTTCTTCTTTGCAATAGCACGGCGCACATTATCGGACTCTGCCGCAGAATAACCGCAGAACTTAACAAGGAACTGCATGATGGTCTCCTGCATGGCAATGCGTCCGGCCTCGGGGGAAAGAAATTCATTCAGCGCATCAAAACCGTTATCGTAAAACTCGCCCTTTGCAACGCTGTCACGGAAACTGGCGCAGGCAGGGCGGAGAAGTCCGTTGCCAAAGGACATCCATTTCAGCATGGAGAAGTTCGGTATTTTAGAGCGAGCTGTTTCCAGTGTGCTGTCCGACATAAACTGCCGGAGGTAATGCTGTGCGCTGTCTGACTCCCATTGGAAGATAAGCGTTGTATCATCGCGGATGCTTTTCCATACGCTCATATCTTCCATATCTGTGTTATCGGGAGTAAGCCGCTCAATGCCGAGAGTTTTACAAGTCTCATTGATGACACCGATATTATCAAGCCCCAGGATATCCAGCTTGACATACATCAAGTCGTCCAGTTCTTTCATGTTAATCATGGAGACCGGATACTCAGATGTAGATACGCTGCAGAGACCTACGGTCTGCTCAATGGGCAGGTCGCTGATAAGCACACCGCTTGGGTGGGTTCCGATGGAAACGATGGTGCCGTTGACGATATCCACATACCGGAAAACCTCCGGATACTTTTTGCGAACTGCCTCTTCATGCGTCTCGACTTCTTTGCAGATGTGGTTGGCAACCTGAATATAGTTGATGTCCTGACGGTCTTTATAGAGGGCACGGCACACATCTCGAACAGCCCCCTTCAACGCAATGGTGTTAAAGGTAATGATTTCAGCGGAGCGAATGCTTGGCAGGTTCATCTTGTCACGAAGTAGAAACCGTTTGACGGTGTCTCTGTCTTTGCCTGAGTAGTCCGTATCAATATCGGCGTTGGTCACACGGGATGGGTTCATAAAGCGGAAGAAGTTTAGCCCAAACCGTAGGCTGTCCATCTGTGTAATGCCAAGCAGGTAGGCAATCATACTGCCGGACACGGAGCCTCTACCGTAACCACACTGGATACCGTTTTCCTTTTCCCATTCCCGCAGGTATGTTTGCAGAAGCATAAAATCAATAGACTTTGTCGCTTTGTAAACATCAAACTCTTCTTCAACGACCCGCTCCAGTTTCTCTTTGGTATGGTTCTTCAGCGCATATGGATGCGTCTCCATAGCAGACTGGACTTTTTCACGGAAAGTCTTCTCCGGCTCTGCGTAAATGTGAGGATACTTGGTTCCTCTGTCCAGCTCAAAAGGCTCCACCATATCCGCCAGCAGGTTTGTGTTTTCAATAGCCTGCATATACTCGGTTTCCGGTAACGAACCCTGCGCTCGATAGGCTGCGACCAACTCGTCGTAAGTTTTGAACTTCAAGTCCCAACGCTCTTCACCATCGAAGAAAATATTCTTGGACGCCTGCAGGATGCTGCGGCCTTTCTCGTGTTCTTCGTTCAAGACATGAGTATCTGTCCCGGCTATCAGCGGGATGGTAAGCTCTGAACTTAACGCAAGCAGCTTTTTGTTATAGGAAATCTGTTTTTCATCCATGTGATGTCCGACTTCCAGAAAACAGCGATGCCGGTTACGAGTCAAAAAATCGAGATACACCCGCTGTACCTGCTCATCGCCTTTTCCAAGCACACCGCCGACACAAGCGGTAGTGACAAGGATGTTGTCCGATGTGTGGAACAACTCGTCAAAGGTAATGCGGGGAACATAGTAGAAATGGTTGTCCTTTCTACAAAAACTGTTAGACACAAGGCGGTTCAACTCCAAAAAACCATTGTAGTTTTTGGCGAGAAGAACACAGTGATAGTTGTCTCTGATTTTTTCTGTAAGCGTTGTGGTGAGATAGCACTCGACAGCATGGATATACTTCATCCCGGCTGCTTCAATCGCACTTTTCTTGTGCCACCACTCAAAAACAGAACCGTGTTCGGAGAAGCCCATCGCATTCATGCCGCATTCTTTGGCTTTCGCAATGTATTCTCCGTATTTTGTGACTGAATCAATATTGGTAACGCCATTTGACAGGTCACTATGTAGATGATAGACGGTGTATTGCCCACTCATCGCCACGACAGCCTCCCTTCGTAGAGTTTTTTCCAAGTTTCTTGGCCTCTATCGACAGGGCTGTCCTTTTCACCAAGTAAATTATCCTTATCCCAAAGATATTGCACATTTACAAACTGCTTTAACCGCTTGATATTGTGGTCATCCCGGATGCAGACATCCTTATCAAGAGCAAAAACCACTCGGCAGCCAAGTGCCGCCAGCAATTTCATCTGATTTGGGTTCAGATGCGAAGTCAAAATCGCTCCGGTATTGTGAATTCCGTAGGTATCGGCAAGCAGAACGGATTTGCAGCCCTCGAACAGGATGATTTCCCCCTTTTGGAGGATAGCATCTCTGTTTTCTGCCAGACCATAGATGGTTTTTAGCTCACCCCACGACATGAAATAGGTGTATTTACGCAAGCCCTTCTCTTTCCAGTGTGGGTCGAGGGTTCGCCCGCCGATATTGACGATTTTTCCATCCGGATTTCGTATTGGATAGACAAGCCGGTCGGAAAAACTATCATAGTACACCGAAAACTTGTCTATGGATGCACGGGAAATGCCTTCACGCTCCCAAGCGGCCAGCTTATCGTCTCGTTTTTCATACCGTTCCATGTAATCGTCCGGCAGTACTGTCCCTTTGGCCTTTTTTGTTGTGCTGTGGGGCGGCGCAAACCGTTTTGCTACCTCTGTAGCCGCAAGACGCTTCTTTGAACTTACTTTGCCGTTAAATCCGCTGTATTTTTTCAGTTTTTCTACGGCTTCTGCCATACTGCACTTGTCATAGTACCGAATAAATGTCAGAACATTGCCGCCGATACCGGAGGAGAAGTCAAAAAACGAATTTGTTTCTTTGCGAACGGAGAAAGACGGCGTGTTCTCATCTTTAAGGGGTGACAGTGCCCAGTATTCTCCGTTTTTCTCTGTGAAATCCGTGTATTGGGAAATGTAATCCAGAATATCGACCGACTCTATCAGTTCAGACAGCTCCAAACCGTCTCCTCCTTTCGCATTTTATTTAATTGTGATGACTTGTTAAAATGGCGTCTGTGGAATATGCTGTTTGGCCTGCTCATAGAGGATATGATTGCCGTCAAACAGCAGGTCTATGTATTCATCCTGTGTCATCTGCATACCGTTACGGTTGACCGTGACACGCAGCTTTTTATTGCCGCATTCTGCGCCGTCCGCTTCGATTTCCTCCGGAGTTTTGTCGGAAATCATGGCAATAGTCGAAGCGTTTCGTGCAATCTTTGCGCTGTCGGCAAGTTTACCTGTGATAGTTGCCTGTGCCGCACCGATACCGGCAATGTTCATCTCTCCGCAGATTTGATTCTTCACCATATCCACGAAACGGCCAAGCTCCTGATAACTATCGAAGGCGTCGCCCTCGCCTTTGCCTTTGAAGTAGTCCACGATAAGAACATCCAGCCCCTGGGTGTGCTTGACCTTGTTGACAGCGGTATAAATACTCTGCTGGTCGAACATGGGGATATAAATATGGGTGAACTTACGGGTTTTGAGCCACTCTTTTGCTGCCAGAATCCGCTGTTCCTCTTCCTCGCTGTAGTTACCGGAGGTGAGGCGCTTATACTCGATACCTGACAGGTGGGCGAGGATACGGGAGGTAAAAAGCCGTGTGTTCAACTCGCTGTCCAAATACAGCACGGCGTAATCTTGCTTAAGCAAATCGACTGCACAGTTCAGCAGCATCATACTTTTGCCTTGCTTCTGTTCAGCACCGAAGATGAACAGCTCTCCACGCTCAATGGTGGCGTAATCGTTCAAAGCGGGAAACTTGAAGGGAATTCCTGCGTAACCGGCACCCTGACGGCCTTTGATTTCCTCCCAGCATTTATCGACCACATCTTTATAGGCGGGAACATCATTGGTTGTAGAAAACTCCATCATCACATCGTCGAGCATCTTATAGATTTTTTGTTCGATGTTCTCAGCGGAGGGCTGCGTACACAGCTTTTGGCATTCCTTTAATTGCTGGTATGTATCTCTGCGAAACGCTGCGTCCATCACATTATTTACGAGAAGCTTATACTCCTCGACCGTATTTCGGCTGATGTTTTCGCTGTTTTCCATGAGCGTATAGAGCTGGTCGATGCTCAGCTCATCCGCAAAACGCCGGGTAGCTTCTTTAGCGGTCAACGCCTGGATAATATTGTACGGGTCAATGCGTTCAATGCCATCTCTTGCAAGAGAACAAATTGCCTGATAGATATAGCGGTTCTCTTCATTTGTGAAATGGTTTGGCAGTAGCTGCTCAGAGTAATATGAAAAATCAGGATGGTGAATCAGCGTGGCGATAATACCCGCTTCACTTTCGACCCGCGCCATATCTTCATTTGCCAGCATTTCTCATCACCTCTTCTTCAACAACTGATAATACTCGCACTCATTCTGCATTTCACAGAGGTGGGTACACTTGAAAAACTCACATGACGGTTTGAAATCTGACTCCTGCCGTATCTCGGAAATCATTTCTGCAAGCCACTGTTTTGCGCCTTCGTAGTCCTTATCCAAGAACGGCTCTTCGATGAAGGTATCGGTGCGGAAACAGTTGAAGCAAAGCTTGCGAGGCCGAACGCCGTATTCCTCCTCGACCGCAGCCGAATAGAGATATAACTGCTTAAGGTAAGCATCCAGTTCCTCGTCCGTTTTGGTCGGCTTCTCCCGCTTACTTCGAGGCTTCAAAACTCTGGACTTGTTATCCACCACATAGAGGGAACCATCCAACTCTCCAAGAAAATCAATGTAGCCAATGAAGGGGATTCCATTCACCTTGAAATCCACCTTCTTTTCAATGGCTACAGGCCGATACGGAAACGGGTGGATGCTCCGCAAATATTGAAGACCACCAGTGAAGTAGTTCCCGAAGACCGTTTTATTGGGCGCCCGACCGACAACCTCTTTCTTGAAATCCCGCAGGTAAATGTCTGTCAACTGACGCGGAGATTTACCTTCCTTGAAATAGGTTTCAATCAGCTTGTGCATGAATGTGCCATAGCTTGCGAAAAACATTTCTTTGCCGTGGATATGCCGGATGTACTTCAGATAAAATCGATACGGACAATCTACGAAAGCTTTGATACGGGAGTAGCTCCAGACCATATCGTCAATGAGCGGTGCGTAATTGATTTCTCCCATAGGCCGCCACCTTTAGAAAGGCAGGCGGTTGTCGTCGATTTCACCCTCATCAACTGTGGGCTGCGGCTCGGTACTGCTGTCACGAGGTTCCTCTCCGTCAAGCTCGAAGGAGAACATTTTGAAGTTGGTATATGTAATCTTTTTCTCTTTGTCGTACTTGGTCGTCACATCCACATCACCGAGCTTGATGCGGTTGCCCTCTTTCAAACCGGCAGCTTTCTTCGCAGCCGCCGTTCCGATGGCGAGAACAAAACCGGAAAAATCCTGTTCATACTCGCCGGACTGTTTATTCTTTCGACTGATGGACATACGAACCTTCGTGCTGGTGTCGCTCATCGGCGTCACTTCCCAGACTTTTGCATAAGCACCTGTGCGAAAACCCATGTGTTACTCCTCCTTGATACTGAATGTCTCTTTGAAATCTGCCAGCAATTTACCGGCAAGAGCCGACTCGGTGATGGCAAAATAGTTGCCGCCCTTTGCATACTTGGATACGAACTTTTTCACATCCTCCGCCTTATCCTTATTGGACTCAAGGAAGCGTTTGACCGTCTCATCAAAACTCTGGATGATACCTTCCGCAATCATCTTATCCTCAGCCGCCTCCGCAGCACGCTGCTTGCTGCGGAAATTATCGGGGTCATCATCCGGTGTTGCGATGTTGAAATACTTGAGAAGGAAGTACCTGCTTGAGTAAGTCAAACCAGAGCCAAACGCCTGTGAAGCATCGCTCTGCTGTCCAACAAGAGCCCAGTTGACATCGATACGCTCTTCGGGATTATCGTTGTTGACCCAAGACCATGTCATGTCGGCGCTTACCAGAATCTCGTTGTTGTTCTCCTCGTAAAACTCACCCTTGCCGGTTGTCTTGGTCTTCTTATATGTATAGGGTTCTACCCTTGTGGTTCCAGACTGGATGCTGGGAACCAGTGACAGGTGATACTTGTCCATGAAAACCGAGATTTTGGCGAGGATTTCATCCTCGGTGACATACTTGTAGCCGTAGCCACTTTTGTTTTTTCGGATGACCTCTACCTGCTTCCTGACCTTAGCCAGCCTCTGATAGATGTTGCCTGTCTGCTCTGACATAAATAACCTTCTTTCCTTTTATTCGCCGCAAAGATAGGTAGCTTCCATATCGGCAAGGTGGAGCAGAACAGCGAGTTTGCTTCGCTCGAAAATCTTGCCGACGAACGCATTCCCGCCCTTTACTGCGGTGTCCCAGCCGCCCATATGGGCACGGATAGCGAGGATTTCCTCCGGCTCAAGATGCATGAAGTTCTGAATAAGGATGACCGACTTGTCCGCGTGCTCTCCGCAGGGGAATTTCTCATCGATTTCATAGACCTCTTTTTTGTACCACTGGCCGGTTTCCTCATCCTTGACATTGCGAAAACCCTTCTTGTAAAAGTTGACCTTGCAGATGTCGTGAAGCAGCGAGACAACAGCAACCGTCTCTGCGGGGTAGCTGTTCTGCAATCCGGCGTTTTCTAATCCCCTCTTTAAGCAGTCATACACATTCAGGGAATGCTGAAGAAGCCCACCTTCATGACAACCGTGGAACTTTGTAGATGCTGGTGCAACGAAGAAATCGGAATCCTCCAGCCATCGCAGAAGCATATCGGAGCCGTCTCTGTGTACTGCGTTATTATACACAGAAAGAAATCTCTCCTTTAACTCGCCCATAGGAATCACTCCTTTCAATCTTGTATTTTATTTAATTGTGTTGATATATGTAAAGAGAAACCTGCTTGATGCAGGTTCTCTGATTACCAATTTCGGTTGGACTTGGGAATGGGATAAAGTTTTTCAGCCGTTGTCTTTGCATGGGACAACTTCATTTTACCGTATGTCTGCATCAAAAGCATGACCGCAATATTACGGTTCCCATCCAATTCCAAATCCTGATACTGGCTTTTCCCATACAGGCTTCCATTTGCGGTGCGGAATGGGAGTCTCTCCTCGCCGACATTCTGCCAGCCAAAACGGCTGGTGTATCCGTAAGTTCCATCGTACTTTTTAATGAGGGACTTCTTGGCCTCCTCGTCGCAGAAAACAGGGTTGTCTCGCTTAAAAGACTCGATGCGCTCCCAAACCGCATCGTACATATCGGGATTCTTTACATCCTCCATCATACGCTGCTCCAGTTCTGGGTCAGTGTGTTCTGCGATGTATGCCTTGATTAAACGACTGCGTTCTTCACCAACAGCCCGTTCGCCAATCTCTTTGGCCGTTTCCGTAGCAAGCCAAGCACCGCCTGCAAAGATAGAAAACAAATCTCCGATACCCATTTTTTCACCGCCTTACATCAGGAAAGCCAGCTTCCAGCGCTGGTAGTCTTCCATATAATCTTTCTCAATTTTGTTTTGTTTGTGTTCCAGCTTCACTCTACCTTTGACAACATATGTCCGCCCGGACATGAAATCAACTGCTGCATCAGAGAAATCCACTGGAATACCTGCCCGCTCCCTCTCGTACATCCGATAGAAAAGCCCGGACATCCATACTCTATAGAAGCTTAATTGCTGCTCCGTCCTGCCCTCCTGAAGTGCGGCGGCAGAACGATGCGAAAGCATGGAACGAATAGACATGGTTTTTGTGGTTGCCCGAACTCCACGCATAATAGTGTCGCCGGGAACTCTGTCGCGCCGAATTTCCTTTGCGTAGTTCGGGTGCTTATACAGAAAACCGGAAAGCTCCACTGCGTTGCGAAATGCTGGAAGGGATTCACGATAAAGTGGTACGCAGTTCTCCCCATATCGAATGGACATATCCATGAAGTCTACATCCGAAGCTGTGATGCTCAGTGTATCTTCTTCCCGGATACCGGAAAACGCCATCCAATAGTAGCAGCGGTAGAGATTGTCGATGGTCTCGTCGCCCTCCGGGTCAAAGACCTCATTGAGATACCGCTGAAGGTGCAGTGGGCTTGTAACCATTTGCTTTCTGACTTTGTCAAGACCGACCGCTGTGATGCGAAGCATCCCGTCGCAGGCACCCGGCACCTTCATGGCGATACACCACTTGACATACTCTTTCAGTATTGTGAGCGACATCCATTGACTTCTGGAGCGCAGCCCTACGATTTCATCAATCACAGGCTGGAGTTCTTCTGTGCTTTTCGTACACAAATCAGCACCCCACGCTTCTTCATGCGGCGCAAATGCGGTAAATACTGTTGTTGCCACATTAGCGGTGTTGATGCTTTGCGTATAGTTGCGGATGAAGTTTATCTTTAACCCTTCATTGTACATGGCGAACCTCCCGTTAATTGTATGTAGGGTTATGCCGGAACGGCGGCATTCAGACGGATTGCCTTATGCCAGACGGCAAGCAACACTTCGGTGTCCAGGAATGAAATAGCAGAGGTGGCGAGGAGATTCGCTGCTGCTATCTGCCGCATATAACGGTTGGACAATGTGGTGATATACTGGCCGATGCGTTCTTTCGACATACATTCGGGATTCTCGCACAGAACCATGCTGTCCAGTCGAAGGCCGCTGTCAGCCGATTTGACAATAACATGAGTAGGCTGACCGGACTTTTTAATGGAACTGGTAAGAGGGAGGGCGATGATGTTGGGGCTGTGCGCATTGCCGACATTGTTCTGGAAAACAACACCGGGACGCCAGCCGTTTTGCTCGCTGCCGCTTCCTCCAAAATTCATCAGATATACCTCTCCGATTTGAGGGACTCGCTGCTCGTTATGATGAAAACCCAAGGTATTAACTCCTTCAATACAATTATGTTGATAGTTGGAGTATAACATAATGGGTTTTTCAAGTCAAGTCAATTATATAGACAACATAAAAAGTTTATGAGAAAATTAGTGTGTAGGTTTTCTCAGGCTCCGTAGCCTTCATATTACCGCAGCTCACAGTGAGCACAGTGCCCAACACACTTGTATCGCTGTTGATTTCAGCAAATTTTATGCGGTCGATGCACAAGGTATTTGTTTCGGACTTCAAGCAAATCAGATTGGGGTTTTCGCATATCAACATAATTGGGAAGGATAATCTGAGTTTGCATGGGTCTGCCACACGATACCATTCCTGATTCTCCGTGCAGAAAAGAACCTGTTGCGGTTTGTTTCGGGAACAGTATTCCTTCAGTTCCCTCACAGAAACTCTTTTTTTCATCTCGTAGTCAGAAACCTCCATTGATTTATGAGGAAGCCCATGTTATACTACAAATAGGTCATGATGAGTGGTGTCGTTATGACCACAGCCTGTAAATCTATGGGCTGCTCGCATACTGTTTTCTTGAGTTTGTGTTCATCGGCAGTATGCAACACGGGATAGTCCGTCGAAAGGCGGACTATTCTTTTTTCTATTGACAGAAACCTTAGTTTGTGTTATCCTGTCAATGCAAACAGTTGTTACGGTGTTAATGCTACCACAAATTACGGGTCGTGTCAACAGCCAATCTCAAATGATGGAGGATAGTCATCATGGACTTCGGTCAGCGCCTGAAGAATCTGCGTTTGGAGCGCGGATATACACAGCAGGATTTGAGTTCTGCCGTCGGAGTCTCTACCGTTGCTGTTCGGTCGTGGGAACACAATACGAAAAAGCCGAACATGGACGCCTTGATTGCACTTGGGCGTTTTCTGAACACATCGATAGATACGCTTCTTGATATTCATCCGAAAGGAAACGAACAAAACTACGCTTTTATACTCTCTCCGGCAGAGAAACGCTTCCTGCAGGACTATCGTGAGCTTGATACACACGGCAAAAAAATCGTGAACACCGTGTGCTCTTTGGAGAAAGAGCGCATTGACCTGGTGGCAAAGCCGAAGAAGCGCAACAATGTTATCCAGCTTGCAGATACCGGAAGAGAACGGTATATCCCACGATACACCACACCGTCCGCCGCCGGAACATCTGTCCCGCTTGACGGTGCTGACTTTGAGATGATTCTGGTGGACAGCAGCGTTCCAGACGAAGCAGACTACGCTGTAAACATTCAGGGAAACAGTATGTTCCCCTACATCCATGACGGCGACATGGTCTATGTGAAGAAGGATGCGGAAATGGCTATTGGCGATGTTGGTATCTTCTGCGTAGATGGTGCAATGTACTGCAAGCAGTACTATGTAGATGAAAATGGGAACCTTGAGTTAGTATCCGCAAACCCAAAGCTTCGTGACACGAATGTCTTTGTGGCATCGGACAGCGGCAGCTCCGTAAAGTGCTACGGAAAAGTCCTGATGGGCTTTAAGCTGGAACTGCCGGACTATTTGTTTGAGGAGTAAAAGAGCAGGGCAATCACGCCCTGCTTTTTCTTTACTGGATAGCAGACTGAATGTGGCTTTTTGCGTCGTCGATTTTTTCGAGCGCATCATTCAGACTATCCAATGCGTCTTCCATCTTTTCAAACCGTTCTGTGCTTTGCAGATTTTCAGGGTAGTTGTCAACACAGTCCTGCTCTTTGTCACAAACCCTTTCTACCACAGAAGCGGCATTACTCAACATATTGAGGGCATCTCTGAGCTGCCCCCGTCTTCTATCATCCACTCAATTCCTCCTATGAAAGCAATTTGCATAGTGAATTAGGCCGCCTGCCACACACCAGCGATATTCATATCGAGCCGCAGGGTATCTTCTGCCGCCTTAGAGATAGAGAACGAAGTGACTTCCTGCAAAAGCTTGCAGAAACTATTCTCTCTGCCGTTTTCCAAAATGACCTCGTCGCAGAAGATGCTGATAGTCAGCACTTTGTTATCCATATTGACACTTGCGTCAATGACGGAGCAATCAATCTCTTCAAAAAGCGCATCGACCTTCTCGCAAGCTCTGCTAACCTGCTTGGATTTTTCCGGGGAGATAATAAAAGCCGCACCGAATTCTTTGGAGGCGTCCTCAATCAAACCATGCACCGTGTCAAAACATCCTTTGTATTCCATATCGTCCGCCCCCTTATTCGATTGGTGTTGTGATACCATGAAAGGTAAATGTCAGCCGAATCCTGTTTTTTGCCAGAGGATAGACCTCTGTGTTGCTGGCAAACTCAGCGGCTCTGGCAAACCACTCCGGGTTATCAAACTCCAACTGCTTTGCCTCGATAGAGACACTGCCCATCGTCTTGAACGGCTCACACAGTTTATATGAAAGAACGGCATCCGTTCCTTTTGCAAAGTGCTTAAGCACCGAATATACGAACTTCATCTGCTGATGCTTGGGAAGATTGATGATGGCTGTCTTCATCTCATCATTCATCACCTCATCATAAATGGCATCGACGAAACTGTCGAACGCCGTTTCAATGTCGGCATCAAGCGCATACTGCAAATCCAAATTGTTATCCATAAAGACCACTCCTTCCAATACCTATTATACCATACATAGTCAACTGCAGAGCTGACAAGTGATTTCCACATCGCCAGATGCGTTCTCTCCAAGAATTTGCAGCAGAGAATTCACAATCATAGATGCGTTGATTTTCCCACTAAAAGAAAGAGAGACCTTCTTCATGGACATGATTTCATCTTTATCAGGTGCTGAGGTATGAGATGCCACTGACTGGACAGGAACTGGCGCAGGTTTTACCTCGCCCTTCAAGAACTGCCCCCATGCCTCTCGCTGCTCGGCATTCATGGAATGTCCTACAGGAAACTTTACTGCAAGACCATTTGCCTGAATAAACCTGCGTATGGTAAGCGGCTGCACATGAAACATCGCTGCCAGACTGGTTGCGTTTGCCCCGTAAATCGCCAGCAGGTGGTTGAGATATTCCTCCTGCGTCGGCTTGGAGACCTCCTTAAAAATCTCCCAGGAAGTAGGTTGGTTCAAGTTGATAGACAATGTTTTCCCGTTCCTTTCTTTCCACTGCTTTTTCGTCAAGTTGTCTGACGGAAGAAAACACTTCCGACTTTTACTGCCACGCTTGCGATGGCGAGCCTGCTGAGCCAGCTGTTTCTTTTGCCAGCAATCATAGGTAAAGTCATCCACCATGTTCCTCCATCCTTTGATATACACGGAACTTCTCTTCCAATTCCGTCGGCGACCGTGCTTTTCCAAGCTTGCGGAAGTTACCCTCTACCAGTTCATACAAGAAATAGAAGTCGCGGCTTTCTTTACTTGTAAGAATAAAGCACAGTTCATGGTTGCTATTGTAGTATCCAACCCACACTCGTTCGCCCTTTGGATATTTAGGTTCGCTCAATAAGTTCCACCGCCTTTCGCAGTAAAACATCGTGTTCGTTGGGCAGCGTATCGAGAATGACCTCCTCAAGCAGCTCATGGAGAATGGCTCCGATTTGCTTCCCTTGTGGCACGCCGAGAGAAATAATATCCTTGCCGTTGATTGCCAAGTCTTTCAAGGAAAAGCATTTTTCCTGCTCAAGTATCTCTGCCATCAGCACGCCAAGTGCCACGCACCGCTCGATTCTGGACTCTTGTGTACCCTCTGCGTGAGCTTTGATATCTGCCATCCTGACATCCAGCAGCTGAGAAAATCTGCGCTCGCCGATTTTGCAGAGCCACCGGCGAACTGTTTTCGTTGTTGGTTCAATAACGGTGTCATGGTACAAAACAAGGTCAAGTACTTCCTGCTTTGTTGTGGTGTCAAAGCGCAGCCGTTCCAGAACGACTTTGGAAATATCATAACTATAGTTTCCGTGTCCGTGAAAATGACCGCCGTTCTCATCCTCGGTATAACAGCAAGGCTTTCCGATGTCGTGTAGCAGCAAGGCTACCTTAACAGCGATGTCCGTGCCTGTATAGTTGGAAACTGCATGAGCGATGTGGTCGTAAATGGTGTACTGGTGGTATTTGTTGTTCTGGTCAAAACCGATACACGGTTTCATCTCTGGAATGATAGTCGCAATCACATCTGGATAATCCAGCAGGACGGGGAGGACGCCGTTTCCGAGAAGCAGCTTACAAAGCTCACTGTGAATTCTTTCTGCAGCAATGTTCGTAAGCCGCCATGCATTATCGTGAATAGCCTGAGCCGTGTTCTTCTCAATCGAGAACCCATAAACAGAAGCAAACCGCAAAGCACGCAGAATGCGAAGCGCGTCTTCACTGAATCGGTCATTCGGGTTTCCAACGCAGCGGATAATGCCGTTCTTCAAATCGTCTACGCCGTGAAAGGGGTCAATAAGACCGGCACTGTTATACGCCATCGCATTGATGGTAAAGTCTCTGCGGGACAAATCCTGATAAATGCTCTCTGTGAATGTAACAGAATCAGGACGGCGATTATCCGAGTAATCCCCGTCAATGCGGAAGGTCGTAATTTCGTATTTGCCTGCCCGCTCCATGTCCGCAGTGATTGTACCATGCTTTAATCCTGTATCAATCGTCCGAACGCTGCAGCGGTTGAGGTGTTCCTTAACCTCCTGCGGCGTAGCGGAGGTGCAGATGTCCCAGTCCTTCGGCTCTTTGCCGAGCAGGCTGTCTCGAACACAGCCGCCAACAACATAAGCCTCATGATTTTCATAGCGAAGACCAAGAACAATCGCCTTTGCGCCACTCGGAATAGAAATCTTATGCATCAAGAGCCCTCCTGTTCACGCTGACCACGAACTCCTCGACACGCTTCATATCAGGATGTTCCGGCAGACCTGTGTTCCGCTTTGCATAATCGAGACGCTTTTCAAAATCCGAAACCATCTCGAAAAACTCTGGACGATAGGAACCATCCTCCAACTGATAGTCGCCTCTGCGAATGCTCATGAGAAGTGGTAAATCACGGCCTCGATAAGTGATGATGTCACCTTTCTCCAAGATATCCAAACACATCAGATACAAACGAACGAGATGCATGGCGTGCTTATTGAGATGGTTATCATCTTTCTTATGGTTTCTGTGGCTCAGCTTTTCGTAAGTGCCGACCACATTGGTCAAGTCGTTCAGAATACTGTTGAACTCACGAACCGGATACTTTGTAAGATGGATGTCGGCAAAAATCTCTCTGTCCAAATCCTCGCGTGAACTCTCAGCCGTGTAAAGAGTGATGCCGCCATTCTCAAATACTCGATACCTGCTTTCAAACGCTTTAACAGCACTCTTCATAGAGTTCAGAATGTGTTCTTCCTTCCGAGTTTGCGGAAGTTTATCTCTGGCAAGAGCATTTTCCAGCCGCCGCAGCTGCTGGTTGGCATATCCCCCGAAGGAATTCACCACTCGCTTGGAGAGAAACAGTTTTCTGTTCTCAATCATTTCTCGCCCAATGTCAGTGCAAACCATGTACTGCTCCGGACGGCAGCCCAGCATCTCAATCGTATTGGGGTTGCAGTTCAGAAGCAGACTTACAAGCTTATTGAATGAGTAGACTGTGGTATCCGTTTCCGTATGAACGACCTGTTCAAAATTGGACAACCCCAGCAAATCGGAACGGCTGTTCAAGGCACAACCACGGATATCCACATCGGAGGTTTCAACATTTGTGCCATAGGAATAGCTGCCGCCCAGCGTGAGGAAAATGATTTTGCCTTTCAGATGCTCATTGCTTCTGAGAAACTCATATGCAGGACTTTGCAGCATTTCTCTGATTTGTTCTGTGGTCATGCTATTCCTCCTCATTAAACATTCAGGGCAAGAGTATCATACATAGTAAGAATCCCGCCGACAACAGCAAACTCGTATGTGTGGTAAGCCGCTCCGGGGAGAACCCCATAGTTGTCGCTCTCATCAAAAACATTGAAGACCTGGCAGCGCTCGTCATGTGACAACTCAAGGAACTCTCTGCACTCTTCTTCCGAATCAAAGGAATACAGTGTAGCTTTTGTTGCCGACTCATCGAAGCCGACATAGTCTGATACAAACAGCTTCTTCATCTTGCCACCTCGTTTGCCAATATCTCGATACAGGACGCAATGATATTCGCTGCGTCTACTGCTTCATCTGCCGTATTCATTCTGGAGAATGAAATTCGGATAGAACTTCTTGCTTCGTCTGCTGTCAAACCCATTGCTGTCAGCACATGGCTCGGCTCAGCCTCATGACTGCGGCAAGCGGAACCGGCAGAGATGCAGATGTTTTTTCCGTCGAGCATCAAAAGCAAGGTCTGCCCATCAATGCCGGAAAGGCACAAGTTCAGCGTCTTACCTGGATTGAGAACAGACGGGCCGTTTGTATGGACAATATCAGCGTGTCCATTCTTTTTCAAAGCATCTGTCAACGCCATATAAAAGCGTTGCTTAAGTGTAGAAACCCAGATACAATCCTCATGAAGACTCTTGGATGAGATTTCACAGGCTGTACCAAAGCCTACAATACCGGCAACATTTTCTGTTCCGGCACGAAGTCCAAATTCCTGTTCCGCACCGCCAAAGATAATGGGTGTCAACACGCTTTTATCTTTTGCAAACAGCGCACCGACACCTTTCGGCCCGTGGATTTTGTGGGAAGAAAGAGAAAGAAAGTCGCACCCGATTTTCTCCACATCGATTGGATGGCAGCCAGCGGCCTGAACACAATCTGTGTGGAACAGGATGCCACGCTTCATGCAAATCGTGCCGATTTCTTCAATCGGATTAACGGCACCGGTCTCATTGTTGACATACATAACAGATACCAGCCCTGTCTTTGGGGTGATGGCATCCTCTACGCTCTGTGCGAACACTTTCCCGTCGCTATGTGCAGGCAGATATTCAATATAAAACTCGTCTTTTATAAGTGAATGAGCTGCTTTCAGAACGGAATCGTGTTCAATGGCAGAAACCAGAATATGCGTCTTTCCGATACTTTTAAGATATTCTTTTAAGCCCTGAAACACAAGACTATTTGCTTCGCTGCCGCCAGAGGTGAAGAGAATCTGCTCCGGCTTGGCGTTAAGGAACTCAGCTACCTGAGCCCGTGCCTGTTTCGCGGCTTCGCCTGCACTGCGTCCAAACTTATAGAGTGTACCAGCATTACCGTACTGAGTAGTCAGATACGGCATCATGGCATCCAATACACGCTTGTCTATCTGTGTGGTGGCCGCATTATCCAGATAAATCATGTGCGCCACGCTCCTTTCTTTTCTGTGTTGCATTGATACAGCCCATCAAGCAGCTGCAAAACTACTGTGCGGCAGGCGGTTCCGCCGCTTCATTTTTGTAAACAGCTTCAAGCCGCAGGATTTCATCCAGTGTTCGTGGGGTATAATCCATCCACGGCATCATCGAGCCGACATTATACATAAGGCATGGATGCCCGTATAATTCCTGCATCAGGAAGCGGTCATGCTCCATCATGTTCCACTCAAAAGAGTTATGAACATGACCGTACAGATGATACCAGCCGTAATAGTGGTTCTTAAAACACGGGATTGGATAATGGCAGAGGACAACCTTACGGTCGGAGTCCTCAACCTCCAGATACTCCGTGACCTTGACGAACTTCTTGAGAAACCGCCCATCGCTGCAGCGGTCATGATTACCCTTAATCAGAAATACCTGCCCGTTCAACTGGTTAAGGACAGAAATCGCTTCCTGCATATTGCACCAGAACATATCGCCAAGAACATAGACGGTGTCACCCGGATGAACGGCGGCGTTCCATCGCTCAACAAGCGCAGCGTTCATTTCCTCAACCGTTTTGAAAGGACGATTATCGAATGCCAGAATGTTATTATGGCCGTAATGCCAATCGGAGATATATAGTTTTCTGTTAGCTGCTTGCTGCTCGGACACCGCTTAACACCTCGATTCTATCTGCTGCTTGGAGCAGCACATTTTTAGGAATACGGCAGTCATCACCCATCCGCCCATTAGGTTGGGTGCTGCCGTACAGCCGAAGCTTTTCTACGAGACCCTTGTCAGGAAACTCATAGCGTTTCAGATACTCCGGTTTGCTGGCTGGGCATTCATAGCATGAACGGTTTTCATACACACCACAGCCGCCGCTTTTATAACACTTCATAAATTCCTCCTCAGAACGGTAGCTGAACACCGGGGTCTGCATCAAAAATCAGTTTCCTGACGGCGGCGGCAAACTCTTCCTCGTCGATTGCTTGAATATCATCGTAACGCAGGCGTTCAATCAGTTCGTGAACCGCTTTTGTAATGGCGGTCTCTACAATGATTTCCAAACGGTCAATGCGTTCATTGGCGCTTCCCACCATTCCCTGCATGATATTGTGGTATGCTGCAAGCTCTCGTTTGGATTCCCTGTTTTTCTCCATCAGTTCATGAAGCATGATTTCCTGCTGCTGTACTTTCTCTTCTATTGTCATAGCCGTCTCTCCACATACTCTCTGTCTTGTGTAAAGACAGGCGGTTCACGGTCAACGACCCAACGGCTTCTGGAAACCTCCACAGTCGCATCCCCGTTTAATACAGAGACGGCCTCTGTTACCCTTGTTTTGATGCAACAGGAGCCACGCTTGCAATCCGTAGGGAAATCATTCCAGTTGATGTCGCGTTCCTTCCACAGCATATCCTGGATTTTATTGCAGCTTTTCCCTTGCAGTTCTCGGTGGCTGAAGTTTGCCTGTCCAACAGCTTCGATGCTGTTCCGTGTGGCATCCTGCTGACGCCAAATCAGACAGTTGCAGACCTCGTCCAGAGGAACGGTGAAAACTCTGGCATCGAACATGGCAGTTTGGAGCTTGCGGCGATAAACGGAAAGGTCGAGGCCGCTGTCTTCGTTTTCCGTCTGCTCGGCAAACGCCTTATTGAACGCCAGCGTCGCCATTGATGCGGCAATGCTGCACATCTTCTGGACATTATAGCCGAACCATGCATCTGTACGAATAGAGGCGTAATCGGTCAAAACCAATGTGATTTCATCAGACTGCGTGTATCCGAAGACGCAGCCCTGAATGTTGGCACACAGGAAGCGCATGGTTTCCTGCATAGCGGACATAAGGACACGGTCGAAAGGCTTTCTCATTCCCTTTGTAAAGGTGTGAAAAGCCTTGCCGTCAATACGAATGATGACAGGAACACGACGGGTCAGGTAATTGCGTGAAACATACTCATACCGTTTCATCCTGTCGCCCAGCGAATCTCGTTGATTGCCCATAAGCGCACCCTCCTGTAAATGTAGTTTGAAAATTGCTTGACATCACGACCATTTGGTCGTAAGATATAAGAAAAGCACGACCGATTGGTCGTGCTGAAAGGAGATATGATTATGATGGATTTTGATATGAACTTTCAAGACACCTATAAAACTCCCAGTGAAGACCTGTTGAACAATGGTGAGCAGTGGTTCTTCCTTGAAACCGAAAAGGATATTTTGAAAAATCGGCGGGAGGAACTCGGAATGACCCAGCAGCAGGTGGCAGATGCAGCACACATTCAGGCTCGCCAATATCAGAGATTGGAAAATGGAGAGCGCAACATAAGCGGCGCCAGTATGAGGATTGGATTATCTGTATGTGCCGTCCTGAAGCTTGACCCTTATCGCTTTATGCCAGAGTTCCGTTGGAGCAAAGACTAAGTGTCTCCAATAGTGCTTTCTGAGGGGCGAACTCCCGATAAAGCTCAATCTCTTTTGTGAGCCGCGCCATAACGGCATCTTCTTTAGCATCGTACCTGCCGAGATAAATCTTCTTACTGTTATAGGTAATACTGGCGACCCACTTTTCTCTTTGCCTATCAAAGAAAACGCCGGAAACGCCAGATGTGTTGGTGATATAGAGGCTGCGGTTCCTGTCGTTCTCTGACCGCTGGCAACAGCGCAGATTCTCTTTTCGATTATCGGCCTTGTTTTTGTTGATGTGGTCAACAAACTGGCCTGGCTTTGCGTGCATAACCAGCCGGTGAAAGCGGACAAACCGCCGTACACCGCAGTAAAAGTAACTGCTGACAAGATAACCGTCTTTGTCGCAGTACCAACTGTCTCGGCCTTTGATAATTGGGAGGTCATCAAGGTCAAAGAGGAACTCGGCAACACCTATATGCAGAATTCCGTATGTATTGAGAAGCTCGACTGTCATGAATACATAAGGTCATGAACGGCCACACCAAAGGTTTCCTCGAACCAATGCCAGATATCCTCACGGTGTGTGCCTTTTGGGAATCCGCACCAGGCAACTTCGATACATTCGGTTTCTGGGTTCATCGGCACATCGCCGAACTCTTCCCACAGTTCCGTGTATGTTTTACCCTGAAAGGTTCTCGTGATGGCAACGCCGTCCATACTCGCAACGGCGGAGTCAAAGAAGTTATCGAAGTCTTCCAGCTCCCCGTTGAGATGCCATCCTGCGATTTTCAGTCCCGTTCCGTACAGGTCGTGCCAATACTCAAAGAATTTTTTGTAATCAGGCATTTGAAATTACCTCCGTTTCTATACCGCTTTCCGTATCGGTCGTTTTTCTAAAGCCCCAAACCGATATGCATCAACATTGTTCGCCAATCCGACACTTGCGAGCATTGCTTACAATGCGAGCAAGAAAAAGTTGACTGCCCGCGAAGCGGGCTTGTCGGATTGCGAACATAAGTGGCGAACTCTTACTTTTGCCTTTGGCGAAAAGCTGCTGAAAGTGAATATGTATAACAGCAAATCTACAAAGCGGTTGGTCGTTATGCTTTATCTGCGGGGAATAGTTTGCCATCATGTAGGCAGTCCCTGGCTTTCTGGCTCATTTCGACGAGGCTGTCCACCAGCTTCTTCAATCCGTCTACGGTACTTTCACCATCGTAGTCGCAGCCGATAGCCCAGATATCAAAAAGCCATTCATCGGCGCAGTCAGGCTCGCACATCTTGCAGCCGGTCTCTTCGTCTATCCAAGTCCTCACGGTTATTCCTCCAACTCAAATCCCTTGTGGCAAAATCCAGTTACATCGGAGATATAGTCAGAGATGGCTTCCTCATCTTCGATGTCATTGGGAATCGTGATTTCATTAGGCAGCTCAACGCCGTCATCATCCTCCGGGTCGATATCCCACTGAATGTTGACCGCCTTTCTCTGCGGGCATTCCACTTCGCGCCACTCTCCCTCGCACGCCCAGATTTCCGAACCGAAGCCACGGTCAAATTCCCATTCACCGAATAGCTCTGAGATAGGGGTAGAGATACGGTCACTCTCTTCGGGGTCATCATACTGAAATTCCGTCAACTCACGCATCAAGTCCTGTAAGGAATAACCGTGGTCAATCATCCATTGAAGCTGGTACTTCTGGTAATTGGTCAAGTTGAAAACCTCACGCTCCTCTTAGCGCATCGAGAACTGCCTGCGGAACAGCCCGTTTAATTTCCTCGTAAATTGCACTCATTACGACTGCACCCTTTAGGTACTTCTCGACTTCGGCCTGAGCAAACTGCTTTGTTTTATCTTTACACTCAGCTACCGCCTCCTGCACGGTTCCCTGAATCAAATCCAGCATATCCTTATGTGACATCTGCTCTTTGATATAAGACTGAACTTCCGCCTTCACCAGCTTGTCGGTCATCGGCTCAGTGTATCTGCTCTCGTAAAGACGCCTTGCCCACACTTTGGCGGTGTCAGCAACACATTCCTCGACTTCGTTCTGGAATGCTTCCCGTGCGATTGTCTTTGCGTAAGCACGCATGGCTTTGATAACCTCCTGCTCAAAGAGGTCGCCGTTTGTAAATTCCAAATCGATTGTTGCTTTATGCTTCATGAAACCCGCTCCTTTCTTCCATCAGCTTAACCCATCAACAAAATCCCACTCGACATTGTATCGAAACTCGGGACTCAGAATTCCGTCCAACAGTTCGTCGATGTATTCCTCGTCATCCCGGTCTGTCGGGATGGGGATAATCATCTCAAACTCTGGGGCGAAGCAGGATGGCTTTACCCAAATCGTTCTTTTCTCCATATCAGGAACCTCCTTATCGCATATCGGGCAGTATCCAGCAGTTCCATCGGAAGGGATATTTATATGGTGCCCACATCTTGGGCAATGGACGATGCCTCTCATACACATCGACCCTTCATAAATCTTTTCCCACACAGTGGGCAGTTGCGTATCTCAATGATATCCTGAGTCGTAAAACTGCCATCGTCGTCAAGCACCCTCACCCTCAACATTCCCTGCCTGTTTATAGCCATCTCAATGCCGCTGTATTCAACAGCTTGGTTCATTGGAACAAAATCATTTGTCCCAGACTCACAGTATGGACATCTCATAGAATTAACCTTTCATATCCTTCCAATAACAATACAAGCAACCGTGTGGGCACCTTGCTTTGTGTTTTAATAACTCTGTTTTCCCCGCATAACACATACAGCCATTGCGTTGATAGCCAACACCATTTGCTTCTGTATCTTTGGAAAGTCCAAGTAAGCCAAGGTCATAGTCAGAAATGCAGCCGCAGGCAATCGGCTCCGCAAGACCGGGCTCTGCACAAGACTCGATTCGGAGAATTTTGCCGTTGTTCAACCCTTCCCAAAACTGCTTTGCCTGCCGCAGCATATTGTCTACTTTCAAAAGCTGTGCTTTTGACGGAGCAAAACCACTATCACCATAAGGTAGTGGCAATCCAGCTTCCTTGAACCGGTTTCTTGCGTGTGGATACATATCAATGACGCTCACTCTGTAGCGTTGAAACCCCATTTCCATAAAGGAAATTATTGTGCGGTACGCAACTGAAAGTCCTTTTTCTGTTGGGATAATGGGGTCAATACGAATAACGACTTTCTCCATCGGGAACCCGGCTTTGACAAGTTCCATAATTGCGGCAAACTCCTCGTATGGGGTAGGCACATTAGGCTCCAGAACAGAGTGCCCATATCCTGTGATTGTAGCGTGGACAACGAGTTTTTCCCTATGCTCAAGAACAGCATCGAAGAAGTCTGGAGATACACACTTCGTAACCAGAATAGCGGCATCGACGCTGTCCAATTTTTCTACCCAAGACAGGTCAACGCCTGCGTCTCCCGCCTCTGTAATTCCAATTTTGTACTGCGCCATGTTGAATCACCACCCCATAGGATTAAAGATGCAAACAAACATTAGTAGTGTCGCAATCGCCATTGCGAATACCGGTATTAGATAGCTGTTGTCTTGCTTCATAAAATCAGCCTTTCACGCTTTCCAGCATTTTTCTTCTTCATCCCATCGCTCAACCTTTCTCGGCCTGTCAATATCATAAGTTACCCTCAACAGGTAATTGCGGTTGCCGCTACGATACGCTTGAAACGCCTCGTTCTTATCAGGGGTTGTAATAATGCTGGAGAATGAGGAACCAGAGCCGAGGATTTCCGGCGTTTCGATGCCGGTTTCATAATAGGTTCTATTCGTCATCACTATTTTCTCCATCTCTTATCCAAGCCCGACTGCGTTAAGCTCCATTGAAATAACGCAGTCGTCTTTTCCTAATTCAACAACCTCATTTGTTCCGCCAAATAACAGCAATCCGTCTGCCTCAATAAAACCATGTGGGTTCCACTTAATTGATTGTGCGACACCAACGACTTTTTCTGTCCCTTGTTCATCATACTGGATAATGGGTAAGTTTGAAGCGTTTTCACAGGCTTTCCGAATGGCAGGAATCGAATAGGAAACATGATTGTCATCGCAAAAATAGTCGTTGGTATCTGCATATACAGGGATTTCAACATGAATCCGAATATTTTTACATCTCATACAATCACCATCCTTACCACCGTTTTTTGTCTTGATATCGGTTTGGCGGAGGCAAAGAAAGCTGCTCTCCATCGTCACGAAGCTCAACCGAGAATTTGTTGGTATAATCCTCATCGTCCTTGTTTGCATAGACGAGAATTTCAAACTTACCGGGATTCCAATTGACAACGAGGTTATCGTCAATGAAGTATGCGTTCCTGATGACTGCTAAATCCTGATGCCAAATTCCTTCCGGGGTCTCGATACCAACATAGATTTCATTCTGATATTCTGGGTCAATATTTTGTTCCGCAACCAGCTTCAATCCTTTAGGTAGTTCAATGGTAATACGATTATCGCCACTCTTCATCAGAAGCCCTCCGTAATCATCTCCAGCATTTTATCAATGGAGACATCAAGAAGCTCAGCGCCGACGGCCAAGAGCAAGTCGGTTGTCGCCTCATCGCCCTTGTTGCAGAGATAAAAGGATTGAATTACATTGGCGACATCCTCTGGGAAAAGCATTGTGTTCATAGCGACCTACACTTTCTTACAGCAATTTTCGCATAACTCCAGCGTCTGTCTGCCAATCGTTGCTTCATAGCGAACGCTATCCGCATACAACGGGGCGCCGCAATTATCACATCTGCCAACAAAAACGGGGCGGAAAAAGAGATAATCACGAACATGGCACTCTCGCATTCTTTGTTCAGAGCAGGAGTCATGTTTTTGACATATGGCACATTTACGCATTCTGGAATACCTCAAAACAGGGTATGAAGAATTGCACGCAGTGTTCGCTTCCAGCGTCCATTGCGGTACTCATATCCGTTGACATACAACTTATTACCGACCTGCGAAAGGTTTACGCTTGACTTTACGCCGGGAATCGGAGGCAGGGCAGACCCGTTCACAAAGACCTTGTTCCCAATGATGTTTACATTCATGAAGGTACTCTCCTTATTAACCGCAACCGTAGTCATAGATATCGTTGTCAATCAAGTCCTCGACCTGCTCTCGTGTCATATCGCAGAGACGGAGGACGGCCTTGATAACTCGCTCGTGGACTTCCGCTATGCTTGATGGCTCGTTTTCTGTCCGTTCCCACGGATAAGAGGGCGGGTAATAGAAGTAATATTCACCGTCGCCGTTGTCACCATATGTCAGGGAATCCGTATCGTCACAAAAGGTGAAGACATCCGCAAGATTTTCAAAGGGTTCGCCATAAAGGTAGTCGTCAATGTCAAACCCATCCTCTGAGATTTCTTCGCCGGGCAGCTGCTCCTTCAAAAGCTGGATACATTTCTGTGTGTTCAGAAAAGGGCGCAGCTGATTAACACGAATCCCGACGCCCTCGCAAATCCAGTAGCTCATACTCATTTGGGGATACCTCCACTTCATTTTTCTTTATTGTTGCAAAAGTGACTCCACTCCCGGCCTCACCACACGCCTTTACGCTGTGCTATATTCCCACCACAGCATGACCTCTTGTGCCATGCGGTAGTCCTTTCAGCCTTTCTATCGGGGAGCAGGGGGATTAGTGTTTCCCGTCTCAGTTTACCAAAGTATTATGTGCGGCTATGGCTTGTGCGCAGCTTCCGCAACGCCTTCAGTGGTGCAACGCCACCTAACCGCTATTTCTTTTACGCCCGGTCACAATATGTGTGCCACTTTGGATTCCGACCGCCACTCACAGCCGTGATATGTTATCTCAATCGGGCATGGTGGTTAATACCAGAGATGGAAGCACCACTTGGAAAACAGGCGCAGTGCCTCGGTTCGACACCGCTCCAGCTCTACACGAACTGACTCCCACTTTTTCGGGTCGTACTCGCCATCTTCATAGTAGCGTTTCTGGTGAAGCCGCTGATATACATGGTCTTCATCGCAGTTCTCAAAGTAGAAAATCATTTCCTTGATAACCGCATTTGTTTCTTCCTCGTCGAGCTGCTTATCTGCTTCGGTATCATAGAACAGGCCGACATTGTTTTTCAGAAACTCTGTAAGAAGAACAGGCATCTTAGCGGTAAAGTTATATCCAAGCTCAAAGACATCGGTAAAATCATAGCCGCGCCATGCACGCTGCCATGCATACCGCAGTTGCCACCAAAACTCTCTCAGCTTGTAGCACAGAGAAGCACCCTTTGTCCGCTCAAGAAAACCGTTCAAACCGAATTTTGTCACGACCGCACCTCCTCCATAATTTGCTGAACTGATTCAGCCCATTCAGGGCTTCCGTTATACCGGACACAAACGCCTTCAACGGTTTCGCCGTTATAATACTTGCCGTCCGGACTGAGATAATGCTTGGCGAGATATGCTGCGACTGTGTCGATGCACTCTTCCATACTGGAGAACTCCATCTGTCCGAAACCCATGATGTTATTGGGTCGGAATTGATATCGCCCCCATCCACTTTCCAGCGCCGCAACAGCAGCAAGGAAATCCGCACGAACCCCGTGCTTGGCTTCGGCATCAATGAAGGCTTGCTCCAATCCAATCAGGTTATGGCGAAGATGTAAATCTTCTGCCGCTAATCCTGATGGGGAGGTCAGCAAACCGTCATCAACCTCGACGGCTTCCGGCTCGGTCTCAAGGCTCGTCTCTGGAAGGCTCTCCGTGGACAGCACGGTTGTCGTAGTCATCGGTTCAACCGGCTGCCGTTCCTCTACCTTTACCTGTGCATCAATCGGTGTAGCAAGTGTAATTACTACAACCAACAGCAACATAAAAATCGGCGGAATTATCCGCTTCATTCAATCCCTCCTGTCAGTGCTCGTTAAATACCACCTGTTCTCCTGTGTGCAAAGACCAGCAACCACCGGATGTGCAGGCACATTCCGTGCAGTTGCCACCGCATTCTTTTGCGTCTGGCCTTGCTGTGGTTGTTCCATCCTTATAGCGAACATGAGCCTCCGGCAGTTGGAAAGGGTTGTCCATTCGGAGTCCTCTCCATGCGCTGAAAATCATATGTAAGTTTGCCGGTAATGGGATACCGGAAGCCAGAACTCCGTTGACGATTTCATACTTCTTTGTGAAGCATAGAATCTCACAATGAGAATTGCGCTTGGCAATCTCCATCATGATGTGGAAGTAGGTGGTATTTGGAATATCGCCAGAAACATGAAAGCGGAAGAATCGAGACAGCATGATTGTCGCCTCGACCTCCCGCCAATACACTTCCGGTTCTGTTTCTAAGATTTGTAGATTGTTCCGATAAGCTGCCGCCACACTGGGGCGACGGCGCTCTATGCGTCTTGCGTAACACTTCCTGCTGCAATCACACTCCCGGCAGGTCAAACCGGACGGAAGTGACACGCTCTGGATACTGCCGAGCTTTTCGTTTCCTCGGCTGATACTAACTTTCAAAAGTGAACCGCCCCCTTATGTCATCGAATCTTTTCTTCGGGCAGAATCCTCAAATTATGCCAAAGGAAAAGAGCCGAACAAGTCGGCTCTTGGGAATCAGATATAGGCTGCGCTCAAAGTTCCACGATGCTCTCGACGCAAAAGAGTCAGCAATCTGTCTGGGTCTGCATTCGTCAGGAACTTGTACCACGCCGAGTGGAAAAACTTCTCCAGCTCTTTCTGCAACGGCTCGTTATCGTCCTTCAGCGCAGTGCGATAATCATCGGCAGCAACGCAGATGATGGCGTTTGCCAAGCTCTGATAGGGGTCTGTTCCATCGTGCTGCAAGCGCATCCTGCTTTCGGACGAGTCCCATTCTTCGCGGCTGGTCATGGCTGTTGCGCTCTTTGCACCACGGGGAATACAGCCGCAGGATTTTGTCCTGCCGGACTTGAGGTAACGCCCCTCGGCGATATATGTATTGCCGCACTTGCATTCACAAAGCCACCGTGGCTGACGATTGTGATTGTTTTTAACACGGCGAATGACCTTCAGATTTCCAAAAGTCTCGCCTGTCAAGTCGATAGATACTCCGCTCATGGTTCACATCTCCTTTCGCAGATGTACGGGTCAATCCTTTTCTGCCAGCAGGAAGTCCGGGTTGATGACCTTGAAGCTGATGTTGCTTTTGACATTTCTCATGACAACGCCCTCACGCTTCTGGTCGTTACGAACCACAGAGTATCCTTTGGAATACTCCACCAGCTCTGCGATGGTATCCGGCAGCGTTTTGCCCTCTTCAACGATAGGGACGGTGCAAATGCCGTAAGGCGCCAGCAGTTCCTTGATTTCCGCAGTCGTGCATTTGCGGTCAGGGAAAATCAGGTTGAACGCAAACAGTTCATAGCCGCTGATGTGATACTTGTTGCCCTGAATCTGGTTGCCGCAAATCTCACCCTGTAAAACGATGGTTTCATAATCACCGATGAGCTGCCGCAGCACATTTTCGATGTTGTACTTCTTGGCGACTGTCCAGTAGGAACTGTTGTCCGGCGTGCCGAGATAGATGTTGCGGCTGCACACACCGAACTCGTACTTGCGTCTGGAAACCTTACGCAGATAGTAAGTTGCTGACTGACCATCCATCTTTTCCGTAACGGAAAACTCTGTTCCCTTGTTACGCTCTGCCTCAAAGAGCGCAGTAAGGTTCTGGATGCGAGTCTCATCGGTCTTGACAATCCAATCAGGGAAGCCACCCTTGCGCTTGGACTTCATGAACAGCTTACGATACCACTTGAAGCGCATAAGGAATCGCACCAATGCGCTCTTGGGTTTGGCGGGTTGCTTAGTCAGCAGCTGCGCCTCCTGCTGTGCTTCAGGGTCATATTTCTTGATGCCCAAAATATCCGTCACATCGGTGCCCAAATCGGCGGGAGCACCGTTCGGCAGAATGGACAGCGGGAGAACCAAGCCTTGACTGACCTGACCACGAAGCTTAATGGTGCGAACACGGAACTTGCGGTCACGCAAAAACTCGAACTCCGGTCGCTCCGGAACAATGGAATCAACTTCGATATAGACGATGTGTTCCCCGGCGTGGAACTCGCCCTTTTGGACAACGCACTCCCATCCGTCAACCTGAGCGACCTCGATGCGGTCTGCTCCTGTAATCGGACGGAGGGTTGCAATCTCACGAACAGTTGCTAAATGTCGCATAAAACTTTCCTCCTAATTAAAACAGGATGCAGTCTCGGATGATTCTCTTTTTCAGGAGTTCATCATCCAACGCATCCCAGGGTTCTGCTTGATACTTTTCGGTCACATCACCGGTGATGTCATAAAGCCTGCCCTGTATCTGGGTAACAAAATGATTTTCCACCTGGTCATACATCAGTGTGCTGTCGGGGAACCGGCAGTGCAGAATAACAGCGAACCAGTAGCAACAGTCGCTGGTAAATACCGTATCAACATCATCGGCCAAATGAAAACGGGCAAGGAAATGCTCGATGGTTGAAACCGCCGTTCTTAATTCTTTCGGATGACTCTCTTGCATTTCAATAAACTCCGTTCGATGTACTCGTCTATCAGACGGCTCTGTGCTTTTGTTTGAGCATAAGCGGTAATGGAAATGGATTTCCGGCTCCAGTCCAATGTGTAGCTATCGGTAGCGACATTGGTAATATGATTTTCAGCCAGAAAATCACGGAACTCTTTCATCGCCTCCTTGTCATCTGACAGGATAACATTCACATAGGTTCTGTCTTTGGAGAATCGGTTACTGAGGGTAACGGCAAGGCAGCACCCAACGCCGCTTGCTATGGAAACTATCACAAGGGCGAGTGTGCTGTCGCTGGTGACGATGTCTTTTGTGATGCTCAGGTAAATGAAGTTTGACAGACCGAGAGCGACACCGGCAAGCAGGCAACGATTACGCTGAACAAGAATTGTCTTTGCTGTATTGAGCGTATTGTCCAGAACCTTTGCCAGAAACAAAATGAACATATAAAAAGCGGTCGTCAAACTCATTCCTCCTTAGCGTTTATTAGGGGTCGATACTGATAATGGAACTGGAGCCTGTCACCGTGGGCAGTTCGCCGTTCCACTGTTCATACTTGATTTTCTCAATCAATTCGCTGGTCAGAGAACCGGCAATCATACGGTTTGCTTCGGCCTCGGCTTCAGCAGCAATACGCAGAGCTTCCGCCTTTGCCTCCGCTTCAATTACCGCTTTTTCTGCGTTAATCTGGGCGACCTCTCTGTCCTTCTCTGCCTGAATCTTTGCGGTCTGCTTCTCAATATTCGCCAGTTCCAGCTCCTGCTGGGCGGTGACCTTTTTCTGGATAGCGGCTGCAGTCTCCTCATCGACGGAAATGTCGGTGAAGTTCACCGTATCGATGATAATGCCGTACTGGTTGAACTTCTCACGCAGATAGGTATCCAACTCGGCATTGATTTCGGTACGCTTGTCGCCGAAGATGTCAGTGACGGGATAGTTGGCGGACACCTCCTGTGTCCATGCAATAACCTTGGGCTTGATAAACGAATCCTTGATTGCCTCGCCTGACTTTCCTTTGAACATAGCAAAGGTTTCGGAGACTCGCGCCTCATCAAAACGATATGAGAACTCAATATTCACACGGACTGTCTTACCATCTGAGGTAGGGATGTTAAAACTCTCATCCTTGGGCGAATCGCCCTTATCCTCGGCGGTCAAATAAGACTGCTCAATACCGATAGAATACTGGGTCACCTTCTTGGTCGGGGCAACCAGATGCCAGCCCTGTGTCAGAACCTCGCCATCAACGCCGCCGTTCATGTTGTACACGACACCGACATAACCGGCGGGAATTTTCTCAAGACACACAATGCAGGCAATCAGGCAGAAGACCATCACGATACCCAAAATAATTGCGCCGATTTTACCCTTCATCCTTTAACTCCTCTGTTGTTTTTTCAGATTTCTCCTCCGATTCCTCGGAGATTTCCTTTTTCGCATCGTTGTAAATTCGCAGGCCGAATGCACCAATGCCCTTAAAGGCAAAGCTCAGACAGAACCATAGCAGCACAAGTGCAACGATGACGATGAGCCAGAACACGATGTTCACTTGCTTACCTCCTGTTCTAAAACTCGTGGTATGTATGTGCGGGTTTCCATGCACTTCTCGACCTTTCTGGTCTTACCCAGTGCCTCGCGCATCAAGTTCAAAAGGTTTTTGCCTTTGTCGCTTTCCAAAAACTGAACGAGCGGTTCAAGGATTTCTACCGTATCCTTGTATTCACGGCGTGCCTGTCTGCACTTAGCAAGACTTGTGGCGACCTTTGCCCGTTCCTTATAGTCGAGGCCGTCAAGCTCCAGTTTGTGGAGGTAGTCCTGCGTAAGCCTGTCCATGCGGTTGACCTCGCTATAATTCCACGCATAATCTTTCTGCGCATCCTCCATCATCCGGCAGAACGCCCCGATGGATTCGGAGAACTGCGGTGGCTTTGATTGTTTTTTCATGCAAGACCTCCTCTCTGATTTATCCGAAGCTGACTTCGGTTTTATCGGTTCGGATAGAAATAAACACCGGGAACTGAAGACTCTCAGCACCGGTGTTTTTATCACTGGATATTTCTTTGTACTTTACTTCGCAGAGCAAACCCGGCAGGTCATTTTTCCCTTGCCAGAATACTGCTCGCTGCTCGTCGGTAAACCCGGAGCCGACCTTGACTTCATTCCCTTTATAGTCAAGTACAAGCGCACCCAAAGTCCCTGCCAATCTTCCGCTGCCTTCTTCGCAGCGGAGAATACGCAAGTCCATCGTGTAAAAGCGTTTGACTTTCAGGATTCCGTTGTGCCGTCTGCACTGATAGGGAACATCGAGGTTTACCATCAGCCCCTCTTTATCCTCACGAACCATCTGCTCCAGCAGTTCACTGATTTTGCCCTGGTCTTTTCCATGATACAAAACCGGCAGAATACTGACCCGGCCATCCTGCGGAATGAAACGGTGAAGCTGGTCTAAGAAAGCACGGCGGTAGCCGTAACTGCCGTCGCTCTGTCCACGGTGGAACTCTTCGACCGTCAGGACATCAAAAATCGTGTAGCAAATCACTCGTTTTATCACCATCGTCCGAGTTGATAATACCGGTGGCTTTGCGAAACGCCTCATTGTCTGAGAGATTTCCCTTCTCACGAAGTGTCAGCTCACCGTCGAACACATAGCTATCCTCTTCATCGAAGCAGAGAGCATCCAGAATATGGTCAAGTCCTTCATAGGGGACTCCGCTTCTTGCGTACAGCCTGCCTTTATAATAGGTCGCCCGGACACCGTTCAGCTTTTGCGTCAGCCAGAACTCCGTGCCCTCTTTCAAAGGATACTTATCAATGGGGTACGCCTGCTGAACCTCCCATTCCGGAATCAGATTGGGGATAACCTTGTTCACGGTCTTTGCCGTGACGCCCAGCCGGAGTGTCTTGGAAAGAAGCTTGATATAAACATCAGCTTCATCCGGCGGGCTGCCCTGAACAAACGCACAAACCTGATACACCGTACCGGCGTCCAATGCTTTTCTTTTAGACAACAGTTCGCAGACAGAAAAGATGTCTGTCATTGTCAGTGTAATGGCCGAGTCATACCGGGTAGGAGAGCGAAGCGTTTGCTCCGAAATCTTATAGGTGAGCATCGGGTTGAGCGCATAATATAAAAAATTACGGAAGTTCGCATCATCTTGGAACTCCCGTAATAGCTGGGTCTTTCTTATGGAGCCGTTCGCTTCCTGCAAACGGCGTAGTTTTGCGATAGAATCTGACAGCGGTGTTGTGGAAATCAATCTTCATCACCCGCCTTGAAATTATAAATGGGCTTGATAATGGCATCGACGGTTACAGTCGGCTCGATATTACCGACAATATCGTCCATGCCCTTATAGGCCATCGGGCATTCATCCAGTGTGCTGCGTCCAACAGAGGTCGTGTAGATACCCTCCATCTGCTTTTTGAATTCGGATACAGTGAAAGCTTCTTTTGCTGCGCTGCGGCTCATCAGCCGACCAGCACCATGAGGAGCGGAGAAGTTCCAATCCGGATTGCCCTTACCGGTGCAAAGCAGGCTGCCATCACGCATATTGATGGGAATCAGCAGACGCTCACCGGTCTGTGCAGACACAGAGCCCTTACGCAAAATCATGTTATCCACATCAATGTAGTTGTGAATCGTTGTAAACTGTTCAGTCACATGGAATCCCATCCCTTTGACAATGGTATCCATCATCGCCTGCCGGTTCAGCTCAGCAAAGCGTTGTGCAATTTTCATGTCATGAAGATACTGCTCAAAGAGCTCGCCCTCCACATAAGCAAGCGGTTTGGGAACGGGAGAATGCTTTGACTTCATGGACTTCAACACTGCCTGAATCTCTTTCTGGCGGCCATCTGCTTTCAGCTGTTCAATAGCCGCTTCAATCTCTTCATGACTATAAGAGGTCAGTGCCTTGAAAGCAGCTTCCTGATAGAAGTTGGCGATTTCCAAACCCAGATGGCGGCTGCCGGAGTGGACAACGATGTAGATGTTCCCATCATCGTCCTTGTTCGCCTCAATAAAATGATTGCCGCCACCCAAAGTACCGATACTGTGATAGGCACGGTCGGTGTTGACCTTCTTTGCGCAGCATAACTGCGACAGGCCGATTTCTTTTGCGTAACGATGCGGAGTAGTACGAATTGCGAAACCGGACGGGATGCCCTCACGGATAACCTTATCCAACTTCTGCGGTTCGATATGGGTCTCTTTCAAGCGGATGGTTTCCATGCCGCATCCAATATCAACACCAACAAGGTTGGGGCAAATCTTATCCTTGATAGTCATGGTGGTTCCGATGGTGCAACCAGCACCGGCATGGATGTCCGGCATCATACGAACCTGACTGCCTTCGACATAGGGTTGGTTCAAGAGATTGATGACCTGAGAAATGGATTCGCTATCGACCACATCGGTAAACACTTTTGCCGAAGCGTATTTTCCTTGAAGCTCAAGCATTTTATCGCCCTCCTTTGGCTTGGTATATAGTCCTATTATAGCACAGGTAAAAGGGGCTTGCGCCCCTTTATCTGTACCTGACCGCTTTCCGCAGGGGAGCGCGTTTTACTGTGGCGCGACCCTGTGCATAAAGTGACATTTTTAACGAGAGATTTAGACTGGATTAAAATGATTATCCGCCGGATAATCTTTTTAATACTGACTAAATCCGAAGTTAAAAATGAAGAACGCAAAGTGTTTCTTCTGCTTTAAGCGAGAAGATACCGCACAGAGAAGGGGATATGTATGTGCGGAAAATCTACAAAGCGGTCATATCAAAAGCGAAAGAATCTTTCGCTTAAGAACAAAGTTAATGAAGAATCCTCGGTCGATTGGTGTTAATGAGTTGATTCAACGCTTCGTCCTCTCTTGCTCGTTCGGCAGCTTCCTCTCGGCGGATATCCAGAAGAACAACGCCGCAGAAACCCATCAGTTCACCGATGGAGAAATCCTCTTCCTCCACAGGAGGCTCATCCGGCTCAGAATCTTCTTCATTAAACATGGTGTCGGTATCAAAATCGTCCTCTTCATCAGGCTCATCTTCCCAAACACCGTTGTTATCTCCCCACCCCAGGACATCCTCCTTATAACTGTCAAAGTCATTTTCGTCCATACCGTCATAGTCGAAACTGCCGTTCATACGGTAGTAACCATATCCGGTTGGGATTTCAGAAAGCGAGTCTCGGATGTCTCTCCATGAGTAATTGGTGTCGCGAATATCTTCCTCGACATACTCGTCAAGCTGGTCAGAGTCGATAATGTCTTCGCAGATATTGCAGCCCTCGTCAGAGCAGAAATCAAGCAGCTCCCACCATTCGGTTACATCGTTAAGGAAATCATTTCTTGTCATACTGCGTCCTCCCTTTCTACCATTTCGGTATCAATCAATGTTAATTTGGATAGCGCCTTTTCTGTCAAAAATGCATACTGCAATCCAAGATTAGTGCTGGTGAGGTCGTGCCTCATTATTGACATGACCTCTGCTACGGGCTTATTTACCCGTCTAAATTTAGAAAACTTACTTTTGAAGTTTGCTCCGCCACCAGCCATATTACCAATAACCAAATCATACTTAGCAGAAACATAGCCCAGCCGAGACGCTACGACAAACCGCAGCCATGCTTCGGAGTAGCCCGTAAACTCTAACACCGATAGGCCATCCAAATCTTTTACGGTATATGTCTGGATAAAACCTATAGGTGAGTGCTTGATTGCCATCGGTAATGCGTCAAAATAGTTTGGGGCAAGATAAAAGCCGCACCCGAAATCACGGTGCGGCTTGCAAAGGGATAAGGACGGTACGGCGAATGAAGCTGAGGTGCCATGATACAGATGCATTACCAACCCTCCTATATATTTTGTGGAGCTGGTGACAGGGCTCGAACCCGCGACCCTCGGAGTACAAAACCGATACTCTACCAACTGAGCTACACCAGCAAATGGAGCTGGAACTCGGAGTCGAACCGAGAACCTACGCTGTACGAGAGCGTTGCTCTACCAGTTGAGCTATTCCAGCAATGGTCGGCTTCCCGCTTAGATTGTCACACACTACCAGCAACTACACATCCGCAAACGCATAGCCCCGATTCACCCGGTCATACTGGTTCCGACGCATCAGAAAAGCGCAGTTTTCAGCAGGCATTGTCATTCTCTGTGAGGTAAGCCGATAATCTCTCACATCATCTGGGCGCTACCCAGCCTCTGGCACGGACGGTTGGGAATCGAACCCACCACAAGCGGTTTTGGAGACCGCCTCGCCAGCCTTGGAACATTCGCCCGTATAGGTGGCAGACTATTGCGAACTTGCGGTCTGCCAGCGCGACACCTTTGGTAACGCAGGTCTGTATCTGCGTTGCGTTTTCTTTCGGTTCTCGCCTATCCACCTTGAGGAATACGCACAACCCTTCGGAACTCCACGGTAAACGCATGATGGAGCGCCTGCCGCTTCAATGTTCTGGCACACTTTCGGACGGGACGCTATGCCGATTGCCCACGGTAGTGCAACACCGCCTTTTTCGTCGAGGATTCCGTCTCTACAGGCTCCGCGTTGCCCAGCCGCTTTCTATGTGTCGGCACACCGGCATAATTCTGGAGAAACATTATGTCCTTCCCACGGCAATGCCATGCCGGTAGCGCAGATGGCGGGGATTTGCACCCCGCATGACCTTACAGCGCATCGGTCTCCGCCATTTGAGAGGTCGGCATCCTGTCTGTAATTTGTAGCGTCTACCTATTCCGCCACATCTGCATATCCGAAATCGGGATTACCCGATTGTACAGGGCGACAAACTGGTCATTAAGTTGTTTGTCCACATGGTAGTGGCCGAAATACCACCGCTTAAAATGAAGGTCTTGACGAATGCGTTCCAAAAAACTGACCATCGGGTCGTTTTCATACCAACTTGCCAGCAGTGTCTGGATGCTGCGAGGGGCACAGTGCGTCACAACATAATCAACTGTCCAGTTGTTCTGCTCCAGCGCACAAACTGCACGCTCCATCTCCTCATTTGACGGCATCTCCTGCTGCCACCATGAAATATGCTCCGTGCGATATGCCTTGTCCACTGAGCGAGCACCGCCCATACAGAAAATTTTTCTACCATCAATGGTAAGAACCTGACCTCTGTCCAAATGATAAATGTCCGGTGCGATTTGCCTGACTTTACCGCCGAACTTATCCTCTAACGGGAACTGGTATAGCATATCAAAGTTTTCGTGGTTTCCGTCAATCCAGAGAGTGGTGAAATTTTTGGCTGTGAGCCAGTCTTGCCACCACATCTCCCTGCGTGAGCCATCCCAGCACAATCCAAAGTCGCCACATATTATCAGGTAATCATCTTTTGTCAGATTTTTCTGCTGCGGGAACTTTGTTGTGTTAAGTTTTTCAATATCGATATTGGCGTGAGTATCACCTGTTACATATATCATGGAATCCGATTCCTTTCTTCATTTGCAATCTACATGGAGCGTGGAGCCTGGAGACCGGTACCGACGACGGCCCGGCTACTCGGGTTGGTGATTTCAACGGGGATTTGGTGATGTCGGGAAGCGCTTGTAGCCCAGTGGTTTATCGGTCTTGCTGTATTTCGTGCTTACTGCTCGGCTTTTACCGTGGTGTATCCTTCCGGCGATGCGCCCTGAACCTCCATTCCGCCTTTGTGGCGGGCGGCCTTTGCTTTCCCAACAAATTGTTACTTTGACCTTTGGCGCAAAGCACATTCCTTTCGGGATGTTATTCATTGCAAATGATTTTGGTGTTCCTGTAATCTACATAGGATAAGCGTGCCGGATGCGAGGCGCCTGTAGCTCTTCGCAGGTGCGTTTAGTTCCTATTTTATTTCTTTGCTGGTGTGGAATCCATTGTGCCGCAATGGCTATTGTTTTTATTTTCATGCCTGATGACGAGCCCGACTGGGTCGAGGCCGCGTCGGCAGCCGGTCTTCAGGAAGAGGCGAGGGTGTTCCTCCCCAGCAAGTTGTTACTTATGCCTTTGGCGATAAGCATTGCTTTCGCAATTATCCATTACAGGAAATGGCGGTTTAACCTCAAACCGCCAAAGGGATTATCTTAAATCGTCTTTGATAAGCCGCAGGACATCTGTCTCCATTTTTTCGTTGGTGTGCTTCACGATGGCATCGATAGTCTCCGGCTCTACCATACGATAGTAGCTATGTAAGCCCTGCATAGTTTGAACATCTTCTCTCGGCCACGAGATGCCCTTGCGTTTATCGGTAATGTAGTTGTAAAGCATGGACTGGAACTGGCGCTTCTTCTTATGGCCGACAGTAATTTCATTGTCCTTGTTGAGCATAACACCAAGATTCCAGTTACGACCTGCTGAAGAGCCGTATCTCGTTTTGCTTTCGTTGATGGTGAACGGCGCTCCAAATTCATGCAGCGTATCCACCACGAGTTTTTCTACACGATGCACATCGAAATCAACCTTAGACGAAATGATGAAGTCATCGGCATATCTGGTGTAAATGAACCGCTGCTTGTCAAAATCACGGAATGCATTGGCAAGCTTATAGTCAACAGGAATCATCATCACATTGGTAATCAATGGAGAAAGCGGAGTTCCCTGTGGCAGACCTCCATTGAGAAAAGCCAAATCCAAGGCCTTCCGCAACTCTGCCTCGCCGTTGGGAAACTTTACGATTTCGCTGAATGGGAACACCATAGAAAACATTTTGATAACATAATCCAGTGTAGTGCTACCAAAGAAATCGTGCAAATCCAGCTTGCCGAACCACTTGCTGTTGTTTTTCTGATGACGCTTGACCGCATCAACCGTACATCTGTTTTTTACATAGGCGAATGCAGAAGTGTGATACAACGCATGGAAATCTTCCTCAAAAATAGTCTTGAGATTCCGCAATGCGTTCATCAGCTCCGGTTTAGGGGCATCAATACGACGCAAACCACCAGACTTTTTGGGGATGTGGAATGTTTCATACAAAGTACTGCGTTCCTGTGCGCGAAGCGCCTCCGTTTGCTCATTAAAGCGCACCAGTTTACGGATAAGAGCGTCCGTATCAATGCGACTTGTGAAATGCTCACTTACCGTTTCGTATGCATAGGTTCGTGTGTTGGAAACATTTGTGTTTAATATGGTTGGCGCTTGGAAGCTTTGAAAGAGGAACTCTTCCAATGTCATTTGGTGATAAATCGGGGATTGCATGACCGTGATATATACCATAGCCTTATGCCTCCTTTTCATAGTCGTAACTGTAACCTACATAAGGTGATGCCGCGTTTGAATCAAAAGAAGCTCATCTGCAGCGAGCTGAGTGAGCTGCGTGTACGAGTATCTTTTATATAAGTTGAGGTTAATTGTCGTGATTTGGGTGGGTTTTGTGAAGGATATTACTTGACAAACCAGGTATGTTGTGCTAATCCTCTTGCCAATTTCCTGACGGATGTCCATCGCCTTCGGCATCTCCGGAGGAGTCTCTGGTCATCTCTCTGGGCAGGCGGTGTTTTCCTCCCCGACAATTTGTTACTTCAGCCTTTGGCGTGAAGCCCCCGAAAAGGGTAATTCGTTACAGTTCAATGGCGCATTTTAAGGCTGCGCCACACCTAATAGCTCGAACAGTTCTGCATCTGTGCAGGCTTCGTTTTTCAATGCGTATGGTTTGATGTGGGCTACGCCGTTTTCATCAACCTCTACCACTGTTTCCGGTTTCAACCGGCACATCGGCCTAAGCCCCGCGCAGTCACGGGGATATTTCCTCTCACAATACCCAGACCTACTAAGAGCCAAAGCATAGTCTCTGAATCCATCCTGCTTGCCTGCCAACCAGAAGTTCATGTAAGACTCCCAGCTGAAATTACCAAACCGGCCTTTTTTATCAGCACAGTCTTCTGTTGCTTTGGGACGAATACCTTTCTTGGAAAACAGCTTCAGCTTCAACTGGTCATCAAGGATATCGGTGATAGTAGGAAGCCGAATGAGGGAACTGAGCGTCTCACCGTCAACCACATACTGCTGCACCTGCAAGCTATCGAGTTCATAATCTTCAAAGAAGTATAGAAACCCATAATGGTTGCGATAGCTTTGTGCTCGGCTGCTGAAAACATTATTCGGAGGGGCGTCCGCCTCATGAGTCTTGCAAAACCAATCGTCTCTGTCGCTGTTCAGGTATGTATGAATATTGGACAGACGATAGTCGGGATTGCCAAGATTGCGCCTGCCGTCTCCAGTTCTTTCCGGCGCATCAAAGCAAAGATAATCCACAGCACATTCAGTGATAAAATCGCAGTTTGGACTGCCTTTCAGCCAAACAACAGGGTGCGGCTCATCGTTGTTGACACCGTAAGAACCAATGATGACCGGTGTGCCGACCTTAAGGCGTTCGACGGTGGTATCCATAATGCACCGCCCTCCTTTCGTTTTTCATTGCTGATTAAAAAGCGTCCAACATAAAGTTGAACGCATCCAGAATGATAAGCTTTTTCAATCCCTTTCCACGAATGAAGTTGACAAAATTGGCAACGCCAAGTGCGCAGATAGCTCTGACGGTGGGGGCAACGCCCAGCGTAATGCCGCAAGCGGAGACCGGCGTTTCCTCGGCTGCCTCTTCGTGACTGAAGTTCATGGAGTTCAGCAGGTCTTTCTTCATCTTGTAGTCAGACCAGTCAGCAGCATAATGCTGCGCAGACTCCAGCAGAGTGCGGAAGTCCAGCATCGCTTTGACATAGGGATTATCGAAGTGCTTTTCAACAATCTGGCGGCGCAGTTCGATATTGTCTACGCAAAGGAAGATATACCCGGAGAGCTGCTGCCCGCTCCACCCCTTGCCATAAAGCTTGAGGTCGTCCTTGATTTCAGGATTGATTTCAAACAGGATATCTGCCAACGCTTCCACCTTGGGACGGCCAATATCCTGCTGACGGAAAATCTGATTTGCCAGATTGTGCGGATTCACAACATCCATATCCCACAGAGCGAGATTGGTAATGCCAAGACGGACAAGGTTCTCTGCCAGCGTTGCACCGACAGAACCGCATCCGACGATATTGATGCGTGCCTCTACCTTTTCGGGCTGGAAGTACTCGTAGCTTTTGGACAAATCCATTGCCATTATCATTCACCTCCAAGATACTGGTCGCTGTAGCCACCGTAGGAATACACAGAATCATCGTCGTCTTCGTCCCACATGGACTGCTGACAGGCATTCTTTCCCTGCCATCCTACGCCGATTCTTGTGCGCGGCTTCTCGGCCTTTTCAGACTTCTTGTCCGATTTCTTGTCGTCAGACTTCTTATCGGACTTCTTGCCGCCCTTATCCTCTTTCTCATCCTTTTTGCTGCCCGGAAGAGGATTATACGGAGCACCAGAATAAGGCGGGCGATTGCCGCTGTATCCGCTATATCCGCCATAGTTTCCATAGGTATAGCTTTTCTGCTTGACCATATCTTTGGCGGTCTTGAGGAACTCAGCCAGTCCCTCATGTTCACCCTCAAGTTTGACGGTGATGTCCTTATCTTCAAACAGAACATTCTTCTTGAGGTCATAGATTTTATTTGTACTGACAAACGACTTGTTCCAAATCATGAAGATGTAGAAATCGTCATCCCCCAGCATATTGAGAATTTCCTCCTGATGGTTGAGGTCTACAGAGGACGGGCTGGTCGGCATATTGACATGGGAATGTCCCTGCATATGAATGTTATTGAAGCGCTCATCGTCTGCGTTCTGCATCAACCACTCAGCGTACTTCTCAGTATCCATCTCAACCGTGGTTCCGGAAACCTCCTGCGGATAAACCACGATGTCTTCGATGATATACTCATCTACAGCTTCGTCGGCTGCACGATGTGCAACACCATGCCAAGCGACCTCCTTATCGAACTCCTTGATGAGGAGCGCCATCTTTGCCCATGCTCCAGCGGTGAAGAAAACGGTTGCTTTTCTGTCACCACAAGTGAACACCTTTGTGAAAGACAGTTTCCCATCTGCCAGCTTTGTAAGCTGCAAAGCTTTTTCAAAATCCGCACGGCACTCAGCCATGTATTGCTCGGTCATCTTAATGGGTTTACTCATTTTGCGCCTCCTCCGCTTACTCATTTGTCTGTGCTTCCTGCTGCTCCAACCAAATAATGGCTTCGTTGGGCTTTACGACACGACCATCAGGCAGTTCAATGCAACGATTGTTGCTGCCGTTGCCCCACATAGACCGCATAAACGAAGTCATGACCGCAGAGTCGCCCCAGTTAAGGCTCTTACAAGAAGCAATGCACTGCTCCAAAGCACCGATGTAATCGTGATTTTTGAGTAGCCTGTTGATAGTGGTGGTATAGTTGCCCATACAGTTGTAGTCGTTGATATGGGGATTGGGAAGATAATCAGCGTACTCCGCGCCGAAGCTCCGATGTCCCTGCGGAGAAACACTACCGTTGAGGTCAAAACGATACGACGCACAGACACGAATCTTCAGACGCGGCTCCTCGCTGACAAAGATTTCGGTCATCAGCTTCTTCATCTTTTCGGCGGCTGCGCCTGTGTGACCGGAACCACCATCAGGACGGTACACGAAACTGGTGGCACGATTGATGATTCGCTCCGCCATATCCCGGTCGAAATATTCCAGACAGTCCTTGACCGTGAAATACATATCGGTATTGGTCACACGCTCCAGAACCAACTTGGTATTGCACAGGAAGTACTCCATGATTTCAGAGTCCTCACCACCATCGGCAACTTTCTGCTCAAGCCCCAGCAAGCGAATACACTGTTCGTTACGCTTTGTGAACTGCTCACCGATGTTGTCATTCAGACGGGTAATTTCTCTGTCGATGTTCTGAATCATCTGTCTGACCCGGTCACACTCAATCTGCTCGTAGCGGGTCTCAAACCCCTTTAGTAACTGGCGGATTCTTGCAGTTCGGAAATCATACCGTTCCGCAAGCTTGGCAAGGCAGCGTTCATACTCTTCCGAGTTCTTTTCACGAAGGGACTTGACCAACGCAAGCTCATCCTCAGTGATGCCCTCCTGCTGGTTCAGATACCACGGCAGGAATGCGAGGATAGAAACCTGAAGGTAGTGCATTTTGCGGATGTCGAGATTGTCCGCAAAGATAATAACGCTCTTAAGCTCGGGATTGATGTAGCAATCCACAGCAAAAGACTTGCGGTAGAACTCTGCGAACTTTTCGAGGCGATGATACCCCGCATACACAGAAGCAAACTTGTCGGCGATGATTTTCATGTTGGCAAGATTGCTGTCCGAATCTGCCCGCAAACTATGAATAATAACCTGGCCGGTTGCGTTCATATCATAGTTGTTACAGATAGCTAAAACAGCTCTGTCCGCCGGAACACTACGAATCGTGTCTGCCGTATAATCAGAAGAGCCGAACAGCAGATTGACGGACTCTCCCTCTTTGATTCGAGGTGCAACTAAGGCACGAAGCGTCGCAAGGAAAGAGCAGTCGTTTCCGAAAGCACCGCCGGTGATGTTGGTGAAGTAGCTATTGGCAGCTTCCGTAGTAAACGGCGTTGACGAAATGCTTGTTTTGAACATAGGAACACCTCTATTCATTTTGTTATATGGTGGGGAATATCGGAGTCGAACCGATATGGTATGCACCAGCGGATTTTAAGTCCGCAGCGTCTGCCTGTTCCGCCAATTCCCCATAGAAAGAGCCGCCCATTCGGGCGGCTCGATTGGTTTATTGCTTAGGAATCAGGCGTTATCGGCCTTGACCACATTCAGCAGGAAGCACTTCTCGGTGATACCGAACTGAGCGAAGGTCTTGTCGAGGTCGCCGGGGTTCAGGGAAGAACCGTCGAGGTGCATGACGCCACGGGTATAGTCAACACCGTTCGCCTCCAGGCAGGCACGCAGAGTGGTGGACTCGTCGATGATAACGGACTCGCGCTTGACATTGTTGCCAACAGTAACCTTAATCATAATGTTTCTCCTTTAATTCAAAATTTGTTTTGTTGTGAAACGGAACGGGGCGGTGTAAACCGCCCCGTTTTGCGACCCGTGATTACTGAGCGACCGTGATGTTGCTCATCACAGTTGCCTTCTCGCCCGCAATCTCATCGAGAACAGCGGGCAGCTTCTCCTCAAGCTTGTTGAGGTTGATGATGGCGGCGCCCAGACGGTCAGCGACCCAGTCCTTGACCTCGCCGGTCACGCCGTCGAGGAACAGGGTGATGCACGCCAGCTTCTCATCGTCGCGGGTCTCAGCGCCGAAAGAAGCGCCGAAAGCGTTGATGTTACCGGCACCTTTGGTGGTACCCACAGCGAAGATAGGCTCCTTGCCGTCCTCACCACCCTTGAGAACCAGCTCCTTGGGGCGATACTTCTCGATGGTCTTGATGTCCTCCAGCTTCATTGCGGAAGTTACGACAGCTGCGTCGCCTGCGATAGTGATTTTTGCCATGATGTATGTACTCCTTCAATACTGATGTACTCCTATTGGTTCACCTTTCGGTTATCCGCCCACACCACGAGGAGGTTGGAGCCGTTGTGGGTATAAAACGCGCCCGGTCTCCTTTGCGGAGCGCCGGGCGCTTGTAAAAAGCTATTTGGTTTTACAGGTTCGGGCAAAAGCTGATGGCTGCGCCATGCAGCTTTAAGTGCAGAAGCCGAAAGCGACGCCACAACTGCCGCTGGCGCCGCCAGCGCCGGCGCTGCCGGTGCTGTTGACACAACAGAAAGCATTGCTGCCGCCAGAACGAGGAGAACGCAACATGGTGTACTCAGGATTACCATTGCGGAGCTTAAACCATGCAACATCCTCCTGACGATACCATTCATACCAATGCCCCTCACCGGGAGCAGAGTAGATATTGCGTCCATACAGCTCCTTCTCAGACTTTATCCAGAAAGAATCCAGCGTCTCAATAATACGATTTTCGCCGGTGTACACATCGGCTGTCTGCTTGATGACTGGCGTAACAACAGCCAGAATCTCATCAGGAATCAGACGATGGATGTCGCCGTCCGCATCATTGAGCCGGTGGCGAATCTGCGTTGCCTCCCACGACCCCTCATTGGTGTCGCGCCTATTCCAAGGGTAAGTGTTGGGCAGACAGTCCACCATCTCCCAAGAGATGGGAGCCAAAGAGCCGTCGCTTGTCTTGTCATGATTGAAGCCGATGATGCGAAACTGAACCTGCGCACCGTTCTTCAGCACAACATTGCGGTAATCTCCGAGCTGCAAGAAATCAGCCGCATATTTTCCAAGCCCCTTCAAAGAACGCCAGGGCATATTGTCTAAACAGTTTGGCATTTCACAGACCTCCAATCAAAAAATGTGGCGGGGAGTGTAGGATTTGAACCCACGGACGGCTCATCACCGTCAACGGTTTTCAAGACCGCCGCCATAAGCCACTCGGCCAACTCCCCATAAAAGAAGGGCGGGTCATTTCAGACCGCCGCCCTTGATGTCGTCCCAAAAGCCACCGCCAAGCTCGTCATCGTCCACTGGATACCCGACATCATCTTCATACGGAAACTCCGTGTAGACCTCACAGCCGGTTTCTTCATCCGTGATAATCATGGGGCGGTAAATTGGTAAGCACTGCTCCTGAGCGAGGTACTCCAAAAAGTGGTCTAAGACCTCGTTTACGAACATTTCTCCATATGTATCCATGATTTCAGGACTGTTGTCTATCGACTCCTGCAAGACAACGGACAGGAAATCACACAGTGCGAGAGAAAGCTCATCCTCGCGCTCATACTGAGCATCCTCCATATCCTGCCGAGTCAAATCTTCCGGTTCCTCCTCCGGCAATTCCGGCGGACACTTCTTCCCATCAACAATCATAATGGGGAAAAGAAATTGTGCATACAGTCGCTTCGCCGCTTCGTTACAGCCCGTCTCGGTCAGAACGCACTCTTCGTACTCCGGCTTTGCATCGCCCTTGCACACAGAAAACAAAGGAAGCGCATTATCCTCGGTAAGATAAACCGCATACTGCGTGTCCGTGTTCTCTGCGATGATGACCATTTCCTTTGACAAACGGTCTTTATGATTTTGGTAGAAAGTCCACGCTGTATTTGCGGCTACATAAATATGAACCCCCACGGTAAATGACCTCCTTGCGAGTTAAAATTGGTGCCCCCGATGGGGCTCGAACCCATGACACCCGCCTTAAAAGGGCGGTGCTCTTCCAACTGAGTTACGGGAGCGTAAACCGGCTGTTACGGTGCGCCCAGAAAGGTGGACACGCTTGAATTTCACAGCAGCTTTGCCGTTTGAAAGGAAGGCGATGAACAACGGACGAAAAGGAGAGAGCTACTGAAAGGACATAACACCGTGGCAAAGCTAATGGTGCAGGATAAGAGACTCGAACTCTTACGCCGAAGGCAGCGGGACTTGAATCCGCTGTGTCTGCCAATTCCACCAATCCTGCGTGCGAGAGTGGCCTTGAGGTCGGCCAACCACCATCTGACTAACTATTTTGTCATTACAGTCGTACTCTCTATTGGAAAGCCGTTAGCCTGTAATCTTGCCCCAGTCATGTTTGTTAGAAGGGCTCCGTGGTGCGGGTAGTGAGATTTGAACTCACACGCCCTAACGGGCACAAGCACCTCAAGCTTGCCTGTCTGCCGATTCCAGCATACCCGCATAAATCCAGAACCTTTTACTCAACAATGAGGATAATGGAGCTTCCACGGCGTGGAAGGCACCACTTTCTGATTGTGGCACACTTTACTTCAGGCTTCATGTAACGCTCATCATCGATAGCTCCGCTATACAGCGTTTCACAAATGCCGTTTGCGTTGCGCCGAACCGACAGGCTATCGACCCGAGAGTCCAGAGAGAAGTGTGCTCTTATGAAATCCAGAACCGTCATGAAGTGGCCTCCTTTGCGAAAGTCTCAAAGAGCTTGTCCAGTTCTGTTGCATCAACTTCAAGCTCGTCATTGTCATCAATGCGTTTAATATCGCTGGGAGCAACGAACCAGCCGTACCCGTGAGAACACGACTCTTGACAGTCGTGACCTCCAGCCACCTCCTCGTCCCATCTGACTCCAATATGCGGGAAGGTGTCAACGATAATGCAGACAACACCCTGCATTCCAACAGAGATGCTATCGTTATCATCGGGCGAATCTCGGATACATTCGACTCTATCGCCGACATTAAGGGTATCAGCAATTCTATCTTCGTCCATCTTCTTCCTCCTCAAAATGCTTGATGATTTCGGCAATGGAGTAATCATCCCACCATCCACCAGAATACTGGACAGCAGAACCGAAGAAACCCCGTTTAACGACAATTGTCTTGTTGGGAATGTCGATATGTACTCTTATCCGGCGCATTTTAACCCTCCATTTATCTCCAGTTGGTGGACACACGGCCATCCGGATGGATGATGATATTGGAATAGCCGTCACCATAATCATTGTGACGCTGCTGCCACATATCACCGAGTGTTACACGAGCGTGTTTTCCTGCATAGTCAAAGGTTGCGTACACAAAGAAATCGCCGATTCTGAATGTATGCACATCGACATCTGCGTCCTGCTGCAAATCATTCCAAATATCTACAGGGTAATCTTTCTTTTCAAGGCCGCTCAGGAACCGAAAAGAAAAGCTGCTGGCATCCATCTTCATGTAGTCCTTGATAAAAGCAAGCGTAGGATTCTCAACTACCGTTTGGACAGTACACCCCGGAAAACCAGCCGGGTCTGTCCAGACATAGTCGTTGCGGGAAAGGTTGATGTGCGCCAGCCCATTCAGTTCCGTGCTGAAACCCGTAGTGTTGATGGAACAAAACACACCATTACCGTTCTTGCGATAAGTCTCAACGATATTGGCGATGTGCCTGGGATAAAGGCCGGGTTCGCCGCCCGTGATAGACAGCCGTGCGTTGGGATGCTCCAGCAAAACCCGCTTCAACGCCTCGATTTGTGCATCAAAGTCATTGTCTCCCGACATGGGATTCTGTCGTTCCAAGCAGAAGGGGCAGTGGAACGGACACTCCTGTGTCGTAATCATCTGGACATTGATGCGGTAATAGAGAGGGCGTCCGAGAGAAGTTCTGACAGTCCTGTTCGCCAGCCTATACTGCAAGTCGTTGCTCATTTCGGCTCGAATATCCTCGTAGGAAGATATGTATGGTATGTAGTTCATCTTGCTGCTCATCGGCACCCCTCCTCATGAATTGTTTCTCAGCCTCTGCCCACCAAGAGGAAGGCTATAAATGCGATAAGAACCGTTATTACGACGCTGTCATAAGCTACTCGGACATAGTTGTCGGTTCTCATTCGCTCCATCTTTGTACGGAGGCGCTGGATTTCTTCGTTCTTGCTTTCACGCTCAAATTTGTATCGGTAGTACGCATCACCGGATATAAAATCATTACGCTCCACGCTTTTGCCTCCTTACCAAAGTCATGTTTGGTGTCCTCGTCCTTGCCATACACTCCGGCCTAAACCTAAGTTTGCCGGAACCTCGCCTTGCGCTCTTATGTATGCCGTCCTCGCCTCTGGCAAGGGCGATGTGCCGACATCTCTTATTACCGGTCTTAGCTACACCTCACTTGCAATACAAAAGGCAAGCTATAGATGGAGCGTGGTAGGCACATACCACCCAAACCTCTGCTTAGTCCCGCCGGTTCTGGTTTACGACATGGTTTGGTGCTCATGCCCTTGAGCTTTTAGGCGATTAACTATCTCTCACCGGCTTGATTTGCTTTTGTTAAGGCGGTGCCAGAGCATCACAACGCTCATATCCCGCTATCTTCCGCCCAGCGTAGTCGCTGACCCAGCCACTATATATCATTTCAAGTGGGCTTTTGGTGGAGATAGTCGGACTTGAACCGGCGACCCTCTGCGTGCAAAGCAGATGCTCTCCCAACTGAGCTATATCCCCATCTCGGAAGCGGCTTAAAACCCTTTGCTACTCAGCCGCATGATGTTCCCCAATTTGCTGCTTCCTGCACTCTGGAAATACAGGACATTCTTTGCTCCAGAAACAAAGCATGAACATCGTCCCCTATTGGTGGGAAAGGTTGGATTTGAACCAACAAGGGTTGCGCAACTTCCCAGGGCTTAACTCGCCCCGCGTCTAACCGTTTCGCCACTTTCCCGGATTGCTCGTCTGTCCGAACCGCCAAGCGTCTTTCCGCTTTGCCATACTTACTCGGAGGTCATATATATAAACAACTCGTTACCGCCCAGCCAAGTGGTACTCCCCACGGTCACATATACACCCGACAAACCATTGCTCTTGGGTTTTGCAAAAGGTTGGTGTTTATGCTTTGGTGTTTGAGCTTTCTTCAATAAAAAGCTTTAAGGGTTAAGCATTGAATATTTAATTTTGAGCTTTGAACTTTACAGTTCAAATGCCGCCGCTCCCGGTTAGCTCTCTGTGTCTAACCAGTCAGAAGCACGGCGGCTATGTTCATCCAAAAATGTAAATTTGATTTT
>ERZ1035027.27-NODE-27-length-110241-cov-32.200661_pt1 | contig 110241 bp, 141 predicted proteins | sample MGYA00520604_ERZ1035027 | MGnify/ENA primary metagenome ERZ1035027 (study PRJEB33766, sample SAMN09781743) | gut metagenome | biome: gut microbiome | host: Homo sapiens | place: Madagascar | study: EMG produced TPA metagenomics assembly of the PRJNA485056 data...
ACCCATTTACATTCACTTAGGATTTAACCTTATGAATATCGTTTGATTTTTTTCTACTTTCGTAACATTCACACTTGGTTATATTTCATACCTATGTTGTAGTATCAAACGCTTTAGGGATTCAAAGCAATTAACATGGAATACTTGCCAGTCACCTGACAAGCAGGGCGATAGTTACTTATGCAACTTTTTTGTTACCCTTAGAAACAACATAGAAAGAACGTGGCTGAATAGTAAACTTGGTAATATCACCAAAGCCTTGGGTGCGGAAATCAGCAAATAGATTAAACTGTGGTAGAATGGTCACAGGAATAATTGCACGAATGGTGGAGTCAACAATACTCATTGCCGCCCAAGAAACAGACGGGTTGCCAATCCAAGCATTAACGTCAAGACCTTCACGAGCGAAGTGAGACTTGTGTTCTACTTCAGCCATAAAAGCCTTGTGCATTAGTTCCTTGTTATCTGCGGTCTTTTCACCATCGCAGAAATAGCGCATAGCGGCATCATAGAAACCAGTCTGAGAATCAGCCGCAAACTTTACGAGTTCAGGATTCATAATCATATATATCTACTCTCCTTTCAATTAGTGATAATTTGCCATACAACGAAGGTATACAGCGGGTACTTCTTCCATACCGCAAGTGAAAGAGCCAAAACCTTCTACGCGGAAATAAGCACCAGAAGCAGGAGCGTCTGCCTGTACAGCGCCATACTTACCATCAGCGGCAACAGGAATAAACTTATCAACATCACCAGCAACAGGAAGCGCATTAGCCGCGAATACTTCCTTAGTTACCTTAATTACGTCTACACCACTCATAAGTGCCTTAACAGACATTGCCTTACCCTTTGGATTGAAGAAGTAACGCGGGTCATCGTGAAGCTGAGACTCAAGGTCATAGCCCACTTCTGGGGACGCAACAATCCATACGTTATCAGCGCCAGCTTCGGCAGGAGCTACTTCGTACTCAAAGCCCTCTACTGCACCAGTGTTATCAACACGGTTAATCTTCTTTAGGGTAACAAGCTGACCATTATCGAGGTCGGTGGTAGTGCAAACGCCAGCCATGTTTAGGGCATCATTATCCCAATACATGGTAGAACTACCATCAAGAATAGCATGATTCATAGCCATAATTATCTAATCTCCTTTACTTAGTTATATTTTGATTTCATTTGTGACCAAAAATCGGTCGGTACATTCGATTCAGTTTCAGTTGGTGCAGAGAAAGACCAAACAGTATTGGTCTGCTTCTTTAGACCCTTCTTCTGAATAGCAGAGAAGCAAGTAGCCTTAACCTTGTTAGACCACGCATCAAAATTAGTGGTATCGCAAGCAAGACCTTCTTCACGCAGTTCGGCAAACTTAGTGTTATCAATAAAGTCCTTAACGTCTGCCATTACCTTCTCAACATCCTTAGAAAGACCTTCCTTCTCAATGCCAGCCTTGAACTCACGAAGGTCGGAAAGTTCTGTTTCTTGCTCAGATAGCTTCTTATCCTTTTCCATAATGATGTTTTCTTTTTCTTCAACATCAGCTTGGAGTTCAGCAAGTTTCTTTTCCATTTCTTCTACAGACATTTTTGTTGGCTCTGGGTCTGATAGCTTCTTCTTTTCGTCATCATCGCCCTCTTCACCTTCGGCTTTACCGTCTGCGTTCTTCTTATTGTCCTTGCCGTCATCGCCATCTTCGCCTTCCTTTTTATCAGGCTCAGCGCACTTTTTGACTTCTTCGGCGTTTTCTGGCTCAGCAAACTTCTTTATGTTCTCAGTAGGAATGAAATCAACCTTTACTTCGGTAATTTCATCAGCAACAGTTAGACCATCTTCTGTGTAATTAAAGTCAAGACGATATTTCTTAACAGCATCGTTGTCATCAACAATAATAGCAAACTTCTGATTATCTTCTTCATAAATACCATCAATATAGTAATACCAAGAATGCTCGCTCATAGCAGAACGCAGAGCGCCCCACATATCACCGAGGTCAACAGCGGCGAATTTAATTTCCTTAGACATTTTCTTTTCCTCCTTTCCTTCAGAGTCAAGACCAAGTTTCTTATAAATCTTTTCGATTTTAGAAACTACTGCGGTTTCTTCTTCTTTTTTGGCATATCCAAGTGCAGAAGCCAATGCACCACGATTGTAAACAAACGTGTCGCCCTTCAACTGCATAATTGGATATTTAAGGTGTTCGGATGGAGATTCTTCCCATCCACTCTCAACCAATGCGTAAACCGATTTTACAAGACTGGATTTATTAGAAGCGTCCATAATCTTTTTACGCATTGAAGTCTTGTCAACAGAACCCCAATCATCATCTGACATAGCTTCTTTGGACTTGTCTACTTTATAAGATTTATCAGCCATAGCGCGTTTCCTTTCATTCACAAATTTAGTTAAATCGGTGAGTCCACCAATAGCTTGTGCAAAGAAACTATCAGCTTCTTCGGCTGAAAAGCGTGTAAAGGTAATATCCGATTGAGGACAACTGGGACTAACTGACTGACCCAAAACAGTACAGCCTACGATACGAAAGCCCACAAGGTCATTTTCATTTTCTTCAGTTCCCCAAGTCATCATTTCCACACTAACTGAACGATTGTTATTTCGTTCAAACATTTCACAGAAATTCTTAGCATAGATTTTACTAATAACTACATCTACATACGCTCGTAGATAGCCATTTTCATCTTCAACAAATTCTACTTCTTGATTGTCTGGAATGCGCCCGACAATCTGTTCTTTATCAGTGTGAGTAGAAGCATCATATACTGCCGTCATATCTGCTACAAGCCATTTATTAAGAATAGTTGGCGCAGATTCACGAAGCACTTCTTCAGAAATAATTAGTCCATGAGCATTAGGGCGCGTGCTTAGAAAACCAAGCCGTGCTAAACAAAACTCATCTTCAGCATAATCATCAGATTGAATATGCTGAATATCGTCTACCGCAAAAGTATATTTCTTTTCCAATATTCTGACTCACCTCCTTCTGTTTTAAGGTTATATCAAGGCTTAAAGGTCAATATTGTGCTTCTTTAATGCCTTAATCAACTTATTAGTAATACGCCAATAACAAGTTCCATCTAATTCTCGCCACTCTGGTGGATAACCTGCTTGATGAATTTTTAGAATATCTTCAGAGTTATCCGTGCTAAAATACTCATCAGGTTGTGACGGTGTTCCAATGCGTACCATATTACTTTTCTCCTAAAATCCAGAATTTGTCAATATCGTGGTCAAATGCTTGAACATTGCCATAAGCATCAATCTTATCAACAAGCAGTATACCTTGCTCAACATACACATTAAATTCTTTTAATACTTCAAGCAAATCTGCATAGACATGAATATCATTATTGTCCATAGCCACTTTACAAGCACCCATCAGCATAGTTTGATATTCAAGTAGGAGTTCTTCAAGACGATGAATAATTTCGCTTGGTAGTTGATAATCTTCATTACCTTCTGGCGTAGCAGGATAATATACTGGAATATTATAGCGTTCAAGGCATTTCTCGCCCAAGACATCCGCTACAAGCGGAAAATAATGAGCGATATTAAGATGAATCAAACTTGACGTTTGATTAAACGCAAATTTAACACCCAACACACTAACCATACGGTCAATTTTACGATTCATAAAGAACGCTTGACCAATAAGTTGTTCAACAGCATCTTGTGTTTTTTGTGTTACAATCATTAGATACCTTCCTCACTATCTCTATTTAATTCGCCCGAATCGGACAAATCTCCATCTTCTTTCTTGGGTCTGCCACTTTCACCAGCGCTACCAGTGTTAGCCGTATTAACATTCATAAGCAACTGGCTGTATTCTTCAACCCAGCCCGTGTACTTACTTTCCGCAAGGCTACGTTCAAATACTTGTGGTTCAACGCCAATAGCCGAAGCCCATTGCGAAGCGTTCATAACTAAACCTTTATCAGCCATCTTGGTTAGCTTATCGAATCTTTTATCGCGTTCAAATGGGTAAGAACATCCATCAAAAGTAAAGTGGAATTTATATTTCTTTGTCAACTTATTAACAAAGAAATCAAGAAAATTCTCAAATTGATAATACAGTGGCTTCATAGTATTATATTGGTCAATAATACCCGCTTCAATTTCAGCGTTACTCATTCGGTCAGACGAATAAATAACACGGCTAATACCAGAACCAACGCCAGCGGTAGTAGCAAGCGTATTTTCATACATATCGCTATTGCTATCAACAAACTGATAGAATTTGGTATTTTCAAGCGGTAGCGCCGCAATCTTTAGCAAATTGCCAAGACCAGCCTTTGCCTTTGCCATAAAACCACCAAGGGTTTTTGGGTCAATAGCAAATTGGTTAGCCTTTTGAGATTTTGCACTATCAAACAATCGAATCTCACCCGCGAGAATAGCTGAAGCACCGATAATATCCTTATCTCGCTGTAACTTCTGGATTTCGGCAGAAGTAATAGCGTCTTTCAAGAAAGGAGCAAGATATGGCGTAGTATTGAAGTTCTCAGGCGAAAGTTTGAAACACCAACTACCGTCCTCAGGAGAAGTTTGCCCCCAATAAGCATATTTACCAGTACGCTTGTTCAACGGCTGAGTGGGGCGATAATTATATAGTCTACCATCACCATCAATAAACATTTGACGATACATCTTAGCCATAGAAGGGTCGAAGCCTTCAATATCAACACCCGGATTTAGGAAATAGCTATAATCAAAATCATATAGCAAGCCCTTTTCCCAATAACCAGTAAGCATACAGTATTGTTGTGGCATTACTTGTAGTGCGAACTTCATGCCTTGATTCTTCCACTTAGTCTTTCTAAACCAAGTAAAATAAGCACCGTGTAGTAGAACTTCAACTACGCATTTTCTAAACTCATCTTTATACTTGAACTTATCAAGAAAATCATATACTCGCTTCTTATCTTCTTCATATTCTTTAGAATTATAATCTTGCTGAGAATAAGCATTAGTACAAGTCATAGACAAGTCAAAAGCAAGCACATTCGCATAACTATATAAAGTACGCTTAAATACCATATCATAGTTATTCATAAAGTCCATAAAGGATTGCAACGTGCCAGCATCTTCTTTATAAGACGACAATGCTTGTTGAATAGATTCAAGCGAAGGAATACGAGGGTTGTTGTTTAGATTTTGCAATAGTTGGTTGCTCATCATCGGAGAATACATACCATATTCACCTGACATAGCGGCAATGGCTTGTGCAAAATCAATGACGTCCTGTACGTCCTGTTTTGAAATAGAATCTGCCAATCAAATCCTCCTTTCTTTAATAATCACCACACAAGCTGAATTGAATCAATATCAAATTCATCTTGTGCTATATCTTTATTCCATCTGTTTTCAATTAAAGTAGCAATATAATTACCATAGGCTAAAGCAACAATACGGTCTTTTGTACCATTTAGTGGCTCAGAAAGACGTACCTTATCTTGCTTAAACTCGGCTTTAAGGTTTACTGCTTCTTTTATCAATTCTTCTGTATGATTGTATGGAGCACAAGCAACACCATACTGTTCAGAAGTCATTTTGAAATATTCACCATTGTCAACTAAAGTTTCTTGAAAATCATTAGTGTCAATCAAGAATTTAACATTACCATACTCAAGCTGACGGCGCATTTCTTTCCACACAATATCGTTAAGTGTCGAAGAACCCTTAACAGGAATAATACAAGGAATAGCGTGTGGGTCAACTGTACGCATTTTATAATCTTCAATTTTGCTATCAATAGCCACTGCTGAAACATATTCAGTTTTATCACTGATAGTAAAACCATGACTATTCCATGCTCGACCTCTTTCTGGGTGCTCCCAAGGCTGGGTGAACAAATTGTAAATTACTTCGCCACCAGATTGTTGGTCATCAACAATATAGTCGGTTTGATAGTCCCAATACAATTCACGAATACGATTTACCGCACCAGTAGAATCAGAAGCCTCCCAACCTTGAATATAATCAACATGACGCTCAAAATGATTCTCTTTCCAATGCAAAGACATACAAATAATAATCGTATTGTCGTTTGCTTTTCGACCAGCGCCCTTTACTGTATTAGCAAACGCATAGTCAACAAGAATTAAACGTACTTCATCTTCGCCCTTCGGTGGATTGTAAGGCACAGTTTGAGTTATAACTTCAATATTTGTTGGAGGAACAAATGCTTTTTCAAGCGTTTGGTTTTCTTTGAATTGCTGAATAGTAAAATAAGCGTGCTCATTTTCACCTATCGCTTCATTAAGATACTCCATACGGAAAGAAAATTCTTCCGTAGTCTTTTTAGCACGGCGATAGTCGCCCCATGTCTTTAGACCATTATCAATATTATCGAAAAAGTCTGAAGCAAAAACATTGAACACTGTCTTTTTATCGTCAAACCAACCTTTAACACATTCCTTCCAAAGTCCATACCACCATTGATATTTATATTTAGAAGAGGTTAGATAAATAGCCTTTGATTCTTCAAGCCAACGTGGGTTGTTTGCGTATTCTGGGTTGTTGTTCAAAAACACTGGCTGACGCGGATAAAGCATACCATCAAAGATTTGGTCGATACTTGCCTTCTTCATAATAGCAACTTCGTCATAAATTGTGAAATTTGAACGAACCAATTTGTTATCCCAAAGGCTCTTTATCCTTTGGTTCTTACGATTGGTATTTCTCGTAAGTTCGGAGTAGCTTTTCACCCTTTTATATAAAAGGGGTCGGGGACTCGTGGCGATATTATATTCTCTTTCAAGGTTCAATCGCTACTCTCTGCGTGTGAACAACTTTTTACCGTTATCCTTCCACTCGGATTGGCGTTTCAGCTTTCCCGTTTTCTTTCCCGATTTAATTTTTAACATACATTACTGTATGGAGAGGCAATTCTTTTGTTCAAATTTCAAATTATCTACGATATGGTCTATTGCGACTTCTTTCAATAATATTATATTCTTCCAATGCTTCAAAGTATTTTTCTCTTTTTCTATCAAGAAAAATAGTGGCTTCATTGTACAAAAATTGTCCAAAATTAAAAGCATTGTTCATTCCTGTTATCAACAGTCTATATTGTTCATGGACTTCAGAAAAATTTAATTTATTCGGCATTTCTTTTCTAAAATAAGCATAAATACCCTGAGAATATAAATATTCTTGTAATCCTCGCATCATTTTTTCTGAACCAGAAGTGAAATTAAACCCAATAGAGTTTCTGGAAATGTCTTTGTACATACTTCCATCACCATCAAAATACCCACGAACAAAATGTGGTAATAATTCTTCACTTAATTCCGGCATTTCAATCACAAAAGTTTTATTTGGAACACACCCATGAGAAATAAGGTCTTTTGCCATATTTTTACAATAAATTCTAAAAGAAGCAATTCCATCTTTTGCTTCTATGTTACCTGTTGTCCTAAATCTGATTATTGGTTCTATATTTCCATGTAGGTTTTTATTAAATTTTCTAAGGTGACTTATATCCCTCGCCGTCAGTTCAATAGCTACTTCTGCGTTTGTCTGTGTGGTACAAACATATCCGTCCGCATACATAAACCCAAGCCAATATGCTTTATCTTCTGTATCAATAATTTGGAAAAACCTTTTATCGTAATAATATTTGTCAGGGCGCTTTAGTCCCAGTTTATGCAATTTAACATTTATTGCTTTTTTCGTTCGCCCAAGCGCATCTCCTAATTGTTTATTATCCATTATTAAGTAATTATTACGCAAAAAATCAATTTCTTTTTCAGTCCATTTGCAATTTTTAGTAAACATATATTCTTTCCTCCTAAAGATTTAATCGCATATATGTCAATTATTTTTTTTATTTTTTGTTTACCTCTCGAACTTTCAACAGGCGCAAGAACACGCAATACGCTATTGTTCAATGTGTTTTCAATCTTATAGCCGTCTTGTGGTTTAGTAATAACAAGCCATTGCTTTTCATAAAGATACAACAAATATGGTGATAATTTTTTAACCAATTCACTTAATATCTTATCTTCTACAATTTTGTTTGCTTGGTCAATAGTAGAAGCAGTAACAACAATCCAACAGTTTGGATAAAGCATCAATTTACACATTGCGGCAAGAGCAGTAATAAACGACTTTGCGCCACCACGCCCTGCACGCCAAAAGAATACGTCTGACGTACCAATTTCATGCAACGCTTCACGCTGATATGGCTTTAGACCAATATCAAGATAAAACTCTGCATATATATCCCAATTACGTCTAAATAATGTATCCCATTCAATTACTTTTTCTTCTTGCTCTTTCTCAAGCAAGTCAGCACCGCTAACTGTTCCTCGGAGTTCTTTTGCCATAAACTTACGGCGAATACCGCCCATAGCTGGTAAGCTATTTCCCATATTATCCCTCCTGCAATGTTACATCAGGATATTCACGAGAACCAGTTACAGCATTTCTAAGAGAACGCTTTAGCATTGCTTTTTCTTTCTCGTAACCTACCATGTCAAGATATTTCTGTAAATCTTCACACTCAGCAGGTTTGCTATATTCAATCATAGCGACTTTCTTTTCAAAAGCCTTCTGCTCATCACTAATGTTCTTAGATTGGAAATCATTTAGCTTTAATAGAGCCAGTTGTTTATTCAAAGCGTCTTGTGCTTTACTAATCTCAGCACCGTCACCCGATTCATTAGCTTTACGCAAACGCAATTCGCATTTACACAAATCACGGTAACGATTCATTAAGTTAGTGTCCATTTCAAGAATATCGGCGGTATATTCATCAAAGGTTCTATTCAAAAAATCATAAGAATCTCTATCAATTTTACCGTCAACTCCTGTAAATTTACCCCACTTCTCAATTTCTTCCTTCATATTCTTCAGCGGTTTTTGTTCAGTGCGAATTTTTTCCGCTTCTACTTCAACCGTCTTTAGAAAATCAGTCAGCATATTAGTAGACTGCAAAAAGCCTGTATACGGTTCGTTCCATTGCGCCATAAAACTAAGATATGTCACAAATAAACTTGGCTTCTTTGTAGACGCTTCGTTTACTCTAATAACCGCTTTTTCATAAATTTCGTTAATAAACGGAATATTTACTTGGGCTAACAGCAGCCACAAACCTGCGGCTTCACTTTTTGTTTCAGCAATATATTTCTTTAACAATATATTACAACAGTTACGACAAATAGGAACATATTTATCGTGATATGGGGCAGGACTTTCATTGAAATAGTTCGCTAACTTAACAGTTCCGCAAATAGGACAACATCGGTCTGTTCTGCGCAACTGTTTTGGGGGCGTAGTTGCCATTTCAAATTTTCCTTTCTTTCAAAATAACAAGGGCAGGAACTATTGCTCCCGCCCTGTCTTTTCCAACGCTGTGCAGTATCGTGTCGAAGAACGACTTACACCGAGATAGGCTTACGCCTAAGACCAACTCCTTTCATGCTTTAGTGAAAATTTCACAAGTGGACAAAAGTAGTGACCTCCTTACGTTGTTTATTCTACAATCTAACATATCCTATGCCAGATTACTTTGTTTAATTCAAATAATAAATTTTGCTTAAATCTCTGCCGTGTTCATTATACACGGCAAAGTAAACACCAGCACGACTATGTTTTTGAATACTCTTAGCATATGGGTCAGTACCCACAGTAGATGGTACACGAATCACTTCGCGGTCGCCCATATATCCAACACCCGCTGGCTTGGTTTCACTTCTATGAAGATGACCAGCATATAGACAATCAATTTGAATATCATAGAAATTCTCATAATAATTTGCCAGTTCAATAAGATTATTTGTTTCACCATGAGCAAACAGCAGATTATTACCATATAAACAAGTAAAATATACATCGCCATATGGCTCTACTGTAATATTTGGTTTGCACCCTTCAAGACGCATTTCAATAAACTTATGAATAATCTTGGCGAATGTTTCTTCTGGGAATACGGCTGGCTGAGTTAAAATTCTATTAACATCATGATTGCCAGAAATAATAGCGAATTTCACTGGAACTTTCAACTTTTCTTGAACAGCAACAAGCCATTGTGACATAAACTCAGAAAATTCAATAACTGCATCTACAACATTGGAACGTAGCTTTTGCAAACTACCCATGCGGAGGACATTTTCGATTGCATCTCCACAACTAACAATCAGTAGTTCATCATAGCCAAAGTTATCAGTTTCAATCATAGAAAGTAATCGCCACATACGTTCCTTAAAAATTTCCTTATCATAAGCATTGATAATCTCACCATTCAATCCTTTGAGAACAAACGTTGAATCAAAATGCTCATCGGCAAGTACAAGAACGCCCGTGCTTTTAGAAGGTTTAGTAAAATGCTCGTGTTTAATCTTAACTGGTTCAAGACGCTTAATTGCGTCTACAATCATTTCGTCAAGAAGTTCGCGTCGAGCAACCTTACGATAATATTCTTGATGTTCAAGATTAGCGCTTTGTACCTTCTTCTTTTCTTTGATAATTTCTTCTTTAAGCTCTGTAAGACGATTAACTCTATCTTCGTCATTCAAAGTTTTAATCTCATCTTCGTCAAGTCGTTCCAAAAATTCACCAAACAGTACAGCACATCGTCTTAGGGTTTCGTCAGAATAAATCTTTTCGCCAACAATCGCTTTGCACCATTCAGTATAAGAAATCTTGTTATTTTGCAGAGCCTTAGTTGCTTCTTCAACGAAAGCAAGATAAGACTGCGTTTCCTGTCGTTCCATTGTTATTTTCCTTTCGTTGATGATTCCTCAATGGGCGAGCTAAACCCCAATTTATATACCCGCCCATCGGAGGAATCCCGTATTTCTCTCCATAATAGACACGCTTTCAAAAAAGATAAAATGCGTTTTTGCAATTTTAATCTATGCTATTTTGTTTATTTTGAGAAATATCTTCGATATTTGCAACTTTTTCGCTCTGAACGAGCGTACAAAACTTGCGCTTTTGTTTTAATCTTTTGGCTCTTGCTTTTTTACAACATTCGTCAGAACAGAATCGATGATTACTTTGCAATGAAATAAATCTGTCTCCACATTCTTCACAAACCTTACCAAGACCTTTTGTATTCTTTTTCAAATTTTCAACAAGTATATCGCCAAAAGAAGCCCATAATGTTTTCTTCATGTTATTTGTCTTAATGGTGTAAAGATACATAACCAACGTATTAACTACCACGTTAATATCTTCATTGGTTTCTTCAAGAATATGTTTACGAATTTGTTGAAACATATACATATCTTCCTGCTTTGCATTTTCAGCTTCAGTATTAAACAGATATTGGTGTCTATTCCAATAGTTATATCTTTCAACTATCTGGTTATCTTCACTAATACTAAAACCATAATCAAGATTCATCAACATACGATAATCAAAATTGTCACACATTTTCGCAAACTTAACACGAGTGGTAGGAATTGACTGACAAATACGGTTCATGGTAGAATTATTTGGCGGTTCTACCTGTTTGTCGTTTTTATCTTTAGCATATTTGAAATAATGGGGAAGTTTACCTTGCGTAGCTTGCCGAATAAGTTCTCCTGCTTGTTCTGGTCGTTCTGGCATATATAAGCATTTAGCCGCATCAATCGACCAATTACTTTCCGCAACAAGTAACTTTAGTGCAGTTAAAGTATTATCATCAATATTACCTTTACTCCAAATCTTAGCAGCGGAATTACTATAAATACCAATCTTGCCATATTTGAAAGCGGCTACAAGTCCTTGATAAATATTATCTGGTGTAAGCTGTACAGAATTTGCTTTTTTCATATCAAATAGCAACGGAACAAACCGCTCTTGGTTGCGCCTAACCACTTGGCGTACAATTTTATCGTTTGTAACAAGTAAAATATCTCCGTCCCAATCGAGGGCAAGTACACGACTAAGCAAGTCATGCGAAGCGGTATAAACGCATTTTGTAGTAAACCACTTTTTAACTTCTTCGCTTCGATTATTCTTTCTTAAACAATGCTCAAAATACAAATGTGGGCTTCTAAGACAATCAACTTCTTCGTTATTCTTAAACTGACTAATGCTAACTTCACCATCAGCAAGCAAACCTTGTGGGTTCATATTTCCTTGAAACAAAAATTCACAGTAAGCATATAGGTCAGGAGAAGCCAGCCTATAATAGCCGTTAATACGAAGTCGCCCTGCTTTCGCTTGCTTAATTAGACTTCGTTTAGTGTCTTTAAGAATATCACGACTATATTGGTCACGAAGCAATTCGGGATAAATCATAAGCGCTTGTTGAACATAACTTGGATTTCTGTTATATCGTGTTGCGCCAACCAGTTTCATAGAAGTTTGAAAATCATTGCCAATAGCATTGATTTCTTCAACAGACTGCGAAGTTAATTCTTCAATTTCCTTGTCTGTCATATCATGCAAGCTATTAAGCATTTGATAGTTAATCTTGGCTTGTGACACTTCTGGCGCTTCCATGTTACAATATCCAACTTCGCATTGGTATTTTTTGAAATTTTCTTTGTACTGCTCCCAGTTATCAAAATATTTTGCCATTTTGAACTGCGATTTTGTTAATATATACTGTATATCTTCTTCAATGATGTTATGTTCAGTTCCGTAAATATCAGAAACAATCCACTGGTCAGGAGTACATTTTTCTTGCAAAAACTTATGAAAATCAAACTGTACCAACAAACCTTTCACGAAGGGCGCTCTGAGAACCCTTGTGCTCCCCTTGAGCATCATCCCTACACCATCATTCAGCGGAATGTTGACACTTGTATTTTTCCGTGTAACTGAATAATCTACGGCGTTGATATAGTCCATTTCTCCCGACACTGGAATCTCCAAGTCGTCACAAACAATAGTTTTATCAATATCGAAATCTTCCCAAACATCGGTAGCTGAAGAACTAAGGGCAAGATATGCCAGCCATTTATTTACTACGCATCCACCAAGTTCATTTACTCGTTCAACAGTTAGCCCACAAGTCAATTTATTATAAATGCGATTAAACATTTGTTCTTCAATAAAAAGTCCTCTATGCTTGCGAATAGAACCCGCAGAAGAAGAAAAATAAACATAGCGTTTACCGTTATAATCAAATCCTTGCGAAATTAAGTCTTTCATTACTTGGTAAAAATAAAATTCCACTTGAAACAAACAATCGGTTAATTCGTTTGGCTGAATTTCGCAAGCTCTTGTTAAAGCAGATTCAAACAAAGAAATAACGTTTTTATCCGAAAGGCTTGTTTTCCGTAGTTGTCTTACTGGTTTGATTTTATTCTTTTTTGTTAGTTCTTCGCTGAGAATTTCTTTATATTTTTTCAAAAGCCGATTTGCTGACTTTTTCTTAAAATCATCTTTCGTATTAAATTTTAGCTTATGCAATTTGCACATCAAGTCATGTAGGTGCATTTCCTTTTCATCATAAAAAGCATCAGTACCCACAGACCGAATAAACACTTGTGAAGTTAGGCTCATTACTACTCACCCTTGTACTTTTTCTTTAGTCGCTCTTGACGCTTATTCTCCATTTCTTGACGTTTTTGTAAGCGCAAGCTATATGTATCATCCAGATTTTTCTTTGCTGGACGTTGCTTTTCTTCAACAATATCTTCGGAATGATATTTGTTATAACTCATTTCTGACCAAGCCAATATTCTCACCTCGTTTCTGTTAAAATTTGATTATTTATTATAACTATTGTAGCACATTTTTACAAAAAAGTCAAGTCATACTCCGTTCATATTTTATTCACAAATTATTTACAATTTAAGTCTTGACTTTTTAACAAATATGTGCTACGCGCGCGCGATTATAATATATAAATATATTATAATATATATGTACTACGTTAATCAGAGATTAACTGCGTATACACTTTAACGTGCTAAAGCAGTAAATTACTAAAGTAATTCATGCTTGAAAAATTTTCTTTTAGTTATAAAATGACGGCTTTAGATATATATAAGGACTGCGTAAGCAGGACTTATATATAGATAAAATGGTTTTTTATAACTAAAAGAAAATTAAATAAAAGAAAAGGTTTCGGCTTAACCAACGTCACCAGCTATCAGCACTCTAAATCATACCACTCCTTTACACCTTCGTCAACCCTTCATTTGCTTTCTTGCACACAACAGTTATTTCCCTTGCTTTCAGCCATATTTTTCTTTCTTTCCTTTCCGCACATAAACTTTCACTACCCTCGGTACTTAAATAAAAATTTTCGCGTTTTAGCCAATGGTTACTATTGACTTCAAGCCAGCACTGTGATACACTGTCTTTAAGAAAATACAAAGGAGTAATTATCATGGGATTGTTTGATGTGCTGTTTAAGCGTGACGCACTCGTTAAAGAAGTCCAGAGCCTTGAAATGCGCCGTAACTCTTTACTTCACGATATTGCAGACCAAGAACGGCTGAAGATTGATACCGAAAGCAAAGTCATGTCTGAACTTCAACATCTTGAAGAATTACAATCCGCTACTGGTGCTCTTAATGGTTATGTGGAAATGCAAGATATGGGACTGGAATATACGCCATTGGACACCAATAACGAAGAAATTACCAAGAAAATTGTCGCTGTCGAAAACGACATTGCAAAAATGTATAATAATGCAACTGTATGCAAGATTATTCGTACTTATACTTTGAACAATAGCGTTCCCAAAGGCGCAAAAATGCAAAAAGAGTACAGCAATAACCTGCTTGGAGCATATAATAATTATTTTGAAAAGAAAAAGAAAGCTATTACAGAGAATAATTATTCACGCACGATTGAACTATTGGACAACACTTACAATCGTCTTAACAAACGTGCGGACACTCTTGGCACAGCTATCAATTATGAATATCATGCGCTGTGCAAAAAACTAATTCGATTGTATCTTGACTTAAAGTTAGCTAAAGAAAAACAGCGCAAAGAACAGCGTGAACAGAAGCGTAGACTTAAAGAACAAGAACAGCTTATCATCGAAATGAATCGCTTAAAGAAAAAGCTGGAAGATGAAAAGAAAGCTATGGATATTGCTTTTGATAAGGCTCTCACAGATGAAGAACGTGAAGGTATCAAAGAAAAGATTGCTGATATTGATAAGCGTATGGCTGACGCTGATTATCGCCTTACTAATACTAAGTCTGGCTGGCTTTATGTTATTTCTTCTCCAAGCCTTCCCAATCTTGTGAAGGTGGGTGTGAGCAGGAGAGAGTCGCCGTGGACGCGCGTCCGAGAACTGTCCAGTTCTAGCTTGCCTATCCCCTTTAAGGCGCATTGCTTCGTATTCTCAGACGATTGTTTTGAACTTGAATCAGCAATGCACAAATATTTTAACGCTCAAAGAGTAAACAAAGACAGAGAGTTCTTTGCAATCACGCCACAACAAGCTATTGATGCGCTTAAAGACCATTTCAAAGTTAATATTTGGTATGTTGATGATGAATATGTACTTGACGAAGATTAAAACATAAAATAAGAAAGGAAACAATCATGGGTAAAATGCAAATTTTTGAAAATTCAGAATTTGGTCAAATTCGAGGTGGACTTACTAAATCTGGTAAGCCTTGGTTTGTTGGTAAGGATATTGCTGTTGCGCTTGGGTACGCAAAACCAGAAAACGCAATTGCTTCTCATGTAGACAGTGAAGATAAAACCACTACCCTAATTCAAGGGATTGGTTCTAATTACAAAAGCAAAACAATCATTATTAACGAATCTGGGGTTTATTCTTTAATTCTTAGAAGCAAACTCAAATCCGCTAAAAAATTTAAGCATTGGGTGACTTCTGAAGTTCTTCCTTCTATTCGTGAACATGGTGCATACATGACACCAGATACACTTGAACAAGCGCTTTGCAATCCTGATTACTTGCTCAAACTTGCAACTGTGCTCAAAGAAGAACATGATAAGCGTATTGAAGTAGAAAGACAAAACGAATTTCTTACTATTGACAACGAACACAAAGAAAATATAATCAATGGGCTAACAGAAAATATTTCGCTTGCAGAAAAACGTCAACGTATTATTCAAATTATCCGTCATCGAGCCAACGCAAGTCAAATTGCTACGCGATGGGGATTGCTTTACAGTGAGTTCAATAAGAAATATCATTGCAACATTAAACTTCGTTTTGAGCGTCAACGCGAAGAATTTAAGCCCAAGCTAAAAAATCCGTTGGACTATATCGAACGTGGAATGAATATGATGCCAGAACTGTATGAAATCGCTTGCAAACTATTTGAAAGTGATGTTGATTCTTTGCTTGAAGAATGGTCGGTCACTATAACCAGAGAAGATTTTGTTTATTAACAATTTGTTCACAATTTAATTATTGACTTTTTGCCTAAATTGTGATACAATAAAAACAAAGACATAAGGAGGTCTAAGCTATGGCAGACGCTATCAACCCTTCGCACTATAAGCAAGGTAAAGTCGAATGTATTGACGCTCTTGAATCAGCAACAGTAAATAAGACTGGACTTGAAGCTGTATGTGCGGCAAATATAATCAAGTATCTTTGGAGGTACGAAGCTAAGAACGGCTTGGAGGATATTCGGAAAGCGCAATGGTATCTCGCCAAGTTGATTGATTATCTTGAACACAAGGAAGAAATTGATAAAATGATTGCTGAATCAGATGCCGAAGAAGAACCTGACACTGACTACTTACCTGTAGCAGTAGCTCACGTTAAATGCAGTAGCTCACGCTAAATAAAAAGGAGAATTAACTATGCGAATGATTCTATGCTCAACTTGCGCTAATGATATGCTGGCTGATAAGCTATATGCTTTCACTAAGAAAGATAAGTGTCAATGCTGTGGTAAGAAGTGTCAGTGTGGCACATACAATGTAGTAGTTTCTGAAAAGAAGGAAGTTGCTAATGGCTAAATATAATTTTGAAACAAGTATCTTGCGCGACAGCGACCATGAATATATGGAGTATGGAACAAGCGAACGCAAGTTTGTGAATCAACTGCGTAAGTTAGCTGAAAGCCATCCAAACGAAGTAACTATTGTCAAGGATGATGGCAATTATATTTACGCTCATGTACCACTAAGTTGGTTCAGAGCACCGAAGCCGCCAATTAAGCGTGAGTTCACCGAAGAACAAAAGGCACAGATGGCTGAACGAATGAGAAATATCCACAAAAAGAATTAACATAAAGGAGAAATTACTATGGCTAAGAAGAAGATTACTGAAGAAGCCAAGCAAGAATTTAAGCTAATTTGTACTTCCATCAATAACGAAGGTAAGACTATTCCAATAATTGCTGGTGGTACAGTAGAAAATGATAAGTGGGTAGACCCACGTGACATGACTTTTGAAGCTATTAACGCTGTGCGCGATTATCTTTTTGCTCAGGTTGCTCAAAGTGAAAGAGAAGATAAGGGTAGTGGCTATCAGTGGAAACGCACAGACGGCAAGTATGTTAAGCTAATGCTCACCGTTGAAGACGAAAGCGCTGATGAAGCGCCAACTGACAAAGCTGAAGTGCATGAAGATGTTGGTGACATTGCTGAATAAGGAGAATTATGATGAGCCATCGCCCTGATTGCGTTCATCTTAAAAATAATTCATATAAAATCACAATACCATTTATTTTACCTTCACTTAACGCTTATATCGCCCAATGCTATCAAGGAAGTTCAACTGCTCAAAGTTTTAAGCAATCTTGGGAAAACAAGATAAAGCGATATTTCAAGCCTTTGGATAGCTTGGAGCATTTATATCATTGGTATGAGCCTAATCAGGTACGAGATAAGTCAAATATATGCTCTTTTGGAATGAAAGTTATTGAGGACACTTTGGTTAGGCTTCATATCATTGATAATGATGGCTGGAAGAACGTGATAGGGTTTGAACACGAGTTTCAAGTTGACCCAAAGCGTCCCAGAGTTGAAGTTGAAATAATGGTAATAGACTAAAAGAAAAGAAAATGATGACGGACTAATGCTAAAGACCTTGAATAATATCAAGGTCTTTTTCTTTTGCTTTAATCTTTTTCTTTTAGCGACTCTAAATAGTTAATCTGCTTCAACACTTCTTTGAAAATAACAGGTGGGTGCAGGTCAATATTATAATCTACAAATTTATCACGTTGCATAATAGTAAAGTCGCTATCAATAACTTCGTCACCTTGCTTATTATAAGTAATACCAATATGCTTACCTGTAAGAATCTTCGACTTAGACTTATTATTGACTTCTTGTAAAGCATTGAGTTGCTCATTTACATTCTTTAGTTGTTGCAGAATCCATTCATCTTTAGATGGCTCATAGACAGTGATGCGCCGAAGTTTATAATAATCGCCTTTGCCTTCAAAGTATTTTTGTGTAATTTCATCAAGATATTTCTCAAAGTTTTCCCAAGTTTTGATTGGAACCCATTCCCCTCCCCAGCTTCTTGGCAAACAATGATTAACAGCTTGATTGAACAGCGCCATACATTCTTTATTTAATTCGGTTTCTCTCGGCACATCATGTTTAGTTATATACATACCATACTGCCCTCTATGATAACGATATAGCCTAAAGCCAAATCCTGTATGAAACGTTCCGCGAATAACCATCTTTTCAATCTTTCTTTTAACCCAAACTGATAGCAAACGATAAACTGGCATGACCATATCCGACATATAAAGTAAGTTTTTATCAATTTTGTTTAATGCCTTATAGTCGATGCAATAAGCGAAATTTTCATTAACCGCTCCAACGGTCTTTAGCAACTCCATATTAGATAGATACAGACTCTTACCATTATTATTTAAGAACGCTTGAAAGAGCGCCGATTCCATAGACAACTGAATCCGCATGACATTAGAATTTAAGAAATCCATACATGGCTGTAAGAATCCGTATACTTTAGTTACAACATATTTTGTAGGACTGCTTTGTTTATTATATTCGCATATCAACTTCAAATCATTTAATTGTATTTCTTTTGCTTCGCCTGTCTTTCTTGGTAATTCTAAAGCGTCACATAACTTGGCATAAGATAATGCTTGACCTTGTATACTTTCCAGCCGTTCTACTAATTGTTTAATTTCGGCATCATTCATATCTACGATTTTGCCTTTTCTTTTATCTTTGCTCATGTAAATTCTCCTTTATAAAATTTGTCGGTTGTCGGAATTGTGTCGTATTACCTATACTATGCCTACGGCATTTCTATGCAATTCAAAATTTGTCGGTTTTTTGTATATATATCATAGCCCTTGTTATATATACATTTTTCCGACAAGTTTTTGATTTAATAAAATTTTTGGACAAAAAACCATATACTAATGGGGCTATTTATATAGGGTTTTTAGACAAAAATTCTTAACGGTTCTGCCACTCATTAAAATTCATAAAAAGTCATAGATAATTTTAGTTGTTTTAACAACATAATTTTAACGCAATTTAGTGCAACTTATTTTGGCATATTTTGACACACATTATAACATTATCATAAATTTATTACAGCAATATGAACAAATTGTAAACATTTTATTAACTTTCCTTTTGCTTAAAAGTTGTTTGAAAAATGTGTAAGTTTAAGTGAAAAGTTGCTGGGAAAATGTGACGGTTTAAGCAAAAACTCCCTATAAAAATGTGACGGAATTTTAAGGAGAAATTTGAAGGGTTGAAAATAGCGAAAATGACGGATTAGAACAGGGAAATGGAAGGCTGGTGGGTGGGTAGGGAAGGGGGTGGGAAAATGAGCGAACGGAGGGAGAAAGGAATGAAAAAAGGTGGTAAAATATGGCAAAAATGGGAGTGATTAGGGGTGGTATGTTAGTGAGGACTAATGCCGAAAAAAGTTCCAAAAAATGGTTCTTCATCCAAAATTTACCCCCTCTACAGAATGGAAAATGTTACCAATCAGCACCGCATAATTGTGATTATATGGTAAAACCGATACTATCCCCCTGCATTCCTACTGGAATATAGGGATATAAAGCAATCTCCTAAAATCCTATATGAATACAGGAAATTGACGCAGGCTGATAAAAAGTCATGCTTTCGCAACTTCTCGCACGTGTATATTACACTTTTCTTCTTTTTTGGTATAAATCCCGCACTTTTCTTTCCCTTTTTCACTTCTTTTTTCCCTCCTCCTTCTCCCTGCCTTTTCTCCCGTCCATTTTTCCCTCTTTTTGACTCTACTTTATATAGTATACAATACTACTTGTCACACTATCTACTCTATTTCTTCTTGCCTTGCTATCTTTTCATCTTGTCATTTTCTCCACTTCTTGTCATATCATTATACAATAGTCTATGTTATCATATGAGGTGTACTGTTATACCATCGTCTATTATCCTTGTATGATATAAAGTAGTATCGTATACTATATCATATCATAGCTTGTCAGTAGGTATTGTGAAGCATATCTTGCAATGTATTGCATTTAGTGCAAGAAAACTTTCTTTCTCCTAGTCTTGTGTATATTGTACAATTATTATTGTTCATCTTTATGCAAGAAGACGAAATCACAATTTCATCTAAAAATCAATATACAATATCACTAAAATTATGAGGTTGTTTTTGTGAGAAAGCGATTACAGGGCCGTTCTCGGGCGATTATGAGGGTGATACTGTTTTAATGATAATTGTTATCATTTATTTTCTGTCAATCGGTATATTGTATAAAGATGATGATGCAATCTTGTATAAAATTGCTATTGATGAGTTTTTGAGATAAAATAAGTATTTGATGATATAAAGTAGTATTTATTATTGATAAAAATAAAATGGATACTAAAATAGTAAACATTATTTATTATATATTATATAGTATAAAATATTGCACAAAAGAGCAATAATGATTTTATGCAGTTTGACGAAGAAAAAAGTCTTGTATTGTGCCTTGTGTCGTGTTATACTGAGTACAACGAAAAGCGAAGGGAGTTAGAAACATGAAGCAACGGTTTACAAGTGCGGCAACAGCCGTTAATGGCAAGGCTGGCAAGTTACCAGCAATTTACAAGAAAATCAATCTCGATGGGCTTTTCATCCTTGATATTGGATGTGGCGCAGAAATTAAGCATATCCGCGATTATGTGACCGCTAAAAGCAAAATATTTTTAATGGTTTATATCGTGATTTTTATATGAATGCAATGCTAATATATAGTCATTGCAAAGTTACAGAAATAGCCGCTAAAGATGATATAATTTGTATTGGTATTTCTATGGATAAATAAAAAAATAATACTTGACTTTGTGTTTCTGGTATGGTATATTAGTTACACAAAGTCAAGTAAGACAATTTGAAACGGAGTGTTGAAAAATGAAAAAATATTATCTTATGCCGACGGCGGAACAAAATCAGAAATCTTTCGGCTATAAAGCTATAGTCGAAGTTGCGGACAATGGCACGGAAACGTTATTTTCTTATAATACGAAAATCGTTTCCAGAATGCCGAATGGCGAATTTGTAAAACACTGGAACGGCTGGACAATGACAACCGGAAAGCACATTAAAGCATTTTGCGGAATGAACAAAAAAGAATATTCCGCATTATAAAAAGGTTCTGAGAGGTTTACCCGAAAGCCTCCTACCATACGTGCAAGCGTAAACAAAAATAAAATGGAGTGTTGAAAAATGGAAATGAAAAACAAGATTATGTCGTTCGTACCCGCGCAGGATATGCCCGCAAGCTACAGAGAGCGACAGGAAAAGCATTTTTATGCAGGTTACAAGATTGTGACTATTGTAGATGACAAAATGGAAACGCTGATTGATGCTCGTCTGGGCGCAACAGATAATTGTCATTATGCGTCTATCTGGTTGAATACAAAATATACTGACTATGATTATTATAATAAGTATGGCGATGCTCGCGCAAGTGCGAAGGCTGGCGGCTACGGCTATCATCGCGCAAGCGCGGCCTTGGAATCTGCTTTTGCTCGCGCTGGTATGCGTTTTAGTGTTGGCTGTTCGTGCATGGGAGAAAGCGCAATGCGTAATTGTTTGATGTGTGCTGGCGAATATCTCAAGCCTGAAGGCGCAAAAGTTTATCTTGTTGAATGCTACGGTTAAGGAGTGGCACGATGACAAGACAAACAAAAGTCATGTTAAACGAATTACTGCTTGAGGAATACAAGAGGGAAAACAAAATTCCCTCTTCCTTCAAATTGGGGACATATGGCTATTGGGTAGCACAAGGCTATAGACCGCGCAAGGGCGAACCTGCAAAACATAATTGTAAATTGTGGACGCGCAACGGTTTAGTTAGTTGCTGGTTGTGGAACAGTAAACAAGTAGACAAAATGGAGGACTAAGAAAATGACTGTTATTTTTCGTGATGCGCTCGGTTTTGTTCAGCTTGAAGGTTTGTTCAGCTTGAAGGTGTGAAGCATTTTCAAATGCTGGATGATACCACTTACTTTGATTTTTTTGATGTTGCAGAGACAACAAAAAAAATATTGAGATTGTCGAAGTTTTAGCTTGACAAGATAGCGCAGATGTGATATATTAGTATTGTCGAAAGACAATAACGGTTTTTGAAAGGAAGTTTTTTATATGTATCGTAATATCGAAGATATCGAAAAGGAAATGGACAAGAGAATTGCAGAAACTGGCGCATTTCTTGAAGCATGGCGAAACGTGACATTTCCGACAAAGAAAGACGGCACGCCGTTTAAGAACATGAGCAAGAATTTTAAAGGCGCAAAATTTGTTCCTAATGCTTACGCAATGCAAGCACACGAAAATAAACTTGAAATTTATGCTTGCACACGGAATATGGGATATATTAAAGATACAATTTCCTGTTACGAAATTGTAAAGTATATGAGCAACAGCGACAAGCCGACACGCAAGCCGGAAAATCTTGCACCGAAGGTTTCAATGCTGAATCAGATTTATATTTATGATATGGAGGATATTAAAGAAGCGATTGCAAACCGTATCGAATATCTGGCAAATCGGCTTGAAGATTTGAAAAAGCAGAAAGAAAATGCTAAAACAGCATTTACAAACTACAAAAAAGCTATTGAAGAAGCACGAAAGAATCTTGCAAAAGATACCTTCAAGAATGAAAATAATGATTTGTATTATCTGATATTAGATACTACTTTCTAACGTTTTCAAAGGTATTGGAAGATTTGCCCCTAAAACCTTCCACCATACGCGCAAAGCGTAAACAAAAAAAATATCAGAATGTTGAAATAAGAGGTATAAAAAAATGAGATTACCGCAAGAAATATTTGCAGAAGCATTACGGTTAGAATGCAATTATTATGGAATTATCCATAAAGAAAAATTACCAAACCTTCTCAAGCGATACAATCTAAAATTAAAAAAAGAAAAGACTTTGAATGATATTCAATTAGCTTTCGGTCGAGGTCTAAAAAATACGTTTGGCAATAGGGTAAAACAAATAGAATGCATTGCCGAGGAAATAGGCAAAGTTTGTATTATAGCAAATTGGGAAAATGCAGTTGCACAATTAAGTAAACAATAAACAAATTTGAAACGGAGTGTTGAAAAATGAAAGATGTACACAAGGAAGTTATTGGTTATTATATCAAGTTAGCGCAGAAACTTAGCAAGAAAAAGCGCGTTTATTTTGAGCGCAAAGAAGATACGGTTTATTTTTCTGACGGGTGCTTTGTTTGCTCGTTCAGTGTAGAACGTGTGGAAGAATTTTTGACTTTGTGCGCTACGTTTACCCTTCCAACAAGCGGAGACTTTATTGCAGAGTATAACAACGGGAATATTTTTCATAGTGATACTTCTATTAAAAATGCTATTGCATTTGAAGCTATGGAAGAAAACAATTTGATGTTTACTGGCGTTTCGTGTTATGAAAACAAATTAAATATTGATGTTTTCGCGGATAGCAAAAATGTATATTTTTATAACGCACAATATATCAAACCGTTAAAAGATAAAGGTTTATATCTGAACGCAGTAAATAAAAATGGTTATATGTGGGCAGTATATAATGTTCTTGATGTTTGCTGTGTGGTTCTTCCGTGTCGAACTTGCGAAAGTCTGGCGAAAGTCGCAAAGTTGATGAAGTAAATAAAAAGCTGGGAGCGCATGACTTCCAGCTTTTTCTATTTCTGTTTTTTTATATAGTACTCTTCCAAACTAACATAATTATAACGCTAAAATCAAGTAAATTCAACGTCAAAATAAACAAAATTAAAGTTTTTATTTGTGCGGTTTAACGAATGATTTTTAGTAAATAAATCTTGACTTTATGCGGACAAATGATATAATTATAGACGTAAACAAAAGCAAGCGACTTTTGAAGGGAGATTTGATATTATGTATCATACTTATAAAATCACGTTTTCAGATGACGAAGGCAAGCGTAAAAGCGTGAAAGTAGAGAACAGTGCAATTGTTCCAGCGATTGAAGAAGGTGTGAAAATCATCTGGGAGCAAACACACAAAATCTGGAATATTGTCAAAGCTGAAGATGTAACGAAAGAGGCATAAACAATGAAAAAGAAAATTGATAGTCCTGTTTGGTGTATCCTTCATGCGGTTTATTTATTGCGTTATGTATTTGCATATGGCGCGATGTTTTATTTGTTTGTGCGAGTCGGTTTGAGCTGGCTTGCAGGGACAAACGGGACGTATTAAAAACAATAAATGAGAAAGAGCCGTTATTATAACGGCTCTTTTCTTTTTTTGTCTGTTCCCTTGTCCGCTTGTGCTGTTCGTGTGGTTTGACGGTATGCTGTTTAATTGCTTTCTTTGGCGCGAGGATGCGCTATAATCGTTTTTAATTGGTCTGACGTATGTTTATAGGTTTTATCCGCTCGTACGTTTGTGGCGCGTTCTGGCGCGTTTATAGGCTATATGCTGTGTAGTCGGCTGTAGATGCACTGTATTGCGTTTTAGGCGTTCAAGGTTAAGTTATACACCTAACAGCTTAAAAACGATTTTAGGCGCGTTCTCGTGCGTTTATCGTTATGTTATGGATGTGTAGCGGAGTAGGAGCAGACAAGCAGGGACGGGAAAACGCACAAAAAGAAAATAGTATTTTGTGCAGTTTGCCTATTGTAAAACCTTGCGAATATGCTATAATATAGATACAATAAAAAAACGGTTAGCGAAATGGTAGTACCGAGAAAGCCACAAGTGAGGGGAGGGGGAGGATACCCATTTTGCTTTAGTCTATTAAAGGATGAAAAAGTCAACGGTAAAATAAACAAAATTTGAAAAAGTTTTTGTGCAATATGGAAAAAATCTTTTGAGTGCAAAAAAATCTTGACTATTTTCTGTTTCTATGGTACAATAGCAAAGTAAATTAAATACAGCGGTTCAATTCCTGCACAAACGACACTTGCCCACAATGGGAAAAGATACAGCAAGCGCAAAACTTTATTCACTGATTATTCAGTGTTTAGGTTTTGCGCTTTTCTTTTTGTCGTTGGTCTTGTATGGTGTATTTCCTATGGGAATACAGGGAATTAAATGTTTCCGATAATTCCTATAGGAGTGCAGGGGATTGAGAAAATTCCGATAGGAATACAGGGTTTTAGCGTGCTAAAGCGTTAAAGTTTTTCCAAAAATCCCCAGAGTTTACAGGATTTGGAATTTTTCCGCAAGGTGGGGAGAGCCTTCGCGCATTACGCGAGATTAAAAATTTCCCCACATATATACGCTCATATATGGTGAAAGTCATTCGCATTATGCGAACGCGAAAAATCCCCCCGTTATACATATGAATAATAGATGGTATTATTACCAATTAATCAGTAATTCAATTCCGATTATACATATTATTCACATAATAGTCGATACTTCAATTTGCACTATGGTTATTCCTTGTGCGGTAGACGACAAAATCGCGTGTGGGATTGTCAGCATATTGATTTTCACGGCTGATAGGATAGAAAGGGGAATGTGGTGCATGAGAAGAAAGTTAAGAACGCTGAAAAATATGTATACTACGGACGTAGCACGGCTGATTGTATCATCGTTCGTTGTAGCGTCTATGCTGATACTGACAATAGCCAATGTTGTGGACAAAGTGATGTGGCTGAAGATTATTTTCTTTAACTGAAAAAAGTTGTTGACAAGTTGGTGACAATGTGATACAATGATTACAGTCAAGGAGGTGACGAAATGGCTAACAGATATGATATTACAGTGCGGTCGTTGCTTGGAAACAAGACCGAACATTGCAATGAGTTGGCAGTGCAAAGATATGCAAACATGGACATCCATGAATTAAACCGTTGGATTCGAGCAATGATGACAGATTGCAACATTGACATAAACAATCATCCAGACTTGTTCCCCGATGTAAACGAATTTGATATTGCGCGGATGTTTAGTGCGATAACAGAAACGCTATCGGTTTTAGAGCAAGAGCACAATTCTAATACGGTGACGCTCAAGATTCTCAATGCTTACGTCACGGTTCAAGTCATTTTCTCAGAGGAGGAATCGACATGACAGAGTTAAGATTATGGTTCGTTTGTTTTATGCTTAGTGTAGTGATTACGATTTATTCTTTTTGGTTCTATTTCACAATTATAAAATAATCACAGATTTGAAATCGAAATTTGAATTTTGGATTTCAAATCAAAATTTATGTTTTGTGTTTGGAAAATCAAAATCGAATTTTGTATTCGATAAATGAACCGCATAATCGAAATCGAAAAACGAGCAGGAAAATTCAAATTCAAAATTTTTCATCCAAAATTCAAATTTAGGGTTGACAAATTAAAAAATATATGGTATAATATATGATATGAATTTGAATTGAAGAATTGAAATCGAAAAAGTTTCAAAAAGAAATTCAAAAAAGGTATTGACACACAGTAAAATGTGTGATACAATATAAACAGTTCAGAGCTGAACAGCAATTCAAGTTCCTGTTAGTTGTAAACAAGAACTTGAAATCAAGCTAATCCCATAATGCTTGACTCTCTTTGAGATGAAGAACTGGGATGACTGGTAATCAAGAGAATTACACAAAGGGTATGTAACAGCCAATAGACCCCTACCACGGTGATAAGGTTATGCCGTGGAAATTAAAACAACTTGTTCCTTAATGAATTGTAAACAAAGAACCTATTAAAGCATCGACATTGAAAAACCGAAGGGTTTATAGGGAATGGACTTTGGTCTATTACTGAGTTACTGGTTAGGTAGGGATGCGCCAGCGTTATGCTCCATTGGTGAAAGCGGCAAACACAACGGATTCAAAATCCGTCTCCGAAAGGATTATCAGTTCGAGTCTGATATGGAGCACCAATCACATCTTTTTCATTTTTCATGTGCTTCTATTACTACCAGAAGCGCGGCTCCTTTCAAAAATAATCATCACAACCGTTACCTGTAGCTTCAGGTTTGATGAATAAAGACGGTTAATCTGTTCATCTGGTGTAAAGAGAGGTAGCACACCCGGGCAAATCGGGAGGTGTGGGTTCGAATCCCACAATGAGCAATACAAAACATAGCGATTTACTCGCAGAAAAACGGTAACGAATTTCATACTGTCAGCATCGGAACTGATAGTCGAGTTGCACTATCCGAGGTGTAACGGCAAGTTCTGTCTAATCAAAATAACGTGGAGACGGATGCGTGGGGAAATTCAAGTGCTTGAGTAGATACGGTTTTTAGAGCACACATATGGGTGGGAGCAGGTTTGCGCTGTCGTTAGCTTGACAGTTGTAGTTCAATTCTACACTTTCCCACAAGGTCGTGTAGACATAGAACTTCTAATGATATAGCGTATGAAATGGGCGGCGTATGGTTGCGACTACACACAAATATTTGCCGATATTTGTTCCAAATGTAGAGCCATATAAAAACAGAGACAAGAACAAATTTTGTTTCGCTTCTTGCAGTAATACGTAATATCAAATTAAAAATCATACTTGACAACGGCGAAAGGTCGTGATATAGTGTTTAAGTGAAACGAAGGAGGTAAGTATCATGGGTTATCAGTATGACCATAGCAAGGACTATGAATCTTGGCTTTATGAATATGATTGCTCTAAAAAGCATTCAACAAAATAACATACTGAGGGCAATATGCCCTCGATATATAGCCCGTTAGCTAAGTTGGTTAAAGCATCCGGCTCATAACCGGAAGATTTCGTGGTTTCGAGCACCACACGGGCTACCATTGTTCGAGAGAACAAAAACCAAAATAAGCGAAAGGACGCGATACCAATGCAGTTTGGAAACAAACTAACAAAAAGTTTCGCTACCGTAGTGATGGTTGGTGTATGTCTTTCTACATCGGCTTTTGCTTCAAGCCAGACGAGTGCGGAGATTAAATCCAATCTCGATGAAGCAATCACAATGCGAAACACTGCTCACCAGCTTGCTGAATGCGCAAGAACTCTGGGAGCGGAAGAAGATGATTTCATTATTCTTCATGCCAAGGACAAGTGGGATGAGCATAATGAAACTGTAGTAGCACTAACAGCAGATTATAACAAGGCTCTCAAGGCTGAACGCGAAGCAGAAGCAAAACGCAAGGCTGAAGAAGAGGCTAAGAGAAAAGCGGAAGAAGCTAAACGCGGTCGGCTTGCGGCTTGTATGAAATGTACTTTCTATACAGGTTCACCCGATGAAGGCGGTTCAATTACTGCTCTTGGTACGCCAGTAACACCGTGGTATACTGTAGCTGTTGACCCTCGTGTAATTCCTCTTGGCTCTAAGATTAGAATTGAAGGCTTTGATGGTGTTTTTTATTGCGCTGATACAGGTGGTGCAATTAAGGGCAACATTATTGATATTGCAGTAGGCTCTAAGTCTGAAGCAAGCAACCTTGGTGTACAATATCGTAATGTGTACATTGTAAATTGATTTTGAAAGGACGAAACGAAAATGGCAAAGAATAACCGCCGAGCAAAGGAAAACGAGAAGAAGAACAAGCCTATGACCGAGAAGCAGAAGTATGACCTCGCAGTGCAGAATATGCTTGAGGACGCAAATCATAACCTTCTGCCGAAATTTAAGCGATAACTTTTAAGCATAATAAACATAAGTAAATAACAGGGAATGAGATTTTTCTCCTTCTTTTTGACATACCTTCTTTCTAACTTATTCCCTGTTATCGTATGCGGATGTAGTTCAATAGCAGAATTTCAGTTTCCCAAACTGAGGACGCGGGGGCAGTACCCGTCATTCGCTCCATCATTTCAAGCTAAAGGAAATAACTATTATGAGCAAGCCAATTATCAAATTAAATACCGAGCAAAGAAAGCTGGTAGAAGAAAACCACAATCTAATTTATTCGTTTTTGAATAATCAAGCTCTAAGTATCAACGAATGGTATGATGTTTGTGCTATTGGATTGTGCCAAGCATCATTAAGTTTCAACGGCGACACAAAATTTTCTACGTTCGCTTATAAGTGTATGCTTAATAGTGTGCGCAAAACGATGAGGCGTAACAAGAAAAGTCTATCTGGTGCGGAAGTGCTCTCTTTAAACACGGAAGTTTCTTCAACCAACGAAAAAGTAACGTATACTTTAGAAGATTTTATAATTTCTAAACAAAATACTGAAGCCGAAGCGTTGGGGAAGATATGGGCAGAATGGTTTATTGAAAAGTTACCATTAACAACGCTTAGAGTTCTGTCTGGTAGGATTGAAAACAAAACGTGCCGAGAATTAAGTGAAGAGTTTGGCATTTCTTTCAGTAGATGTTCCGCTGTTATGAGAGGATTACGAGAATATTACAAGCGCAATTCCAGATATGTCAAACGATATAGTGATGACGAAGCTGAAAGAAAAATTTATATCGAAAAAATTCTAAAAACACTTGACAAAATGAGATAAGTGTGATACAATAGATAATGTTAGGAGGTGATACCAATGGGTGTTAAGAACAATATTAAACATTTCTTCCGTGGTCTCTATGAAGCAAATCTTGAGATGCAGAAGAATATGCGCGGTGTAGACCGATATAATCTGCGGTAAGCAGTGGGGCAATTTGCCCCAATCAAATCTTCCATTAGCTCAGTTGGTAGAGCACCTGACTTTTAATCAGGAAGTCCGCAGTTCGAGCCTGCGATGGGAGACCAATGCCTTCCGTACAAGGTAAATTTTTTGTATTAAGTGCAGAAAATAAAAATATACATTCCACACACACCGTCTGGTACGGCAGACAAAACAATTTAATAGACACGCTCAGATGTGTCGGCATAATTTCACATTTCTCTCCTGCGACCCGTCATCGTAGGAGAAATATAGCGGTGTAGCCAAGCGGTAAGGCAATGGACTTTGACTCCATGATTTCGTGCGTTCGAATCGCACCATCGCTACCAATGTTCCCCGTTTGTTAAGTTCACGCTTATTGCGGTTTAGCTCATGACTGTACTGCGATTCCCAGTGGAAAACAAGTTAAGTGCACATGATGTACCTTTGGGTCGCGGGGCGATTTGCGCTATTAGTTTAACGGTAAGAACCTCAGTTTTCCAAACTGAAGATGGCGTTTCGATTACGCCATAGCGCTCCATATGCAAGACTGATGTAATTGGTAGCATAACAGTCTCCAAAACTGTTTGTTTAGGTTCGAAACCTAAGTCTTGTGCCAACCATATCTGTGCCATAGAAGGCTTCGTTCTTCATGGTTTTTCACCTCCATAATTCCCGACTCATCTTGCCATGTATGAGTCGGGAAATTCTTTTCTGTTTTTTTGAAAAAACCTATTGACTTTTGGCTTGTGTCATGATACAATACATACATCAAGAAACGAAGGAGAGATTTCAAATGACTAACATTAACGAGTATTACAAGGCTTCTCTGGTAGCTGATAAGAAGTCCGAAAACACCATCAAGAACTATTTGCTTTATGTAGATAAGATGCTGGCGTTCGTTAATAAGCCTGTCGAAGAAATCTCTTTCCTCGATTTGACCGCATGGAAAGCGTCTATCAGCAATCTGTCTACTGCTTCTATGAATATCCAGATTAGTGCAGTTAGGAATTACTTCAAGTTTCTGACTTCTGCTAAGGTTATCAATGAAAATCCTGCTCTTGACCTTACTTCTCCTAAGATTAAGAATAAGGAAAAGCATTATATCTCCGCAGAAGATGTAAGCAAGATGCTTCACAACTGTAAAAAGTTCAGAGATATTGCAGTTATTGCTCTGTATTGCTCTACTGGACTTCGTTTTAGTGAATTGACTTCTATCACTTTTGAGGATTACAATAACATGATTGACAATCAGATTGTTATTCTCGGTAAGGGTGCAAAGGAACGCACGATTTACGTCAACGAACAGGCAAAGGAAAGCATTGATAATTATATCAAGTTTGAGCGTGCCGATGGCGAATATCTGTTCACTTCTGAGCGTGGTGAACATCTTGATAATAGCAATCTTAACAAGATGCTGAAGCTGACTGCGAAGCGTGCTGGTATTCCGTTCTGGAATGAAATTACCAATCATGCGCTGAGAGCAGGAGCGGCTACTATTGCTAATGCTAATGGCGTGGGTGTAGCAACTATTAGTGCAATGTTGGGACATAATTCTATCGCTACCACTACTCGTTACATTAAGCATGAACAGGCTCAGATTAACAAAGCTATGAAGGGACTGGTGTTCTAATGGAAGAATGGATGAAAGTCTACGAAGAATGGCGTGAAGCATGGCATGGCGATACGTTGCTTAGAGTTTATCCACGCAAAAATAATACAGACAACAAAACGGAGGTAAAAACAATGGACAAAAACAAAGCACCTTACGAATTCGAAGGAACTTATATGGTGACAATTAACGGAAACGAAACAGTTGTCACTCCTGTTGGCTACGAGGATGCGGTACATTTCTATAAGAAAAACCGTGACAAGAGCAAGAGTTACAAGTGCTATCCAGACGATAAGTTTGACGCTGGTTGGGTATTGAACGATTACCTTGAGCATAAGGACGAGATTTTGGTTACTGATGAGGTAACAGTAGTAGACCACGATTGGTGTTACCCAATGGCTCGTGATTGGATTGTTACGTTTGCCAATGCACAGCGCGAATTAGGTAATACAAAGTTGGCAAATGATATTCTTCTTGATTGGGGCGGGAGACTGTTATATAATTCTGGTACATATTGTGTTGTTGATTCCGCTGTTTTTGGACAGACTAAGGAAGTCTATCTAATTGTTAATGAACAGAGCAAGAAGTATTTTCTTATCGACCGCAAGGGTCTAAAGAAGGTGCAATAATGGACGATTTTCAGACTGTACTAAAGGAAGAACTGACCAAGCGTTTCACTGAGCAGCGTAACATTGGCATTCTTATTGGTTATTGTGCGGCGATGATTGCTTCTAAGCGCATTGCCAATAAAATGAATAAGAAGGACGCTATTAAGTATTTCAATGCTGAAGCTGAACGTATTCAGAAGAAGCTGAGTATGGACAGCAAGACGCTTGAAGCAATGGATTCTATTGAAGATATTGTGGCAAATAAAGAATAATCGGGTTTAACCCGCTTATATATTTTATTTTTATTTATTTAATAAGGAGATTTATTTATGGAAACAACACTGAATAAGACTGATTTTGTATTTGCTTGTATGGGAACTGTAAGCGAGTTGAACCTTGAACTGGTTGACGGTACACAGAAGATTAACCACGGTCAGGAAACCGTACCGTGTCAGGTAGTCCGTGGCACTGTAGCAATTAAGACTAACAATCTGATTACTACTATTCGCGCATACTTCCCTTCTGTTGGCTATGATGGTGGTGAAGCGCGTCAGTGGAATATGGCGCAGTCTATGCTTGAGTGGAATCCGATGATTAACGGCAATTCTAATATTCCTGCTACTCGTGTTCGTATTAAGGGCGAGATTCAGCCGAACGATTATCCTTCCTATAAGGAGAAGAAGGCAGGTTATTCTCTGCGTTACAATATTCGTTCTGCGTCTACTAATGTACCAGACGATGCAGAGGATTTCTTTAATATCAATCTGAAGAACGGTTTTGTAACCAAGGTTGCTCCTGAGATTGTGAATGATGAGGAAACAGGTCGTGCGCTGATTAAGATGCTTGGCGTTACCTACAACGGCGAAGTGTTCCCGATTGAGATTACCACTGATGAGGATGCTGGTGAACTTATCCTTGAGGGTGACAGTGATTTTGACGCTTTTGAGCCAGCGCAGACTCGTTCTAACCTAAAGATGGAACTTGTTAATACTATGGGTGAACAGGCTGTAGTCAAGAAGCCGTCTAAGGGTCGTGTTATCGGTAAGAAGGCACGAAGCGGTGATGACCCGTCTGAGAACAATGGCTCTATGTATCGTAGCATTATGGTTCTGCGTGAGATTGACCCAATGCAGGTCGAAGAACCAGAAGAAAAGACCTATACTGATGACGAGGGCAACGAAGTCGTTATTGAAACTATGTGGCTTGACCCAGAAACCATTAAGGCAGCACTAAAGGTACGCAAGGAAAAGATTGAAGAAATCGAAGCTGAAGCAATCAAGGGTAAGCCACAGCAGAATGGTGCTTCTACCACTGGTAATTCTGCGTTTAACAATAGTAAGGCTCGTGCTAAGGCAAAGGCAACTGCGTCCGCTCAGAAGAAGAAGCCGATTGCCGACCCAGTACCAGATGGCGACCCATACGATATTGATAACATTGATTTTTAATCAAGAGGTGAAATCCAATGGCTAAAGTTAATCTATTAGACCTCGAAGAAGAATCAATCGTTGGTTCTATTAAGGGTCAGAAAATTTATCTATACGGAACAAATGGTACAGGCAAAAGCTATGTTTGTTCTAAACTCCCCAAGCCACTATTGCTTATGCTTGAGCCGGGTGGTAATGGTGTAAAATGTTATAAGACCCCAGTCACTCGTTGGAGTGTATTTAAGGATTTTGTCAATCAGCTTGTCAATGATAAGCTGATTGATGACCCAGAGAACAAGGGTGAGAAGATTGAATCTTGGAAGGTTATGCAACGCAAATTCCAGACAATCATTATTGACCCCGTTGAAAACCTCGTAGAACTGGCTGAAAATTCTGTTTGCCAAGAATTTGGCGTACGCGACCTAAGTGAGATTACTGGTAAGCAGAATGGCTATTCTATTTATCGTAAGGATTTCCGCACACAGATTAACCGTTTATGTTCTGTTGGCTATACAGTTGTATTTATTGGTCACGAAGAAAAGATTGAAGTCACTGACGAGATTTCTGGCGAGAAGTTTGATTTTACTCAGCCAAAGGGTACTAACAATATCAAGTCCTCTACTCGTTTTGTCCGTGATATTTGCGATTTTTGCTTCTATCTAAAGCCAAATGGCATTGATGAGAATGGTGATGTAATTCCTTCTACTGCTATTTGCAAGCAGACCAAGACCGTATTTGCTCGTTCTCGTTATGCCGTGCAGACTTACATTAAGCCATTTACTGCAAAGGGACTTGAAGAAGCTATTACCAAGGCTATTGAGCGTTCCGCACAAGAAGAAGGCGCTGAACTATCTGACTGGACTGAGAGCCATGACGGTTATGACAAGGATACATGGATTGCCATGATTAAGCCTTACTTCGCCGCTGTTGGTCATAAGTATCCAGAGAAGATTAAGGAAGTTGTTGCCGTTGAACTTGGCGAAGGTCACAAGATTAGCGAATGTACTAATGATAATCTCGTTGAACTTGAGAATATTTACAATCAGCTTGTAACTTTTGCTTGTGATATGGGAATTATTGTAGAAGATTAAAAATTTTTCTTGACAAACCGATAAATATGTGATAGAATAAGACCGTAGTTAAATATAGCTACGGTCTTTGTATTGGAGGTGAACAAATGACTTGTGACGTATGTGGGGCAGATATCCCCAGAGGTCAGCGATATAACGGTAAGCGTTATAAAACAAACCATTTTTGCAGTCAAGAGTGCTATGACGCATACTTACTTACCAAAGCAGAAGAACGTCAAATTCAAGACGAAACTAAAGCAAAAGCGCGTGAGGAAAAAGCACGACAAAAGCGTGAAGAAAAGCAACGCCAGAAAGATATGCGAGATAATGGTGATGGCGAATATCGCAAATTCTTGGATTTGCTTAACGTAACATATCCAGAAGATTGCCGCAACTTCCCATTGTGGCAGCGTCAAGCTGCCAACTATATGGAGAAATTTGGTCTTGATTATTCTCAACTTCGTGGTATAATAGTATATGCACTAATGTACGACAATCATCAGTTTGACCCGAAGATTAGCTTAACACAGTTTTTCCCTCGATATATTGAGCCGTTTTATCAATTCATGGAAAAGCTGAAGGCAAATAAGACGTTTGTTCTGCCCGAAGAAGAAATCGTAGAAGTTGGGCGAGATGGAAACCGAACTAACTACAATGTGAAGGCAGTTGATTTTTAGCATGACAGAAATGGCAAAGTGGTTTATCTTAGCCATTGCTATTGCTTTTTTAATAGCGATAAATGACAAAACAGATTGGGGCTGATTCCGATGGAACTTTATGATGTGAATCTTGCATCGTTGATGCTTGGCAGTTTAATGAAGCGACCACAGTTGCTATCATTGCCAGAATATCCGTTAGATAAAGCTACATTTGCTCCATCAAATTTTCATCAAGTTATCTTTGTGTGTATCGCAAAGTTGGTAAGAAGTGGCGTAGGTGAAGTTACAGAAGTTGAAATTGAATCTGTGCTTCAGAATCATGTTCCGCAAATGGAAGTTTGTCGAGACAATAATTACCTTGACTTTATTTACACAGTAAAGGAATTGGCAAATCCAGACAATTATGAGTATTATTATTCTGTTATCCGTAAGTTTGCTCTACTAAGAGAACTTGATGAGCAAGGCGTGGACATTAAAGAATTTTATGATACGCTTGGTAATGAATCCGATGAACGCGCAAAGCTGGAAAAGCTAACCATCGAGCAGATTCTTAATGCTGTTGAGTATAAAGCAAACAGCCTAAGAACAAAGTACGATAGTAAATATGTGCGTGAAGAAATGACAGTAGGCGAAGATATTGAGGGGTTGCTTGCTGAATTTGACGAGAAGCCGTCTTATGGCGCTTTCTTGTATTCGCCTTATCAGACAGAATTAGCGCATGGATTTAATCGTGGACACTTGTTTATGCGGTCAATGCCGAGCGGAGTGGGTAAAGCGTTACCAAATTCTACGATTATTCCTACACCGAATGGCAATAGGCGTGTTGATGAAATTCAAGTTGGTGATTATTTATTTTCTCGTGAAGGCAAGCCAACTAAAGTTTTAGGGGTATTCCCACAAGGTAAAAAAGAAGTTTATGAATTAACTTTTAAGGATGGACGTAAAGCAAAATGCTGTAACGAACACTTGTGGAATGTATACAACCGTGACTTGGATAAGGGCAAAAGAATGAATACAGTAAGCGTGGCTCAGATACTTGAAAGAGGAATATCTTCTGGTAAAGGGTTTAGATATAGTATACCTCTTAATTTGCCCGTAGAATATCCAGAAAAAGAGTTTTATATTCCACCCTATATTATGGGTCTTGCTTTAGGTGATGCAAGTTTTCGCTCACAGCCAAGTAATCATGTGTTTAGCTTTTCTGCGCCAGACGCAGAATTGGTTGAAGCTATTGCTAACACAATGAATTGGTCTTATAAGAAAAATTCTATTCATAATTATAATTGGACTTTTTACAATAATGGTAAATTGGTTCATGTAGAAGATTTTCTTAAAGAATATCCAGAACTTATTAACGCTTACTCTCATAATAAGTTTATACCACAAAATTATCTTGAAAGTTCTGTTTATCAACGAAAAGAATTACTACAAGGACTTCTTGACACAGACGGGTCTATTGACCTCAGAAGTGGTAGCATATCTTATTTCACGGTTTCTCAAGAGTTGTGTAAAAATATAATTAGCCTATGTCGTTCGCTTGGTATTGTTGCAACTTGGTGTATTTCTCAACGTAAAGGCAAAAAAGATTGTTGGAAAATCAATATTCAAGCACCAAAAGAGCAGAAGGCTGAACTGTTCAGATATTCTCCTAAAAAGCAACGAGCGTTAGATTATGCGAATACTAAGAAGCGCGAAGAAAGACGCGACCGCTTGGCTATTATTGATATTCAATCTTTGGGATATGAAGAAGAAATGACTTGTTTTATGGTGGATAATAAAGAACACTTGTTTTTAACAAATGACTTTATTGTAACCCATAATACTCGTATGGCTATTGCCGACATTTGCGGTCTTTGCGTAGACCAAATGTGGGACGATGAAGCACAAGACTTTATCCCCAACCCCAATTATCAAGGCGCAGGATTCTTTATCCACACTGAGTTAGCACAGCGTACAGAAATGCAACCTATGTTTCTTGCGTGCGTGGCTAATGTACCATCAAATACAATTACTATGGGTAAGTGTACTGAAGAAGAACGCAAGCGAGTTATCAAAGCCGCAGAGATTATCAAGAACTGCGACCTTAGATTGATTGATATGCCTGATTTTACTTCAGCTAATATTGACCGTAAGATTAAAGAATGCGTAGAAGGCTATGGTGCGGTATACGGCTGTTTCGACTACATGATGCTTAACAGTGCATTGTCTATGGAGTATCGTGCAAACATAGGTGTGCAAGCACGTGAAGATATGGCACTACGAGGACTGGCAACAGACCTTAAAGCATATGCAGAGAAGTACAATGTTGGCTTGCTTACAATGACACAGACTAACGGCAATGAGAAGCAAATGGATTTTCCTGACGAAAGCTGTATTTCTTCTTCTAAGGCTTCACGAACTAAGGTTGACTTTGGTTGTGTTATTTTGCCAGCTAAAGACCGTAACAAAGAAATGAAGTTGGTAGAGCCGTTTATTAAACACCAAAAGGAAAAGGGATTAAACAATACGCTTGTTCCTAACCGCATTACCTATATTTACAAGTCCCGATTTGGCGAATATCAAGACCGTAAACTCAAAATATTCCATTATTTTGATATGGGCACTATGCGCAATACTGATTTCTTTGTATGCGATTCTTACAATAAATTTGTATCAATTCCAAAACCTAAACTAAAGTGAGGATTTTCCTCATAATATAAATTAAAGGAGGACATTATATGTCTAATTTAGTAAAGTTCCCCGTAACTTGGGGGGGGCATTGGTTGTAATTTAAACAATCTGCTCACGAAAGGTGGGTGGATTAGATGAATGCTATTGTTGCGGGTAAGCAAGAGAAGCCAGCCGGGAGTTTGGTGTGGAAAACAGACATTGTGTGCGCAGTAAACACTACTTTTTGGACTTGTCCATCTTCTTATTATGAAACTCATACGCTTAAAGTAACTGATACTTCTAATAGAACTGCTTATTTTAGAATTTATAACTTTCAGGGGGGATTTGCTGGCAGAGATTTTGGTTCGATTCTTATATTTATTCGAGATTATCAAGGTGGTGCTCCGGGAGTCGTCAGATTTGCTCAGGATTGGACTTCCAGAGCCCAAGACCCTATGACTATTTCATGTTATGTAGAGTCCAGTGGAACTACGGCAACTTTTATTAAAGCGATGGAAATTGGACACTTTGAATAAATAAAATAAATACTTGACATATCTCCTTTCTTGTGATATACTCTTATCATAAAGAAAGGAGATTTTTTATTATGAAATGTGTTTACATTGGTAAAAACAAACCGTTATTTGGTACGATTGGCGAAATGATGACAGACACTTTTGGAAATTGTCGTTTCGTTGCCTTGGATGGTATTGCTTATTATCTTGATGAAAGAGATATGGTGAAAGCTGATTATTTTATCGAGATGTGTAATATTTGGCTTCATAAATCCATACTCATGTGGGAAAGTAAGAATAGTCCTTTTTGTACCAACCCTTCTGTTTTTGAGAAAGTTGCTCTTGAAGAAGATATTGACGAAGCAATGTTCTGGACAGAAGATAAAACTTGGAGCAGAGCTATTGATTCCAATGGTGCTGCTTGGGTAATCTGCTATAAAACCAAAACAAATATGTATGCACAGCGTCTTGACCAGTTTTTAAGAGAAAATTTTCATGAAAATCCCCAAGACCTTGATGATGAGTAAATAAATAATAATATAATTATCAGAGGTGATATTATGGAATATAAAGACAAAGTAATTAACGTTGATGCTTATGGCGTAAACTTTGGAAAAATGTTTAATTATCTTTGTGCAGACCCTATGAAAGAAGATACCATGTGCTATGTACAAGATATGGATGGTGTTGTAAACCATATTAACAACAAATACATTCTTTCCACTGATGATTTTACTGATAAGTGTAATAAAATTCTCAGAGATTGTAAAATTGGTTTTTTACCTTGTGTTGACGGTGATGTTTATTGGCTTGAAGATATCTTCAGTCATACGAGATTTGTGACCGCTTTAGAAGATTTTGTTGTATTTGGACAAAATGGTAATTGTTTGCGTTTATACACAGCCAATTATACTGTTTGGGTGCAAGACGATTATAGCGAAGAAGAAATTATTGATTATCTAAAGGAGAAATTTGCATGAGTGAATTTAATGTTGGCGATGAAGTAATGATGATAGTTAAAGAACCTCATGAGTATTGTCCAAAAAAATTTCCTGCAAAGGGCAGTATTGGTGTCGTGGTTCAGTGTACGTTTAATGGTGAACTTGCTCTTATTGATTGGGGTCAAGATTCAGGAGTAGATTGGAATATTTCTGAAGATAAATATGCTTGGTGGTGTACCGCAAAAAAATTGGAAAAAGTTAATGCAAATACACAAGTAAATACACAAAAGGAAGTTTGTAATATGAGCAAGTTTAGAGTTGGCGACAAGGTTGTATTTATCAACGGGGATAAGCATAAGAGATTGAGTCAATTTTACCCTACTGTTGGGTCTGTCGGCATTATCAAAGATAAAGATAAAGATGATGGCAATGTATTGGTTGACTGGGGCGAAGCTGAAAGTGTGCATACCAATGGTAATTATGCAGCAAAAAAAGCATGGTGGTGTGAAGAAGAAGATATTAAACTTTGCGAATACACCGATGACGAAGTATGGGAAATGCTGAAGCCAAAGATGAGACAGCTTGTTCCATCTCATATTGAAAATCTTGATATGTATTCTCCTATCGTTAAAAACATGGTTGTCGCCGCATATCGTTCTGGTTATGGTCGTGCTACCAAGGGTCGTAGCTTTATTATTAAGCCGAAGGTAGACGAGAAGCCAAGCATTGAAAAGTCGATTGATGATGTGCTTAGTGGCAAGATGATTGTTACAATTTATACAGACCTTGACAATAACTATACGGTATCTGAATTTGACCACGCTCTTCATAGTGAGATAGGCATGGAAATTCACAGCAATATTATTTATGATTCCGATGGTGTTTTGTGGGCTGATGGCTTTGATGTTATTGGTGAGCCAGATTGTGAAATGTATGTAGCTATTCCGTTTAGTGAAGCGATTGGTCAGTTTGACGGTAAGTCTATTAAGGCAATGTATTGTGGAGACAAACCAAAGATTCCAAATTCTATTAAACCGTGGTCGATTGGTAAGTATAATTATCCAATGCGCTTTAGTAATAAAACATATGCGTTTATGGAGTTCGAAAATGAAAATGGTAAGTCACCATTCTTTCCGGAATCCATTTGTTCCGATTTCAAGGCTCTTGTTCCGATTTGTGATTATCTTCGTGTAAATGGTGTGAACGTATGAAGATACGCCCACTCTTAAATAAAGTCACAGGAGATTTCATTCGTGAATATCTTGTCGCTTGTGGTGTAAATGAAGAAGAGGTCGAGCATTATATCGACCTCTCTGGCAATGGCGATATAGTTTATTGCTATGATTATGCTGGCGATTATCCTAACATTGATGACGCTTGTGCCGAAATTGATATAGTGGTTGAAAACGGTGGGAAAATTGCAATTTTAGCTGATTCCGATGTCGATGGTCAGTGTTCAAGTGCAATAATGTACAAATTTCTAAAAGAATACCTTGACGTTCCACAAGATAAAATTCAAGTGTTATTCCATACCGCAAAGCAACATGGTTTGAGAGCACCAGACGAAAACATGGTACAACAAGTCATTGATTCTGGCGCAAAGCTACTAATCATTCCTGATGCTGGCAGTTCCGATAATGAACCTTGTATGGTACTGAAAGAAAATGGTGTGTATACAATCTGTGTAGACCATCACGAAACTACGCCCACAAGCAATAACTATGCCACAGTAGTCAATCATCATCTTGGCAATGGACTAAACACAGCTTTGTCAGGTACAGGTGTTACCTTTAAGCTGGTTGAACGATATTGTCAGTTATATCTTTCAAAAGAAATGATTCAATTCATTTATAATGAGTACACGCCATTTGTAGCTGTTAGCTTAATTAGTGATGTATGTAATATGACAACTCTTGAGAATCGAGCGTTCTTTGTAGTTGGTATCAACAATCTTATCTACGCTAAAGACTTGAACGAACTTGTACAAACGTTAAATTACAAGGGCGAAACAGACCCACACGGCTTTTCCTTTGGCTGTATTCCACCAATCAATGCTCTGTGCCGTAGTAATGACCAAGAAGGCAAGCGCGTTTTCTTTGAGTCGCTTGTTGGCGAATGTGATATGGCAGGTGGTATTGCTGTTCTTCGTAAGGCTGTAAACGAACAGCGTAAGACCGTAGACGAGATTATGTCTACAATTAAAGAAGATATGAATAATGAGCATAAAGCCACTGTCGGATTTATTGAGAACGAGCAAGCTAATTACACTGGGTTGGTAGCGAATAAGATGTTGTCGCTTGTGAATAAACCATCTTTTATCCTACGCCCAGTCAACCCAACACAATATTCTGGTAGTATGCGTTCACCTTTTCCCATCGCAAGTATCATCAATGAATCACGACTTGCCAAGGCTGAAGGTCATGAGTGTGCTTCTGGTTTAATCATGCCTAAAGCCAATCTAAAAAAACTTCTAAAATATCTCGATTCACACTTGACAAATGATGTGATTTGTGATACAATAGATGTTACAGCAAAGTTGTCTCCACAGCAAATCAATCTTCCACTCTGTATGAACTGCGAAGAATACAAAGATATGTGGGGTAGCGCAGGTAGTGGTGTTGTTGAGCCAGTATTCTATGTTAAGTTTACTTGCTATCAGAACTGGGTTCGTTTATTTAGAAAGAAAACAACTACAGGTAAAATCAGTGCTTATGGCGTAGATTTTATTAAGTTTAGGCTAAGCGAAGAACAATCCGCTGAATGGGAAAAGTACGATAAATTCACGTTTGAAGCAATAGTAACTCTTTGTACAAACGAATGGAACGGTCGTTACTATCCCCAAGCTATGATTCAACAGTATGAGATTATGCCTAAGAGCAAAGTTAGGTCGCTTGCTGATAATGACGATTGGAGAGATTTATTTTGAATGAATATAAACACTTTCAGACTGTCCGTGTAAATGAGTACACACAGCTTGATATTATCCCTATTGAAAGCATTGACGAAGTTCGGTTTGTGAAGCTGGCAGAACCGACTGAAATGCTTGAGCATTATTATAATCGCGCCGAGAAGAAGCCGAACATCATGGTTAATGGCGGTCTGTTCAACATGAAATCTGGACATAACGTTATGTCATTCGTTTCCATGTACGAAGAACAAAATTATAAGAACAACTTTGAAGGCATGGGTACGGTATGGAATGGCGCACAATCCCTTATCTATGGTAAGGACGCAAGTCATGAATGGCGTGACTTCATGACAGCTTATCCTATGCTTATCATCAACGGAAAAGCTAATAAGGACTATGGGAACGCCAAGACTCTTAATTACAAGACGGCTCGTACTGCTATTGGTGTTAGAGAAGATGGTAGTGTTCTTATCCTTACTGTTGATACACCGGGTATGACTTTTGAGCAAATGACTACAATTTTTCTGCAATATCGAGCATTTTATGCTATGAACCTTGACGGCGGTGGTAGCGTAAGAAAACTGCATGACGGCAAGGTTGTGAACAATCCTTCTGAAAATCGCAAGGTTGATAACGCATTTTGTGTTTATCTGAAGAAAGACCCTCTGGCGATGTATGAAGATAAGGATAATGTTGACGATTGGGCGCGTGATGCTGTTGAAATCGTGACAAAGTATGGTGTTATGCAGGGCGATAACTATGGTAAGTTCAATCCTAATAAGCAAGTAACAAGGCAAGAACTTGCTGTTGCTCTAAGCAATATGATTTCTAAGATTCAAACCTCTGCTTTTATGTGAGGTTAATATATTTTATAAAGGAGGATTTGGTCTATGATTAACCAAACCATTGTTTCACTGGGGGGGGGCTTACGTTGAGCGCGTAAGCAATCCTCCTGACGTTCACAACTTACAAACTTCTCGTTCAGTTGAGGGGGTGTAAGTAATGAATGCGAAAGTAATAAAGGAAATGTTGGAAGGAAATTCAGTTCAAGTAAAATTGGTTGAAGTGGGAGAGATAGGACATGCCTTGTCAAAAACAATTCCTCTCGACGCTCCTATAAAAATGATTGTGGTAAGTGTAGATACGTTCGCAATGGGTCATGCTGCAGCGACTTTTATGAAATCTGGCTATTTTCATCTTCAGTCTTCAAATATACTATATGTAGCAATAAAAGATTCAGAAATTACATTGACAAACAACATAAACGATTCTTTTAACGATGTACAAGTGCTATTATTCTACTAAACTCCGAAAGTGGGGTGATTGCATGAACGCGATTGTAGCTGGTAAGCAAGAGAAGGTTGTTGGTAGCATAATGTTTAAGAAAAAAGAGATTTAAGACATACATGGGCAGATGGTAGTCAGAATGATATATCTATAGAAGAATTTAATAATTGTTATCTATATCTTAAAGATAAAAACGAAAATATTTCTATGGGTAAAATATCTGCGATGCTTTCTAATAATGCTTCTTATCGGTTTGCAACTCAAGTTTATACAGGTGACTATCACACTATTTATAGTTTTTTTTGTTGATGAAGATAATAAAACTATTTTATATTGTAATACAGGCAAAGGTTCACAAGGTGGTAGTGACGTTTATCTGAGTGTTTATGCCATCGGTACTCTTGAAATCGCTTAAATAAAAATTTCATAAGTTTTTCTTGACAATCTCCTTTCTTTGTGATACAATGATAACATCATAAGGAAAGGAGATTTTATTATGGAATTTAAGAGATTTGATATTGTAAGAACCAAGAAGAATGTTGTATTAGATGACCTTTATCTTAGGGGTGGAATGGAATTTACTGTTGTAAGACACGTAGAAAACACCATTTGTTGTATCGCAAGAGGCGAAGATAAAATGCAATACTTCCGTCCCGAACAGCTTGAATTAGTTAGCCGTGCTAACCCTTCTATTAGAGAATTTAATGGATTTACGGAAGATGAAGTTTGGAATTTTCTTGAACCTAAAGTAAAAGACTTTATCGGTGAAATCCATATTCGTCCAGTAGAAAGAGAAATGCTTATTGCAATTTATCGAGCTGGGTACAACAGAGGAAGAAAGAATAAACCGTTTGTTGGTGGAAATGTAAAGGAGAATAACCATGTTTAAAGTTGGCGATAGAGTTGTTTTTGTTAACGCAGAAAAACATAAGAGCATGAGTTGGTGTTATCCTAAGATTGATTCTATTGGCATTGTAAAAGAGATTGGCCATAACAATATGTTGGTTGATTGGGGTGATGCTGAAGGTGTTGATTTTAATAGCGGTAGTAAAACAACAAAGTCGTGGTGGTGCTACGAAGAAGATGTTAAGCCGTATCACGAGCCTGAAGATGACGAAGTATGGGAAATGCTGAAGCCAAAAATGGAGCGGATTGTTACTATTTTAGCAGATGTTGATAATTTTCATGATGAAGTAAAGAAGATGGTAGTAGACGCATATCGTTCTGGCTATGGTCGTGCAATGAAGGGCAGACCGTTTAGGATTAAGCCTAAGAACACAGTGAAAAATTGATTCTTTACAAATCAACATTCTTATGATACACTAACACATAAGAACGTTGTTCATCAAAAGGAGAATATATCTTATGAAAATATCAGCACTGATGTGTGTAATATTTACAATCGTTAGTTTTTATTACACATTAGTTAATTTCATGAATGCAAGGCTACTGCTTGGTGCAATTTGGTGGTGTACACTTGTGTGCTGGCTTATTGTTGATGGAATTAAGATTTGGAGGAAAGTAAAGTGACAGTGTACGAAAAGAATATGGAAGTAAGAACAATTCATGGCGATGGTATTATTACAAGTATCGACCTAATGTCCAAGTCTGTTATCACGTATGCGGTTTGTCTTTCAAATAGTCGAGAAATTACCCTTACCGAACAGCAAGCCAAGCCACATATCGACCCTAAATTTCTTGTTAATCATGGCAAGCTAATTGCCAGCGAGAGTATCACAAGCGCATGGGGTGATACACACAATATTTTCACCTATGAACTTAATGGCGAGATTTGGTATTATTCTTATTTTATTGATAAGGACAATATCAAACACATTAAATCACTATCAAAGATTGGAGAAATTACAGAATGACACTTCGGATGTTTGCTTTAGTTTATCTTTTTGTTGGATGTGTGAGAACGGCTTATATGTTAGCTGACAGCGCAGTAGAAGATGAACCAAAAGAAGTTAAAGTATCAGCTCAAGAAATCGGTTTTAATGTTATTTTCTGGGGAATAAACGTATTAACTGTATGCCTTGGAAATCTTATTATTACCGTATATAACTTTGGGGGCGATGACGAATGATTTATCTTGATAGCGCGGCTACTACTTTCCCCAAGCACCAGTTTTATGGTTGTGCTTCTTGGTTGAACGCTAACACGCCTTATGGCGCTGAGAGCCGTGAAGCGCTATTTAATGCAGAAAACAGCGTAAAGCATTCACTTGGTGTAAGTTCTGGTAAGGTCGTGTTTGGCGGTACAGCAAGTGTGATGTTCAAGTATCTATTTGATAAGATTGGTGATGCTTGGTGCGATTCTATGAGTGACGCCGATGAAGATGAAAGCAAAAAGAATAAAATTAAATGGCATTCATTGTTTTCTTCACCTTATGAGCATGAATGTATCGCTAATGGCGAAAAAGGCATCTATATTTGCGATATTGACGAATTGAAAGACAAAGATATTGTAAAGGATAAGATGTGGCGTAATTGCATTCCTATCACATTTTGTCAGCTTGTTTCCAATATCACTGGTGAAGTTTTCCCTGTTGTCGATATTGGTACTGTGGCACGAGAACTTAACGGCTTCTTTGTGTGTGATATGACCGCGAGCATTGGCAAGTATGATATTCCAGACCACCTTGAAGATTTTTGTGATTGTGTTATCGCAAGCGCTCACAAATTTCATGGCAAAAAGGGTCAAGGTTTCATCTGGGTAAGTGACCGATTTAATGAATGGTTGAATGGTATTGATTATATTGGTACTCCTGACGTTAGCGGTGCGGCAAATACAGCTTATGCGCTTATGCGTGCTATGGTACACTATTACTATCGTCAGCCACCAGCATGGGATAATGCTGTTAGAGATGCGCTATTTAAGCAAGGTGTTAAGCATAGTGTAATATGTCTGTTTGGTGCAGAAGATTGTGTCCGTGACATTGTGTGCCTTCGTATCTACGGTGTGTACGCTGACGCATTACAGAATTTTCTTGCAAGTAAAGAGATTTATATTGGCGTAGGGCATAGTTCATGTGAAGATGGTAAAGGACGATATCGTGTACTAATGCACGCTGGTTATTCTGAAAAAGAAGCAAGTGAATGTATTCGCCTAAGTTTTGACGGCGGCGTTCATCGTACCACACAAAACGAGATTGACGAGTTTGCCAAGGCAGTAAAGGAATTTATTGTAACCTATGGCATTTCACAAGAGGAACAGGAGGAAGAAAATGAAGGTAATTAAGCACGGTGATACAAAGAGTATTGCACCCGAAATTGTAACAAAGCGTGTAACTTGTCCTAATTGTGGTTGTGAATTTGAGTACGATAGTGATGACGTACTACACGATATGCACAACAACGCCCATGTGGATTGCTGAGTGCGGATGTTTTTGTGCAGAAAAATTCTCACTCAGCAATCCACCGCATTTTCCAGAAAATTTTTATGATTTTAATGGCGGTGTTCCGCAGAGCGACCAAGGCATTAACGATTGGATTCGTGAAGTCGCTGATTATTTCCTTGCTCATCCAGAAGAACCACTAAGGTTCATTGCTTGTGGCGATTCTATCCTAATCGCGCTGAATATGGACGATGGGATTCACCTTTATGTAGCCAAAGGATATTATGTAGCAGACATCGAGTAAGTAAAGGACGGGCTGGAAATGGCTAAGATAAATACTAAGGCTCTGAAAGCCCGATTAACTATTGATGACCACAAGAAGATAATGAAGTCGTTGGGTATTCCTATCTTCACTGAGAATAAACATCAAATAGTATATTATTCAGGCGATAAGAATGCGGATGCTTTGAAGGGCACACCAAAACTCTATTGGTATAAAGATACTGGTGTATATCTCGGCTATACTTCTTCAAGAAGTTACGACATTATCTCATTAACACAAACACGATTATCTCTACTAAAGCAACCTTGCTCTTTTATAGACGCAATAAATTACATTCTTGATGTTACTGGTATTAAATCTTCTCAAGTTCAGCGTGTAGCCAACCCTAATATCACGGACTGGTCTGGACTTGAGAAGTTCATTACAGTACGAAATGGCGGCAGTTTATTGCCGACCTATGACACTTCTATTCTTGACGCTATTCCCAATGTGCCATGTCAAGCATGGGTGAATGAAGGTATAAGCGAAGAAACGCAAGCCTTGTTTCGTATCGGCTGGTATGGACGAGAATGGGGAACGACCATTCCTGTGTTCAATGAAAATTATGACTTAGTGGGGATTCGTTGTAGGTATTGGGGTGAAAATGCAATAAATGGTAAATATCGACCTTTACAACTGTTGGATGGCACTATCTATAAGTTCTCTACTAACGCAGTGCTATATGGATTGGCGCAAAACCAATATGAAATAGAACGTACTGGTACTGTAATGATTGCCGAAAGTGAGAAAGCTGTGCTTAAATTACATAGTTTTCTTGGCTCACAATCAACAGCAGTCGCTATGTTTGGCTCACAGCTTGGCTTACAGCGTAGAAATCAACTGTTAAAGTTGGGCGTTAATCATGTTGTTCTTATTGTAGACAATGATGCTACTGGCGGTACAGATGCAGAGTTTGAGCAATGGAATAATAAGATTATGAAGCAAGCTGAACTATGGTCTGGTCTTGCGCAAGTCGATGTTGTGTGGGACAGTTTAGGTCTGCTTGAGTATAAGGAAAACGCAGTAGACCGCGATTTTCAGACATGGCAAAAGCTGTATGAAGCACGAACGATTGATATTCTAAATAATTAACAAATTGTTTACAATTTACCTCTTGACAAGTGTATAAGGATGTGGTATAATGCTAATATCAAAGGCGAGAGATTCGCCAAATTTTGACAAAAGGAAGTGATTAAATGGGTTATGGAGCAATAACAGGGCAAGGTTACGTTTACCCTGTTCCAATCCCTGACGGTGGTACTGGTGCAACAACTGCCCAAGGCGCACGACAAAACCTTGAAGTAGGTAAGACCGTTTTTGGTACAGCTACTTTCTATTCTGGTGGTTGGAGTTCAAGTGGCGGTATTTATCAGCAAACACAAACAATTAGTGGTCTTGCTGATAATATGCGCTATCAGCCAATTATTTATCTTCTGCCGAGTTCTGACGCAACAGCGGCGGCTAATCAGAAAACTGCATTTGCATTGCTTGCAGATTACGGCACAACAGGTACGAATACTTTGACTCTAAGAACTTCTGGCTCTACAAAGCCTTCAGTAGATTTTACTGTTCAAGTAGTAGGTGAGGTAGTTTAATGAAGCTAATTACTAATAAGAAAACATATAAAAATGTAGAAGGTATCATCAATTCTGAGCATTGCTATATTACGCTTGACAAGGTTCATGACATTGAACTTGGTGATACAATTCGATTTGTTACCGATATTGACGAAGAACTTTGTACGCTGAAGAAGGAAGATTACAAAGTTTGGGAATGCGTAGGCAATACAGTTCACTGGGACAAAGAAGAAGCTCCTGCACCTTATGAGCCGACTATGGAAGAGCTTCGCAGTCAGACCATCAATTCTCTTAACAATTCAGTTGAGCAGACTATCTACGTTGGCGTTGATGTTAAGACTTCTTATGGTGATGAGCATTTCAGCCTAACAGCAAACGACCAAGCCAACATTGGTAACATCTTCAATGCAGTTGTTATGGGCGTTGAAGAATTTCCTTATCATGCTGATGGTAAGGAATGTGTAATTTATCCAAAGGCTGATATTGTATCGCTTTACGTGAATATGCAAACGCTTATCACTAAGCTAACCACTCACGGCAACCTGCTAAAGCAATATGTAAATAGCTGTGAAGATAAGGACGCTGTAAAGGCAGTAACCCTTGCAACTGAACTGACTGGCGAACTGGCAGAGCAGGAAATCAAGGTACTGGCTTCTGCAAAGGCTCAGATGGACGCTATGCTTGCTAAGTTGGCTTAAAGCTATGAAGCATAAATTAAATTCAATACTTGTCCATGCACTGTTTGGTGTGATGGGCGGTATGCTTTACTTCGCCATCGAAACCATTTGGAAGGGTAAACCAACCAACTGGACTATGGCAGTTCTCGGTGGCTTATGTTTTGTCATTGTAGGATTGCTAAACGAAGGAAAACACCAATTCAAGCAATGGCAACAAGTAGTAATCGGAACTGTGATAATCACGGTTCTTGAAGGATTGACTGGTATTGTGCTGAATAATATCTTGCACATGGGTGTATGGGACTACAGCCGTTTACCGTTTACCTTCTTTTTTGGACAGTGTAATCTATTCTTCTGTTTCGCATGGGCGTTGTTATCGTTCATTGCAATTCATTTAGAAGATAAGATGCACGAAATCGTAGATAATATGTAAGGAGAATTTACATGAAAACTAAAACTCTCATTCACTTGGGGGGGGCGTTCTTCTGATTGCGTAACAACAATCATTAACGTCTTTCCTTTGAGCAACAGGATTGACAACCTCCGAAAGGAGGTCTTGTGATGAATGGTATAGTAACTGGCAAGATTGAAAAGACTACTGGTAGTATGGTGTTTAAGAGTGAATATAGTCAACCTATTCCCGAAAATACCATAATGAGTATTTATATCTCTGATAAGAATCAATTTGTTAGAATTGTTGATAAAGCTGGTAATATAATTCTAATGAAAGTTCGCAATGCCCCAAGAGGGAATGAGTATGATTATGATGGTGCGCTTACGCTTTGGCATGATAATTCCAACAGGTTTCAAACCACCATAGCTTTTTTCCGATGTAATTGGGACGATGAAGCTAATGCTTCTTTTGTTATACAATCGAATTCTTCGGTTGAAACTTTGCGTTATTATCTTACAAGTGTAGAGCGCGGCATTCTCGAAATCGCCTAACCTTCCATCACACACGTTGCTCAATTAAATAACAAGGAGTGATACCATGCGTATCAAGTTTTCTCTGAGTGAACTTATGTTTCACTTGGGGGGGGGCAATAGCTCCTTAAAATCAATCTTTGAGCAATATTCAGTGCCGAAAGTTGGTGCTGAGCAATGAATGGTATTATAACGGGTAAATTAAGTTCTTCTGTTCCAAGTTCTGGCAAAGATTTGGCGAATATGATTTGGGATTGGTCGGCCAAAGCACCAAGTAATTGGTTCGAAAAAGTTACTGTGGTAAAAACTGGTAACAGAACTTATCTCTATCCTTTATTCAAAAATTCTCTGACTGAACAACATAAGTATGCTTTATTTGCGTATGGTTCTTATGGAAATCCCGAATGTCAATTTTATGCTGAATTTTATGCTAACCCTTCTACAATGTGGCTTGATAATTATAAAGTTCATTTGTATGAAGATAGTTTAGGTTCGACAGAAGCGACATTCGGCGTAACCATAGGAGCACAAGAAATAGGTTGTTCTTTCAATGGTAATCAGGCTTCTCAATTTATAGGACTTGTTCTTGAAATAGAATAATCATTCATTCAATATTGCTCAATTCAAAAAAGGAGAACATTATGAAAAAGTCAATCTCAACTTCGGTTGGGGGGGCATCTCCTTCTAACTAAATATTTGAGCAATGAAAAGTATGCACCGAAAGAAGGTGCACAAGAGTGAATGGTATTGTGACTGGTAAGCAAGAGAAACAAGCTAGTAGTTTGGTGTGGAAAAGTTTATATCAGCACGATTTTACATGGGACGATTATCGGTTTGTAATGGACATAGCTAATCTACAAAATGATTTATACTTTAGAGGTTTGCTATATGCAAAGTTTATTTCGGCAATACAATCACCGGTCAATATGTCACCAATTTATATGCCTGTTTTTAGTATGGGTCTGTCGGGGCTTCGGCAAAAATTTTTGCGAATTTTGAAACCGATAAATATGTAACAACTTTTATTGAAAATTATCGGTCGGGAACTCTAACGATACTCCCCGCTAATAGTGACAATCCCATAGTTCAATATCTAACGAGTATGGAAATCGGCACTTTTGAATAAACCTTCTCATTGCTCAGAAAGGAATTTAAGCAATGAATGGTATAGTTACAGGTAAAGTAGAGAAAACGGGAAAAATTTTTAAGGAAGTAATCAATTTAGATTTGCACTCTCCTGATGCAGGAAATACAGACGCACCGTTGTTTACTGCTCCAAATGCTTATAAAGGAAATATGAATTATTATATTGAAGTTATAGACAATAACGGTATAAGTTTTTATCTAAGAATGGATTTGATAGAAGAAAATTTTGAGAATGTATTGAATGGTAAACAACTTTTAACTATTCGAGAGAAAAACACAAATCGTCTCATGTTTATAAAAATTATATTTATTTCAAGTTATTTTGGTATTTCGGGGTTAGTGATTGAACCTTTTTATTCTTATCCCAATACTAACGGGGGCGATTTATATGGGTGCGTACATTCTATAAAAATAGGAACATTCGAATAAAAGAAAAAGGAAGAAAAAATTATGTACAACTACAAACTACAACATTGACACATCGCAAAGCTCCCCGGTGACATTGGCGTTCAGCTCGACCAATGGGATAACAAGCACAATATCCCTCATGACGACCTTGCACGCGCTGTATACATCAAGTGGCGTGAAAAAAAGACTGGCGCAACTCTCCTATCCGCTGATTATTGTAAGCTACTTGATGATAACGGTCTTTAATTGAAATAAGGGGAGATATATTCTCCCCTTTTATCTTAAAGAAAGGAGACACGATATAATGGCAGAAAAACCATATTTTCAATTTAAGGAATGCAATCCATCTAACTTTATGTATGGTCGCACTAAGAACGATGTAAAGCATAAGATTCAATGGATTGTTATTCACTTTACTGCTGGCAAAGGCGATACTGCAAAGAACAACGCAGATTATTTTGCTCGTTGCAGTGGACTTAATGCAAGCGCACATTTCTTCGTTGATGAAAATGAAATTTGGCAGACTGTAAACCTTGCTAACACTGCATGGCATTGTGGCAGTGAAACAGGATATTATTACAATAGCTGTCGCAACGTTAATTCCATTGGTATTGAAATGTGTAGCGACTGGAAGAATGGTGAATATGTAATCACTATGGAGACCCAGAAGCGTACTGTAAAGCTCGTACAATGGCTTATGGAGCAGTATGGGGTTGATATTAAGCACGTATGTATGCACTATGATGTCACGCATAAGTATTGTCCAGAACCCTTCGTGCGACATTATGAACAGTGGACTAATTTCCTAAATATGGTTAAAGGAGTGGAAGATTTGACTAAGGCAGAAACTACAGCTATTGCCCAGACCGAAGCAAAGAAGGTTGCTGGCAATGTAGCTGAAGAAGTGTACGCTAAGTATAATAAGGTATATGATAGTATTGCTTCAGTCCCAGACTGGGGTAAGGACACTATTAAGAAGCTGGTAGACAAGGGTTATCTCAAAGGTAATGGCAAGGGTCTTGACCTAAGTGAAGATTTACTACGAGTTCTTGTTATCAATGACCGCGCTGGTATGTATGGGGAGTGATAAATAAATGAATCTAAAGATTAGAATTAAAAACTATGCGTTTTGGCTGAATATCGTCCTTGGTGCTTTTGCTACTGCGCTTGCTTATGCAGGGCTAACAGCGGCAGACATGACAACTTGGGCGGGCGTGCTCAATGTGCTGAAGGGTACTATCAGTAACCCTTATTGTCTATTCCTTGTTTGTGTCAACGTATGGAACGCGCTTGTTGACCCAACTACACAGAATGGCGTGCTTGGTATGGGGGATAGCACTAATGCGAAGTCTTATACCGTACCAAAGAAAGACTAATAAAATTTCATAATTCTATTGACAACCTCCTTAGTATGTGATACAATGTACTCACAAACAAACCAAGGAGGTTATTTAATATGTTTTTTGGTAAAGTGTTGAAGCACGAAGATAAGCTGATGGTTTATGTCGGCATGATTGACGGAACAGAATCATTTATTCCCGTTGACAATTTCATTCAGTTTGCGAGTGAGATGCTTAAAGAAACGTCATTGTTCTGCCGTTCGAAGAAAACAAATAGGGGTTTCTATGCACACAGTGATGAATATCATTTTAACTATATTGAACACAGTGATGAATGTCGTTTTGACTATATCGAGTGCAGTAAACATGATGTTACTGGAGATATGGTTCTCAAAATTTACACGGAAAATAGAAGTTGGTGTCCGTTTGAAGAGGACGAATGGGAAGCGTGGATAGTGTTTGATGGAGCTGACCACCCTGTTATGTGTCTTGCTAAAGACTATGTTCACGATGGTTTTCAGCGTTTTTGCAACAAGATGAAGGGAGCACAAGATAATGCTTAATGTTGGCGATAAGGTTGTTTTTATCAATACATAAAAAACATAAATTAGCAAGCGGATTTTACCCCCACAGTTGGTGTTAATAATATTTCTTCATATTGGACTAAATTAAACTTAACTTGTGACATATACGGCTTAAAAATTTCATAAAATCCCTTGACAGGCAACCTCCTTTGTGGTATCATTGATACATAAACAAAGGAGGTTGTTTTTATGGTAGGTACAATTATTATGGTTTCGTTGGGTATTACGCTGTGGACTATTATTTTCGCAGCGCTATTATATTTAACCATCACTTCAGAATATGCGCTTATTTTTGGATGCGTCTTAATAGCATATTTTGTAACTTCTCTTGTTACTGTGTACTATCTTTTTGGTTGATGATTATGCCGTATATTGCTATGTTACATTAAGGAGGTTGTTTTTTATGAAGGCAAAGTTAAAGTTTATGAAGGCAAAGTTTAAGATTGGTGATAGAGTAACCAAGGAAGTACCAAAATTCTTACAAGACATTTATCCTGAATTTCCGCTGGGGATTGTGACTCAAGTAAGGTGTGATGGTAATGGATATATTTACTTGGTCATAGGAGAAAACACAAGTATGTTTAATACTTGGTCTGAAGAAAAGGAATTAAAACCTTATGTTTTGCCTAAAACAGAATCATGGATTTATATTAAAAAGAACATTAACAACAACACCCTAAAGAATTTCAGCGCAGAAGAACAAGAAATCATTAAGAATTTGTTGATTGAATCTTTTAACGTTGGTATGAATTATCATGTTGACCGCAAAAACAACAAAGGAGAAGAATAAACATGGCAAACACATTTAACGTACTTCCGACCAAGGAAGAATATATGAAGATGATTCGTAAAAACATCGGTATCTTTAATAATTTGGTCAAGACTAAGCAAGGTTTTAAGGACACAAGTGGCTACTCTTACCTCAAGACTACCATGCACGTTGAAATGATGAAACGCATTAACGATGCACAGGCGGTTAACCCTCGTATCGTGTACAATGCCAACTTTATTTCTATGCTGGCTGAACAGCGACTTATGAGAGCGCTTGAGCAAAAGGGATATAGGGTTGCGTCTGGTGATGTGCCGAATGACCAGTGTAGAATGAGATATATCGAAGTGTTGATTGATTGGGAGTGAAAATGATGAATATTGATGATGTTTTTGTAGAATTTATTTATTGGGCTGTTGTTCCAATTCTTTTGCTTGCTTTTGGTGTCAGTTCATATAATGTATATAAAAATATGAAATATTAGTACAAAAATTGTCAAACACCCGTACTATTCTGGGGAAATTGGATTGAATGGTATATTGTTTTACTATGTATGGTTGCGTGGGTTATTCTTTTTGTGTGCTAATTGTGAGGTGAAATTATAATGTTTGTTCTTTTTGCTTTCCCTTTATTCGCGTTGATTTTTGTAACTGTAAATGCAATATGGACAATCCGTGATGAATGGGAGTATTATTACCGTGATAGAAGTTGGAGCATTATTATCTTTGCTTCTCTGTCCATCATCATTCTCTGGATTTTTTATTGGTATAGTATAATTAAGTGGCTATTTTTATGAACAAGAATGATAAGAAAATGCTGGCTCATGCCTTGTCTATTGCTGATTGTAGTGACTGTGGCAGATACCATATGGGATGTGTAGTGGCGCAGAAGAATACAGTGCTCAACACAGCGTTCAATACTTGCAAGACCCATCCTTTGCAGAAGAAATATAATAGAGAGCGTTTCCCAGAAGATGATAAACCGCATTATCTTCATGCAGAGATACACGCGCTTGCTCCGCTACTTAACGAAGAAATTGAGTGGTCTAAAGTAACAGTGTATGTTGCTCGTAAAAGAAAATGTGATGGTGAGAATGGCATGGCAAGACCGTGTGCTGGGTGCATGAAGATAATTAAGAGTTTGGGCGTTAAAAGAGTAGTTTACACTACTGACTTTGGCACGGCTGAAGAAAGGATTGACTGATATGCTCAGATTAAGTGAATTGCTTGCGTTGTCCGAAGATATTCACAATATTGAAATTTATGGGAAAAGTGGACTTTTATTTGACGGTACAAAAAATTCTTGAGAGTGTAGACTACCGAGCATTGTTTGCCAACCATTTTGTAGAACGTGTGGGTCTAAATACAGATTGGTGGACTCGACCTATTTTCAAAATTTATATTGATTAAGAAAAGTCTTGACACCGCTAAAGAAAGGATTGATTAGTATGTTTACCTTATATGATTTGATAGAAAAAATTGCTGGCGATGGTTATATCGAAGTTTTTGAAGAAAACAGTAAATGTGTACTTTCAGGGCTTGCCTATGACCTTCAAAAAGAAATAGGTAGAAGCAATTATTGTCAGTATGGTGTAAAATCTATCACTTTTGATAGTAACATTTTAGAAATTTATGTTGACGGTTCTTTAGAAATGTGATACAATAGTCACACAAGGAGAGTGAAAACTATGGAAATCGTAAAGAAGAACATCTACTATATTCCTAATGTTTGTGTTGACGCAAAGAATTACAGCTATATTCGTGGTAATGTTAAACCAATGTGTGTTTATTTAACTGACGAAGGTCTAAAGCGTATCGTGCCTAACACAGAGGCTTACATCAATGGTAAACCTTGGTATGAAGTTCGACAAGTATCTTGTAAGGTCAGCGCAAAAGAATTTACCTACAAGTCGCATTGTCCCTATGAGCGTGAAGAACATTGGACTTATCCTGAAAGCAAGAAGGCTATCTTCAACTGGCGTGATAAAGAAGGCATATATCAGTATCTTGTTAAGGGATGGCTTGTGCCGATTTCTTACAAGAACGTATTCTACGTTAATTCAGATGCTAAAAAAGACGGCAACGGTTATATCCTTACTGAGAAGTTCCAAGCGTATGACACTGGATTCTTTGGTAAGAGCCGTGCTGATAGCATTGTTTGCTATGAGAACGAGATGTTCTTTACCTATGAAGCGTGTGAAAAGTATGTTGCTTATAGGCAGTTTTGCACAGAACAGCGACTTGCACTGTCCGATGAAGAATATTCTGTGTGTGAAGCGTGTCAATATTTGAAGCGTAACGGCTTTAGCGCAACAGACAGGAAGAAGTATCTGAACGCTTTCAAAAAGGTAGATAACATTATTAACAAGGAACTGTGGGTTCGTGATGGCAAGGTTTATGTGAATAATGAGTGTGACAAGGATATGTTGATGGACAGACTCGAGCGCCCTGATAATTATACCCGTAGTAAGAAAGTGCGAGAAGAATATAATAAGAAGTGTGCTGAAGTAAGACGCTATAATTGGACGTTGACGCATAAGTTGTTGGAGGTATAATCATGGTAGAATTTGTATCGTATAATGGCAAGTTTCCGAACTTGTGCCGTGGCACGTTAGTTATCAAGGTAAACGGTGAAGAAATTAGCCTTGAAAATTATCTTATTTCTGGCGGTCAGTGTTGGTTTGATAAGGATTGGGCTGACCATGTAGAATCTGGCGATTGGCGAATTAGCACGTTGCCTGATGACCTTGAACCGTACAGGGACGAAATCCTCAAGGTCGTGAATGAGAATGTACCGCGTGGATGTTGTGGAGGGTGTATTTAATGAATATTCGTGAAGGCATGGGAATTAAGACTCTACAAGGCGACAAAGGAACGATTACCAAGGTTGAGATGCAAAGTCATCACGGTGAAGTCTGGTACGACCTTCGCATTAAGCCACATGATACTGGTGACAGATTTGGTGATTATATTGGTAAGCGTCTTGAATGGCACGGTCTTGAAAAAGATATGTATAAATACTTTGAGTCTGTTGGCGGCGAGAATCTGCAAACGGTTAGTATGAGCGACTTCAAGATTTTGCAGGAACAAGTTATTAAGCTGACTGAAAGGGTTAATTATTTGGAAAGCCAAAGAAATGCTTATAACGTGTTGCACGATAGAATTTAAGGAGAATATTATAATGAACTTTAATGATATTCACGTTGGTGGCATTGCTATTGCTAAAGATGGTACTGTATATAAAATTCTGAGCGCTGGTTATACTTACGCGAAAGAAAATCAAATTCGGCTTGATTTACAAGTTAATGATGATTACACGGAAGAAAACATGACAAGTTGTCATTTTGAATATGCGTGGATAGGCGATATTGACGATTTGAGTAAGAGTTTTACTAAAATTGGTAAATACAGGCTGGATACAGACAAAGAAAAGGTAATGGAGCAATATGAAAAAGTTGCTCGTAAGATTGACAACGCTTTTTGTAAGTTAAATGCTTGCGGTGATGAACTCAGAGAACTTAGGAAAATGATGTTAGAACTTTTTAACAAGGAGAGTATGTAATGAATGTAAATGACATTCACATAGGCGATACTCTTATCGCTAAAGATGGAGAGAAACTAAAAATTACAGACTTTTATCCTTTATGCAATGACGATGATGATTATCGTATAGTTATGTCATTTGAAGATGCTCCTGCAAAAAATTGGATAAATGAGCGTATATGGACAGGTCGCCTTAATAACTTATATCAATGCTTTATTCAGATTAACGATAGAGTAATAGATATACCAAACGCAGTAATCATGGAAGAGTTCAACACGCTTAGACAAGAAATTAAAGAGCTGAAGCTGATGATAAAAGAACTTCTTGACAAGTGAGGGTTTTGTATGAATCAAGAACAAATTGATGCTTTGAACCGAGTAATTAAATCTTGTTTTAATTACTCGGTTCATATCCTCCTTATTTTAAGAAACAATGCAAAAAAACATTAGTAAATTTCTTGAAGTAATGGGCGCACAAAATTGTAAAGTAGTAGATAGAATAGGGTATATTCCTTCTTTCAAAGTAAAAGAATGTTGTGATGCTGTTAATGATGAAGAAATTGAAATTTTACTTCTTGACAAGTGAACAAATATGTGATAGAATGGGAGTAGTTAAAGCTATTCCCATTTTTGTTTTAAGGAGGGGTTAGAAGTGTACAATAATCATACGCATTCGGAATACAGTAATGCAATGCTTGGATTCCCTGATGTAGTAAATAGATTGCCAGATTTGATTCAATACGCTTATGATATTGGCTTGCGTGGTATCAGTATTACTGAACACGAAGGTATCAGTAGCCATATTCAAGCCTTGAAGAAATGGCAGTCTATGGAGAAAGATAGACCATTTACTCTTGGTTTAGGTAATGAGATTTACGCTGTTAGAGAAGAAGATGATTTGCTTAACCGCGAAACGCTAAATTCTACACCGTATTATCACTTTATTCTTCTCGCTCTTGATACTGAAGGTCATAAACAACTGCGTGAATTATCTACAAGAGCATGGATAAGAGCGTGGAAACAAGGTAAAATTTATCGTAGACCAACATATTATACCGACCTTGAAGAAGTAATTGGTGGTAATCGTGGTCATGTAATAGCAAGTAGCGCTTGTTTGGGTTCGGTTATTGATAAACTTCTTTTGCAAGGTTCTTTTCAGCAAGCAGTAGAAGAAGCCAATTATTTTCAATATATTTTTGGCAAGGGTAATTTTTATCTTGAAGTACAGCCAGCAAGCGAAGCCGATACAGACCAAAGCAAGGTTAATCGTTTGTTGTGGAAACTGCATGAAAAGACAAATATTCCTATCATCGCCACAACTGACGCACATTATCTTAGAAAAGAAGATGCGGTTATTCACAAGACCTATTTGCTTTCACAAGAAGGCGATAGAGAAGTAGATTCATTCTATGCAACGGCGTATTGCATGAGTGAACAAGAATTGCGTGAACATCTGCTTATTGATTTTACTAATGAGCAAATTGACAAGATGTTTGCTTGGAGTGATGAGATTGCTGATAGAGTGCAAGAATATAACATTCTACACGACCCTATTATCCCTCAAATTCCATTAGACAAATTACCAAAGATTTTTCATATTCAGCATAAGTTTAAAGAATATTATGATAAATATGAATACTTTGGTTATTATGCAAGTGCTGACCGTCCTATCCATGAACGATATTTTTTCTATCAAGCTGAACAAGGTTTGATTGATAAGGTACTAAATCGAGGAAAGGAAGTAGAACCTTACATTCAACGTTTGAATGAAGAATGGAAAGAACTTAAAATTATCAGCGACCAACTTCATACTTCAATGCCGTCTTATTACAGTACGATGACAGAAATTATTGAACTGATTTGGGACGCTGGCAGTTTGTCAATGCCCGCTCGTGGTTCTGCGGCTGGTTTTGAAACTTGCTATTTGCTTTCGATTACTCAGATAGACCCCCTCCCCCTCGGTGATTATATGCCGTCTTGGCGACACTTGAATCACATGAGAGGTGTGGAACTCCCAGATATTGATAACGATTCTGAAGCATCCAAAAAGAAAGCAATTGTCAATAAAATGAAAGAATTTTTTGGAGAAGATAAAGTTCTTAATGTAACTACTTTTTCTAAGATTTCTGCAAAAACAGCTATTGAACGCGCTTGTAAAGGACTGGGTATCGGAAATGATACGGCTAGTTATCTTAAATCTCTTGTTCCTGTCAACCGTGGTAAAGTAGCAAGTCTAAAGGAATGCTTACTTGGAGAACGACCTATTGCTGAAATGGTCAATGAAATGGCTAAATATCAAGGGCTTAAAGAATCCGCTCTCGGTCTTGAAGGGCTGATTACTAATCGAGGTCGTCACGCCGCAGGAGTAACGCTCTGTAACGAACCTTATGTTAATTATGTTTCTGCTATTCGTTCACCCGATGGAGCATTAAGCACTTGTTACGACTTATGGGACAGTGAAGCCGCAAGTCTGGTTAAAATGGATATGTTATCTGTATCAGCGGCAGATAAGATTCATAAAACAATGGACTATCTGTTAGCAAACGGCAAAATTACATGGGAAGGTTCGCTTAAAGCAACATACTATAAATGGCTACACCCTGATGTATTAGAATACAATGATTCTAAGATGTGGGATATTCTACCATCTATTTATTCTGTGTTTCAATTTGATACTCCGATTTCGGCTAAAGCACTATCTGCAACCAAACCTCGTTCAGTAATGGATTTGTCTGCGGCTAATAGTCTATTGCGTTTACAACCAGATAATGCAGACGAAACACCTATTGACCGTTATATTCGTTATAAAAACAGTCATGAAGCATGGGTACAAGATACTATTAACTTTGGACTGAATGATGAAGAACGCGCAGTTCTATGGGAATATCTTTCAGACGCTTATGGTCTTGCAGATTCGCAGGAAAAAGTTATGCGTTTGTCTATGGATAAGCGTGTAGCTAGCTATACTTTGAAAGAAAGTAACAAACTTCGCAAATCCATCGCGAGGAAATCGGTGAAGTTACAAGAAGAAGCAAAGCAACAATTTTTTGAATATGGACGTAAAATTGGTACACGAGAAGTGTTCCTTGATTATATTTGGAATGTTGTATTTGCGGCAAGTATGGGATATTCCTTCTCCCAATTACACTCTTATTCTTATTCAATTATTGCTTTGCAAGAACTTAACCTTAATTATTTCTATCCTCATGTATATTGGAATTGTGCTTGTCTATCTACTGAAGCGTCTGGTGTTGAATCAGAAGTCGAACGTAAGGGCAGTACAGATTATTCAGAGATTGCTAAAGCCATCTATAAAATGCGTCAATCTAATATCTATGTTAGCGCTCCTTCTGCTAATGGTTCAGATATGGATTTCACACCAAGGGAAAAAGATAATACCATCCTTTTCGGCTTGGGCGGTATTTCATCCATTAACGCAGAAATTGCTCAACAAATCATCTCTAATCGCCCTTATGCTTCTTTCCGCGACTTCTATGCACGCAATTCATACCAAGGCACACTTATCACACCTTCCAAGTTTATCCAGCTAATCAAGGCAGGATGTTTTGATGAGTTCTGCCCTGACCGTATGCGTGTCATGCAAGCGTACTTCGCCCTTTCTACACCTCGCAAACAAACGCTTACCACTGCTAATTTGGCTGAATTACAACGCATTGGCTGTAAGCTACCCAATACCCTTACCATGCCACTTGCCTTCAAAAAATACGTTTGCTCAAAGCAATTTCTTTATGGTAATCATCCCAAGTTTAAGTCAAAGAAAATCTATTGGCTTGACGAACGAGCATTAGTTTTCTTCGATTCAATGTGTCGTAGTCAACTTGAAGAAAACGTAGATTGGTGGTATGACGAAGAAGGCAGAACGCTTGTTGTAGATAAGTCGCTTGAGAAGCTATTTAAGAACGTCACCGAAGAACTAAAGGCTTATATTAACCAGCCAGAGTTCCTAAAGATGTATAACGAACAATCTATTAAGGCTCGTATGCGTGATAAGCTACCTAACATGAACGTTAATCATTGGAGTTTTGAAGCATTGTCCTATTACTCTAATGAGCATGAACTTGCTTGTATTGACGCTGATAGATACAATATTACCACGTTTGATAAGCTACCTACTGAGCCAGTGTTTGTTACTAAGAAATATGGTAAGCGTGAATGGCGACAGTATCAGCTTAGTCGAATTATGGGTACGGTGATAGCGCGTAATGATGCTCATTCAACTATTGCTGTACTTGATTCTAATAACAACGTAGTACAGGCTCGTTTTGATAACCACTCTTATCCTTTCTACAAGCAACAGATTAGCGAACAACACGCAGACGGCACAAAAGCCGTAATGGACACAAGCTGGTTTACTCGCGGTCAAGGTCTTGTCTTTACTGGCTATCGTAGTGAAGATACGTTCCGCGTTAAGTCTTACAAGAATAGTATCTTCCCACACAAGCTACAAAAAATCTTGACAATCAATGAAGATAATGGTACAATGGAGTTACAAAGTTACAGATACGGTTATGAGCCGAAGGAGGAATAAGAGCATGGCTGAATACATTGAGCGCCAGAACGCGCTGGAAATCACGACACGAACGTGCGGGGATTACGCTGCGGAAAAGTAGCTTGGATTGACAGGATGTTTTGTTCTCCGCGAAAAGATGAATAGAGGTGCAGAGAGTGACTAAGAAATACACTAAGGCTGTTATGCTGAGCATCTGCCTGAAATGGTGTGAGAAAATCGTCAATGGTAAGAAAACCATCGAGGTACGAAAAACGCGCCCGAAGCTACAAACACCGTTCAAGTGCTATATCTATTGCACTATGAATCACCCTTACATTTCTGTGTCCTGCGGGAAACTGGACAAGCTCAACTATCGCACAAATACCGTTGGTCGGTGTAATGGCAAGGTCATTGGCGAGTTCACCTGTGACCGGATTTATGAACTTGCGCCCCTTAATCATGCACCGGATGACGTAGAAAAGCAAGCTTGCCTGACACGAGAAGAAATTGTGAACTACCTAAAGGGAACCGGCTACGGCTGGCATATCGTCGGCCTGCGCATTTATGACCAGCCGCGGGAGCTGACGGCGTTTCGGCGGCTGGTCATAATGACCCATACTGTGCGGCCTGCGCCATGTACAGCAACAACAACGGTATCTGCAAAAATGGGGGCTTTGACGCTTCGCCGCCCGCCCCAGAGTTGGTGCTATGTGGATGAGGGCTGACAATGGCTAGAGGTATAATTATGGCTATTCTAAAGCTAAACTGCCAAGGTTGCCATATTAGGCGAGAAGAAGAATAAAACCGAATAAAATGCTTGACAAGACCTTCGTTCTGTGGTACAATATTCGCAAGAACGGAGGTCTTATTTATGGCATTAGACGTTAAATGCAAAATTAGAAAGCAAGTATTCGTCAATTATCTTGATGAGTTTCGTATTCTGGGCTGTAAACCCATTGGAAACTACAACATGGAACTTGACAACTGGGGCGGTTTCTCTATCTCTGGTAGCAATCTGTTTGGCTTTAAGGAAGGCGATGAAGTTGAAATTACTATTCGTCCTAACCAAAACGCCAAACGTCCAGCAAGCTATATTCTTGTCGGCTATCCGGGTCTAAAGATGGAGAAAGATGAGATTGTAGTTGAAGAAGAAAAAGAAATATCTATTCTTAGCACGATGATGGAGTATATTCAAGCTGAACGTGTGCATGAAGCATATCCTCATTTTGTTCAGATGGTGCTTCGCGGTGAAGAAGAAGAAATTGACTATCACAATATTTACAATGTTGGCAAGGTTCGTGTTGAGATGTATATTGACAAAATCAAGAAGAACCTTGAATCTATTCTTTTCTTTCCTGTTTGTGCTGAAATGGGCATTACACAAGACAAGGACGTGCAGAAACTTTCAGATAAATATGCAAGTCCAGAACTGCTTCAGCAGGATTTTGAAGAAAACCCTTATCGTATTTATCACGATATTATCAACTGGTCATTCACTAAGAGCGATAGAGAAGTGTTGAAGCGTTATCCTGACCTAAAGAATAGCAAACTGCGCTGTGAATATGGTTGTGTTAATATTCTCCATGAAAACGAACTTGAAGGCGACACGCGCATTGAAGCAGAAGTTCTCGGCTATATGGCAGAAGAAATGATTCCTGAGTGTAAGGAACATATTCCAGATGTGGTAAACGGTTGCCGTTTTATTTATCATGATGAAGCTACTGGTTATTCGGCATTGATTGACACCTATGAAGCCGAAGAAACGATTGCAAAGCATATCAAGGACAGACTGTTACAAGGTAATATCTTTGAAATAGAATACACTATGAGCAAGCCAGACTTTGAAAAGTTCAGAGAAGTTGACGGCTTTAAGTGTACTGATGAGCAGATGCAAGTGCTGTATAATACTTGGGAGCAAAACATCTGTGTTCTTCGTGGTTATAGTGGTTCGGGTAAGTCGGCTTCTACCAAGGCGCTTGTTCGTATGTTGGAAGATAGGTGCGTAGACTATACTCTATTAGCACCTACTGGCATTGCAAGTAAGGTATTGGCTAATAGCACTGGTCGTAAGGCTTCTACCATTCATCGTTTTCTCGCACAACATAGCATGGATGAACAAGAAGGGCAGTGTATGCAGTATCGGGGCGTTGTTATTGTGGATGAGAGTTCGATGGTAAGCGTACACCTTATGGCTCAACTTCTCAAAAAGGTTGGCTATAAATGCAAACTTGTATTTGTATGTGACCCTGCACAGTTAGCATCTATTCAATGTGGCAATTTTATCGTTGATGTTATCAATAGTGGAATTGTACCAGTGGCGAGTCTAAACAAGATTTTTCGTTATTCCACAAGTGGTCTAATTACGATTGCAACTGATACTCGTAACGGTAATATCGACCATGTAACAGAAAAATATGACGATTATGAATTTGAGCCGATTTCAAATCCTATTAAGCAAGTGATGACAGAATATCAGCATTTACTTGATGAAGGATATACTAAGGATGATATTATGATTCTTTCGCCGTTTAACAAGGGTGAAGCTGGCTCAGTAGCAATCAATCGTGCTATCCAAGCGCATTTTAACGATAAAGATTATACCCCTGTTGAATATGAAGATAATAACAAGGGCGGTAAAATTCAGTTTAAGTGGGGCGATAAGGTACTAAATACCAAGAACAATTATCGCATGACCGCTGTTGCGCTGAATGATGAAGGTTCTTTTAGCCCTTCTTTCCCTATCGAAGTAATGAATGGCGATATTGGCTATGTACGTGAAGTTATGGAAACTGACAAGGGATATGCGCTTATTGTCGAATTTGAAAACGGCTATGGTGTATACGAAGGTGCTGACCTTAGAAACTTGATTCTGGGTTATTGCATTTCTACACACAAGAGCCAAGGTTCAAGTGCAAAGGCTGTAATTTTCCTTGCCGACCAGTCGCATAAACGTTTATTATCGCGTAACCTATGTTATGTAGCCATGACACGTTCTCGTGATAAGCTGATTGTTATTAGTGATGTAGATGTGCTGAGAGATGCGCTGGAAGTACAAGAAGAAACTACACGTGATACTTGGCTGAAAGATATGCTAAAAACTTAAAATTCAAGGAGGTTTTTATTATGAAAGTTTATATCAAGCCTTGGGCAGAAGCGCTGAAAAGCACAAAAGAATTTGACGAAAGACTCGTAGACACTGTAGACGGCGCGAACTCTATTTATAGCATCTCTTATCTTTTTGGAGATTAGGGTAATATTGTAAAAGCCAAGAAGGATAATAATGGTAATTTTGACTACTATACTGCTTATTATAAAGGCGCAGAAAGTTTTATTTACCCCGCTTGCTGTGTAGAAGAAATCACACCAGATTGGCTTGAAGAGCACGCAAGCAAGTTTGCTGAAGAAGTGGTTGCTACTAACAGTACCGTAGATACATGGGATAAGAACCTTGAAAATTATGAAACTCACCGTATCACGATTTATAAGGCTATGGATGGATTACACACCTATTTCTTCTACGTTAGACGTATTTCGTATAACGGTTGTGAAGAAACCATAGAAGATTTTAGAGAAATTAACTAAGGAGAGGACGCTATGAAAGTTTATATTAAGGATTTTTATTTAGCGTGTCAAGAAGCACGTGATAATCATCTTGACACACCACGAGTTAAAGGACAATTCTCTGTTCTTGGAGTAACATTACAAGAAGGTGATTGGGGTCATATTTGTGAAGTTGAACCTGCTCTAAGCGTTAAAGATTGCTATGTAACTACTGGCAACAATCCTCATATTTACCACAAATGTTGTGTAGAAGAAATTGATTCTATATGGTTAGATATTCACGCTGAAATTATTGATGAACAAGTTGTTAGTCAAACTATTCAATACACAGATGATGAGCCAGTTATTCTTGGACAAGACTATTTCTTTGCCATCTACAAAGTAAAAAATGGCGCAAAAAAATATTTCTTTTATGTTAAACGCATTTCCAGTGATAAAATGATTAACGACGTGGAAAAAATTATTGAAATTAAGTAAGTGGAAAAAATTATTGAAATTAAGTAAGGAGAGAACAAACAATGATTGATATTAAGAATGGCGATTGCCTTGAACTTATGTTCCATATCCCCCCCCCAATCGGTGGATATGATTCTATGTGATTTGCCTTATGGCTCGACCAAAAATAAGTGGGACACGATTGTTCCGTTTGATTCATTGTGGAAACAGTACAATCGCATTATCACCAACAATGGCGTAATTGCTCTATTCTGCGATGGCTTGTTTATGGCTAATCTTATGCTATCTAACACAAAGATGTGGCGATATAATCTTGTTTGGAACAAGAACCGTGGCTGTGATTTTCTTAACGCTAATGTCAAGCCACTGAAGTCACACGAAGAAATTGCAATCTTCTATAAGAAAAAGCCAGTATATAACAAACAGTTTTGGTATAGTACGCCCTATACTCGCACAAAGAATGGTTCGTTATCAGATAACTATGGCGATAGAAAACAAGCATGGAGCGAAAGCAAGAATGGTGAAAGAAATCCACTATCTATTCTTTCTTTCAATCGTGACGCAAGTCGTGTTCATCCTACACAGAAGCCAGTAGCCCTACTTGAATGGCTGATTAAGACTTATACTAACGAAGGAATGACCGTTCTTGACAACTGTATGGGGTCTGGCAGTACAGGTGTGGCTTGCGTCAATACAAATCGTAATTTCATCGGTATGGAACTTGACGAAAATTATTTTGAAATCGCCAAAGAACGTATTGACAAAGCGATTAGTGTAAGGTAAAATATAACCATCAAGGAAAGGAAATAATTTTTTGAAATGGTATGATATTTACGAAAAAGGCTTTGTAGTAATGGAAGGTCATGTGTATGCTCATTATCTTGGGCGCGCTTTTGGTAACACTTTTATTGAAGCTTGCAAAAATTTGATTAAAGAAACAGGACACGGCGAAATACGCCGTGATGAAAATGGAAACGAATATGCGTCTGATTGGGGCTGTCGTTGGTTTCCAACGTTAGAAGAAGCCCAAAAGTCATGCGGTTAATAGTGAAATGAAAGCAACAACGGTTAAATATTATGAGGTGTAAATAATGGTTTTTCTACCAGTTATTATTGTGATAAAGAATGATGGTACTGAATGTGTATGTACGATTATACAACAAAAATTTACTAAGAAATATTCTTTTGTAAATATCACCAAGGGACATATTTGCTCATGTGAATTTAATACACAAGAAGCAGCACTTAAAGATTTATACAACAAGTGCGATAACAACGAAATTGCACATTTCATTCTTCATAAAGATATTCCAATCGCAAAAATCATTCAGCATCAAGTTGAAGAAGTTGTAGATAGAACAATGGGATGTATGCAAAATTAGAGAAGGTTAAAATGAAAAGACTTAAATATCAGCCACGAGTAGGTAAAAATCACGGCGAAAACAAGATTAAAGAAGAATGGCTAAAAGAACAATTCGGCAAACAATTTAGGCTAATTTGGAATGGGCACAGTCATTTTGCTTTAGATGAAAATACTGGTGAAATGTATTATATCTTCAAAACATTGATGTATCTATATCCAGTTAATGAGTTTTGGCAATATAATAAGTTGTCCCGAAAATATCCGATTAAAGATGGAAAGGAGAAAACCAATGGCTAAGTATCTAATCGTTGAACTAACTAAGCACTATCACATCGTTGAATGTGAAGATGAAATTGACCCAGAGCAGTTAATCGACAAGGCAAACCATGATGTCCATAGATTCGACACAGGTTATGAAGCTATCGAAGGTGTGCTACAAGGGTATGAGAAGCAGTATGGCTTTGAGTATAAGGTACAGCCGAATGCTTGCGGTACTGAAACAGTGAATATGGACTTGCAGGAGGAATTGGAATGAGAACAATTTCTCAAAAGCAATTTATTGAATTAAATGACTATTTTGATTATAATGACGTTGACGAAGAGTTTCTCACCAAATTGCATGAAGCTACTGGTATTACAGCAAAGCCTTATACTTCATACAGCTTTTATGATGAAAATGGCGATTATGTGGGTAATTCAAAGAATTATTCTTTAGACGATATTTTGTACTTTGCTGACGTTAAGGTTATAGATAGAAAGGAATGATATAATGAAAGCTGGCTTAATGCTTGGAGTAAATCCCAAAGCTAAACGCGAAGCAAACGATTTTTATGCTACTGACCCTTATGTAATCAACCGCAGTATTGACTTTTTCAAGAAAATTGGTCTAAGCAATACTGTATGGGAATGTGCGTGTGGCACAGGTCATTTAAGCAAACGACTTGAAGAATTTGGATATCAAGTATATTCTTCTGATTTAATTAACCGTGGATATGGTAATACAATAAATTTCTTAGAAGCAGACCATACTAAACAAGGTATTGATATTATTACCAACCCACCTTTTAAGATGGCTTCTGAGTTTGTTACACACGCTATGAATATTTTACATAAAGGTCAGAAACTTGTTCTTTTTCTTAAAATTCAATTTCTTGAAACTGAAAAAAGAATGAAGTTATTTCAACGTTACGGATTAAAATGTGTAGGCGTTATGTCTAATCGTGTATGTTGTGCTATGAATGGTGAATTTGATAAATATTTCAAAAAAGATACAAATGGCGCATACAGGGGCGGAACTCAAATGTACGCTTGGTATGTATTTGAAAAAGGCTATAAAGGCGAAGCAACGATTGATTGGATAAAGTGAGGTGTAAATTATGACAATTAACGAAGCTATCAAAGAATGTAAAGAATACTTAAAGCCTCAACCAATTTACAGAACAAATCACGCATATAATTCACGAGATGTAGCACTTTATACTATTCTTTTAGAACTACTGGAAAGAGAAAAACAGCGAGAGGAAAAAGAAACATGGTCAACCTAAAATCTTGCAATGATATTATCAATTCAATCAATGGCATTCGTAAAGACCTTGATACAGTTCGTCAGAATTTGAATGAAATACAGAATATGCTATATCGCTGTTCTACTGAAAAGGAATTTAAGGATTGGTTACGCAAGCATGACCCTGAGAGCGGGACTAAATATATTATGATTTTCGGAGAGTGAAATGGCACGAGATTACTTTGGCAAGGAACTTCATATCGGAGATACCGTTGTTTATATTTGTGAGATTCAGACTTCAGCCAACTTTGAAGAAGGAACTATCGAAAAGGTAACTGAAAAACAAGTAAAAATCAACGGCACACGACACGGTGGGCACAAGTGTATTAAAATTAGTAAAAGGAGAAAGCACTATGAAAGCACAAATGAAGAAACTAATTGATGTTAACGACCTGATTGAACGACTCAACGCAAGTGACATACCATACAGCGGTAAAATTAACAATATTATTGTATGTATGCCGAAATTTACTATGTACAATATCAAGGCAGATGATTACCCAGAAAACGAAAACGACAACTTTAGATTTGAGATTGTTCCTTGTGACGACTCTTGTGATTGCGAGAACGAACCTACTGAAGAAGTTCCTGCTTATGTAAGCCGTATGATTGCTGAGTATCACAAACTCAAGGATAAGTACACCAAGCTACATCGTATGCTGGTTAAGCATGAAGCCGGAACACTTGACTTTAAGCCAACTTGCCCTATTGAACTTCTTGAGCATCAAGCAAATGTAATGGGCGAGTATCTGCATATTCTTGAAGTACGCGCTGAAATCGAAAACGTAAAACTATAAGGAGATAACCATGAATATTCTAATTGCTTGTGAAGAAAGCCAAACTGTTTGTAAGGCTTTCCGTGAGTTGGGGGGGGCGTTGCTTCTCTTGTGACATTCAAGAGTGTAGCGGTGGACACCCTGAATGGCATATTAAAGGTGATGTGCTAAGTTTACTTAACGGTAACTGTGAATTTACTACAATGGATGGCAAAGTGCATAAGGTGGAAGGGCAGTGGGATTTAATCATCGCTCACCCACCTTGCACTTATCTTACCTCCGCTGGCACTCGACATTTTTCTCTAAGGTGTAATTCACCAGAAAAAGTAGCGAAGCGCATTAAACAGCGTGAAGAAGCGTATGATTTCTTTATGAAATTTGTCAATGCAAATTGTAAACATATTGCCATTGAAAACCCTGTCGGCTATATGAATACGCATTACCGTAAGCCAAACCAAATTATCTACCCTTATTACTTTGTCACAAACAAAGATGACGAAAGTTATGAAATGAAGCGCACTTGCCTTTGGCTGAAAGGTTTACCCTTGCTTGAAAAACGTAACGATTTTGATAAACCAGATGCTAAATATTACCTCCACAATGGACAAAGAGTAAACTGGTGTGACGCTCAAAGCGGTAAAAATCAAGCTGAACGCGCTAAAAATCGTAGTAAAACTTTCCCATCTATCGCACAAGCAATGGCTGAAACATGGTACAACTATTTAACGGAGGAATCAAAATGACACTATATGACATTAACTCTCAGATTCTTGACTTTATGAACAACATCGAGATTGACGAAGAAACTGGCGAAATTCTTACTGATATGTCGCTACTTGACCAGCTTCAAGTAGCACATGATGAGAAGATTGAGAACATTGCTTGCTATATTAAGTCCGTAGAAGCCGAGTGTGATGCTATCAAAAAGGAAGAAGTCAACCTTGCAAAGCGCCGCAAGGTCAAGGAAAATCTTATCAATCGTCTAAAGGCTATGCTGTCCGATGACTTGCAAGGTAGCAAGTTTGAAACCGCACGTTGCAAGATTTCTTTCCGCAAGTCTACCACTACTGAAGTCAACGAAGAAGAATTTCTCAAGTTCCACAAAGACCTATGCACTAAGATTGAAAGCTATAAGTATAGCAAGACCGACCTCAAAAAGATGGTACAGAGCGGTACTCCGCTACATGGTGTTAAGCTGGTAGAAAACAAGAGCATTAGTGTTAAGTGAGGTGTAAATGATGAGTAATCCGCAGACGCTTAGAATCATTATGAGGAATGGCAGTCCGCTGTATATTTATGATGTAGTAAATTTTAGATTGCCCCACGATGAAGATTACTGGGTTATTGAAAGAAGCAACAGCAATCATATCTTTATTAACGCAGATGAAGTAATGGTTATCGGTTTTGATGAGGACTTGAAGTAATGTTTGATTTACACAATGAATTTCAAGCTGAGTTCTTTGACGACCCAAACAATCCAACATATATCAACTACTTTCTGGAACACCAATTTAAGTATGAATCGCAAAGGCTGATTTTCCGTTACTTGATAGACCAATACCATTATGCGTACCAATTCCTGTTTAGGCGAGGTTGTAGCACGTTCGATTTTGAACGCGAATATGAAGCACTAAGCGTAATATACGGAAAGATTTGTCAAATCGAACGCGAAACGAAAGTAAAGTATAGAAATAATTATTCATAATTTGTTTACAATTTGTTCATACCATAGTAACATTTTTATGTTACTATGGTATTCTACAAGATATTGTAGGTTATAAAAATTTATATACAAGGGGTGGTTCAATGATTGTCACTAAGAGAGATGGCAGACAAGTTGAATTTGATAAAGACAAGATTGTAAAGGCAATTAGCAAGGCATTTGTAGAAGTATACTCTACTGTAACAGACGAAATGTCTGGCTTTGCTAATAAGGTTGCTACTGAAATCAGCAGTAAAGAAGCCGATATGACTGTTGAAGAAATTCAAGATATTGTCACCAAGAAACTTATGCTTAGTCGATACAAAGATGTAGCACGGCGATATATCGAATATCGTTATTTACATCATCTTGTGCGCGAAAGCAACACTACGGATAAATCTATCAAAGAATTGATTGATGGTGAAAATGATTACTGGAATACAGAAAACAGCAATAAAAATCCTCGTATTGTAACTACTCAGAGAGATTATATCGCTGGTATCACAAGCACAGATATTGCAAGGCGTTTTCTGCTACCGCCAGAAATTGTAAAGGCGCACGATGAAGGCATCTTACATTTTCACGATATGGACTACTTCGCTCAGAAGTCGCTTCATAACTGTTTTTCAGGAGACACTAAACTTGTAACTGACCTTGGCGTGCGTAGCTTTAATAGTTTTGCTGATGGCGCAGTAATTAAAGTTAAAGATAAAAATGGTGTTTGGCGTGAAGCAACAGTAAAAAAGTATGGCAAACAAAAAATGTTTGATGTAACTTTTAAGACTCCAAAATCAGAAAAAACCGTAACTTGTACACAAAACCATAGATGGATTTTAGACACAGGAGAAGTTACAACCAATCTACAAGTAGGCGACAAACTTTTCCCATTAACAGACTCCGCAAGCAATTATGTTCCCAACACTTTAGAAGAACTACGAGCGTTTTGTTTTGGCTTTGTTCTTGGAGATGGATGCGATTGTTCTGATAAGGGTGTTCAAGTTCGTTTATGTAACGATAAAAACGAATATTTAGAATACTTCATTAAAGCTGGTTACAAATACTATCAAGTAACCAATTCTAATGATTATGTAGCATATAATCGTACAGAATATTCCAAGCAATCTTTTCTTAACAACAATGCTTGGAAGTTGTTATCACTTAACCAAAAAATTGCTTTGTTCCACGGATATTATTGTGCAGATGGAAGAAAGAATAGTCATAGTATTTCTACCACCAACAATCGTCTTATGGCAATGATTGAAGAAATTTCCGCACTTGCCGGATATTATATCGGTAGTAAGTTTGAAGAACATAGACATAGCAATTATGTTGAAGATTTTTCTATTACTACTTATAGTTTCATTATTGAACAAAAGGCAAAAAATTGGCTGTGGACTGTAAAAGAAATTAAACCTCATTATAACAAAAAATATAAAGATAACAGACAAGGGCGAGAAAACAGCTTTAAGACGTGCAATCCAACTATGGACGCATGGTGTGTAGAAGAACCAGTTACCCATACTTTTACACTATCTAACGGCATGGTAACTGGAAACTGTGAACTTGTAAACCTTGAAGATATGCTTCAAAACGGTACAGTAATCAATGGCGTAAAAATTGATAAACCGCATCGTCTACTAACAGCGGCTACTATTGCTACACAGATTATTACTGCTGTCACCAGTTCTTCTTATGGCGGTTGTTCTATCAATCTTGCTCATCTTGCACCATTTGTACGAGATAGTTATGAATATCATAAGAATAAGTACCTAAAGCGTGGCATGAATGAACTTGATGCTGAAGCATTTGCTGGTCAAGATACAGACAAAGAAGTATCTGACGCTGTTCAAACTTTTAATTATCAAGTTAATTCCATGACTAATACCAATGGTCAAGCACCATTTCTTAGTGTATTTATGTACATCAATGATAATATGGAATATCGGGCAGAAACAGTAACCTTAATTGCAGAATTTCTAAGACAACGTATGATTGGCTTTAAGAACGAAGTGGGACATTATGTAACTCCTGCCTTTCCTAAATTGTTATATGTACTCGATGAAAACAACTGTGAGCCAAACACAGAATATTGGTGGTTGACCAAACTTGCGGCTGAATGTACTGCTAAGAGAATGGTTCCAGATTACATTTCTGCCAAAATTATGAAGCGAGATAAAATTGATGCAAATGGCAATGGAAATGTCTTTGCTTGTATGGGCTGTCGCTCATTCTTAACACCTTATCTCGACTCTAACAATAAACCTAAATACTGGGGAAGATTTAACCAAGGCGTAGTAACTATCAATCTTCCTGATGTTGCTCTTTCTTCTAAAGGCGATAAAGAAAAGTTCTGGCAACTCTTTGATGAACGACTGGAACTTTGTCACAAAGCTATGCAATGCCGACATGAACGCCTTGCTCTCGCTACTTCAGATGTAGCACCGATTCTATGGCAACATGGCGCACTTGCTCGTTTGCCTAAAGGCGCGTCAATTCATCCACTGCTACATGGTGGATATAGCACACTAAGTCTTGGTTATGCTGGTCTATACGAATGTGTAAAGTATATGACTGGTGAAAGCCACTCTCATGGCAAGGGCAAAGAATTTGGTCTTGCGGTAATGCAACATCTCAACGATAAATGTAACGAATGGAAAGAAGCAGAAGATATTGCATACTCTCCATATGGCTCTCCTATTGAGTCTACTACTTACAAGTTTGCTAAGTGTCTAAAGAAACGCTTTGGCGTAATTGAAGGTATTACTGATAAAGATTACATTACTAATAGCTATCATATTAACGTGCGTGAAGAAATTGACCCCTTTAGTAAACTTGCCATCGAAGCTGAATATCAAAAGTTATCTCAAGGCGGTGCAATCAGTTATATTGAATGTGCCGACCTAACCAACAATATTTCTGCTGTTCTTGAAGTAATTAAGTTTATCTACAATAACATTATGTATGCTGAACTGAATACCAAAAGCGACTATTGCCAAGTGTGTGGTTATGACGGCGAGATTGAGATTGTAGATAATAATGGTACACTAAGTTGGCGTTGTCCTAACTGTGGCAATACTGACCAGACTAAGATGAATGTGGCAAGAAGAACTTGCGGGTATATTGGTTCTCAGTTTTGGAATCAAGGACGTACACAAGAAATCAAGGAGCGTTACGTTCACCTTGATAACCACGAAATGAAGTGATAGAATGAATTATAGCAGTATCAGGAGCATGGACATTACCAACGGAGAGGGAATACGAGTTTCCCTCTTCGTATCTGGTTGTAATTTTCACTGTCATAACTGCTTCAACAAAGAAGCGCAAGATTTTGACAACGGCAAGCAATTCACAGAAACAGAATTTAACACAATTTGTGAATTACTACATCAACCCCATATCGCAGGTTTGTCTTTATTAGGTGGCGACCCACTATGTCAAGACAGCACAGGATTCCACATTATGAACCAACTTGCTTTAACCACTCGTAGTCTTGGTAAAACAGTATGGTTATGGACTGGCTTTAAGTGGGAAGATATATGGAACGATGAATCTGACATGAGAATCTACCGCCAAAACCTAATATCATTGTGCGACGTAGTAGTAGATGGACAATACGTTGATTCTCTGCGCGACCTTACACTAAAATGGCGTGGCTCAAGTAATCAGCGTGTCATCCTTTCTCGTATGTCTATCAATCAAAAAGAACCTATTCTAATGGAGGGAACTTAATGAACACACTAATCAGACTATTTGACTTTGACGCAGAATCAGGTCAGTATAACGACTATGTATACGCACAGTGGGAAATGCCACTCGGCTCACCTATTCCGCGTGTAGGCGAATACGTTTATACTTCTCCCAACACTTGTGAAATTGCTCGTGTGGATAGTGTATCTTACACTTATGGCGAAAGCGACCGTGTTATCATGGTTGATTGTAACGTTACACTATTTAATTCTGACAACTAAATAACCCTTGACTTACAATACTTCTTGTGATATACTATCTATGTAAACAAGAAGTATTGTTTTTTAAGGAGAGATTAAAATGAAAATTACTTTTGATGTGGACATTCACGAAAATTACTTTGAAATTAACGGCACAAAACAACCTATCAAACATTGCTCTTATCCTTGGCATTGTTTGTCTCATTCTCTTCGCAATTATCTTTTTAACACTTTTCTCTCTCTTAACGGCACGTTTAATAAAAACGTATTTTGGTGTGACGAAGTTGAATATGCCGTACAGTGTACCTTGAGAAAGAAATACACTGTTATCCCTACACAACATTATTTCAAGCGCGTTTCTGAACTTCGCCTTCCTCGTAATTGCTATAAAGCTATGTTGCACGGCGAAGTAATTGAAGCTAAATTTGAACTTGGAAGTGTCGTTAAGATTGTTACTCGCTTGCAGAACAAAAAGTTTCCTGATAAGGATATTTGCGCCGCTATCTCTTTGAACACAGATGGAAGTGCTGTTGTTCGTACTGTTTGGGTTAATCGCCACAATGACGAACACATCACTATTCATAAAGAAAATTATGTACAACACTTATAAGGAGGAATCCCCAATGATTAAAATTGACAACATTCAAACCTATGGCTGGGAAGGTGCTTTTAGAGGTATGCGAAATCCTCTAAACTCATGGGCTAAGTCAGATAGCTTCTTTTACCCAGACGGCACATTCTCTCTTGGCGAAGCTGACCTTAACCTTGCAAAACGTCTTGTAAAGGCTGGCACAGAGCACCGCAAGTTCCTACGTTTTATCCACGTTCAAATGGATATTACTGCACCGTCTTATTTTATTTTTGAACAGGATACCTATAAAATCGCCACCGCTCGTAACTCATGTAGCTTCATGCACAAGGGTCTTGCAAAACCGTTTACGATTGATGATTTTACTACTTCAACAGAGGTTCAAAAGCTACTTAATCGAAACAAAGAATGGGAAAATATTGAATACCCCTATGAAACCGATGAGTATAAAATTTATACTTGTGAAAACGGTAGACAATATAAAGTATATAAAAATGGCAGAGTGTTCTCTTGTGCTTTTGAAGTAAATGATAATTATAAAAGCGGACGTACTCGCCATTTTGCAGAAAAAGAATTAAAACCGCACAAAAATCCACATGGTTATTTTGAACTGAATCTTGGAGGACGTTGCGGAACAGAAAAATGGCAGTTACACCGTCTTATGGCTTATGTGTGGATTCCAGTAGAAAATTGGCAAAGCCTTACCGTAAATCACATCAATGGTAAAAAGCATCAAAACAATATTGAAAACCTTGAATGGTGTTCTCGTGAAGAAAACATTAGCAAAGGCTTTCAAGATGGATTATATGATGACAGTTTCTTGTATAATGGTTATGACAACTGGAAGCGCACAATGACTACTGATATTGAAACCAGATTAGCTATTCGCTACGACCATAACAAAGGGCTAATGCCAGCAGAAATTGCAAAAAAGTATGAAGTTCCGCTTAAAACAGTTTATGGAATTATTTTCGGTAACAAGCCCGAAAATTATGAATTGTTTCTGCACGCCTACTGGTGGGAAAAAACCATTGATTATCTAAATGAATTGCGCGACCAATATTTAGACACTCAAGACGAATCAATTTTTCTTAATATTCGTCAAGCCCTTCCTATGGGTTATAATTATCGCTACACCTACGATTGCTCCCTTGAAACTCTACTTAATATGTGTAAGCAAAGAGCAAATCATCGACTTCCAGAGTGGCGCGTATTCGTTTCCACCATGCTTGAAAAAATCCCTTATTTGAAAGATTTTTACGAAGTAACCATTGACAACAAGTAAATAACGTGATACAATAAGTGTGTACTAAGGAAAGACAATTAGTACACACTTATTCTTTTATGTATCTAAATTTAAGGAGGAATCATTATGTCACTCATTCTACTCAATCAATCAACTCCAAACTTCGACCCCAAGTTAATGGATGGTAAGCCACCAATCGGTCAGTCTATGCAGGTAGACTTTCCCCAGTTCGTACAAATGATAACTGCACAGACCTTTGAGATGTTTACCAAGGCAAAGGTCAAGGTAAAGATTAAGAAGATGAACGAGGACGCTATTATCCCCAAGTATGGCAGCGCAAAGGCTGGTCTATGTGACCTTTATGCCGTTGAAGATAAGATGGTTCCTGCTGGCACTACCGCAGTTATTGGTACTGGTATTGCTTGCGAACCGCCAGAAGGTTTCATGCTCAAGATTCGTTCTCGCTCTGGCCTTGCAAGCAAGGGTATTATTACCGTAGGTGGTGAAATTGACGAAGATTATCGCGGAGAAATTAAGGTAATTCTTCTCAATACTTCTGACATAGACTTTACCATTGCCAAGGGCGACCGTATTGCACAGATGGAACTTCGCAGATACCAACAGATTGATTTCAACGAAATAAAGAATCTAAGCGATACAGCAAGAGGAAATGGTGGATTGGGTTCTACTGGCAAGTAAGCGTATGGAACTATGATTTATCCCACACTACATTTCAACTATAACAACTCTGGATATGCTGTAATTATAGTTGTTGATACTGACCTTCCAAAAGAAAAATCTTCACTGTTCGGTATGACGCTTGAAGATGACCGAAAAACAGTAACGCTTTTTATGAATCTGCTATCCACATTCATTGCTCAAGCAGAAATCTTCTATGAAAATGGTTGGTATGATGGATTTGACGATGGTTTATTAGCGTCTAATGATGACGATGATGAAAAAAATAGGGGAACGGAATAAACCGCTCCCCTAAACGAAAGGAAATTTATATGAATATCAAACGTGTAATTGCTAGCGCATTAGCTGGTGCAACTATTCTCTGTGCTTCTGGTTGTGCTCGTCAGAGCACTCGCGTTGCATACAACATTTCAAAAGAAGCTGATAATTTCAACGTCACGCGCCGTCTGGAAGTCATTAACGCTCGTACCGACAAGCCTGTATTTGAACTGATTGGCAACTTCGCCATTGCAAACAACGATACCAACGAACTTGAAGTCACAGTAGAAATTGGTCAAGGCGTTTACAAAAAGCACCTTGTATATCTTAACGATTGGACGATTTACGTTGTTGAAGATGTAAGTGGTGCTTACGTTGACAAATATCACTACGAAGTCAACTTCCTGCCAGAAATGATTGTGCCTGTAACCATCACTTCTAACGATTAAACGATTAAAGGAGAATAACCATGACAAGTTATGAAGTAATTAAGAATCTTGAAACCTTATTCCAACACCTTAATGAGCACTATTTTGAATCCACTCTCCCCCAGCCCTACATCACCCTTACAGTAGGCGCAAAGAAGAATGGTAATAATCTCGCAGGATGCTTCTGGGATGACACTTATGTTAATGTTAACGATGATACCGACATTAAGTATGAAATTAGCATTGCTGGTGAGCGCCTTGGTGACGGTATCTATCAGACCTCCGAAACCCTTATGCACGAAATGATTCATCTATACTGCAAGGTTAATAATATCATTGACTGTAAGGGCAAGTCCCACAATAAGAAGTTCAAAAAGGAATGCGAAGCCCGTGACCTTATCTGTGATAAGGCTCAAGGCATTGGTTGGGGACATACCGAAGCAACTCCTGCTTTCTGTGACTTTATTCAATCCCTTATTGACGATGGCATTGTAGACCCGCATATCTGTGACTACACTCGCAACACCACTTTCCCAGAAGTCAACCCCGTACAGAAGAAGTCTTATATTTGCCCTTGCTGTGGCGTAAAGGTAAATGCAAAGGTAGATACTGCTATTGCTTGCCTTAATTGCAATGTAGCATTTGATTATTGGGACATGACTGACCCAGATGACCCCAAGATTATTTCTGACAATAACAATAGATTGGCTTTCACTGAAGAAGGCTGGTATGGTCAGATGTTTGGTGTTGATGATGATGAAACAGAAGCTTAAAAACTTCTTTAATCTTTTTAGTTGAATCGGAAAAAAATAGGGAAGATAGAATTAACTATCTTCCCTATTATTATGCAGTCCAAAATACCTTAAAAGTAACAGCAGTTGCAGTGCTACCACTTGTAGTAAACTTGAGAGAACCCGCTTGAGATTCAACACTAATAATTTTATTCCACGCAGACCTTTCATCTGTCATATTAGTACCCCATTGAGGAATAACAAAGAATGGGTCAGCATTTGCTACCATATCGCTTACAGCAACAGTAGTGATAGTGCCACTTACTACTGGCAAAGTAACCGTTGCAGATTTATTAAGAGCACTGGAAGTGCTAACGGATTGTGCAATAGGTGCGCCATTAGCGTCAAAGCCGATAAATTGACCCGCAGTACCAATTACGCCAGTTAGTTTACCTTCTGCATTGCCGACAGCAACGCTATTAGCAGTAATAGTATTGCCACTTGCGGTTTTAGCATAATCAGTCTGAATATCTGCAACATCTTGCACAACATTTTCAACTTCAGTTTGCATTGCTTTAACATCAGATTCATTAGCTAATGCAAAACGCCCATCTGGTGTAGCATTAGCATCACCAACAAAAACTTTGTGCTGAGTAGTATCTACACAAAATTCGCCATCAGAAAGCACATAACCAGAAGGATTAGTAGCGGACTTTAACTTAACTTCTTTACCACGAAGCAGTTGAATTTTCTTCGCCATAAATAATCTCCTTTCTTACAAAACATCACCGTCAATACCATTAACGTAAATCTCGTTATCTTCATTGACGGAAATAGACTTTTTATCTGTTTTAATTGAAATTTTGTTATCTTGAATATCAAGACCGTCACCAGCAATAAAAGATACTGTTCCACCAGAAGAAGGAATGTCTGAAATTTCATATTCGCCTTTGTCAGCGTTCCAGATTTTCCAATATCCGCTTGCGTCAGGGATAGGAGGATGATTATTTATTTCGTCCATTTTTTGCTCAATTTGAAAGAACTCGCTGGGGATAAATCCATCCTCTTGATATGCGCCACAATAACTAAGTACAGGCTTCTTAACCCACATTTCAAACACATCTGAGTTATAGACCTTTTTGCCCGAAATGCGCCGAATATTACATAGACATTTACCTTGCGGTAGCATATTTGCTCTAAGCAAAACACTATACTCATTATCTGCGTCTTTACTCTTGGTCAAGTTAATTGTGTTGTAGAATGTCTTGCCACCCAATTTAGCTTTAACATCAAGTTTATATCCCCAAGCTGGCATAGGTATAGAATCTTCTACAACGCAAATGAATTCATTCACATCGTTGTCTGTTTCAAAGCCAACAACACGGTCATTGTTAATATACGATACATCACGACCGTTTAGAATTATTCGCATCTCTGACTCAAACCTCCTTTTCATAAAAAATAGGGAGAGAAGATATTTCCCCTCTCCCTTAATTGTATATAATACTATTTGTGAAATGTCAATAAGAATTTTGACTAAAATTAGTCCAGAGTACCCGCATCAATTACATCTACAGTCATAGCACCGTCAGCACCGATAACAATCTCGGAAGAACCCTTAACAGCACCAGCAGTAGTAGCAGAGCCAAGAGCCATCTTGATACCAGAAGCGTCAACAGATAGACCGTTAGCAGCAACTACCTTTGCAGAGATAGTGTTGCCTTCAATGGCAATGCCGTTGCCAGCAGCCATAGAAGAAGGAGTAGCTACGAACAGACCATTAGCATCCAAAGTCAGAGCGTTGCCTTCGGTGGTAGATACGCTAACCTTAACAGTTGGAGCAGTAGCAGTACCACCAACAACGATAGACTTATCTTCAGCAGTTACGGAAGCAACCTTCTTGTCAGCTTCAGCCTTTGCAGAAGCGGCATCGTCTACGCCCTTTTGTGCCAGAGCACGAGCACCGTAAACGGTAATAGCAGTAGTAGCGTCAGCTTCAGTACCCTTTAGAGTGTCAACAGCGTCATCAGCGTGCTTGTTTAGGATAGCAACAGTAGTGTAAGCCGCGTCCTGTAGCCCGTGTACAGCAACATCAGTACCCTTTACAGCGATAGTGCCATTGGTAGCACCTTCTGCAATATCAGCCTTCTGTAGTGCGGTATCTGCCTTGGCGATAGAGTCTTGTACGCCTTGAGCCAGCTTACCAAGAGCAATAGTACCATCCTTGATAACTGCGGAAATCTTGTTGTCCTCAGATACAGTAACAGTAATCTCAGTACCATCAACACCAGTGTAAGCGTCAATTAGAGTAGCAACGTTGATGTAGAGAGGTGCTTCTTGGTTCTGTAGGGTCAGCTTAATGTAAGTGCCAGCGGGTTGACCTTCTGGATTTACAACAACTTCACCAGACTTAACGAACAAGTCCTTTGGAATGTTGATTGCCGCACCAACGTTAGCACCATTCTTGGTCAGGTGGTAAACAGCAGAGAACTCGCCAGCTTCAGCATCCTTAACAACGGTATACTCGTCAGCGGCAGGTAGAGTCAGTTTTAGACCATCAGTACCAACGGTTAGATACTCATCAGAAGTCGGGTCAACAACAACTGCAACGGTCTTATCAGTAGCAGTACCAGTTACAGCAATACCGTTACCAGCAACAATAGTGTTGACTACTGCGTTCTTAACAGTATCAGCCTTGGCTTGAGCGTCATCTTCAAAATACTTAGCAGTCTTGTACGCCGCATCGCCAAGACCAAATACTGCTACATCAGTACCATCAACGCTAATAGTACCGTTGGTCGTACCAGTAACAACTTCTTGCACAGCAGAATCAGCCTTATCAAGAGAAACAGTAACTTCATCAGCCAGCTTTGCCTTGGTTACAGCCTTATTAGCGATAACAGCTTGTAGCGCAACAGCACCAGTGCCATCGAATGCTACAGGAGTAGCAGTTACGTCACCTTCAATGGAAAAGTTTTGAGCGTTTGCCAGCTTATTAGTAATGTCAGCGCCAGAAGCCTTTACAGGAATGGCAGTGCCAGCTACGCCGTCAACACCAATATACAGCTTACCAGCGTCAGCACCAGTACCCAGTACAGCAGCAAGTTCACCAGCCTTTAGCTGTGCGGCAGTAATCTTGGCAAGTTCAGAAGCTCTCTTAATTTGAATAATAGCCATAATAAAAAATCTCCTTTTATAAAAGATATATTTGTTATTTATATGAAGTTGTCCTCATATTTTACCTACTTTTGGTGGAATTACAACTCGCCACCATCGAGGTCAATCTTTTCGTGAGCATTTGGGTCGTCATTGTGTTCTTCCACAATTTTTTTGGCATCCCCTGTAGCTCCACCTACTACACTGACAATTGGTCTACCCAACTCGTCTTTAGTGATAACAAAATCATCACCATCGAGCAGATAGCCACCATCAGGAGCCATTATAGGTTTCTTCGGCATGAAATCTCTCCTTTAATTAAGATGGTTGAACCCAAGTTGGTATACCATTTTTAATAGTGAGGACATAACCTTCCATATCAGCAGTAAAAGATGGTACAAGTCCGTCCATCTTGGATTCCATGTTGTTAATTTCATTATCAACGTATGTTTTAGTCGTTAAGTGATTTGCATTTGTTGGAGCGCCACCAAACACAGGAACATAAGTATTTTGAGTATTTGGTTTAACAAATGCGGCTTCACCTTCTGTAGTGCAAGTCAATCTTACGCCCTTATCAGTTGTTTCAATAACCGCACCAATGAATACGGGTGTAGTACCATCAACATGAACTTTTTGCGCATTGATTAGAGCATATTCATTCATGTCAATATTACCTAACATTGTACCACCAGTCAACGTCAACTTAGAAGCGATAGCACCTTCAACGTCAATCACGCGAGTGTTGAAATTATCTAATTTCTTTTCGCAATCTCCGACTTCGCTATTCAAGGCTTGAACAGTATCTTCAAGAATCTTGAGATTATCTGGCGTTACATACTGAGTAGTATCTGGTAAAGCATGAACATCTTCACAAGAAATCTGAACATCACCCGTTTTACCATTTACCGACTTAACAGCAGTTGTACCAGCAAACTTAAATGTTACAATAGGTCTACCCAATTCGTCCTTGATAATTTCAACTTCACTGGTTCTGAATAGATACGCACCGTCAGGGGCTTTAATATAATCTGGCATTTTTTCACACTCCTTTCTTTATCGAGTCCAATATATTTGTACCTTAAAATCTACTTGGGGTTTTGTTTTACAAGTAAATCTTACTTTCCCATCAAAAGAATAAACTCCCACAACAGGGTCAAGCATATTGAACGCACTTTCTTGTAGCTCCATTTGCTCTACTGTACCTTCAAGTATCTTATTAACCATAGGTGTATCTGATTCAAGAATATCCGCTACTTCAACAATTTGTTGTAAGTCTTGCCAATTATTAGCCGATAAAGTGACAATCTGCTTGTATGTTGAGCCAATATTCAAATCATCAATTTTTCCTAACAGCGTTTGTGGATATAGACTAACATACCCATTCGCTGTTTTAACCTTCATAGTAAAACCTTTATTTGCCATATCAATCTACCCCCATAGTATAGAATACCAAGGCGATTTTGACGCTGGCTTCTGGCTTATTATGAATATGATAAATGGTAAGCGTGTTCTCACTAACCTCTATTTGACTAATAGTATTGTAGCTATTCTTATCACCACTGACATAATGAACTTCAAATGGCGCGTCTACAATACGGTTATTAGTTTGAATAGCAATTGTTTGAATTGTTTCGGTTGTCACAGGAATGTCAACTTCAAGAACTTGTGTTCCTCGAATATGCTCACCATTGACAATAGCATTAACACTGGTACAAGGGAACAAGTCAAGATAGGTGTTATTTTGTTTTGCGGAAAGACGAAATTCTATCAACTTACTCCCTCCTTATCTTATTAAAATTTTTATCGGCAAATTTTGCGTAATCTGTGCATTAGCGGTAATTGTAATTTTGCCGATAACAACAGAAACAGATTCAAGTTTATTATATTCAATCCATTGTGTGTTATCCATATTGGATTGTGGTATAATATTTACAATAGAATCAGTGGTAATATGGCTATTATCAATATCAACCGACAAATTATTCCAATCGCTCACTTGAATCACTGTTTGAAAATCAAACCCAACTTCTCTATATTGGTCTTTATCTTCTACCCAATCAAAAATAGTATCAGGGTACATTTCTTCCCAAATGCCATTTTGATACATCATAAATGTGCCGATAATCGGCATACCGCCAGTGTGTGTATAAGGGTCAGATTGTGTCTTAAACCAAATCTTACCATTTACTAAATTTTCAGTAGGCGCAACATTACTTACATGAATAGTGGCTTTAACCACTCGTTCATACAACAACCAAGTATCATTATTTGTAGGAAGAACATTAGTATTGCTTTTTAGCGCAACATATATCTGTCCTTGATATACTACAAGGTCGTTAATATTGTATGCTTTACCAGAGGAATAATCGTACTGCTGACGAACGTTTACGCCAGATACACCTTGTTCTCCACGCAGACCAATATACAGCCAATAATTAGTATCAGTAATAGGCGTATTTGCAGGAACATCTTTTAATGCCATATACATTTCATTGTTATAAGCAACAAAGTTCAGTTCCTTATATTCATTACTAACAATCCAAGTACCAACGTTACGATAATTGTCTACAAGACTTTGTAAAGTTTCTGACAAATCGGACAAAAACTTAATTACATTGTCATTGTATAAACTTTCAAGCATTATAATTCCATTAACAAGTGTGTTAATACTATCACCAATCCACGCTTTACCTTGAAGCTGTGATTGATTATCAGAAAGCAAACGTAGAGCTTGACTATAATTACCCACGCTCATAAATGATTCAAATTGCGTCCGCAATGCAATATCAGCAATCTGAATATCTTGATATTTTAGCCACAGAAAAAGGCTATTAGGATTCGCCATAATAACCCTCCTTATGCTGTGCCTACAATCAAATTACCTTGACCATCATACGCTTCAAAACCAGCGGTAATATTAGACGCGCTTGCAGGATTGATAAGTGGTTCCAGTTTGTAATATTTGGTCGGATTGCCAGTGGTATCAAACCAAAGCTCACCTTCGTTTTGATTGCTCGGCTCAGTGTCTTGAATCGGATATACAGTAACGCTATACGGCATAACTAACTTCCAAATACTATCATTTGTACCGGGCTTTATATTAGTATTTGTTGCTAAAGATTGCCAAAGAGCACCATCGTAAGTAACTGCATTATCTTTTTGATAATCTTCGCTTGCATTCCACTCAGCACGATAAGCCAGACCTGCACCAGATACACCTTGTTTACCGCTTTGCGTCATTACTCGCCAATAGTTACCATTGGTAGGAGCAATATCTGCGGGCACATCAACAATAGCAATATAGATATTTGTCTTGCCCCCAACCGTATATGAAACAAGATTATTCTTTTTATACGAAATACCAGAAGCCCATTCACTGATATAACTAAAGTTATCAATCAATGCTTTCCATTCAACTTGCCTCTGTTCAATATCATTGCTAATATCCGTGGAATAAAAACGCTCGATTGCAAGAATAGCCTCTGTTAATTTATTCAAATCGGTTGCTTGAATAATTTTTTGAGAAGCGGAAGAAATTTGTGCAAGATACTGATTGGCTAACTCTTGGTTGCCAGCTTGCATAGCATCAGTATAACCTTTGATAGCCGCGCCATCTCTTGCTTCGATATTCAAAAATGTCTTAAATACGTCCACTGAATCAGGAAACGAAGTCAGAGGTAAATCGTTATAACGTGTTGACAAATAACCACTCCTTTCCTTTAATTTTCTTTTACCTTACCAGCAATAAATTTGCCAGTACCAGCATTTTTATAAAATTTTAACTCTACGCCATCATACATACCAATTTCGCCAGTTTCTTTATGGCGAGCAGGAATAAGATTGCGTACAGCGTTGTCATCATCATAGATAACAAGACTATGGATTCTTACACCTTTAGTCTTTAGGTCAGCTTTACCGCCTGTATTACAAGCAAATATATACAAACTATTAGCGCAAGTAAACACGCCTGTATATGCGATTGTAATTACTTTGTCTGTGTTCAAAGTAGTTACGTTATCGTCCTTATCCACTGTAAACTGCTCTTCAAAATTTACATCTGTAGCAAATTCAGCATAAACATTGGCGTATTCCGTGCGATATTTTTTATCATTGGTACGGAATGTATAGTGTACTGTACCGTCCGCAGAATCACGAGCACCAAACAATGCACCTTCTTTAGTATTTGGATATTGGCTAACCTTGGCATAAACACGAGTATCTTGCTTTGGATTAAACCCAACATCAATCCACTGGTCGCCATCAGACTCAATGTATTCAAGCAATTCATAATCTGTATCTGCTTCATTTTCGCCATAGTATCTTGCCATAGTAATGGTCATATTATCTGTTGGAGCAAGACCTTGCTGAATTGAAGTAATAAGATATTTACGCTTTTCGCCATTGCGATTTAATGTGTATTCAACAAGCATATTAACATCAAGCCAATATACAGGAACACAAGTCAATGTTACAGTATCGTTCAGATTGGTATGAAGCCATAATTCATATTTAGCGCGTTGCAACGCTAAATCATCTGTTAAACAATTTGCATAATCTCCATCATACAATGGTAATCGAATACGCCCTACTGACCCATTTACATAATATGGGCTTTTTTCATTTGTATCTTCAACAAAACCATACGCTTGCAAATGTCCAAGCCACCGCCAATAAGTTGTTTTGTACTGAACACAAAAATAAACATCGCCTTCTTCAGCAACGATATTGGTATCAGTACCGTCATCATTTTTAATCGGCAATGCAGTAAGGTCATTGATTTTTAGCTTTGGCGCAGTTAAACCTTTGTTGTTTTTCATTGTAAAACCATATACCACGTTTTCAGCATAAGCTGTTACATCTTCAATAGTTAGCTTGACAATGTTATCGGTAACTTCTGCTGTATCAGAATAATGTGCTGGGTCGTGAGTTCGCCCCCACACTTCAATACTATTCTTTACATTTTGAAAGTCAACTTCAATCTTTTCATTAGTAACGATTGGAATAAACGTAGTATCATCGACAACAACAGGGTCATTTTCACCAGTCGGTTTACGTTTATAGAAAAATGTGCCGTTTACATCAAAATACATCTCATAATATGGGTATATATCCCTTAATCCCGACAATAAATCATACACTGTTGAACCTTGATTAAATTCAAGGTCTGTAGGAATTACACTTGGGAACGGCGCTTCTTCAACAATGTATTGAGTAAATCCGCCTAAAGCCAATGTATCAATTATTGTTTGACGAATATTTTCGCCAGCTTTAAGCACAACAGGAACGCCCTTCAAATAACCGTTTCGTGTGCCAGTTAGTTTTGCCATAAGGTCAAGCAAGCTAAAAGATACTGTATTAGTTTCTGGCGCATACTCGTAGCTTGGGGCATCAATAATATAAATACCACAATTCACATATTCAATCTCGCCAGTTCGCATTGATTGCGTACCGACAAGTAAACGAATATATTTATCAAGCCATACTCTTGCGCCACTGGCAACTTCGAAACTGGCATCTTTGACTGCAAGAACAATACTCGCTGTTCTTCGCACATCAGCATTAGAATCAATGTTTATACTACCAGAAGTGCAAATACCTGATATTTCATCTACCGTTTGAAATTGATAATTTAACAACTCAACTTTAATAAATCGTGCTTGTATACTTTGTAAAGAAGTTTGAAATTGTGCATTAGTAATCACTATATTTCTTCCTCCTTATACTGGTGTATTGATAACACCATTGTTATACAAATCTTGCTGATTATTTACGTCACCAATTTCTGTCCAAGTAAATGTAATATTTGGAACACGCAAACCGGAACTTTCCGCATAAGAAATTTGTACATCATCTGTAGCCATACAAAGCCAACTTTGTCCTGTCCAATCGCGCAAAATCTTAGGTTTTTTATTTGCTAAAAAGTCTTTAATTTTACGTTTCTTTTCATTAGTTTTTGCACTATCAATGATTCCCGTATTTTCAAAATCATCATTCAAAATTGTACCAGAAATACTACCAGTGTCATAACTCAGTAGACCGTTTGAAATAACAATAGGATATTTTCTACCAAGAGGTTGAAATGTTCCAACATTTATTTTACGAGCGTTTGTACCATATTGAACGTCATATAAGAAACGATAACAAGTATCAGCATCACCAATAAAAATACCATCCAATTTAGACAAAACTTTGTTAATAATATAATCGCCTTCAGCATTATTCAGTACAGGAACAAAAGCATATTCGTATTCAACTCCATGCGTATTCAACCTATCTTCAAAAATAAAAGATAAATCAGAAACGGATTTTATAGGAATTGAAGTTAGCGTTAGCCAATCAAAACTCCCTCGTACACGGCGCTTAATTTTAACAGCGGTGATTTGTTCCAAAACAAAATCAACATTGCCCGCGCCAATTTCTCCATCAAAAGTAGCATCCATAATAGTATCATAGTCCCAAACTGTTGGAAGTGAACTATCAAAAGCGTCAGTTATATTTTTGGTTACGTTAAATTGGTCTAAAATAGCGTTACTGAGTACAGTATCTTGAATATCATTCACTTGTGATGGAGCAGGATTTAAACAATCTTGTCCTGCAAAAGCACTCAGTCCTACAAACTGAAACATAAATCCTTCTCCTTTCTTATTCCACAATAGTGAAAAATGTTTGATAAATATTGCTGTTCCTTCTTAGCCAAAAACAATAATATGAACTATCAGGAAGAATTTCAAGATAATCACTATAAATATAGTAATTTGTGTTAATAAGTGAACTTACATACACTTCTATATACGCTTGTTTATCTTGAGCTTCAATATCTTTATATCCTTCGCGATAATTTACTGTTATAGTTTGTCCAGAAGTATTGCTAAATTTTATAATTGTGGTATTTGCATTAGCCCCTCTAAACCAAAGTTTGGCTGTAAAGTCGGAATTGATATTATATCCTTGTTTCCACCCCACCCAGCCATTACGAACATCAACTTCTTTGTTGTTGATGTAAATCGGTGGGTCGGGTTGGCTAACACCTTCTATTAAAACCATATTAGAAGTAACTGTGATATATCCTTCTTTACAATGATTTTCAAGCTCAATTTGAGAATATATACTTGGATTGAGGTAACGCACGGTAAAATGAATCAAACCAGTAGTAACCGTTGTTCCGTTAATAGTTAAACCTGCAATTTCAACGTAATATTCAGTTGTGTTTTCAAAGCCACTGAACAAATAACTCCCGTCATAAGGTGGCGTACCATCTTCTACATAATTAGTGTTGGAAGTAGAAATTAACGTTTTTGTACTATCGTAAAGATTAACAATATAACTATTTAATCTTTCGCCTTCGGATTGACTATAAGTAAATTCAAAGTTAAAAGAAGCATTATCAATAATAGAAGTAATAGGAAAATTGGTTAGTTCAATTTTTGGAGCAGAGTAACAATGAAATTGAATAGGAATAGATTCCGCAGATTCTTCACCAGAGCTGTCTTTAACTGTTACTGTCGCATTATAATAGTTACCATTTGTTAATGTATTGGCAGGAAGATTGTGTTCGAATCTATAAGTAGTTTGTGTTTGCTGATAAACAATATTGTTATCAGCTTGATTTCTAATGGTTAGCTTGTTTGCTGTAATTTGTGCACCAGACCCATAGACAGTAAACGTAAAGGTATGAGCCTGTGTAGCGTCAAACGCAACCTGTGTATTTAACACTGGTCTTGATAAAGCCATCGCCATACCTCCTTATATAAAAAATGTTAAATTGGCATTGCCTTGGGGAATGAATACTTTAACGATTTTACCAGCTTTCACTTGATTATCGCCATACTGTTTAATAGAATGAACTTGACCATTATATCTCACATTCCAGTTAGTTCCATTTTGACCAACGACAAAGCCATCATAAATTTTCGTAGTATTATTGATTGCCTCTTTAAGCAACAGATTAAAGCCTTCAAGCATGGCTTGTACAGCTTCTTGGTTCATTTCGTCCATAATGTCCTCCTATATAAAAGAGGGGTGAGCATTACGCTCACGCCCTCCCCATAGTCGTTTTATACTGCACAACATTACGCCAGAAATTATTCTTGAGGTAATTAGCAAAGCCTTCACCATCCACAACATTGGGTAGAGAAGGATTAAAGTTTTCTATGCAAATTGTTACACCAGATTGGTCTTTCTGAATACCAGCGAACGCAGAAACAATATCGCTCGGTTTAGTTTCGCCCCATTCCCATAGATTAGAAGTCAAGTCGTGTGGAATGATACCATCGCCTTGATTTAGAACTTGAAGTTCAGCGCCTTCTTCACCTGTAAGGGCTATACCACGAGGAGCATATTTTGTGCCCGAAGCACGCTTTGAGGTTGCTTTAACCGTGTGAGTTGTTCCGTCTTTTGTTTTAATAGTGGTAGAACCGTCTTTATTCTTAGTCCACTTAGAACCATCGCCGCCAACCATTGTAGAACCCGATGGCGCACTATTGACAAAACTTGTGCCTTTGTTTGTAGTAATAGTATATCCCTTATCAGAGCTAATTACACTATTACTACTGCTCGAAGAAGAACTTTTCTTACTCGAAGAAGAACTGCTACCAGTTCCTTTAAGCGCACCAATAGCAGTACCAATAGTCGTTCCAAGCGCACCGCCAAGAATACCACCTGTTGCAGTACCAATAATTGTTCCTATTGCACCACCAGCAGAAGCACCAGAAGATACTTTATTAGAATCTATTGTTATGTCTTTTTCTGCTTCAAGTTCAGCGTTAATTTTGACAAGTTCTTGCATATATTTCTTATATTGAGAAACATAATCTTCAAGATTACCAAGTCGTTCTTTCCAGTTTTTTGCTTCAAGGTCAACGCCAAGTTTTTGAAGAACATTAAGACGTTTTTGTTCTTTCTCATATTCAGAAACAACATTAGACCATTTATCTTTGTACTTTTCCCAAGCATCAATCTGGTCATCAATAGCTTTTAGAGCGGCTTCTTTTTGCTTTTCGAGATTTTCTTTTTCTCTTTCAAGCGCTTGGTCGCGTTCGATTTTATCAAGATTAGCTTTAGCTTCAGAAACTTCATCCGCGTCATTGATATATTGGAATCGTCCATCTTGATAAACCATAACTTTAGTGGAACGAGCACGAGCCAAAGCGTCAAGTGCTTCTTCTTTTTCAATCTGGTCATCAAGTTCATCGTTTGCCTTTTCAAGCGCATCAATTTTATCGTCCCAATATTTTTCAACCGTATCACGTTGTTCTTCCAGTTTATCGATTTCTTCTTGGGCTTTATCGGCTACAAGGTCGAATAAGTCCTCATAAACATCTTTCCAATCTTCAAGGTGTTTTTTCTCTGTTTCTTTAGCTTCTTTCCACGCTTTTTTCTCTGCTTCGGCGGCTTTCTTTGTAGCTTCTTTGCGCTTTTCAAGATAATAGTCATAAGAAATAAGTCCATTCTTATACCATTCGTCCATCCATGCTTCTACACGATGCCATGCTTCAATCTCAGAATCAGCGCCCCAATCTTCAAGGTCGTTGCGGTCATCAATATAATCTTTAGATTCTTGATAACGTTCATCAAACGCTTTCTTCTGATAAGAAGTTATGTCATCTTCTACTTGCCACCAAAGTTTTTGCAGTTTACGAATTTCTTCTGAATCATTATTGAAACCTTGACTACGCCACCAATCAGCTTGTTGTTGAATCTGCTTTTGATAGTCGCGATTCATCTTAATGAGCTTTTCGTAAGAAGCGCCATTCTTTTCAGCAAGGAAAATATGATGTTCGGTTACATCGTTGGCTTCTTCAAAGGCTTCCTTCTGTGACTTTTGAGCGTCAGTAAGTTCGTCTGTTGCATCAGCATTAGCAGATTTTGCAGAAGTATTCGCATTAGTAGCTTTTGTGTTGGAAGATGTAGCTTTAGTGGTAGAACCAAAAGAAGAAGTAAGTTTATTATTGCTAACAATTTGCTTACCATCATATTTAGACTTTATATCGCTGAGTTTGAAAGAACCCGTGGGCTTTGCCATAAGGCTTGCACTAACAGAGGTTTTACCACTGCCACTCTTACCTTTAGCATAACCTTCCAACTGTCCCTTGCGTATCATTTCCGTGACATCAGCAGGGATGATAGTGTCACCTTTATCTACATGGGCGATTTCCGCACCATATTTACCAAGAAGTTCTTTCTTGCCGTCTTTGGTAATACGGAACTCAGCGCCTTCTTCACCAACAAGAGCGTTTCCAGAAGATTGCATACGCATTGGAGTAGTACCATCAAGGTTTTTACCATTAGCATATGCGGGAATTTGACCTACTGCTTTATGAACTGTAACCGTACCACCAACCGTATTCGGTTTATTTGTTTCTGTGTAAGTTACAGTAACTTTTATTTTCTTATTTTGAAGTTTGCTGACATAAGAAGAAACAGAACTTAAAGAACTATTAAGACTGTCAACAGAACCTTTAGTGCTATCTACAGAACCTTTCAGTCCATTAAGATTTTTTTGATTGGCTTGGTCAACGGCTTGTCCTGTTTTATTAACAGCATCAATAGCGTTATTAGCACTGGTTACAACAAGCCCCATATTGTTAGCCGTAGTTTTAAATGCGCCTTCCACAGCAATCTCAGTTGTATTGAGTTTGCCGTTAATAGAGTTCTTCAAAGCATCTACAACTTTTTGAGCCGCATCATCAGCACCAGATACATCTACGTTATTAAAGAAATTAGCGAGAAGAGTTTGACCTTCAGCGCTATCTTCATTTACGCCGTTAAGAATTGCTTGTTTTAGTTTTTCGCCAGCTTCTTCTCCGCCTTCGATTTGAATTTTATTACCGTCAACAGTAATATCACTCGCATCTTTTAATTTATCAGTGACAGAAGAAAAATCCCAATTACCAGAATCATCTATATATTGCTGTAAATTCTGAACATAATTATAAACGTTTTCAAGTTGTGCTTCTGCATCTTCAGCATTAACATCAAAATCAATTTGTGTTCCTGTAATTTCAGCAGTTTGCTCATTAACCGTATTGACAAATTCTTCCGCTTTCTGTTTGGCTTCATCTGTACTAAGGTTAATTTTAACTTCACCTGTACCAAGACTACCACCAAACACATCAGTGTCTTGAGAGCCAATAAGCGTCTTAAACTTATCATTTACAATATCAAGTCCATCTGCTAACTTTTGGAGATTAGCAGTAGTGCCATCAATAGACTCGCCTATGTTAATGTCACCATACGCTTGCATATAGTCAACAAGCGACTTTAGACCTGTTTCAGAAAGTCCAAGTTTATCAGCCAATTCGCCAAAATCGTCAATAGTAACTTCAAGGTCTCCTGTTTCAATAGAGCCTGTCATAGAAACAAGACCTTGTAAATCTTCTGAAGTAGACTTAGAAATGGTTTCAAGCTGACCAAAGAATTTACTTACGCCATCTACGCCTTCAGCAAAGTAGGATTTATAATTTTCCATGACAGAGCCGAGCGCATTAAACTGCATATTTTCTTTCAGTTTAGCAGTATTATCAGCTAACTTAATTAGTTCTTTATTGCTTGTACCGTAAACGCCTTCAAGCGCGGCTTTATACGCTTTGGCATTAGTTATACCTTCAGATTGACTCTTTTGAATATAGTCAATCATAGTGAGCTGATTCTCAATACCTTCAGCGAAATTGGTGTTTAACGCTTCATTAAATTCGTTAGTGGCTTGTGTAGCGTCATCAATCGTGCCGTAATATTCTTTATAGGCTTCAGTAATATAATTGATTGCATCTGCGCCAGACATACCAGATAGAATAGCCGCCAAACCTTCTGCATTCTGACCAGCTAATTGAAGCATATCTTGTAGCTTGGCAAGTGTATCATCGCTTAGCGATTGTAGCCATTCACCCATAGAATCAGCGTCTTTGGGCTTAATTTCTACATCTGCGATAGAACGCATTTGTGCTTCAAGATTTTCTGCTGAATGAGCAATTTCTTCTTGCTTCTTCTGATAATCGTCCCAAGCATCAACAATAGCTTGAGCATCTTCGGGTAAACCACCCATTTGTTCGCCAAGTTTTCTAAGATTTTCTACTTGCTCAGCAGTAGACGCATTAAGAGTGGTATAAGATTCATCAAGTTTTTGATTTTCTTCGTCCAATTCTTTAGCGTTATCTGCGCCTTTAAGAATTTCTTTAGAATTTTTAGAAATTTGGTCTTTTAATGCTTCAAGATTTTTAATATTATCTTGAATTTCTTCAAGTCCAGTTTTCTTGGTAGTGCCGCTATCAGAAATATTATACTGATTTTGTTCGTCTTGAAGTTTTTGTAACTCTTTTCGAGCGGTTTCTAATTCACTATATTTAGATTTTGCGGCTTCAGATGACTTATCATCCATAGCCTCCCACTCATTATTAAGAGTTTGGACTTTATTGGTTGTCTCTTCAATTTTTGATTGAAGTTTATTATATTGGTCTGCGTTAAAATCTCTGGTAGTGTCATCAACTTCAACCTCGTGTTCAGACCCCTTGCCAAAAGATTTTTCATAAGACTTTTGAGCCTCTTGCGCCAATAGTTTTTCATTAGCTTCAATTTCTTGCTTCAGAACTTCAAGATGTGCTTGTTCAGATTCAGTCAAATTGCCTTTATCAGAAAGCGACTGATACTCTGATTTTAGCGTCGAAATTTTATCAGCAAGACCGTCAACCACTTGCTGTTGTTCTTCTGCAGTTACATTAAAATGTCGATAAGCCGCAGCACCACCTATAACAGCAGTAGTAAAAGCAACAATACCAATAGCTAAAGGATTAAGAGAGGTAATAGCCGAAAGCGCAGAAGAAGCCATTCCCATGAGTGAACTGGAAGAAGCTGTCATCGGGCCAGCCATACCAGTAGCAGCCATTCTTAAATCATTAAAAATTGAAGTTAAATTAGTGAAAGTAGTACCAACAGTACCGCCCATATTTACAAGATGATTAAGGATGTTAAACCCTTCGTTCATTCCTGTAAACATTCTTACCAATGTTCTGGCAGTATTGCCAAAAATAGCATTAGCCGCCGCCAATATCGTAGAGAACAATGTTATTTTAATAATTGCTCTACCTATGCCAGTATCAGCAAGTTTGGTAAAAGCATTAACCAAATTTAATACTTCTGATACCATTTCTTTGGTAATTACGGCATTAGCAAGTTCTTGGAAAGAAGCCTTTAGAGCCTTGACTTTAGACTCAAGGTTATCCATATATGTCGTATTTTCCTTTGCGGCTGAGCCTGCAGAATTGAGCGCAGTATCTTGAGCCTTTACTACAGAATCCCAGTTGGAAAGTAGTGAAGCAAGGTTTTGAGATTGGTTTGCACCTGCTTGTATGTTTAGAAAATAAGACTGCTCATTCTTAGATAGTCCGTCCCATTGTTTGGAAACGTCACCCAAGATTTCATATAGACTTCTTAATTCACCTTCTTGGTCATAAATCGCAATATTATGGTCATTATACCAATTAGTTAATTTTTGACCTGTGCTTGAACTTTCATCAACAACTTGGTTAAGACGGCTCTGCACAGATACCAACGCACGGCTACCCTTAGACGCATTACGAGTAACCTCGGTAATACCCGTAAGCATTGCCAAAGACTGCTCAAATGTATTATTGCCTACTGCAAGTGCAGCAGACATATTACCAAGGTTTGTAGCAAGGTCGCCAGATGAAACCGCAAAATTGTTAGAAACTGCGTTCACCGCGTCCACGATATGCACAGCATTATCGGCTTCAATGCCGAACGCTTTCATTTGTGCGATAATAAACGAAGCAGAATCACCAGCAGATAGTGACTCATCTGCTACGTTTTGAAACATAGCTGAAACTTGCGCTAAGTTCGCAGAATCTTCATCATTGAAAGAGTTCTTGCGGAACTCGGTAGCGCCTTCTACCATTTCCGACAGTTATCTTTTATCCCACCAGCTTTTAGAATAAATCTCCTTAGATTTCTCGTCATTTCTACCTATATTATAACGAGTAATAAAGAACTTGCCAGTACGAAGATAATTCATCGTACCGCCAATAAGCCAGAAGAAACACTGAACACCAAAACATTCAGCTAACGTTTTAATAATTTCCATAATATCTACTCCTTTTCTTGAGTATATTATATCATATTATTTAACGTTGTCAAGATAATTCCATAAGATTTCTCTTACAGCCCGAATACTTCTTTTCCCTATATATTTTTGGAGGGAAGTGAACTTTTACTCTGTTGACACATCCCTCATCAGGACTTCGCGCCCAAACTACCATTTTATATAAATACTTTACACTATTGACATTTCTATATCAACACTATACAATATTTATATCAATACTTAGGCGTTGCCGCCATATATCATCCTTACTGTTTTTTGAGTTTCCATACCGTCACACTTAGGCATATCTCATCCTTATGTTGTGGTAGTAAGGCTCTTAGGCTTTCAAGGGTTTTGAACACTTCTCAGTGCATATTTACCATCTATACACTCTGGTTATTATTAGCCAGTACGAGCAACGGTAGAACCAAGGTCTTGTAATTTATCTACATATTGGTCTAAACTATCTCCTGTTAAATCAGATACCTTCTTGAAATCTGTAAGAGCAGAATCCATTTCAAAGGTCTGTTCAGCAAACGCTTTAATGGTATCAATACAAGTGTTTAAGACAACATTCCATTCTTGATAAGATAACGTAGATTCTTCAACAGCAGTTGCCGTTTCACGAATTTGCTCAGAAGCATCTTGAGCACCTTGCGTTAATTGCAATAATTGGTTGTTTGCGTTATTACCACCACCGCCACTGCCGATATTATTAAAATTATCACTGGCGGTTCGCAAGTTTTGCCCTAACTGCTCTGCTTGTTGTGTAGCATTACCAAAATTGACATTTGCATTGATATTACTAAATGCGGTTCTTAAACGTGTCTGTAAATCATCAATCTGATTATTAACTTGATTAAAGTTAATACTTAAAGGAACATCCTTTATTGCATTTTCAAGTTTAGACTTTATTTCGTTAATTTGCGAATCAATTTGTGAAGTTTTTAATTCAGTATCAATAGAAATCTTAAAATCTGCCATAAACTCACTCCTTCACTTTCGGGTTTTGACAAAGCAAACTTTACTTATTTGTGAGTATGCTACCAGAATAGCGTCAGCAATATCATCATCGTTCTTCTTGCTACAAGGTGATACCCATTTTAGTTCAAGACCGAACTGTTCATTTGCTTTTTCTATTGATTTTCTTTTCATTTCATCCCTACGAGTACCAGCTTTCGTACCATCAAAAAGTCCAATCGGACTTCTCCACGCGCTTGGTAAAATAAACTCGGTAGGAATATTCATAGAAGATGTTACTCCTAATAACATTCCTTGCACAGCACCAAGGATAACCAAGGTTTTATTACCTCGTTTACCCATCAAAGGAACATCTTCTAATATCACCTTATCAACATGATACTTCTCTAATAGTTGTTTAATGAAAGGCGCGATTTGCTGAGTGCGGTCGCGCCAATCATCACCATTAGGTCTGAAGCACCCATAATCAATAAGGTCAGTACCATTGAATATACTCCATCCTACCGCAGTGGTTGAAGCATCAATACCACAATAAACCATAGTTATCCTCAATTCTGTACTATACCTTATTTTTATCTTTCTATTGGCAATCCTGCTTGTCTACAGCCTTGATAAAACCATTCTTTAATAGCATCTTCACTACAAGCATCTAATAAGGCTTGCCATGCGTCACGAGCCTGTGTCCAAACACCTTCGCCGTAAATCTTACCCGCCAGTCCTTGATATACAATTTCTGCCAAATAAGGAACAGCTTCGTCAGTTAAATTAGAATGAGCACTAATTTTACTTGGGTCATATTCAAACGTTGCGTGACCGCTTGCGCCAGAAGCATTGGCTTCACCTTTCCACGCTTCTCGCAATTCAAAAGTACGAGGATACATTTGAGGTGAATAAACAGCGTATACTATCTGATTAACAACTTGCTCATTCTTTTCCTTAATCTTTTCCACTGTATACTTTAACGCGCTTTGAATCGCAGGAGCGCATATTGCCATTAAGACTTCAATGCTTGTTATCGCCATCGTTCATTGTCTTGCGTGCAAACTTCTGCACTACATTTTTTCCAACAGGCGTATCCATAAACTTGTTGATTTCTCCAAGAATTTGAGCGAGTGCACGCTGAGTAGATTCATGATATTCAAGAGCGTCATAAATCTTATAAACGTTATCAATGTGAAGCATTACTTCATCAATAAGACTACATTGCAAAAGTTCTTCATGTGTATGCTTCTCAATTTCTTCAACAGTCATATCCGTAGCATGAACAAGAATTAGCATATCAATATTCTGTTGGCGTTCAGCCCAAGTATAGAATTTCATAGTTGCTTCAGCAATTTGCTGAATCTGAGCATAAGTCAAATAACGATTAACGGTGACATCATATTTCTCAAGATATGTAGTTTCTTTCTCTGGAATAATTGCCATTTCCTTTTAGTTCCTTTCTTTCGTTAAAAGAGATTAAAATGTTTTGCAACATAAGCACCAACAACCACACCAGTAAGGATAATTGTCGGTAAATTTGTTTTAATATAAGTTAAGAAATCAAACTGTCCTCTTTCTTCAAGGTCATCAAGTCGATTATTTAATTTCTTATTAGATTCTACAGAATTTTTCTGCAACAATTCAATCGCCTTTGACTGTTCGTCCATCTTTGCATTCATTTGTACCATAGACAACTGAACAGCGTCAAGAGTAGCGTCCAATTTTTCACTTACCTTAATTTCTCTCTCTATCATTTCCTGCATAAACGGTCGGGTGCTTTCTAATTCTGTCACTCGTTCAGACAGGTCGTTTACCTTATGATATAAGATACCGATATCATCTGCCATTTAGCAACCCTCCCATCATTCCTTTAATCGCCATGTTCCATTTTTTAATTTTGTCGCTTTGACATAAAGTGGAACGTGGTCGAAGGGATTTGGAACAATAATTGCTTGTTCTCCAATTTCAATATAAAGTTTGCCTTTCCGTTCTTGAATAACTCTGCGATAACCAGCAGGAATTTTGGCTTTTACCTTTTGTGGACAATCGTCAGGCATATACCTTGACGGTTTATATCCTTGGATTTTTTCGCAGTACATCATATAAGGACAAACAGAATTGGTAACTTTGCACAAATTACCGTTAGTATATTCACACATAATGTTACCTCCTGTTATAAAAAATAGGGAGAAAGGAATAACCTTCCTCCCTATTCAGATTAACCAACAGTTACGGTAGCGTATGCGGGTGGTACGTTCGGATAATTGGTAAGAGTAATAGAAATTACAGCAGTACCTTTTTGAGTACCAGCAGTTACAACACCAGTATTAGCACCAACAGTAGTACCAGTTGCAGTAGAAGCGGGAGCATCTACAACAGCGAAGGTAAAGTTGGAGTTATCCTTACGCTGAGAAGCGATTGCACCGCCAAATACCGCACGAACAATTAGAGTTTCAGTGCCAGAAGTAGCAACATCAAGGTCAGCGTTCTCGCAAGCGAGAGCTACAACATCGTCTTGCCACTTAGAGCCAAAAATTTCTTGGGTCATAGTGCCATATACTGGGTCTACTTCGCAAGACTCAGTATCAGCGTATGCCAGTGCCTTACCAGACAGGGAAACAGTTGCCGCAGAAGCAGCCGCCCATGCCAGATTTTGTGCGCCTAATGTTCACATAGAGTCGTTAATTCTATGCCGTTCTTTTACGAACTGCTCATGCTTTCACATGAGAGCAGACTATATGTTCAACTTAATTATTCATATCAATATAACCTAAAGAGTGATTATCCAGCACATAATCTACTTCTTCTTTAAGTCTTTCAAGTGTAGGCAATGTATTTCTATTATTGCCTAAAATTCTGATTACTCTATAACCTTGGCTTATAAGCCAATGATTCCTTTTGCGGTCGTAATCTTTTCTGTCTTTATGCCAATAAATTCCATCATATTCAACATCAATCTTAATATCACCAATTGTTAACAAACAATCAAGATTAGTGTTTCCTACTGGAAAATTAGGTATGCAATTTTGCTCTCCATACAATTCTTTTAACATTTCAATCATTTCACGTTCTGGTTTGGAAGAAGGAACAGTACCATTCTCATACATAGCCTGACGCGCTTTTTCAACTAACTCAGGACAATATGTAGGATTTTCATGCCCGTATCGTTCTTTCATAGTTTCTTTGAAATGCTTTTGTCCTTGCTCAGTTTGCATAGCATATCTACTTCCGTAAAGCCGTTCAATAGTATCTTTTGCACGTTCTTGACAAATCGCAGAAGCGCCAACAGATTTTACGTTATATTTTTGCATAAAGGTATCTTCGATTTTCTTACTTTTGCAATTTTTACAACTTAATTTTCCACGTTTAGCATTTTTTCTATAAAAAGCATAATTTGTAATAAATTCTTGTCCACAATAATCACAAATACACTTTACTTTAGAACTACTGCTATTTTGTAACTCTTTTGCAAAAACTTGAAAAGTATCTCCGCGTTTAGTAAATTCATATCCTAAAGCAGTAAAATGCTTGACATTATTAGAGTTCCATCGTACTTCTACAAGCTGATTTTCGTCAAATATTACAATCACCTTCTTTTTTTATATTTTTTTGAATAATTAAGTGCTGTATTTTTCAGCCCACTTGGGCTTACCTTCCCACAAGGAAGTAGTCGTTGGGAGTTTCCCATATACATATTATACTATATATTATAATAATAGTCAATATATACTTAGGGCTTTCTCTGCTAAAGACCCATTTACATTCACTTAGGATTTAACCTTATGAATATCCTACAAATTTTTTCTACTTTCGTAACTACACAGCTTATCGTTTCCAATTACTGTTTGAGTTTTGTAGGCTTTAGGGATTCAAAGCATTTAACACAGAGCTTATACCAGTTACCTGATATAAGTGGCGTTATTTTCAAGCACACTGCTTGAAAATTTTACCATCGAGTTGGAACTGAGGAATATCGGTGATTAGACGACCATACTTAGCAGTAGAAGCCGCCACGTCAGCGGTAGAGCCAGAGAACAGGTCGTTAATCAGAACAAGATGTAGTACCTTTGGAACGAATTGAGCCTTAATAGTAATAGACTTAGCGTTCTCGTTTTGATAGAAATACTTAACACAATAGTGCTCGTTTTCCTTCGCGCCACCGATATTCATCTTCTTCTGGTCAGCGTCAATAGTGCCGATAGACCAGTCAGCGTCAGAAGGCTTCTTATACCAACCGATATAAGAGCCAGAGAAAGCGATTGGCTTGTTGGTTAGTGTTACTGCGCCACCAACTGCACCAACAACAACTTCTTCTTCAGTTACAGAAATGCCACCTTGTTCAAGGTTTACGCCAAGGTTTGCGGCAACGTACTGAAGGTTAAACATTGCAATATGTTCACATAAGGACGCAACTCCCTATGCCGTTCTTAAAGAACTGCTCTATCTTTTCGATAGATGTTCAGACTATTTGTTCACCTCTATAAAGAGGGGAGGATTTTTCAGCTACCATTAGCTTGTAGCTTACTCTCTCGCCAAGAGATAGTCGTTGGGGGTTTTCCATATCTTTATAGACTTAGGACTTTCCCTGCTAAACTACCCACTGTTACATCCCTTTACTTTTTATAACCACTCAGCTTGTTGTTTCCAACTACTGTTTGGGTAAAAGGGCTTTAGGGTATTTTCAAAGCATTAAACACTCGGTACTTAATCGTCACCAATTAAGCAATGCAAGTTACATCAGTAATAGAAACGGTCAGTGAAGAATCATGGAAGTATTGACCGTAGAGCAGGTTGCCCTGACCACCGCGTACTTCCTCGGCGGTGATAGAAGAATCGAAAGTGGTATCACTTAGAGTAGTACCAACACCAATCAAGTCCTGACCGTAGAAAAACAGCGCACGAGCAGGGCCAGCGGTGAAAATATTAGCAGAAGCCATACTTTAATTTCCTCCTTGTATAAATAATTGTTCCAGAGAATCACCACGACTTGTATCAGTAGACGTATTGGTAAAGCTACCTTCACCACCCATTTGCTTAACAAGTTCGCTTTTCTCTGTGATATATCCATCGAATTTACCCTTCTTTTTATGATAAATCCAATGTTCAAGTTCGCCACCCTTACCACCAAAAAGTGCCACGGGTCGAACCGTTGTAAATTCAATTTCACCACAAACTTCATCAAAAAGCATAATATGGGAACGCAACGTCATCTCAAGCTGTTCTTTCTTGGATAAACCACAATGAGCCGTAATAATTGCACACTTTCGCTCAAAAGTCGGCATATCAATATCTTTGTTTCTCAGCCTATCAGTTTCTTCCATTGCTTTTTTCAAGTCTGGGTTAATATACTCATCGTCATATCGAGGAATATTCTGGTAGAGAATAATTCTACGAATATCTTCAAATTCCTTATGAGTAATTTTTATTCCTGCTTCTTCATCCACTATTAACGGCTTGTTTGTTTGTTCGTTGAAAGCTATCGCTGGATGCTCTAACCCTAAACAAAGTTTCAAAATATTAACCAACTTTTGAACAAAAACTGGCGCTTCGGACATCATACCAATAATAAATTCAAGATAACTCATAGAAATTATCTTTGCATCATTGATACTGTTCTTATCAAATGCTATAATATCAACACTGGATTGAAAAACAAGCCCATGTTTTACATCAACAGGAATAATGTTAATAGTGTTACCCCCCTTACATTTATAGGGGACTGGTTCATCGTAAGCAAAATATACTTCTTTGAGATATTGTAAATCAATCGCCACAAGCAACATCCTTACCAGAATCGCCCACAAGCGTACTCATATAAAGTTGAACGCCTGTAAATGTTTTACTATTTCCTATGGTGCTTCGAGCAAGATTATATCTTGACATATCATCACTAAAGGTTAGTTTACCAATACCCGCTACATATGCACCATTAAGTACAGCCATAGCACGATGGATAAACAAATCTCCGCGAGATACAGGGATATTCTCATATTCTACCAAAGCCATTTGACCACCATATAGAAAGTCAAACGCATATACTGGTGTTGCTACATACAACTCTTTGGCATGAATATAATAATCGTAAATTTTCAAAATACACTTACTTTCGGCTATAACATCTTCCACAAGGGGAGTAAGAAAGATGCTATAATCTGCTTGTGCCCCAGTTTTCCAAATAAGGTCTAACTTTTCTGCAAAAGTAAGATTTGGTTTGCTTAAAGCGTCATAACCGTTATACTTTAGCAACTTCCAAACGATTTCATCATTTTTTGCAAGATAAGTTAAAATATTATATGGAATTTGGGGCAACGCCTTCATGCTGTTGTACATATTATCACCTTACCCCATCATACTGAGTGCTTTAATATTAAATTGTGCTGATACATGACCATAACTCTCTGTATCGCCTTCAACATACACTGTTTGTACGTCTTTTGACGGATTGATACATTCAATAGTCACAATAGTCCCATCATTGGATAAACGCAAAACCTTATTATCAAGCACACCATTATTCAATGTGCATACAAGATTTGTCAACTTTTCATTGTTTACACTAAATTGTGCGCGCTTGACTTCAAACTGTCTAATACTATCGAATGCGTTTTCCATTGTTACAACTGGAACAATCTCTTGTTTGTCGGCAACTGTAACCTTAACTTCGGCAAAAACATCGTAATTGTCTTTAAGCTGTGCCTTGATAGTGGTGACACCTTTTCCAACAACTCGCGCCTTTTCGTTATTTATTGCAATAACCATAGGGTCGCTTGAACACCAAACAACAGGTCTGTCAACCTGTTCACCATTAAGTGTAACACAAGCCACAATATCAACCGATTCCGCAGTATCGGGAACGGTAAAGTCAGAATGACTTAGCATAATAGCATAGTCATAAGTACCATTGTTAGCTACTTGATGTACCAAATCATCACCGTCATGCAATTCATCAAGTGACAAATCAAGATAAAGAATAGTCGGTTCTTTTTCCTCTACATTTGCCATTAGTGCATTTTGATATGCGGTTAATTTGAACGCACGCCCACCAATAATAAAACGTTTATTATATGTAAACAAACGCATAGTATCTGGATTGGCTTGAACAATAACAATCGCATGGTTATTTGGTGTAATAATAGTATTTGATACTTGCACAGAAGGTGAAGTCATGTCATAGTCAAGTACGCACGGAGCAGTGAATATCGACCCGTTTTCTGGGTCAATAATTCTAAGAAAGTTCGTGCAACGTCGAATAGTATTGACACCCACTACACCGTCCGAAGGATTTACAAAGTCAGAAATCCAGTAATTATTATCGTACTTAAAATAAGTACCACGCTCTGGAAAATAATCTAACTCTCTATACATTAGCGAACGATAATCTGTACCATTCTTCATAAATGTAGTTGTAGTACCAATAACTTTACTCATCCACACATGAACTTTATGGTAAGTATTTGCGCCAATATAATCTTGCTCTTCTACAACGGTTTCAACGGCAGTATTTTCCCATTGGTCATCAATAAAGGCTTGTTGTACCCCTCTGTATGCGTCATTAGGAGTCATACACATACCCATAGCCATTTCATTCTCAAAAAATTTGTTAGCCATTGGCTCACTCCTTTTCAAGAATATGGATAATATCAAACACTACTCGTTTTACAGTATCATGATGTGCGTCTGCGCCCAATAAATATAGCCCTTTTAGATAAGCACTAATTTCACTGTGGTTTTGACCAAAATACCGTACATATAGCTTATCTACATAACTAAGGTAAGAATCCAACGTAGCAGACATATCATTATCATCAATCGCCTTTTCATATTGAACAAGCACATTAAAGATTTCATCAATTCTATCCATTATAGACCTCCAATCTTATCAAGGTCTTGCACCAGATAATCATTGATTTTCTGATATGCTGATTCACGCTTTGTATTGATAATCACTTGTTCTTCCTTCATATGCTGTGCAGGAGAATGTGTACTAAACGAAGATGTTTGCATTTTGGCGGCGTTTTGCGCCGAATCGTTTGTTTCGCGTTCCCACCATTCAAGCACCCAAAAGCAAGCAAGAATATCAATCTCCGTAGGCGTAAGGTCAGATACAAATTCACGAGTTTCTTCATTGTATTCCAAACTTTGCCAGCAATCATTGGCAAAGTTTGGAATAGCATTTAGCAGAAAGCCGTCACACCAAGCATTGTATCCTTCAAGTGACCGATTATAGATTTTGCCAAGTTTCCAGTCATGTACTTTTCGTGTAGCCAAATCTTCTACACGGTCGAAAGGAGTACCCATTGGTTATTCCTCCTTGGCATTTTGCATTTCAAGCAAGTCCTTGCCACTTAGCTTAGACAGAGTGATAAGAATATTACCGTCAACTTCTTGCCCCTTATCCAGCTTGTCACAAATCATATCAAGAATAATCTGCTTCTGATTATCATTAGCACCCTTATATGCTTCAATAGCATACTTTGGGTCATTATCCAATAGATGCTGTAGCTGGTCTTTACTAAGTAGATAACGATAAATGTCCGTTAGATTATGGTCTGCACGGAACTGCTCATCGTCAATATAGATACTACCAGAACGTACCATATTACTCATATTAGCAACAATAATACTTGCTTCAGTCTCCAAAAAATCTTGGTAATTAAACTGACCGTCAATCTTCCAAATAGTAGAACCACGAAGCACCGCCATACCATTAGTCATATTAACGATACGAATAAGACGTTCATTTTTCTTAGTAGGAGTTGACACAGAAGGCGCAGTCATAGAACTCATCAGCAGTTGCATTTGAGCCTTAATGTCTGCAAGTTCCTTCTTTAGCGCATCATTTTCAGCTTCTACATTTTGCATCTGTGCTTGCGCTTCGATTTCAGTGGATTCTACCTTCTTTGGACGACCGCGCCCAGTAGACTTAGTTTCAGCCATTATATATTTTCCTTTCGTTCCTTTAATTTCAATATGAATAGTAAAAGAGAACTCAATTAAGAGTCCTCTTTATCAATTACTTTATACCAATATCGTCTATCTGCATAACGTAGACCCTTATCAATAAATTCTTGTGGCATTTTAGTATGTCCAGACAAATAACAAGCCGTAGACATTCTTTTTAGACCGTAATATCTATCACAAGCGCTCATAGAAGGAAAATAATGATTATCGCAAATTACCGCTTTGTCATTCGTAGAAGAAGTATCTTCGATATATTCAGCTTTAACACCGTAATATCCAAGCCCTCTATCTTTATAAAATGACGGCATAGAATTTTCTCCGCGAAGCCATGCGTAAATTTGTCGGCTTTTACCTAATTCCAAATACTCAGCACATTTTGCGATTGAATCAAATATAATTCCGTCACAAATTACTTTTGTGTTATGCCAAGAATTTTTACGCATCTTTTCTATGGACTTTTGAGTATGTTTTCTACCCATACCCGCTTTCCTCAATTTTTCGATAGCTTCAAGAGAATGATGCTGACCTTTATTCGTAGGTGACACACCTTTACGCGCTTCACTCAAATGCTCACGCCACTCTGGTGTAAACACTCTCCGTTTGCAAGCATCTCTCATTTTTTTACGAGATTCTTCTGTAAACACTTGACCACCCTCACCACCGAAAGTATGATTATAACCATACTTAGGGTTGGCGCTATTGTATTTGTTAATAAGGTCTTTTTCCATTTGCTGTGCTTCTTCAAAAGTTAAATTTTCTGCAACAATTTCATGCGTGAAATTATCCCAACCATACTTTTGAATAGCGTTCCAAAAATGTTTATTATTTTTATAACGCTGACCTTTTAGCCCCCAACGTTTATTGACATTTCGACTTGTAATGCCAATATAACGATGACTGTTAATTTTATTAGTATGCACATATACACAAAATAATTTTTCTTTTGCAGTGTTTTTCATTAAAAGTGCCGCCTTTATTTTATATGTATATTATATCATACTTTTGGTATAAAGTCAAGATTTAATCACTGGTTAATAGTGTAGACACCAGCGAATGATGCCGACGCATAGAGGAAACCCCATTCCACACGTTGAGTGTAGTTGGTAGTCAGGTCTGCATTGTCATAGAACTGGTTAGAGTTAGATAGGGTTGTGGTCATTACACCCTTCAGTAGTTTATCCTGAGATGGGCTAATAACATAAATCTTGTCATCAGGCAGAATCAGTTCGCCAGCCTTAGAAACAGCATTATCCAGCTTCATTACAGTATAACCCATAATATTGCGAAGTAGTTCGATAGAACCATTGCCTTCACCGTCTACGTTCATACGATAACCAGAAGTAGAATCTGGTAGTACATTCATTAGAGCGGTTGCAGAACCAGCGATAATTGGCTTTACGCCACCATTACGGTACTGAACGGTTTCGCACATCTTAACAAGAGTTTTCATATCAAATGCGCCGTCTACATTCAGAGAACCGTTTGGAATAGTAGCAAGACCGCCGTTCAGAGCAATCAGAGCGTCAGTGTACATCTCGGTCTGAACAGACAGCATTACCCATGCCATAAAGTCAGCGATGTTTACACGACCAGATAGTACATTGTACATCTTCTCAAAGATAGTAATAATGTGCTCTTCTGGGGTCAGAGTAACATCAGAATTAAACTTTCTCTGACGGAAAGAAGTTCTTTCGGCACGACCGCAGTCATGTTCACATAAAGGCGCAACCCTTTATGCAGTCTTATCCAAGAACCAAAGATAGACCTCTTATGCTTTCACATAAGCTCAGATTATATCTTCATCTTATACATTCATATCTATATAAGTAATATGGTGATTATCCTTGACCAAATAATCAACCGCTTTCTGAATTTGCTCAATAGTTGGCAATTCATCTTTTGCGTTGCCTTTAATGCGAATAATACGAAATCCTCTATCAAGTAGAAAATAATTTCTTCTTCTATCGTATTCTTCTCTATCTTTATGCCAATAATATCCATCATACTCAAAATCAATTTGAATATTCTCAGTTTCCACCAAACAATCCATACTAAGTCTATCATATGCAAAATTATCTTTACAATTTTCTACACCATAAAGATTGTGTAGCATTTCGCACATTGCTTTTTCTGGCTTGGAAGAAGGTACAGTACCATTCTCGTATAAAGATTTTCGGATTTTCGCAATAATTTCTGGCGATTGAAAACTGTATTCATACCCATATCGTTCTAAATTAGTTTGCTTAATTTTTTGAGAAATCTCTGGCGTATGAGCAATATTGCCTTTCCCATATTTTGCTTCACAAGTCTTTTTAGCACGTTGCTGAATTTCTTCGTTTTTAAGTGCATTATCAACTCCGTATTTAGTTTGTAAAGTTTCTATGGCTTTTTCTTTAATTTCTTCCGATTGCAAAGTGCAAATATTGCCGTATTTAGATAAATTGGTTTCTGCGATTTTATCTTTAATAATTTGACTTTGGCATGGACGCTCTGTTCCATATTTCTCTAAACTCGTAAGTTTAATTTTTTCTTTGATAAAATCAAGCATAAAAGGATTCTTAACGCCAAACTTTTCTTCGCAACTTTCAGCAAATTTTTTAGGCTGGCATTGTTTACAGCAATCTTTACCCATACTACGTTCAGATAAAAAGTTTACATAATCTTTCGTAAACTCTGTGCCACAATAATCGCAAATTACCTTCACTTTTTTATGAGAGCCATGCGGTAAATCTTCAACTTTAACCATAAATTTATCTCGCATTTTAGTATATTCATATCCCAATGCCTTAAAATGTTCACGGTTTGAAGGCATCCAAGTATTTTCAACCACTTGATTCGGTACAAGCATAATTTCACCACCTTTCTTTAATTATATCATATTTTATTTATATAGTCAAGATTTAATGTATAAGAGCCATATTTTTCAGCTACCATTAGCTTGTAGCTTACTCTCCCATAAGGAGATAATCGTTGAACCTTTCCCTATTCGGGAATTGGATGCTAAAGACCCATTTACATTCACTTAGGATTTAACCTTATGAATATCGTTTGATTTTTTTCT
>ERZ1035027.28-NODE-28-length-106031-cov-1213.167179_pt1 | contig 106031 bp, 165 predicted proteins | sample MGYA00520604_ERZ1035027 | MGnify/ENA primary metagenome ERZ1035027 (study PRJEB33766, sample SAMN09781743) | gut metagenome | biome: gut microbiome | host: Homo sapiens | place: Madagascar | study: EMG produced TPA metagenomics assembly of the PRJNA485056 data...
AAAGCCGAGGTTATAAGCCCCGGCTAATAATACGTAGATATTCTATTTATACTCGCACTTCATTTTTCCTTACTAGCAATCTTTAATCTAATTGACAATAGCTTCTTACTAATGTTTTTATCATCCTTAACCAACTTCTTTGCCATAGTTATGTATTTAGCTACCTTTGTGACAGGGATTGCAAGCTTTATTCCGATAAGCGAAATAGCGGCCCATAGAGGAAGAATCGCAAAACTCACATACAACAATATTGCCCAAAATGCCAAGTTTAACATACTTACTGTAATGCTTTTAGCATTCATGGCCTTTATTACCTTATCAAATATCTCTTTCTCCTCTTCGTTTAAATCTCTTTTAATATCAGATATATCTACTAACATATTTTAATCTCCTATTTTTAAATCTGTATCCCCAAACACTTCCTCGAATTTCCAAAACTCTCCTTTTTCATCAAGCCGCAGTGCTAATTGTAGTATTTGTCTCGTTGAATCTGCTTCTTCTCCTACGTTTTCTAGCTCCTTCAGTAGCATCTGGTATGCATCCCTCTGTGCTGGATCCATTCTTTCTTGCTTTCTTTTTGAATTTTTCATATCTTCCAATAACTTCATCAGCTGTTACATCCTTATCTTTAGGGTCATTTGGGTCGTATAACACTTCTACTTCTCCAAAGCTTCTTAATATCTGCAGAAGCTCATTGAAGTCCTCTTCGTCTGCTCCATCATTAAGCACTTGCATTCTCTCCATCTTCTGTTTCATTTTTAACATCATTTAAAGCATCTATAACTTCAGCTTTGGTAGTCTTTGTCTTTACATACTCGTTTATTTTATTGACTATTTCATCCTTGTGTGGATTTCCTTTTGTTTCATACATGTGCATGAGTACGGACATGCTATTAGTATACTCAGTACGCTTTGTTTCGTCTTTTGCTAGCTCGTCTACAAGGTTTTCTAGTTCTTCAATGGTATAGTCATCCAATCTTCCGGAAACACTATCCACTGATCTAATAAGTTTTTCATCTTTATCGTACAAATTGCTATATTTACTAATCTTTCCCATTATTTTTATCATCTTTAAGTATTATCCAACATGTGGTAGTAGCTACTATTGGAAGTATTAAAAACATGAATATTATATCAAATGGACTCATCTTTATCTGGTTCGTAAAATCCTAATCTTCTACCGTTTTTCTCGGCCTTTTGTATTATTTCTGCCGCTCTTAAATATTCTTTATCTTTTGCTATTTCGTTCAGCATGGGCTACGTATTTTGTGCACTCTTCCTCTACAATTTCACCATCGTCATTATGTATTAAGTGAGTATATTTTGCTTTTGATCTATTGAATTTAAACGTTCTAAACGCTTTATCTCGCTCCTATTTATCGTCATATCTATGGATATATTTCATCATTTGTGTAGCATTTACAGACCCTGCTACCCCTAGATTGCATAGGTTTTTAATAAAGCTCATAGCTCCATCTTCGCCAAATTTATGCTTTAGCATACTATATTCCTTAAGGCTCTTCTAGAACCATTGGTTATCAAGGTCATATATCGGCTCCTGTTCTACAATGTATGCTATATTCACTGGTACTCCATGTATAAAGAAATATTTACACTATTCTGTACACGGTTTATTCTAGTATTGTAGAGATAAGAAGTCGGCATAATATAGTACAGCACTCATCTCAAACTAGTTCATTGTTTATTTGCTGTTTTATTTATACATTCGGCAAAATACCCAATTAAGTATGCAAATGCCTCGTTTGTATCATCAGAGAGCTTTATATGACATGAGTCAAGTATATCTACAGCCGCATGAAACGCTTCATGAGCAAAGGTATTTATATCGTCTGTAGTGTTATACAATTTGTTTATTACTATAATTTCACAGTCTTTATTAGTCGATTTATCATATACTCCCATAATAGTATAAGCTGTATAAGGTGAATATTTATCATCTATTATAGACTGATCATCGTCTCTAAAGCCAAATCTTTTATCTACTACAGACTTATCTGCATTAAGTATGACAAATAAACTAAATCCGTATACTGTATTATATTCGTCTATTATACACTTTTTCTTCTTATCCATACTATTTTTATTAGTCTTACAATTATTATTAAGCTTATATATAGCTCTACTATACTTATATAGTCCTACTATACTGTAATAGCTGTACCACTAAAGTAGATCTCCTAAAGAGAATATATAAGAGAAAGGGTTCTTAGTCTGACTAACCCCTACTATCCCCCTAACGTAAAAAAGCCCAAAAAGTTGCATATTCGCAAGAAAATGCTATTTTTACAAAATTTATATGCTATTTGCAACCTTTTTGAAAATTATTTCGTTATGGCAGCGTAAAACAATAAAAGCAATTGGATATGACAAAGATTTTAAAGGTTATTAAGCCTTTCTTCGTAATGGAGAATGGTGATACATTTGAGTACAACGCTGATACAGATCAGTACGAAAGTGTATATAACGAAGAGCACAATAGCTCAAACGAAGACAATTCAACGGTTGTTTCTTCTTACAATTCTGTTTATAGAATCTCAAAGGAATATGCCAAGATGCTTCTCGATAATGGATATGTTGAGGAAGTTGACGAAAAGAAGAGATTTGTAAACATCTTTGATGAGATTGATAATAAGCTCTCAGAATACAACAATGAGCTTTATGCTCTCAAGACAAAGGCCGACGAGAACACGCCTCAGTGTTTGCTTGTTGAGAAGGAGACAGTATTGAGAAATATGATTAAATTACTTGAGTACCTTAAAGGATTGAAGAAGTAATATGGATGATAAGATGATAGATCAGACCAAGTTGGCAGAGGACTTGAGCTCAAAAATAAAGTATGAGTTCAGACAGATGTTCTTGGTAAAGCCGCTTGAGCCTGTTAAAGTTAAGAAGAAGATCTCCGAACCTGTGGCTAAGGATACTAAGCCTAAGAAGGATAAGGATGGGATCGAGGCAGTTGATTATGATGAAGTAAAGACAGAGATAAAGGAAGTTGATTCAGATTTCTCTAGGGCTGTAGTGCTTAAGTTGCCATATGAGTACACACACCCATATAGCGATGAAAAGATACAGCAGATGCCTATCAAGGTTGGCGATATCGTTATATATAGATCATCTAGAGGTGCTATGTATTTCGATTTGCTTAAAGACTCTCAACTTGTATCGCTTTACGATATTGTAGCAACTGAAACAGTAGAGAAGTAATGAATATAGATAAAGTTTGTAGATAGATTGGACGTACATTGAACGATGATCCAGAGCTAGTAAAGCAAATAGTTATGCATTAGTTTTAGTTTGTAGTTGATGTTATGAAAGATCAAGATGATACTAGAGACGTATTAATAAACAAACTATTTAGATTCAAGCTTAAGAATAGATTTAAAGATAATAAAAATAAACCATTAAGCCCATATGAAAAAGATAATAAACATTGAGCGTAAGCCTATTATTGCTGATACAGATACAGCTGAGGTTTAGGCTATTAATAGATCTGCAAGAGCAATTGATGACATCTACATCATCCCAGAGGACGCTCATATTGAGTGGACATCAAAGCTCTCCCCAGATAAGGTTATTGAGGCAGATGTAAAGAAGAATGATATTCTTGTTACATTCTACGATAGAGATCTTGGCACAGACTTCGTAATAGTTCAGTCTGAAGATTGGTTGAAAGCTCTTAACAATGCTAAAGAAGCTGACCAGAAGAGAAAAGAAGAGTGGGCAGCTAAGCAGAAGGAGAGAGGTTCTATGAATCTCGCTTGTGGAGATGCATGTTGTGAGTCACGTTAATATTTAAGTTATGAAGAAAGTTGTTAAAAAGACAGTTAAGGTAAAGAGACCTAAGTATACAATCTCTATGCTGGATGTTGCTAACGTAGACGACGTTACAGCATATTTCATTGGTCAGAAGATTTCGGCAGGTATGAGAGTGACTGATTGTGATTACGATACAGTTATATCGATTCTTACAGATGCTTTGCTCGATGAGATTCTTCCAGAGAATGGTTACGCTGTAGTAAAAGATGATTGCGTATACTTAAGATGTAAGGCATGCAGAGCGGAAGAGAAAGCTAAGAAGCCTTGGTACAAACGCTTATGGAATTGGATTACTCGTACTAAGTAATCACCTTTAGAGTCTATTAGTCAAACGGTAAAGACGACCCGATATAAAGGGAATAGTTAGCAGGTTCGACTCCTGCATAGACTCCAACACATTCATTTTTATTTTCATAATTTTAATTGAAAGTGGCGTCCGCCTGATGCGTACACTATAAATAAAAGGTTCCGCGGTAACCGACACGGGCACCAATACTGGTTCTGCGTAACTCCAGCTAAAGGTTACGTGCTTATTGCCCTATGATTTGTAATGGTAGCAAGGGAGGCTCTAACCCTCCAGGTCTGGGTTCGAATCCTAGTGGGGCGACAATATAAAAATATAATATTTAAATACTATGGAGTTGAAATTTAAGAGACTTGAGGATAATGCTATCCTCCCTATTCGTAGCACAAAAGGTGCTGCAGGAATTGATTTGACTTGTACTAAGATTGAAACAGCTCTTAACGAGGCAAATCAGCTGATGTTGGTTTACCATACAGGATTGGCAGTTGAAATTCCTGCCGGATATGTTGGTTTACTTATACCACGCTCTAGTATTTGGAAAAAGTCATTATGGCTTACTGATAATGTCGGTGTTATCGACAGTGATTATAGAGGCGAGATTGTAGCATTCATGAAGGCTACAACAGATACAATTCCTGCTGTTTATAAGCAGGGCGAGCGCTTCTGTCAGTTGGTCATCGTTCCTATACCAGAGTATACAATCACAGAAGTTTCTGAGCTTTCTCAAACAGAGAGAGGTGATGGCGGATTTGGTTCTACTGGCACAGGACATGAAAACGAATCTAGCGCAGCTACGGGAACTCAGTCACAGCTTAAGGAACAGGTTGAGTCCGTACCAGAGCCAGCGGCGGCACAGGAAGGTGCTGAGGTAAGCGAAGGATAGGCCTAATTCGCTTACATAAAGGGGATTACCGAAAGGTAATTCCCTTTTACTGTTTAAACACATTAATGCATTAATTATGATTTAGGAAAAAGATTTTTTGTATAGAGTTCCAGTAAAAACAGCGCCTATAACAACTCCTGGTGGATAGATTAGAAACCCAGAAATATTGGTTGATGTTGAAGGTGGAGAATTCATGCGCGGAAACATATTGGATGCGAACTCTACAAACAAACTTATTAATCAGTCTGTTAAAGACGCTGTAGACAATAAGCTTATTGAAGGCGGATATGTAACAAAAGATTTACTTGAAGCTGAAACAACAAGAGCTACAGAATAGGAGAACAGTTTAAAAACTCTCATAGATGCCGAAACAAGTGCTCGTACAAAAGGTGATGAAGATTTGAGCTCTAAGATTAAGGCAGAGCAGACTAGAGCCGAAGGTAAAGAAAAGGAAATATCAGATAAGCTTGCAATAGTTAATGGTGATTCAAATACAGAGGGATCATTTAGAAAAGCTATTGCAGATGTAGTTGCTGCTGCTCCAGAAGATCTTGATACACTTAAAGAGATCGCAGATAAACTTGCTGGTAACGATGATTTGCATACAGCATTGAATCAGGCTATTGCAGAAAAGGCTGATGCTTCTGCACTTATTAACGAGGTCACAAGAGCCACTGACGCAGAAAGCAGTTTGCGAGCTGCTATTGCTACAAAAGCTGATGCAGATAAATATCTTCCTCTTACAGGAGGCACAATGAAAGGTGACATACTTTCACCTAGCTATAAAAAGATAGGAGGAACAGATGAACAAATTCTTTTGGCAGATGGTTCGATTGCCACAGCTATAGACACAGATACATTAAACTCAATTTTAAATTAATAAATTATGAAACTTCTTGATACAGCTGGTGTGTCTACACTTTGGGGAAAGGTAAAAGATCATGTTAAAACCTCAATTGATTCACAACAGTTTAAAACAATTAATGGCACATCAGTTAAAGGTGCTGGTGATATTCATATTGACTTAACACTTTATAAGGTTGTATCAGCTTTACCTACGAGTGGCATAGATGCAACTAAGATATATTTAGTAAAAGATTCATCTGTAGATGGCAATTTGTATTCAGAATACATGTATGTAGATGAAAAATGGGAAAAGCTTGGCAGCTTTAGAAGCTCTGTAGATTTGGAACCTTATGCAAAAACAAATTATGTAAACACTCAGCTTGCTACGAAAGTTGATAAGTAGTCTGGTAAAGGTTTGTCTACAAATGACTTTACAACAGCTGAAAAGAACAAGCTCGCAAATATATCTGCAGGAGCAAACAACTATTCATTACCTTTAGCTACATCAGATGTACGTGGTGGTGCAAAAATTGGTTATACTACAAATTCATCTAATAGAAACTACGCAGTATAGCTCAGCAACGAACAGATGTATGTAAATGTACCTTGGACTGATACAAACACCACGTATGGTTTAGCTACATCTACAAATAATGGCATTATGAGTGCTAGCGACAAAGCTAAGCTTGATAGTATTGCTGCGATAACTGATACAGAACTTAAATCAATTTTAGTATAATGAAATTACTTGACGAAAAGGGATTAGAAACAGTATGGGCTACATGCAAAGTTAAATTTGCATTAGTAGGGCATACTCATAATTATGCTGGTAGCGATTCAGCTGGCGGGCCAGCCAATAGGGCAAAAAAAGCCGATTTTGCAACATCAGCTACTGCTGCGGATAAATCCACAGTAGCGCTCTCTGTTATTGATTGTAAAAAACCTAAAGAATCTATACAAATGACAGCAACAGATGTAGAAAACTTTTCACGTATTGCAGGATACGGTTTTATAGGTACTTCTACTTCTATTGTGGGTATTACAAAAAGTGCGCTAGAAAAATGGCTAGGTCTCGGTACTTTGGCGTATAGTTCTGAGAGTATTCCTACAAAACTTAGCTAGCTTACTAACGATAAAGGATTTGTTGTAAGTTCTAATATCAAATACGATCAGGATCATTGTTTTCCAATTTGTACTGACACAAATGGTGTGGCATATGCCAAAATAAACGGAATTTCTCAATATGAAGGAACCATCAGTTCTTATGAAGCAAGAATTAACGATGACGTTGTAAGATATGGTTATGATGGAATATACAAACAAACACTTAATAGTTTATTGTCCTTCCATCTCCCTTCAGATAGCGGTACGCTAGCTCTTACATCTGATATTCCTAACGTCCCAGATGTTTCTGATTTGTGTAAAATTAATTCTATGTACGATATTTCTAAATGCAAAGAAGGTAGTGTAAATATATTTGTAAACAATAGTAGCAAAGACTTTTCTGTAGATAGTATTAAAGATAAATATAATATGGTAGTTTTTGCTTACATTACTAAAAATTGCAACATAACAGCAAATGTAGATATGATTCTTTATAATAATAACCCGAATTTTACTGGCAAAGTAAGTGTAACGCCTGGAATGCTTTTAATAATACCTAATTAGGGCAATATTAGTATTTTCTCATTTTAAAAATGAAATTAACATTAAAGAGAATTGCCTTACGCCCAACTTATACAATAGGAAAGCTTTATATAGACGATAATTATTTTTGCGATACATTAGAGGATACCGTAAGAGATCTTAATAAGAACGGAAAATTTGATGATGGCGTAGTGATTGTAAATGTTAAATAAAGCTAGGTCTTAATGAAAGCATGACGGGGTTCATTGCCCCGCCTAGCACAACTTGTTCTACTATAATATATAGTAGGACTTTTATCACTCCTAGGTGGAATATACTAGGACTCGCGTAGTAATACGCTTTTAAATTAAACGGGACTAGGATATTTCCAGTCCTAGTTCCATATTGTTTTACTATAAAACTTGTTAATTATGGATACGATCGAGAAAGTTTATTGTACAGGACACGACAATAACGACGCTTTAGTAGCCGCTTTGGCTTCTAAGAATAACTGTGATCCAATGGCTATGGCAGCCATGATGAACTAGAATGATTACATGAATAACCCATTCGCTTATCTTATCTGGATGATCTTCGCTATGCGTATGTGGAACAACCAGGACGGTAACCAGGGTAATGCAATCCAGAGTCAGCTCGACGCAATGCGTTCACAGATCTCTGATAATCAGAATAGCTCATTGGTAATGGATGCCATAAGAGGCAATGCTAATGCAATTACATAGTTAGCCTCTAGCCTGAACTGTGATTTCAACGCATTGAATAATGCTATTTGCTGCGTTAGATCCGGTATCCAGGAAGTAGCAGGTAATGTAAACTTCTCTGCAGAACGCGTTATCAACGCTATTAATCTCGGAGACGCTAACCTTACATCTGCATTGCAGAACTGCTGCTGCCAGACACAATAGAACATTATCAAGATGGGCTACGAGAATCAACTTGGGCAGAAGGATATTGTAAACCAGATGCAGACAGGTTTTAGCTACACAAACACAGGTTTGGAGAGAGCTACAAGTAACCTTGGTTTCCAGATGAGTTAGATGGCTTGCGATCTTAAGACGAACGCAAATGCTAATACTCAGCGAATAGTAGATGTTTTGAACAATCATTGGCAGTCAGATTTACAGTAGAGATACAATGACGCTCGCCTTGAATTGTCACAGCAGAAGTAGAACGCTACTTTGATTGCTGCGCTTAAGACAACTGCTGCAGCTTAATAAGTTTAATTTATGTGAGGGCTCCTTCGGGAGCCTTTACATATAAAGATAAAGCTTATGGCATTTAAAGATGTAAAACAAAACTATTCAGTATATATACTGAATAAACAGGATATAACTATTACCGATGGCAAGGTTATATCAGTTGGATTTCCACACTTAGATTTAAGTACAAAGCCAGCGATGGGTTAGTCACAAATGGTTGTAGATGTAACTATAGAAGCTAACTCAAAGACGGCTACATATTCAATCCCAGAGAACTTATCTGTTACATATGCAGGAGATGTAGTATTGTCTACAGATAAGCAGGGTCTTATGGCTGAAGTGGAGCAGATGAAGAATACTGCTGAAAAGATACTTGAGTCAGTTCCTAAATAGAAGGAAGTAGTAGATAAGACGACAGTATTATTGTCTGAACTCAATCCTGTCTATAAGGAGAAAAAGGAGACAGAATAGAGATTCTCAAAGATAGAGGAGTCTATAAGTAGAATGGAATCAACTGTTAATAACTTTATTAATTCTTTCAACAATGCAAAAGGTAATAGTAATACGGCACAGTGACGAAGATAACCAGAATTCTAAATACGTTGCAAATCTTTAGAAGAATAAAGATGGCAGCTATTCAGCTAGTGTTGGAGTTGTAAAGGAAGATGGGTACAATGACTATGTTAGTAAACATGGCTTACACTTTACAAAAGCTTTACAGGAATACGCTAGTAAATAGATGGTTAATTCAAATAATTAGGAACATACATGGACTTCTGAGTAGGTTCAAAATGTATGCAATGTACTTAATCTTAAAATTCCAGACACTTCTACAATAGAAGATGTAACTTATACGGCGAACATGGCTTATGCTGATTTTTATCCAGAATTGCTTAATGAACACCAGTGTGTAAAATATGCAGTAGCTGTAGCCAATGATAAAGATGGCTATACAGGAATTCAGTTTTGCAGATGGATGGCAGATGTTGCAGGAAAGAAGGAACATATAGATTGGGATAAATTCAAATAATCTTTAACTGTGGCGTTTTAGACGTGGTCTTCGATGACACCACAGTACTATATTGTTAACAATTTAAACGAATTAATATGATTAATTTTTGCGTAGAACCAAAAAAGCCTTGTCGCAAAAATCCAGTTAGAGAATTAGATTTTGAAATAGACAAGTGTTATTCGTCAATATATTCTAGATTACTTAATCATACAAACGATTCAACCTTACATGTATCTTAGGAAGAAAGAGATGAATGGAATGGAAAGGCTAGCAATTCTGCTTTACTAGATCTTTAGAATCAGTTAAATGAAGTAGCTGGAGATGGAGATAACTCTATAAAGAAAGAGATATTGATAGAAGTGTCTAGGCAGATAGCAAGTGCTATTACTGATTTAAATATTGAAGATTATGCTAAAAAGAAATATGTTGATGACGCTATCAGTAGTATTAACTTTGATTAGTATATTACAAATACAAAAGCTGATTCTACGTATTTAAAAAAGGATGATTATACAAAATTTGACCCAACAAGCTATTATACTAAAGCTGAGGTATAGAAGATAATTGAAGACTCTACCATAGGGAAAGATTATCCTATATAGAGCTTTACAATAGAAGGCAACTAGCTTCTTCTCACATAGAAGAATGGTGGATAGTTTAGGGTTAACCTATCTGGAATTGGATCCGGTGTTGGAGTAGATACAGATTATGTATAGGAGTAGCTTTCAAATTATATTAAAAAGAATACGTTATCAAAATTGGTAATAAATGATTAGACGTACTCTCTTGAAAGCGGACGTGATATAAAAATCCCTACTAGCGGTACTGGCTCTAGTATAGATGCTACCAAATACGGATATAGCAAATCTTATTTCAAAGAATAGCCAAGTAATTCAACTGCACCAAGCAAACCTAGTGCAAACAGGCCACCTGAAGACGGTTCGGGTTGGGTTGAAGATGCACCAAATCAGAGAACTGGATACTATATATGGATGACTCAGGTATTCATAAATGGTAATGGATAGTACGGGGAATATACGAACCCAATATGTTTAACAGGAACTGCCGGAGAAAGCGCTGTATCATACGATATTAAAACATCTACCAGTACTATTAATTATCAAGATGGAACAATGTATCCAAAGACTATTAGTGTATATGTTGTAAAGAGCAATGGCTCATAGATTACAAATATTACACCATCAAATAGTTCTGGTTGGTCGTTCTCATATAGTGTTGATGGTGGAACTGCATGGACTGCAATATCAGCTGATTAGATTCAAACAGAGGGCGATAATGGAATGTTGTTTAAAGCAACAAATGGAACAATAATATTAAGCGAATATGTTCCAATCGTTAAGTCTGGTATAAATGGATCAACTTATTCATTGCAGCTTTCAAACATATCATTGTCATACGTTCCTGCAGATTAGAATTACAACTTATAGATGAGCTGTAATGTTAATTTGTATAAAAATGAAAATGCTATAGATAGTACTGATGCAAATCTATACAATCTATATATGTAGCTAAACTCAAACGATAGAACAACTTTACAGTATAATACAGACCATTGGGATGCTGCAGTAAATACAACTGTACAGTCTAAGTCTAGTACCATTACTATATACGCATATAATACAAACGGTGCTTATCTTACATCCATGACTATTCCTGTATCAGCTTCTGGAGATACATCTATCGGACAAGCATTTAAAGGCTCGCCTTTAAGAATTGCTGATACATGGAGGAGTGGCGCAAAGTATTACGATGGAAAAAGAGAGGCGGAAAACGGTATATTCTATCAAGACGTTGTGCTTTATAAAGACATGTATTACGTTTGTGTAAATACAGATTCTGGAGAAGATGATCATTGGGAGACGCCACCAACCACTGCTACGTATTGGTCAGCATTCTCGTTATCTCCTGACATTATAGCTAATGCAATTATTGCAAACAAAGCATTTATAAAGGAACTATCTACAGAAGAGGTTGTTGTATTCGATAAGAATAACAACATTGCTGCCGGCATGACATCTAGTAGGGCGATTAAAAACTCCGCACTTCCACAAGACACAAATAAGGGTGACGTTCGTATATGGGCTGGTGAATTTACTGGCGGAGACCTTACAACTGCCCCATTTACTGTTACTAGTGCAGGAAAATTAAATGCAACAGATGCAGATATAACAGGAACTGTAAATTCAAAAAGCGGTAATATAGGTGGATTTACAATCTCTGATAAATCACTTGTGTCAGAAAGTGGATCAATAATAAAATTTTTTAATAGATAGACTACCGGTACAACGTTGAAGTTGGATATAAACGTTGGAAATGAGTTATACGCATATTAGGAGACTGCAAATTTGTGCCCAGTATTATATATCGAAGATATTAAAAGTGGAAACGATATATACGAGCCAGCAGGTATAGCTATAAATTCTAGAAAATCTAACAATGACCAGACGACTGCAATACTTGTACAAAGTGGATATATATCAGGACTTAGGGAGCCAATTACAAATATAGTTAACAACTTTGGATCTGCAGGCATTGGTGGACCATATGATTATGGTGGTACATTTATTGTAAAGAGCGATAACGTACATGTACGACTTGATGACGAATGCCTTAAAGGAACGCAGCACACTTATATTATGCAAGGAGCTTACACGATATCATTTAGTAGTGATAAATCAAATATATACAGATATAATTCTGCGTAGCCATCAACCGAGGCAAGTTTTAGTGGAAACTCACTATGGATAAGGTGTCTGTTCGATGGAACGAATTGGTATCTTGGCGAGTAATGATTACGGTATAACAATGTTTGATATTATATAGAATAAAATACAATTAAGCACAGAAGATTTAGCTATACCACCATTTAAAGACTTCTATAACAATTCTAAAGACAAACAAGATGCATTAAAGAAGATCGAATTCATAGTGTGGAGATATAAATGGAATAGCCCATATGAGGCATATCCAGAGAAAGAGCGCACATGGAGAGTAGCTAAAGATGTACTTAATGATGAGAATTATAAACCTGATGACGTTATAAAAGAATTAGCAAAAAGGTTCCAGGAGTTCCAAGAGACTCCTGCTACCCGCCTGCTTAAATCTTCTAAGAGCGCAGCAGAGGGCATTATGAACACGATGGATAGCTATGCTGAAGAAGAGCTTGATATAGATACAGCTAAGAAACTTTCAGCTATATTGAAAGATGTTAGCGGAATAATCAAGTCGTTAGACATGGCTATGAAGTAGGCAAAAGCAGAACAAGCAGAAACCGGTAGAGTCAAGGGTGGTGGCGTTATCGGTATGTACGAATAACTATGATAGACTTTAATTAGAGACTCCATGATACTGATAAGTTCAGATAGGCTGCTATTTTCTTTCAGCAACATGGATGCTATACCTTAGCTCCTAGAGGTACTACTGATTATAACAAATATTGGGAGCAAGAAACAGATAGATGCCTTAATGGTTATACGGCTCCAGATGGAGAAGGTATAACAGGATATAATTACTTCTATCTAAATTATAGTCCAATCATGCGACTTAAGGAAGAAGAGTATACCGACAGAGAGGGTAATCTCAGAAAGAGAAGACAGCGTATACTTGAATTTCCTAGTTTTTGGGACTATGATTACTATTATTTTTGCGCTATAGAACAAGCTGAGCTTGAAGGTAAACATATGGCTGTACTTAAATGTCGACAGAGAGGATACTCATTTAAAGGTGGATCCATGCTAGTCAGAAACTATATGCTCATACCAGGCTCAAAGAACTTTGCTATAGCATCAGAACAGAAATTCCTTATAGGTGATGGTTTGTTAACTAAAGCCTGGCAGATAATGGACTTCCTTGACAAACATACAGCGTGGGCTAAGCAAAGACTTGTGTCTACACGTATGGAGAGAACATCAGGTTACAAGATTACCGACGAGTTTGGTAAACAGACTGAGCAAGGATACTTATCTAGCATAACTGGTATAACTCTTAAGAATGACCCAGAGCGTGTACGTGGTACTCGTGCTAAGCTTGTACTATGGGAGGAAGGCGGTAAATTCCCTAGCCTTCTTGATGCATGGCGTATAGAATAGCCTTCAGTAGAAACTGACGATGGTAAGGCATTCGGATTAATGATAGCGTTCGGTACCGGTGGTACAGAAGGTGCTAGTTTCGAAGGATTGAAAGAGTTGTTCTACAAACCTAAATCTTACAACGTTCTCAGCTTCCCTAATATATGGGATGAAGGCAGAGATAATACAGAATGCGCATTCTTTGTACCAGCTTATTCAAACCTAGAATCATTCGATGATGATGGTAATTAGGTTTATATGGATAAGGATGGAAATAGCTACAAAGAGAAAGCTATAGAGAACCTTATTGATTAGAGAAACAAAGTAAAAGACGGTGGTGCTAGTTAGCAATCTATAGACCGTTTTATATCAGAGCGTCCTATAAAGCCAGCAGAGGCTGTATTGGAGCTTGGTAAGAATATATTCCCTAGAAAGTTATTGATGGACCAGTTGACCAGAATAAGGACCAACAAGAAGCTTCAAAGTATGAAGCACATAGTTGATCTAGAATGGGATGGAAATGGTCAGGTAAAGGCTACGGAAAAGCCTAGTGGGGATATAACCAACTACCCTCTTAAGAAAGGAGATAAGCCTCATGGATCTGTAGTTATATGGGAATACCCAGTAAAGGATCCTCCTCTTGGATTATATATAGGAGGATGTGACCCATATGATCATGATGATAGCTTTACAAACTCTCTTGGTTCTACATTTATATTTAAACGTGTAAGAGCTGGAGAAGCATGGACTGATGTAATAGTAGCAGAGTATTCCGGAAGACCAGATACAGCAGAAGAGTACTACGAGAATGTACGTAAGCTACTTATGTTTTATAACGCTAGATTATTATTTGAGAATGAAAGAAAAGGAATCTACCCTTACTTTACGAATAAACACTGCGATTACCTCTTGGCTGATTAGCCAGATAAAATCATATCTGAAGTCTTTAAAGACAGCAAAGTGCAAAGAAGAAAAGGATGCCACATGACCAAACAGATTAGGGCGTATGGCGAAGGATTAATATTAGAGTGGCTATTAGATGAGTTTGAAGAAGGCCACCCTAATATAGAAAGAGTATACAGCGAACCTCTAATAGAAGAGCTTATAGAGAACGATGGTGTGCGAAATGTAGACCGTGTTATAGCTTTGTGTATGGTAATGATATACAGAGAAGAGCTTTATTAGGTAAAGGTGTCGTCTGCAAAAGAACAAAACAAATAGGTTGAACTCTTCGAGATGCCGTTATTTAGCAAACAATGGTTTGAAGAAGATAGCGGCACAAGTGAAGACGGTATGCCGATATTCACATTTTAATACATGGAAGATAACTTATACAATTCAGCTTTCCCCAGACAAAAGCTCCCTCTTTCAAAGAAAGGAAAGAAGTGGCAAGAAGATTGCGTTAACTATATTATAGGTGAAGGTAACGTAACATCTGGAGGAAATAGTACATCATATTACGGAGAGCTGTAGACCTATTATAATTTATATAACAGCATCTTCGACGAGAAGGATTTTAAATCAATTACAAACCCATTCAAGGTCGAGGATGGTTTTCCTGCTACTCCTCACGACTTTAATATTATAAGACCTAAAGTAGACTTACTTATAGGTGAGGAGACAAAGAGGCCTCTTAACTTCAGAGTTATCAGAACTTCATAGGAAGCTACATCTGAAATGCAGGAGAAAGAGAAATAGATGATTCTACAATATATAGAAGCAGCTATCACAGCTAGAATGAGCCCAGAAGAAGCTCAGTAGTTCCAATAGTAGCTACAATCTGGAGAAATTATGCCGCCAGAGTAGATAGCCAAGTATATGGATAAAGACTATAAAGATATTGTAGAGAATACTGCATATCATTCTCTTACCTATCTGAGAGAGAAGCTTGATCTTGACAACGAGTTTATCAAAGGCTGGAAGGACGGATTGATCTCAGGTAGAGAAATTTATTACGTTGGCGTACTTAATGCAGAGCCATATGCGGAGAGAGTTAATCCTATATGTTTCTCTTACGATAAAAGTCCAGATCTTGAGTTTATTGAGGATGGATCATGGTGTTGCAGAAAGATGCGTATGCCTATAACTGAAGTATACGATAGATATTACGACAAGCTTGAAGAGAAGGATCTTGATAAGCTTGAAGAGATGATTGGTTCTACTCCTGGTAGAAATCTTGGAGATAGAAGCCCTGTTGATATGGGTATACAGTTACGCATATACGATAATCCTATATTCGAGGGAGCTGGTAAATCTCTTGTAAATGTATGGCATTGTTGCTGGAAATCTTTTAAAAAGATCTTCTATGTAACTACTACAGATGATGTAGGACAGCCTCAGATTAATATAGTCGATGAAACGTATCAGCCTGTTGGTAATGAGGTTAGTATTGAACCAGATTGGATTATAGAGGTATGGGAAGGATACAGAGCTGGTAGTGACTTGTATTTTGGTATACAGCCTATTGAATATCAGCACGTAAGTATCGATAATCCTAATAGCTAGAAGCTCCCTTATTGTGGAGCTATTTACAGCAACACGAATAGTAAGCCTAGATCATTGGTTAGTATACTTAAACCATTGCAGTACATGTACATTGTATTATGGTACAGACTTGAGTTAGCTATTGCTAGAGATAAAGGTAAGGTTGTTAATATGGATATAACACAGATTCCTAAGTCTATGAATATTAGCCCTGCTAAGTGGATGCATTATTTGTCTAGCGTTGGCGTCAACTTCATTAACCCATATGAAGAAGGTTGGAATATCCCAGGAAGAGAGGGTGGTAAGCCTGCGCAGTTCAATCAGATTACAGCATTGGATCTTACAATGTCTAACGTCATAGCTGAGTATATACAGCTTATGGACAAGATAGAGGAGTTGGCTGGTACAATCTCTGGTATTACATCACAGCGTGAAGGAGCTGTAAGTTCGTCAGAAATGGTAGGTAATGTAGAAAGATCTGTTGTACAGAGTTCACATATTACAGAGCCATTGTTCTGGGTTCATAACCAGTGTAAGCGAAGAGTACTTAATATGCTTCTTAACACAGCTAAGGGTGCTTGGGAAGAGACTGGTAAACAGAAGCTCCAGTATATCTTTGATAATGGAGAAAGAGCATTCTTAGACATTACTCCTAAGTTCTACTATGAGGATATGGATGTATTCGTAAGTGATACATCTAAGGATCTTGAGAACATACAGAAGCTTCAATAGCTTATACAGCCAGCTATGCAGAATGGTGCTAGCTTGCTCGAAGCAGCAGAGATCCTTACAAACGATAACTTCAATATCATTAAGCAAAAGCTTAAGGATATGCAGACTAGACAGGAGCAGGTACAGCAGCAGCAGCAGGAAGCAGAGGCTCAGCAGCAACAGCAGTTACAGCAGATGCAGAATGAAGCTAAACAGCAAGAGCTCATGTTATAGGAAGCTTAGATGGATCTTCAGAGATATCAGATTGATCAAGATAATCAGACTAAGATAGCTGTGGCACAGATTAATGCTTATCGCGGAACTGAAGAGTTAGATCAGGATCAAAACGGAATCCCAGACCCAATCGAAATCGGCAAGCAAGCTATCGAATAGCAGAAGATTAATCAGGAGGCTTATAATAAGCGTTACGAAGCTAAGCAGAAGCGTGAGATAGAAGATCAGAAGATTCAGCTTGAGAAGGATAAGATGAAGCATGAGACAGAGCTGTAGAAGGCTAAGGATGATGCTGCTTACGAACGCGAGAAACTTAAGGCTCGCACGGCCCTTAAGAACAAAGTTTCAGGCGAGAAGTAATGAAGTTCGACAATAAGACATTTCAATAGAAATATGAGGCGTGGAAGAATGGCGCCGATTACTGGAAGGATATTAGAGGAATCAACTTGGGTGGAAACACCCAGGCTGAGGAACCTAGTCCAGAAGAGCAGTAGTAGATTGATTAGAGCGTATAGTCTATACTTAATGCTTATAATGAAGGTAAAGATGTTAATATAGCTGAAGACATTGTTAAGCCAATGCCTTTTGATACTCTATTAAGCGAAGAGCATCCTATATTGCATAAATATAAAGGCGGTAAAGATGATTCTATTAATACTTTTGTTAACAGAATGGGCCCTCTTGTAGGACAATAGCTAAATAGATACGGCTACGGTGATGCTGCATATTATAATGTGATGCGTTAGCTTGCATATGAATCTAATTATGGTAGATCTAGAGTTGCTAGAAGACAGCATAATTACGGTGGAGTAGGTTGGAATGGTAAGACTTACACTACATATAAGAGTGATGCAGACTTCGTCAAAGACTACGTAAGACTTATGCATACAAGATATGGAGCAGCTCTTAGAGCTAAATCTACATAGGATTATGCTAGGGCACTTAAGTAGAAGGGTTATTACGAAGATTCTCTTTAGAACTATTCTAGAAACCTTAATAGCATGAATAGCCTTGTTAGAGCAGCTCGTAATCACAAGAACGCTCATAAGGATGCTTATAACTATAATGTATAGTTAAATGACCTTGAGCAGGATTATGAAGACGCTAAGAATGCTATCCCTATAATTATTAGCTCGCCATCTACAAGGTAGCCTAGTACTATTAGGGCTGACGTTCCTACAACTCTACTTGGTCCTACCTAGGAAGAGATTAAAGCTCAGCAACAGCGTGATCTCAATAAGTATAAGTAGTAGATGTATGATAGCATAACATAGCCTTCACTTCCAAATATACTTAATCTACTTCCTTAGAATAACTTTGGTAAAGACTCTTATGGGCAGAAGTTCTGGTGGAGAAGAGGTAATAATCTTAAACTGATGCAATTATGACACAGATGGAAAGTCCTAAGCGAAAGATGCAGAAGAAGAATGACTATCAGCGTCATAAGCTCTTTCGTAAGATCAAACGTAGAAGAAAAGCATAGGCTGAAGCAGAATAGCATATGGCTGAGAAGTAGCTTAGAAAGAAACTTAAGATTCCTAAGTTTGGAAGTGGTAAAGATATTAATATAAAGAAATCTAAGCGTGGTACATTTACCAAAGCAGCCAAATAGCATGGCATGAGTGTTCAGAGCTTTGCCAATAAGGTTTTAAGGAATCCAAGCAAGTATAGCTCAGCTATGAGAAAGAAAGCAAACTTTGCGCATAATGCAGCAAGCTGGAAACATTAAACATTACACGGGTTCGATTCCCGTGTAGCGTACAACAATTAAAAATATTAACTTAGTTATAATTTAAATTATGGCAAGAAAGAAGAAAAATCCATTAGGTGATTTTGAAGACGCTTTGAGCTCTCTCGGGTTCGGTGGCCAGGAAGGTGGCGACAGCGTTACAGACATCGATAACCAGGATGTGGTTAATCAGGTGTTAGACGACCCTAATGATGATGTTGAAAATTTAGACAATCCAGATGACGATAAGTCTTCTGAGGATAATAAAGATAATAAGAATGTAACTGATGATCCTAATGCTCATGATGATGAGACACAGATCCCAGATAATATTTTAAACAATAATACGTCCGACACAACTACAGTTGACAACGAATAGGATGACGATAATGATGATAATGATCAGCAGACTGACACTGATGTCGTAGATCCTGGAGAGGCAGAACAGATTGGTGCCTTCTTTGACGCATTCGCTGAAGCTAATGGTTGGAGTGTTGATGCAAACGAGAAACCTAAGTCAGTTGAGGATCTCGTAGAATACATCAAAGATGTCGTAGATGAGAATTCAACACCACAGTACGCCGATGATCGTATTGCTAGACTTGATCAGTACGTAAAGAATGGTGGCAAATTTGAAGACTTCTATCAGACACAGCAGAAATCTATGTCTTATGATAACATAGATTTGGAGGACGAATCTAATCAGAAAGCAGCTGTTCGTGAGTTCTATAAATTACAGGGTATGAACGACGAGCAGATTAGTCGCAAGATTGAGCGTTATGAAGATGCTGACATGCTGGAAGATGAAGCAGCTGATGCTGTTAATTATCTTAAGGCGTACGAGCAGCAACAGCAAGAGTATATGGCCCAGCAACAGGAAGCTCAAAGACAGGAGCAAGAACAGCAAGCTGCACAGTTTATGGACGATCTTACCTCTAGTATTAATGGTCTTACCAATATTAGAGGTATTAATATCCCAAAGGAGGATAGAAAAGCGTTGTTCGATTATATTACAAGAACTGATGCAGATGGTTTAACAGAGTATCAGAAGGCTTTTAATAATAACCTTGTTAACAATTTGATAGAATCAGCCTACTTCACAATGAAGGGTGATGCTCTACTGGGCGAAGCACAGCGCAATGGTCAGACATCTGCTGCGAGTAAACTTAGACAAATGCTCAAACATCAAACAAAAAATCACACAGCATACAATGTTGGGCATGAAAAACAACCTCAGGCATGGGATATCGCGTCAAAATACCTATGATGAGACAATTAACATATTATGAATAATTCAAGTTCTTTATTAAATAATCTTCAGCTCTACCGTGGTAAGCGTTTTGCTGACTTGGTAGACGAAAACATGATTGCTAACGCAATGCTTACAAAGCCTCATGAAGTAGCAGGCTTGTTGTCATTGGTTTTTGGTACAAAGGATGATGGTATTTCAACTACTATCGACTTGTTAACTGGTGGTCTTGGTTCAACCATGACTATCGAAAACAGAGAATATGAGTGGTCTGTAATGATTGATGCTGACCACGCTGTTAACATCCGCTACGCTAAGTGGAATGGTAAGGAGATTACTCCTAAGTCAATTACAGATGGTTTGACTCCAGGTATTAATAACACTCCTATTTATCTTGGTCTTGAAGAGAAGTGGTTCGGTCCAGGTGCAATTCTTGCATTTGACAATGTAAACTTCCAGGTACGTGTAAACGGTACTCCATACCAGGATGGTAGCACATGGGTATATGAGTGCTACGTAGCAGAGGGTTTCCAGGGTTCTTATATCCCTTGTGAATACTTGCTCCCAGGCCGTCAGGTAGACCGTATCGGTTCTGCATACGAGGAGTACAGCGATGAGGCAGATATCATCAACTATCAGACTCCGTTTAAGATGCGTAATAGCTTGATGACTATGCGTCTTACTTACGATATCACTGGTGATGCTTACTCTACAGTATTGGCTATCGCTTTGACTGATCCTGAGACGGGTAAGAAGTCTTATTTGTGGTCTGACTATCAGTACTGGAAGGCTCTTCGTGAGTGGAAGAAGAGAGAGGAGAAGCAGTTGCTGTTCGCTCACTCTAACCGTAACGCAGATGGTACTTACAATTTGAAGGGTACTAATGGTCGTTTCGTTCCAATCTCTGCAGGTTTGTTCGAGCAGATTGCTCCAGCTAACGTACGTTACTATACAAAGCTGACTACAGAGTTGTTCGAGGATTACTTGTTCGATCTCTGCTATAACATTATCGGTACTAACGAGCGTAAGTTCGTTGCTTTGACTGGTGAGATGGGTATCCGTGAATTCGACCGTATCTTGAAGGAGAAGGCAGCTAGCTTCAATATGATTGATACACACTTCATTACAGGTTCTGGTCAGGACTTGAAGTTGGGTGGTCAGTTCACAACTTACACTATGACTAATGGTATTGAGTTGACAGTTAAGCGTTGTGCTATGTTTGATAACATGGAGATGTTCCGTCAGCTTCACCCATTGACAGGTAAGCCATTGATGTCTTACACATTCTTGTTCGTTGACCTTGGTCGTCGTGATGGTCAGGCTAACATCGTTAAGGTATGTCGTAAGGGTCGTGAGTTCGTACAGTGGTGTACTGGTGGTTCTGTATTGCCAAATGGTTATGCAAATAACATCAATACTATGCGTTCTAACAGCCGCGATGGTTACTAGGTACACTTCCTTGGTGAAGAGGGTATCATGTTGAGAAACCCATTGTCATGCGGTATCTTGTACTGTGATGCTGAAGACCAGGAGACTATTGCAGTCGAGAACAGAGCAGCAGAGCTCGCGTAATTAACAAAATAATACACAATGTTCAACCCCACCCAAAATCGGGTGGGAGCTTGGCATTGCAACAACTAATTGAAAAATTATGGTAGTTGAATTAAAAATCAGAAAGAAAAATCCCTGGGCTGGATTATTAAAGTACAAGCATTGCTTTGATTATATTGCACCTTACTTTACCAGATCTGGGTCGATATACACAGGTTTAACACCTGAGGACGAAAAGAAATTTGAAAAGGAGCTTGGTTACCCAGAAGGCCATCTCTCTAAGAATTCCCCATTCTGGAATACATTCTGTGTTAAGGTTGGCTCTAAGAGTACAATTCTCGACGACTCATTCCCACGCTAGGCTATGATTATTAAGTTCCTTGAGGGGCATAAGAGAGTAGCTACATCACTTGATAAGCTAAATGCTGGTAAGGATTACCTGCTTATTAATAGACAGGCTGAAGCTATTGAGAAGAATAAGATTAACAAGCTTCGTAGAGATGCTATTATTGCTTTTGGCAAGCTTTCTCTTGAAGAGATGCGTAAGTGCCTTAGACTGTTCGGTGTTAGTGCTGATACAATGTCTAATGAGCTTGTAGAGTCTACATTGTTCTCATTGGTTGACAAGCAGCCATAGAACTTCTTTACAAAGTGGGTCAATAACAAGACAAAGGAAACAGAGTTCTTGATCGAGAGTGCTATTGCCAAAGGTATTATCCGTAAGGATAGAACACAGTATTACTATGGTTCTGAGATGCTTGCAGACTCATTGCAGGATTGTATTGCATACTTGGACGCAAAGAAGAATCAAGACTTAAAGATCTCGATTATTAATCAGGTCGAAAATAAATAATTAAACTAACGACGTATGACGCATAGTGATATTTATACTAAGTTTATGATTGAATATGACAAGGCAAATATAACTTCGTCATATCCGTCGCTAACTAAATATGAAGTTGCAACAATACTCGACAAAGCCTACTTAGCTCTTATAGCTCAAAAATATACAGGGAACAATCCAAGAAAGTCAGCGTTTGAGTCAGATATGAAAGCAACTGAAGATTTGTAGCCATTGATTAATAAATTAACCGCCATTGGTAGTTTATCTGGCGATAATAGTTATACATTTGCTACACACACTTTAGATAATCTCATACTATACATAATTGATGGATAGATTGAAATCAAAGAAAGTATTTCTTCTCATGATAATAAGAGTCATCAATATGAAAATGTAGTATTCGTGTCGCATGATGTTGCTAAAAAATTCAAGGTCACAAGAACAAATTTACCTTGGATTGAGTAGCCTGTAGGATGTATAGAGGACAATAACGTTGTAATATACGTAGATCCAATGGATGTACAATATAATGGAGCTTAGTCAACAGCTGAGTTTACATATATTAAACGTCCTGCAAAATTTGCCGTCGGACAAGGACTATCGGTAAACGACTATGATTTCGGATAGACTAAATTTGAGTTATCTGATAGCATGGCGGAAGAATTAATTAATTTGGCAATCATTATGTCTACCGAGATTGTAGAATCTAGTAGACTTACTACTAAAGCTAATACTAGACCACTTGAATCATGACAAGAGAAGAAACAAGAAAACTTGGTATTGAGTTTGAGCGCAGACTGATTGAAGTATATCCTTAGTTTGCGTCAGAACAAAAACTTAGTACCGATGCGATATATTCATTCTTAAGCGAGTTCTAGACACAGTATGTTAAAATACTGTATTCTACCGAAGACGATTTTCAGCGTGGTACTAGACGAGCTAAAAGAATAAGCGATGTTAGCAGATCGTTAATTAGGCGAGTTAATATAAAAACATCAAATGATGAGGGATTATATAAACTGCCAGACAATTATGCAATGTACGTAAGATCTGAAAGCATCGTTACAAAAAATTATAAAAGTGATAAGACTTTAGAAAATGGCGCAATTACGCCTAATATACTTGTTAAGCAAGAAGATGTAGACAATGTAATCAATGCATATTATAACTATAATGGAATCATAAAGAATCCATTAGTTGTATTTGAAAATACTAGTTATACAAGTAATTAGTTTAAAGTTATATCTGATACATATACATAGATAGAAAGTGTAGATCTTACATACTACTGCCAGCCTAATGCATTCAATGTATTAAAATTTAATGATAAAGATCAGTCGGCTGGAGCCGTACATAGCTACTGTTCACTTCCATACTCATGTTTTGAGGAACTTGTATCAGGAGCTGTGGATATGTATTTAACTCAGTATAAATTAAAACTTGCTTAGGGTAATTCTAAACAATCACAACCAAAATAGTAGGAGGCTGAGTAATGAGGAATATAGATATTTTAGTGGGGCTAGAAAGAGAGATAAATAAATTTGATAGCCAGCTAGACAAACCATCTACTGACGAATCTTTATTCTGGCTCAATTAGGCTGTTTGCAAGTTCATTAAGCTTAGATTTAATAGCGATCTTATTCACGGAACTTCGTACGAACAAAATGAAAAGCGTAGAGAAGATCTTATTAAGCTATATGAATAGAAAGTTTATGAACCACAAAATATGACCGTAGACGAAAGTCAACCGTCATATACATCTTACACAATAATATATCCAGAAAACTTCATGTTCTCACTCAATGAGGATGTCATAATAAGCGATCTTGATGGAGAGAATAAAATCAATACATGCATGTTCGAATGCACGTAGGATAGTTTTATGTATAGAGTTAATAACAGTCTTACAGATTTCCATTACAGATTTCATAGAGCTAGACCTCTACGTGTAAGAAACTCTAATGGATGTATGTTGCTTACAGACAAGCAATATAAGATTAGTAAATATTCTTTAGGTTATCTCAGAAAGCCTACAGAAATAACACTTGATAATCCTTATGATGAATATGAGGATTTCGAGGATATTATTATGCCTGAGATTATAAAAATTGCTGCTCAGATGTATTTAGAAAATAAGAAAGATGAGCGCTATAAAACTATAACTCAAGAAGTAAATACACAAGAATAATAATTTTAACGTGGAAAGCCCAGCTAGTTAGGTCTAGTATTAACATTATAGGGTGAGTAGAAAAAATTAATTTTAATATGATTACATATGTAAATACAGTCCTTGTTTCTAACAAGAACGGTGAAACACTTGCTACAGCTACTGATTTGGCTGGCAAGGAAACAAAAGCAGAACTTAAGCCATTGGTTGGTAAGTTTGTTTTCATGAACTGCGATCCATCTGCACAGGATGGTACAGCTATCACAGATGTTTATTCTTATGATGAAAACGCAGATCGTTTCAAGATTGGCGTTATTACATCTGATAGTTTTCAGAAGGTTGGTAAGGACGGCGCCGTTAAGTTTGTCCCAGTTATCAAGTGGTCTAATATCATCAATGTTGCAGACATTAAGTCTGTAACAAAGCTCGACTATAAGGACGATGCTGAAGATCAGATCACAATAGACTTTACAAACGTACCAGCAGAAACACTCAAGGTTCTTGCTCAGGGTGGTTGTCCTGTTGTGCTTCGTCTTACATTTAAAGATATGCCAATGCGTTATCGTAAGTGGACAGAGTCTTATAGCTACGTTACAGAAGTTGGCGACGGTGTTGAGCAGATTATCGCTGGTCTTGTAAAGGATATTATCCGTGCTCCAAAGCGTCAGAGAGTATACGCTAAGACTGATGAGAAGAAGCTTATTCTTACAGCAATGAAATATGATGACGATGAGTCTAATAGAACAGAAAACGTATACATGAAGGGTCGCTTTGATGCAAATATGTATTGGATGAATCCAGCTGCTCCAGGTTGGGCATCTAACAACAAGTACGACCTTGGTGCAGTTTTCTCAAAGAAGGAAGGTACAACATACCCTGCTTCAGCTAAGCTTGTTCGTGATCGTGAGCGTGCATCATTTGATTATCAGGGTGTTTTACATCGTAGCTGCTGGTACGATCCTCAGCCAGCTATGGTTACAAATATCGATAATAAATACGATGGTATTACAATCGAATTTGAAAACCAGTATAGAACAGCTGATGATTTGTGGCGCAGAACAAAGCAGACTGTTGAGATTTACGCATCTAACAATGGTGAAAAATTTACAACCGGTGCTGTAGAAATTGCTGGTGGACTTGTAGAGAAGCTTCAGAATATGATTCAGGCTCGTCAGAATATAGCAAATCCTATTAGTAATGCAACCGCATACGACGAAACAAAATTTTAATATTTAGCCGGGGTGGGGTAATAAGCCCTATCTCGGCTTTTTGTTTTTAAATACATATCAATATGCAAAAGATCAGAATTGGAAATGATATTAGATTAAATATATCACTTGTTGATAAAACTGAATATAGTGCATCTAATATCAAAAATATAAAATGTTATCTGGTTAACAAAACATTAACCGAAAGCATGAATAAAAAATGCTGCAATAGCTAGTATTTGCTAAATTGGTGTGGATGTCCTACGTATCATGTATTGCCTCATTGTAGAAACAAATTCTACTACAATGGAAGAGATTTCGATTGCAAGTGCGAAATGGATAAATATAGACCTTTGGACAAAACAAAGTATCTCATGGAGTCTGAGTTAGACGCAAACAACAATGTTATAAATGCGTATTTTCCATCAAAAGATTAGATATGCGGAGTATATCAATTAGTCGTTGTTGTGGAGACTTTTGTTCCTGGTTGGGGAAAAAGATAGCTTAAAACTAATACAATAGACTATGGCGAGATATTTGAAATCGTTGATAAAGGTGTAGAGCAGACTGGTGGTATAACAATAACAACTGGAGTTGATCCTTTGATTAATTCTGGATTTATTGGATATTTGGCAGTAAGACCATTTGCCGAAGATGAAGAAAGCGATAGCGAAAAAGGCTTTGATAGATCTGATGATGGATACGAAAATCCGTCCCAGGAAACGTATGATAAAGTAGGAATACAGAATGTAGACCCTAATCTACTTCTCGAAGTTCATGATTTATCAAGATTTTCAACTATAGTAAATTATGTAGATGGTCAATATTTGTGGGTAATGTCAAAAAAGCCTATTAAAAACCTTATTGATGGAAGTATGAATAATATACCATTTACTACTGTTTAGTACAATGCTGAAACAGGATATTATTATTATGCAGGTTCTAACCCAGTACTTAAAAATACTATGTCTGGAGGAGTTTCTGTAAAGGCAATATTCTAAAACGACTAATTATGGCAGATATTAAAAACTCGTATATAAGACCAAAGAGAGAAGACACAATCGTATACGGAAGGATTGTTAGTGCGTCTACAGAAGGCGTTGTGGCAGATGCTGGACAAATATACGATGAATAGCTCAAGGTTGGTCAGCATGAATTAAATGAGCGAATTATAAAGAGCGGCATTGGATCATTTGCCGGAATACCTACATATACAAAAGATATTATAGATGGCGTAGACCCCAGTGATATCCCTGATAAATACATACTTATAGCTGATAAAGAAAGTGACCTAAAAGTAAAACCTTCTAGAGAGGTTGAGGTAAATGGTACATATGTCGACATTTTATTTTCTGCCATAAGAGCTTTATAGAGCGAAGTGGCAAAAATAAGGAATACGTTTAGATACGGACTCAATTCGTATACAGATGAAAACACATTAATGTCATCTGTTCTAGATGGTATTTCTGATCCAGACGATGAGCCATTATGGGCGGTTGATGAAAAGGATTTATCATCTGTAATGAGCCTTACAATAGGTTTAGGTTGTGAACTTACACCAGAATCAAATTTAGGCTATGATGAAGAGGGTATAGTAAAGGTTGCTGGTGAAGCTACATGGAAAGATAATAATACTGTAAAAGAGGTTACAGACCCTAAGATTTTCATGTACTTTACTGTGACTAATCCGGACGTAACTATACATTTAACGAACGGAGAGAACCAGACCCGTTTTAATATAAATTCAATAGAGCTACCAAAAGCAGATGCTTACAATATAATGGTTTGCGTTAGCAGAATGGTAGAAGACGCTGGTAGTAGGTATATATACATTAGTATCGGTGATGCTATTCGTGACAAGATATACAAGGAGGGCTACTATTATGATGGTAAGCTAAATAGCATACGAAACGATGTTGGGTATTCTTATTACCCAGATTGGGTCACGTTTAAAGATACAAACGTTTCCATGTTTGATATATGCTCTAAGTTCTAGGACTTTTCTAACCAGGTTATTCCTAGCGCACCATCTGAGTAGGATTACAAATATAAAGTATCACACATAACAATTCGTTCCGTAAAATCAGAAGATGTACTTTAGAAGATAAAGAATCAAATTCAAAATAACGAATTAACCTTTGTTGAAAGTACAAAGAATTTATGGATTAAAAATAATGATAAACTAGTTAAAATTGCTGCTGGTGGCGGTACAACACCAGATGACGGTATGACAGAAAGTGAAGTATTAGACTTGCTTAAGAAGCAAGGTATTATTCGCGAGGATGGTGAAAACCTACGAATAACAGACCTTTCAGATATTACATTTATTCACCAAGACACTGGCAAGAAGTACAAGTTCTTTATTAATGAGTCTGGAGATCTTATCAATCAAGAAATTCCTAATGACGAAGATCTGCTTTCTAATAGAGTAGCCGCTAGTGGTGTTGACTTGGACAGCTGGAGTGCTAGAGGATTTATCGGCAGACTTAGAATAGCCGAATATAATAAAGCAAACCCATCTAATAGATTATCTGAAACACAAAATGTTGGATTATATTCTGACAGAATAAAGATTGGTGCATTCTATGCACCGTTGGATACAGATATCGTACATGGCTGTACGAGAGCATTCGTTGAACTCGAGAATACATCTGATAGCGATTTTTGCTTACAGGGATGTTATTTACATTATACTAGACCAACAGATGACAAGCAGACTGTATACCATTTACCTCTTACTGGTACAATAAAGGCAGGTGGTACATATGTTATAGCAGGGGCTTATTATGGTGATAAGAAAGACGAGAATGCTTATATTAAGGTAGACTCATACGATCAAGAATGGTATGAAGACGGTAAGTTAATTGATTTTACAATCAATACAAGTTCTAGTCTTGGCAATGGTTTTGCTTTGACATACGGTAATCCAGATCTTACTTCTACAACATATTTATGGAAAGCAAATGATAGCTCCGTAACTACGTTTAATGATACTAAGACTTACCCTAACTTGTACGATCCATCATTCATTGATGCTATCTATTTCTATACAGGTGTTATAGATTCTTCAAAGACTGGATATTGGGCAAAGCTTGTACTTGGTATCAAGTCAAACACAATGTATAAAAATACATTTGAACTTGATCCTGCGCAGCAGGCTTACCAGTCAGCTAATGTTAAAGATAGTTCTAGAGCAAGATGGGCTAGTACAGCAGACGTATGGATTGTAGATCTTAGCTCACCAATGATTAGCTTCCCGCATTCTAAGGAATAGTATAGTGTGGCTAATTTTACACCAAAGGCATCCTACTTAAATAAAAATGTATGTACAGATAAGTCCAAGCTTGATGTGACAAAACCAAATATGGTTACATGTTCGTTTGGTGTAGACATGCACAAGGATAGAGCATTTAACTGGATTTCTGTAGGATACCATGATGAATATATCTGGATTAGATAGAAAGGTCAGACAGGCTGGACATCTAGATTCGAATCTTACAAAGAGGTAGAAAGTACTACTACATAGTCTTCATCTTACCCTAGAAGAAAAGAGTATTCTAAAGATGTTAACAATGTTATCTATAGTAGAATTGTAAGTAGATTCCCAGCAGATGGTACACAGTACACGTCTCATAAGTGCGTAATCAATGTTGTTAGCTCTGCGGTTACAGGAGGCCCTTAGGTTTGGGAGTACGTTGTTGGTAGGCCTGACGCTAATGGCAATCCTGGTTCGTATGTATCAGATGTACAAACATTTACATTGTACCCAGAAACTTATAAGCCAGTTATTTATTAGACAACAGACCAGTAGGGATTCGATTGGTTGCAGTATCAGGTTTGGGCGGCAGCAGCAAACAAGCTGAATGAAAAGATTGCCGAAGACCAAAAGAGTAGTAATATTATCCCTATTGTTATGAATACTGGAGATATGACACAGAATGGAACAAGAATCAATGAATGGTTTGATTACTACAATGCTGGTCATGTTTTATTTAGCAAGTTTGAGCAGATGAATGTTGTTGGTAACAATGACCTCTGTGGCACAAACGTTACCGCTCTTGGAACCGGTGATGACCTTGGTAAATCGAACTCATTCTACTTTCATGTATTCTATTGTTACGATATAGATGAGTCGGTATTCGTTCCTATTGTGAATAATAAATACATTCCTTCTTTGTATTATTTTGATTCAAAGAATTATAGATTTGTTATGATTAATAGCGAGATTACAATGATTAACTGTAATCAGTGGTTTAACCTCAAAGACGGTGACGATACAATAAATATCTACACTGGATACACTATTGGTACAAACCAGAAGTATGTTAGCAATTTTACATCAATCTATACAATGGTTTATAACATGCTTAACACTAGCAAAAAGTGTATAGCTGCTTGTCATGAAATGCCGTTTACTGTTATCACTAACAGTAGCATTGCTACTGGACAAGAGAGGTTTTCTAGATCACTTGGACCTAATGGCGCTTCGTTAATCGGTAGTCATTGCAATCAGATTGACAAAACAGAAACCGGTGCTGGTACATATTGGCTTAGTAGACTCCTTGAATATAAGGGCGTTAAATTAATGATAGGAGGTCATAAACATACATATGCCTGCACATATCCTGTTAGAGAGTATTTCTTCTTTGGATAGAATAAGAATAGTAAAGATAACTTTGCAGAGTATTCTATGAGCAATACATTGGAACATGATAGCGTTAGATTTGTTGTAGATGGAAAAGATTATACAAAATTCCCTTTAACAAAACGAGGTGATGCAGGGCAAGCTCCTACTGGATTTTTCCCATATACAAGCGTACCTGGTCTTGAAGGCGGTGTTACTTATTTTATGTGTTAGGCTACCGGATTTAAGTTGACATCAAACAAAGAGCTTCCATCGGCTAATTAGAAATTCTCTTTAGCAATACCTTAGACTACGGTTAAAGGTGGAAAGGATACTGCTGATGCAAATTAGAAATATCCAATGTTTGGCATAATAAGACTCTCAGATTCTGATTACAATGTTGAACTTGTTAGAATAGCTAACATTCTTACATCTACAGCTAAATTTACACAGTACGATTACTCTACATCTCCTATGAAGTTACAGTACTTTAAGCAGGTTTCTGATAACAACTACGGAGAGTGGGTTGATACAGAAACAATAATGCTTACAGTATGAGATTAAATAACAATTCTAAGATTGTTAGTGATGACGATATAATAATGTCGGATGGTTCTTTAACACTGTCCGACAAATTATCGTCTATAACTAATGACGTGAATTCACTTAAGTCAAACGTTAAGTGGATTTACAAATATGGCGGAGTCGGTTCTGGCTCCGGTGGTGGTGGCGGAGACAACAATAAATCATTTAGTGTGTTTGCGTCGCTTAATGGTGTTCAGCTTAAGGGTGATAATATTGTTCTTAACGGAATAGGTACATACCCACTTCTTGTTATAATAAACAACCCAAATGGTGGTAAGTTTAATGTAACATACTCGTATACAACAAAGACCGCTAGTGGCGGAGAAGCTACTCAGACAAGAACTTAGATTTTATCTATCGAAAATGCGTTTAGATTTTAGACGAATATTAATCTTAATACAAACGCTTCGCTCACCATTACTGTAACAGATGGTAATGATACATAGTAGGTATCATGTAAGTATATCGTCACCCCGTATTCATTCGATGTATCACTTGTCGATGATACTGGAAAGAAATATTTAACAGATAGTAATACGTACGAGATCTTTATAGAAACAGCAAGAGATACTGGTCTTAATCTAAAAGTTGACTACGTAGTTTCTGTTTCCGCAACAATAAGCTATTCGGCTAAGTTTAATGGATAGGATTTAGGTTCCGGTAATATTGAAGATCAAAACGGATCGCTTACATTCCCTATAGATAAGAGCAATTTTACAAATGATAAATCTGGACTTTACTCTGCTATATTCAATACGCAGATTATACCAGATGGTTAGGAGATGATCTCTAATGACCAAACTGTAAATATATCTCTTATACCTAACGAACTGTACTGCTTAATATCTCCAGATGTTGGTGTAATATACAATACATAGTAGTCTGAGGGATATTATATTTACAACCCAGGATATATTTAGTTTAACTATAGAATATATGAAGGCGTAAACAACAACAGAAGTTACAATGTTTTCGTAAAGATTAATGGCGTATCAATGTTTGAAAACGGTCTTACCGTAACAGAGCGTCAATAGAATTCATTTAAGATTCTTGCTACAAAAGCTGGAGAAAACACAATTGAAATAAACGTTTCTGGGTACAGTGCTAAATATTATTTTTACGTAAAAGAGACGGAGGATTAGCTTGATTGGTTTGAAAATCCATAGCAGTGGAGTTAGTACTATTATAGAATTAATACTTGTACAGATAATTTTAAATAGTATCTTACGAACACAAGTATATCTTAGACTGTTAACTCTAATGCTATTAGAATAACAGGTATCGAGCCACCATAGGTTAGTGGCACAGGAAATATTTGTACACACATAGCTATCGGTTTACAGTTTAATTATATAAACTCTGATAATGCTACCATTGTAAGTTTGTACAACGAAGGAGATTCTCCGATTATGACTATAGGGTAGCAGTTGACAACTAGAGGTAGTTCATTCGTAGACTGCTATATACAGAAGCAAAGTGATGCAGATAAAGATGATCTTACGAAATATCACCTATTGCAGGTTTTCTCAAATTTTGTAAGAAAGGATGGCAATGACTCATATTACGATACTTCTATATATATTGATGGAAGAATGGAAGCGTCATTCTCTAGTTTGTTCAACGCACCATTGCTTGTAAAGCAATTACAGATAAATCCAGCTAACGTTTATATCAACACAATAGATGTTGATTATCTGCCTGTGTCCGACATTGGTGAGAACGGAGACTACGACGTATATCAATATTATCTTAAATATAGATCTGAAATAATTCGTGAACAAAACGAAGAGTTTTAGCAAGAGCTTGTTTTAAAGCAATATTTAAAAAAGTTTAATGTTGGCACAAATGGTAGGGTCATTACAGACGGTGCCACAATTAGCGATATTGCTGCAAATACATCAACTCCTGTTCTGGTTATGACATGCCAAGATAATGGTACCGGAACACCGATGATATAGAGACTTGAGAAAAATTACGGTGAGGATGGAACTGGTGAAGGATCCGATCTTAATTTCCCTGTGTCAATTGAATGGAGTTCTGGAAGGTCTGCATTAACAGAAGTTAAAGTACCGGATTCATTTACTAGTGCATAGTTTAGAGCATCGTTACAAGGTTCTTCTACAAAATTGTATAGAGTAAAAAACTTTACATTAGCAATAGAAAATACCGACCAATCTGAAACTGCTGACGTTTACTTATACTCTCCTAATTTTAACCAAGATAACCCTGATACATTTTTACCAGAAACTCAATTTACATTAAAGGCCGATGTTGTTGATAGCTCTCACTCAAATAATACAACTTGCGGAAAGTTTGTAAATACCGTTTGTGAAAAATTTAGTGACAGTATTAGTGAAGATAGTATATTCAAACCGTACATAAAGAACTGTCTTGAGGGATTCCCTGTACTTTTGTTTATGCATATTGTTACAGAAGATCCTACTTCCGGAAACAAAGATGATGTCTATTACTACTTCGGTGTATATAACTTCAACCTTGGTCGTGAAGCATATTTTAATCTCGGTTATAAAGATCTTAGTGTATTTGGCGACAAGACTACATTAACTGGCAGTGGTAAAGACTTTGTGTTTTATAAAATAAACAACGATGACAATACATTGAAAGAAGGTCTTGGTGTAGCTGAGATTTAGGGAGGTTCTAACTATTTTGACTTCTCACAGTACGATCCTACTATATTATTTTAGCAGAATAAAGAGAATGATAATACGTACATGTTTGGAGACCTTGTTCACGGATCAAACTTTTCTGAAGCAGAATTGTAGGCATCTATACAAAAGCTCGTAAAATCAGTAACCCTTGGAGGCGGTTATTTGTTTGACTACCTAAAGAAGGGAAGGGGTTCTTATGAAGATGGATATTCTGCAGAAGAGCTTGATGAGTCTGGAAGCAAAACTGGCAAATCGTTAAATATGGTTCCAGATTACACCAAATAGTATCAAAGGAAGTCTGCTGGTTCAGGCTGGCAATATGTATTAAAGAACACTATTAACCCTGGAACGCAGAATGATTTGAGAGACCTTTGTATACCAGATATGGATAACAATAAGCCATCAGCATTAAACTTCCAGTCAGTATCCGAATATTATACAATATGTATGGTCCTTGGTCTTGTTGATAGTGTAATGAAGAACCTTAACATCAAGACTTGGTCTGGTAAGAATTCAGCTGGCACAACTTGGGTTACAGCATTCTATGACATGGATACATGTTTAGGTATCAACAATAGTGGTGGTAAAATTTCTTATTTTGCCTTCTCTGACTATTGGGACGGTCAATTAAAGAAAACTCAAGATGGTGTTGATTATCCAGATAATGTAAATATATATAGAGATTTCTCCCCATCTACACTTGGATCAAACGGATTCGATGTTCCTTCTTCGTATTTGTTTGCTGTTGCTAAATATGCTAGATTAATATTTAAGGACGATGAACAGTATACGGTTAACTATCCGTAGGAACTGTATGCAAAATGGAGAAGCAATGTTATAAACAATAAGACTCACGAAGGTATTCTGAAAAACGCTGATTATTTTGTAGATAATTTCTATGCTAATAATCTCGGATCTATAAACAACTTACTTGTAACATATAACTATAGATCTAAATATCTTGCACTCGACGATTCTGGCAGCCAATGGAATTAGACTGATTACCAGAAGTTTAACGGAACTAGAATTAACTATGTAAGAGATTGGTTTAATGGTAGATTACATATCCTTGATGCTTACTTTAATCTTAACTCAAGTATAGGTGTTCCTATACAATATAGAGACAGTAATGGATAGTGGAAAGATCTGAATTTAAGTAGCGACCCAAACGTCGAAGACATCGTATATGATCGCACTTACAATGCAGCAAACTATTCTGTACCTATGAACCAGGATGTGATTATCCTTAGAGATATATTCTCTTCAAGCAATTCTTCTGCTGGTATTCAGCTTGGTGCAAATGCTAGTTTTAAGATTAAGTGTCCTAAGTTCTCTCCTTTGCAGATTACTAAGGCTAATTCAGTTATTGCAAACTATATAATTGGTGGAGATAATTACCAATAGGTCGACATTAAAACAACCGGTGTACAAGGTGTTAAAGTTGGAGGTTCCTAGCTATGGTCTTATCTTGAAAATATAAACTGGATAGAAGGAAACGCTCAGACTGGTTTGTATATTGGATCCGATAAGCTTGAATCAATAAATGGTTCTTCAAATACATTTGGAAGTTTCTCTTTTAACACACCTAGTGTTAAGGAAATCAATTTGACATCTCCTGGATACACTGCCACGTTAGCACTTAATGGATCAGATAATTATCCTAACCTAAGCTCCATTAATCTTAGTGGATCAAAAATGGGTTTAACTGCTAATAGTTTAAATGTAACAACGGTTAATGTTAGCAATATCAAAAACTCTGGAGCAAGTATTACTATAACGAACTGTCCTAATATTACAAGTTTTTCTGTAGATAATAGTTAGCTTTAGACACTTCAGTGGTCATAGATATCTGGGAAGTATAAGAACTTATCGTTTAATAACAGAACGAATATTACAAACTTTAATTTAAGCTGCATAGAGAGTGGTGGTAGCTTTACTCTTTCTGGTGACAATTCTGTTGAGACAATAACACTACAAGGTTTTGAAACAATAAATATAAAAAATTGTCCTAAACTTAGAACCGTTACAATTACGGAATATGATAACCATTCTAATGTATAGATTTACCCTAAGAGTATATCTGTAACAAACTGTGCACATAGCCAGCTTTGTATTAAAGATAATACTGGCGCTACGGTTGATAATACCGTAGACTTACATAACTCAACACATCTGTAGTCTGTATGTTTCTAGGGCAGTACTAATATAAAGTACGTCGTACTTCCGCCAAATGTTACAGCTACAAATGCTTGCTTCTATAATGTTACGGGCCTTTAGACAATTGATGCAACATCTCTGTACATTGAAAATAATACGTTCTACAACTGCTTTAATTATAAAGGTCTAAACAAGAGTGGGAGATATACAGGATTGGCAGTAAGTCCTAATACAACATCTTTGAACAACACGTTCCAAAGAAGTGGTGTTGATCTTAAGTTCGTTGCAAACTTTTTTGAACATGCAATTCCTAAAAACAACAACGTTACCAATGTATCACAAATGTTTATGCAAACGAATGTTAGCTTTAAACAAGAAGATTATAGGAAGTGTATAGTAGGCGGAGTGTTTAAGAGCCCTATAGATCTATCGGTTTTAAATAAAGTTACCAATGCCAATTAGATGTTTCTTTATACAGGTATGAACGTACACTTTAAAGAGTTGTATAATTTTGGTAGCCCATCAGGATGTTCGTATAACTAGATATTTAATGCACACACATCAAGGATGGCTACAGACTGTTTTAAATACTGTGTATCGAAGATGACCTATTGGGGCGGTGACGATGGTAGTGGTGGCCATGAATTTTAGATTCCAATGGACCCAACAACCGGAAACGATATACCTACATCCGAAGTTATATCTGCTAAAGATATATGGAATCCTGATGGCGTGTCACCTAAAAAGCTTCGTAGTATATCAGATTTTAACATATCTAATTCATACAAGGTTGACTTAAGTGAAATGTTTAACTCTAGTTGGACATCATTAGTTACTCTATATGCAAGCTTCCTTAATTGTTATAGCTAGAACCTAGGAGGCTTACTTTATGACTTACCAAATATAAATGAAATCAGAACATGTTTCTCACAAGATAGCAGAAGTACAGATGATATTGATTTGTGGGAGTTTATTAATTGGGAGAAGTTCGTTCCAAGAAGTTACGGTGGATTTTTAACAAGCGAATATAGACGTGATTACGGATGCTATAACTTTAAATCCCATGTTTCGTTGGAACACTATAGAGATATATGTGATCTGTATATTAATAATGGCAAAGAAGACTTAAGTAACTTATTCTACAATACAAATATAACGGAAACTGATGGAGACTTAACGTTTGGAAGAGTGTCTAAAACAAATTCAAAAGCAAAATATATGCGACATACGTTTGATGGTGCTAAGTATGGTAATGGTGCTTTAAGATTAGATGACAATTTCTTTGCCAAACTACCTAAAATACAAGATGTCAGATATTGTTTTGCAAATATATCTTTAGCAAAACCGATACCTTTTGATTTCTTTAGAAAGAGATACGATGACATTAACGCACATGTCTTCGTAAAGGTTGGTGATGAGTACAAACCCGCAACTCTACACTAGTACAAATACGGAAGAGCTAACGATTATAAAATCTGGAGCTTCTCGCATGTATTTTATAATGTTAGTCCATCTAGTGGCGCAGAGCAGTTTGACATGACTACAAAAATACCAGATAACTGTGCAAAGAATAATGACACAAGCGACCAGACTACATATATGGAATACTATACAAGAACACAGGATCCGGAAACTAAAGAGTATACATATACAAAACATTCTATTAGTAGCTGTACAGAGTTTACTGATACACAGGGTTTAATAGGTGGATATTAGGCTTCATATAATCTTGGAAATGGCTCAATGTATAATAACGGACAGATTCCTGATGGAGGCGTAGACAAATTGATTATTCCACCAGATTTCTTTTATTGTGCAGCAACTTCTCATATTACAGATAGTGGAGATGGTGGTATAACAAACTATAGTTATGCATTTGCTAAATCCGGGACATCTAATACAATGGCTGGAATTATACCTGAAAATATTTTCAAGGCAAACAGGAATGGTGTTGTGACCGGTGTATTTAACAACCAGGTAGTTATACCTCGTTTAGTAGGTTCTACAACATCTGGAAGTGAAACAATAAATGTATATGTTTAGTATCCTAAAAACTATACTACATATTCTGTTTTGAATGATGCATTTGGAGCATAGCCTGTTATATTGTAGGATAGTAAGACTAGTACACATACAACATATAATTATTCGTTTGTATTGTTTAATGAGTCAATACCTTCTACAACATCTACATTAAGCAATGCATTTAATAATAACTGTATAATTCATGGTCTAGATGATTATAACAGTTATTCTGGAGAAGCTAGATTAAATTTAGCTTGCTCTTATAAGAATGGTAGCCTTACATAGGGTTTTGATATGACTAGATTCCCATCGATTACGTTAGACTAGATGCTGTATACAAACTTATTGTGCGTATTAAACGGTCCAATATTTGCTGGTACATATTATATATCTAATTGTAAGATGGCTTCCGATAATGCAAAAATCGTATCAACATGGGGTCAGAATACATATAACCATACATCTAAATTTATAATATGGCCTGCAGCAAATAGCAGTATTGTTAACAAGATGTTTAAAGATATAAATTAGGGTATAACAATATCTTCTTCTAATATTTAGAATTCTGGAGAAAGTTTAAAATACTATAAAGAAACTGGAGTACACATAGTATGAAATTAACATTAAAAAGAATAGCTCTACGCCCAACTTACACTATAGGTAAACTTTATATAGATGACGCATATTTCTGCGACACATTAGAGGATACTGTAAGAGATATAAATAAGAATGGTAAGTTTGACAACGGAGAATAGAAAATAAAAGGAAAAACAGCCATTCCTTACGGAACTTATGAGATCAAGTGGACATATTCACCTAGATTCAAGAAGTATACACCACAGCTGATGAATGTTCCATCATTTGAAGGCATACGTGTTCATGCCGGAAATACAAGCGCTGATACTGAAGGGTGTCTTATTCTCGGTGAAAACAAATAGGTTGGAAAAGTCCTTAACTCAAGAGCTACTATAAACAAGTTTTACCCAATAATAAAGGAAGCTTGTTCTAACGGAAAGGTAACTATTGAGATAAAATGAACAAGGTAACAGGAACATGGCGCGAGAAGATTTAGTATTCAACCGCATGTCTCGCGTTTTTAAGCGGATAGGTTCTCACCTGGGTACAGTATTTACAATAGGGCGAAATCTCCACAGGAGTACTAGGGTTTGTAGCCCAAACATTAGTTTATTCGGCTAGTATATATGGAGTATCTATTTATATACAGGGTAAGTTTGGTGAGATAAAAACATATTTAAAAGAGTGTTTAACCAATAATGAAAGCAATTGCGATGTAGTAGATATTAAGCAAAATAAAGAACAACTACAAAACGCTGCTTAATGCCATTTGCGGGCTTCTAATAGCCTTTTGTGTAGCGTCTGGTATATTCTACCACAACAAAGCTAATAGGCTCTCAGAGGAGCTTAAAATGGCTAATAATAACATCGAAGCCTATTAGGATGCCTTAAGCGGTGCCTAGTAGGCTTCTGGTGTTTTAAGGCTAGATATGAAAAAGCTTAAAGATTATAACGATAAGCTTGTGTAGTAGTTGGATTCTGTACGTAAGACAGAAAAGCTAAAAAGCAAAGAAATTTAGGTAGCGGCAACTTAGAAGTAGATTATAAACGTTAATAAGAGTAAGTGGGTAGGGGGTGATATTATAACTGTACTTAAAGACTCTGTTTATAAGGATAGCTTACAATATAATAACCTAACTAAAGTATACTATACAATCGGTAAAGATAGTGTTAATATCAAGTTAGATGTATAGAATACTTAGTACCTCTACGTTTATAAGCATAGAGAATATAAAAACAAAAAGAACTTCTTTAAGAGATTGATAACATTTGACTGGAAAAAGAAAGATGTGTACAAATACAAAATACATAATACAAACGACATACTTAAAGAAGACAGTATAAGAATAATAGAAGCGATATGAAAACATTCTCAGCTCGTACATTGATAGATGATATACTTCTTATTGTACGAAATAACAACATAAGTGAGAGTGAGGATATGTCTAGGGATTAGATCTTATCTTGGATAATGTAGTATAAAGCTTATTTGTCTAAGAAAGAAAATGATAAAGATTCTGAGACCGGTGATGACGAAGATCCAGATGATAGTTAGTTATCAACTATTGGACCACTTGAACTTATAGATGATCCGACTCCCGGATCAGAGGACTCTTGTTGCTGTTGTTGCGGTAAACGAAAGAGAACAAAAAATAAGCTGTATACAATGGAGGATAGTAGCGACGACATAGTTAATGTTACTGATGCTAGTGGTTGTGTTATACAGATTATGAGTAAATCTAGAAAGCATTATCATAATTTTAGAAGATATACATATAACGAACCTATGTGCTGGTTTGATGACTAGCATATATACGTTGATGGTAATGGTTCAGAAAACTTTAAATACATATACGTTACAGGAATATTTGACCCAACACAAACAGCTGGTAGTGAAGATGATATAATGATACCTGGATGGATGATACCGGATATAAAGAGAGCTATCATGACCAACGAATTAGCGTTTATGCTTAAGAGGCCTAGTGACGATAGCAATAACTCAACATTAGCAAGTGTTAAACCAAATGGTCCTCAAGATAAGGAAGAATAAGAAAAGCTATACAATAGCTGATATATATAGAGACTACATTAAAAAGAACGATGTAGAGCTTAATTACGCGCGATATAAGCGCATTATAGACGAATTTAATAAAGTTGTCAAGGAAGAGATTTTGGAGCGCTCACAGCCCTTTAAAATGCCTTATGGACTAGGCACTATATGCATAGTAAAATATAAACCAAAGAGCTACTCTAGTTAGTCATTGTCTACAGATTACAAATCAACAAAAGAAGTAGGAAAAAGGGTTTATCATTTAAACGAACATTCTAATGGATATAAATATAGATTATATTGGTCGAAAATACCAAGGATGTTTTCTGATAGATATAAATACTAGTTATGTATGGTTAGAGAAAACAAAAGGCACCTTGCTCAACTTATATTTAATAAACAAGATTATATAAATATAGATGATATACAAATATACAAAATGTGAGTCAGTTATAGCTAAAATTATGGCTGACTCAAACATGCAAGAAAAGAACATACGTATTACAGATATACGAGAATGGATCTTTGAAGCTGTTGAGAAGATTGGTGCTCCTGTATAGTATGTATAGAAAGAGTCTGGTGAAGATTGCGTTCCAATATTTGAAATACACGAACATCAAGTTCCAATACCAGAAGACTTAGAGTCATTGACAACTGTAGCCTATTCAAACAATGGAACAAATTGGGTATAGGCACTAAAAGATGAAAGCTCATTTAAGTCTAAAGCTAATACAAAGCATATACATCACTATCACCCAGAACAACCAGCTGGAGTAATGCTGCCTACGCATAGATCATAGCTTTTAGGAATCAATGGTAGCACTGCGTTAATGGATGCTATTAGAGACCATAAGATAGATGTTCCTACATACTGGATCAAGCCAGGTTGGATAGTCTTTAATAAAGACAAGGGCTTTGTTAAATTGTCGTACAAGGCAATAGCTACAGATGAAAGGGGTTACCCACTTATCCCAGACTTAGCTTCATATTAGGAAGCTATATACTGGTACGTAATGATGAAGTTAAGCTTTCCAAAATTCCTCAGAGGATCTCTTGGAGGAAAAGCTAGATATAATTAGAACACATACTTCTACATACAGTAGCAGTGGAATTTTTATAGAAACCAGGCTTACGCTGAAGCAATGATGCCAAACGAAAGTGAAATGCTTACCATTAAGAACGAATGGACTAAGCTTATACCAGAGTGGGATGATGACGAAAACTTCTTCAATAATACCGGAAAGAAATAGTTAAACTTTAACGATTATTGCTATGGATACTAATACTGAACCACAAATTAATAGTTTCGCAGGAGGATTGAATAGCGATGATGATCTCTCTGTTGTTGCTACAAACTAGTATATCGATGCTAGAAATATAAAGATATCGTCATACAGAGGTGGAGAAGGAAGAGATAATAGACATGGATCACTAATGCCAGTACAGGGTGTAAAACTAGCTGGATCATTTGCTGGTGATGGCAACAAAGTTGTTGCTACTGGTTCAATAAGAGATTATGGAGTAGTTGTTTGCATTGATGAAAATGAAAACAAACTTAAGGTCTATAGTTTTAAAAATGCAATAGGTGGAACAGTCCATGATTAGAACTTCAATGATATATAGAATAGTAGTCTTGTTGTAGACGCTCCGTTATTACCATTGGGTGATGGGGAAGAGTATCCGAATACATTCGATATTTAGCTTAATTATGAGAGCGAAAACAATATTAAGTTATATTTAGCCGATTCGATACATCCGATAATGGTTTTTAATATAAATAATGATTTTATATATAAAGAACTTGACAAATGCTTATCTTATCCAGAAGCAGTTTGCAAACCACCAGTATTTGAAGAATATGTACCAGGAAAGATAGAATTTGGAGTTGTAAGTTATTGTTATCAGTTATACAATAGATACGGAATACATACAGGAGCATCTATACAATGTCAGCAAATACCAATAGGTAATTATGATTTTGATAACAAATATGTAAAGTGTGGCGGCAAATAGGGTGCGCAATCAAATTGCGGAGTAAAGATATCTATACAAATTCCTAAAAATTATTAGCACCTTGATTATATCAAAGTATTTAGAGTTCAGTATACACAAAACGGATAGATGCCAATAGTGTCTGTAATATATGATGCTAAAGTAAACTTTAATGAGCAAGATTCTACAGAGTTAATTATAAATGATGTTGGCAATGATCCAATAGAGAATATCAGCGTAGAAGAATTAAATTCATTACAAGGTGTTAGGATAATACCTAATTCATTAGCATCTAAAGATGGTTTTCTGTTTGCTGCAAATACGAAGACAATACAGACAACTATTAAAGATTTCGACAAATGGGATGCAAGAGCATTTAGGTTTAATTACGAAAAAATCAGCACCGTAACAGATGTTAATGGTAATAATGCATTTAAAATAGATGCTCACGAACACGACATAGAAGACGACTCTGTTGCCGTTCCTCCATTTGATCACGATTGTTATGATGGCACTTATAACAACATAAATAAAGAAGCTTCATTGTATTCTGCTAATTTTGTGTTCGATTCAAAATATCAATGGGTCGGAGGATCTGGTAAAAATATAGAATGGAGATTTGTTATTTCTTCTTAGGTAGAAGATTCTTGTGTAAAAGAAAATAATACAAGAAAGATAGGAACGTTATACAATTATTCTCAAAAAGAAAACGTATAGCAGAACAATGTTTTCTACATTAATAAAGATTTTAAACCATCTGAAATAGAGAAAGTAGAATTTGATCCAGGAATAAATAAAAACACATGGTTGATAAAGTCACTTAGACGAAACGAGATTTATCGTTATGGAATTGTTTTGTATGATAAATATTGCCAAGCATCTCCAGTTAAGTGGATTGCTGATATAAGAACACCAAATGTCACCGAAGAAGGTTTCTAGTTGATGTCATCCAATACTATTGTTAATGGTAAACGTTACGAACTAGTTATCAGAAATCTAGGAATATAGTTTAAGGTAAAGAACTTACCAGAAGGCTGTACTGGTTATTAGATAGTTAGATGTGCTAGACACGAATCTGATATTGCTACAATATCACAGGGTGTACTTAGTTCTCCTGTGTCTAATGCATATAGTAGACAGTATGAAGCAAGTGGCGATTATTGGATAACAAAATATCATATGTTTTGTCCAACCGGATTCTTAACAACAAATAAGTTTATAGAAGGTTACAATGTGCATAATTAGCTTGTTGGCGACGGAAAGGATGGAGAATCGCAGTGTATGACAAACATAGATAATGACAAATTATTGCAATTTGTTTCAAAAGAAATTTGTTATCAGCCAGAATCATTTAAACAATTTACAAAAGATAAAAAATACTATTTACAAAAATAGTCTTTTTTGTTCGGAGCTAGAGGTGATTATAAGTTTAGAGATGACTAGTATGATACTAATAAAGATATGTATGATTCTGTAGATGTAGGATTTGATTATGGTTCATTACTTGGTGTTAGTGATAGAAAAGATTATAAATTTATAATACCATGTATATCAAATTGCGCTGTAGAATTATTTACTGGAAGAAATAATGATGGTGATGCAAGAGGAGATATTTATGTTAATAACCTAACTATAGAAAGGGGCTATTATGATCCAAAAACTAGTGAAATATGCTATTTAGATACACCATATAATCCAAGCTATTTTTATAAAGTGAATCCTTAGTCGCATAAAAATAAAGGGCTAAATATGGTTGGAACCCTTACTTGGACTACTGCTTTGGTTGGTGGACTTGGAGACGATAGGCCATACTCGTATGCATTAATAAAAGATTGCATTTTAAATTTTGATAGACTGTATAATAATGATGACTAGTCTGCTAATGATAGAAAAGAAAAATCGGGCAAGTTTATAATACAGAAAGCCTTCGCTTATATAAAATTATACGAATAGAGTGTTCAGCCATACGAGTTTATTATCAATAGACGTCCCGATCCTGGCGATTGGTGGTTTGATACTGTTTAGAAAACAAACTATATATAGGACTTTTAGTTAGTTGATCAAATAAAATGGGATTAGGCATTCAAAAGAAACTTTAATAAAAATAATGACGAACAGATGTCATCAAAGGCCTACCCTAATTATGCAGTTTCTGCTGGTGGAGCACTATTTACAAATATGGTTACTGGTGGAATCTGCAATGATACTAATGGTAATATATTTAGCGCATTTGGTAATTATAGTGGCGCATTTAGGTTTGATAATACTGGTGATTATGGTAAGAAAAACGCATGTTTTGGAACTGGCGGAAAATGTTTACTACTGAGCTGCTAGTATAAAGAAAAGGGTACAGCCGGTGCGATTTCTTATTATTATCCAGAGAATGGCAATTATTACGATAGCTTAAAATAGGAAGATCCTTAGACAGATCATACAGAAATTGGTGAGATATTTAAGATAGTCAGACCAACTCTGCTTGGAACATATTTGACTAACCTTAGACAGCAAATAACACCTTATGGTGGATGCTCATTCACAAATAGACTTACAAATGTATATTACGGAGATGGTAACTACTTCGAATCCACAAATGATTGGAATACGGTATTTGATGGAGATTGTCACGTAGAAACGTTTGAGTACACTTCTATGCATAAAGTGTATGGAGCATATAAGGGATCAAAGAGTTTGGGTTTCCCTAATACTCATATGATAACATACTCTATACCAACAGAGTCAAACATATGGTGCAAATTCCAACACGGATGGACATTTAGCTCTAACGCAAGAGATAATTATGCATCCTTTATACAGTCTGAACCATGTGAAATAACAGAAGCTTACGTACAAAAGGAGCCTGAATATGTTTATAACTCTGTATATAGCGTATAGAATACAAGTGTCCCACTTGCTGTGTACGATGATCTTAATCCACAAGATTATAATAAAGCCATAGATACAAGAGTATATTATTCTGATTTAAAACAGAATGACGAGATTATAGATAGTTGGTGTAAATTTAGAAGTTCTAACTTTATAGATGTCGATTAGGAGTATGGTCCTATAACTGATGTATGTACATTTAAGAATGTTCTTACATTTTTCCAGGAGCAATCATTTGGTGTACTCAGTGTTAATGATCGTAGTGTTGCTACAGATAATTCTGGACAAAACATAGTACTTGGAACTGGAGGTGTACTTGATAGATGCGACTATTATAGTAATACTTACGGAATGCATAAACAGCAATTCTGTGCAGTATGTACTACAGGCGGTATGTATTGGTTTGATAGTCATAATAATGTAATCTGCTTATTTGATGGATAGAGTGTAACATAGCTTTCAAAACAAGGTAAAGTACAAAATATACTGAACAAGTATAAAAAGGATGACAACTTTAAAGTATTCTATAATAATAGATATAATGAAGTTGTGTTTAACGTCTTGAGCGATGATATGTAGATCGTGTACAATGAAATGCTTGGCAAGTTTACATCGACATTAACAATACCATTCGATGGAGCTATATAGTTCTTTAACGGAGAATATCTTGTAAAGAAAAACGACAATGTATGCGTATATTAGTACGACTACCTTGATGGATCACCTAAATCAACAACTCAGAAGTTGCTTTCAAGCTACGTTAAATATATTGTTGCTCAATAGCCGCTTGTTACAAAGGTGTTCGATAATCAAGAGATTGTTACATACGAAAACCTATAGTTATAGGACGTGATACACGATGAGGATGATTACTTCTCAAAGAATCATAAATACGTATGGTAGACAGAATCTTAGAAGATAGAATCCAATCTAGAAGAACAGATAACACTTAGAGAAAATAATCATAGATTTGCCATACCTAGGGCTGATGGATTATTTGGCAATAGAGCTAGAGGCAAGGTTATGATTTGTAGTATAGAAGATATTAAACCAAATCCAGCTATGGCAATACAATATATAATAACAAAATATAGATAGTCATGGAGCTAAAATAGAGAAAAAGAATAAACAATGTTCCAAAATTTAATGGGGGTACAGATCTAGCTGGTAGTATAAAAGGTATTGGTGGAGATATAACTGGTCTGAATACATACAAGTAGCAACTTACATCCGTTCCAACAAAAATAGAAGTAAACGGAATGAGAACTCCTGGAAAGTCATTACTTGGTTCTGGCGGAGGAGGAATAAGTGCTGGAGCTGTAACTGGAGCTGTTAATGGAACCATAGGAATGATAAATGGATATAATTCCATGCAGGACGCAGTAAAGGGGACAGATGAACTTATGGCTTATTCTGGACAAAGAACAGACTAGGCATTCGGTGTAAACTATCAAGCGCAGAATGATATCAACAGGCAAAAAGCTATGGATGATATATCTAAGTCTAATAGAAACGCAACATTAGGAATGGTTGGATCTGGAGCTGCTGCAGGAGCTGCTATTGGATCTGTTGTACCTGGTGTTGGTACGCTTATAGGAGGAGCAGTTGGAGCTATCACTGGATTATTCGGAGGCTTGTTCGGAAGTAAAAAAGCTAGAGAAAGATAGCGTAGAAAGGTATTTAATGCGCAACAGTAGGTTAATCTTATTAATTAGGTTAATCAATCATCAGCTGCAACAGAAGGTCTTACATAGCAATATTATTTAGATAATGGTAACACGTATGATGATGTATTATACGCCAACCGAGGAAAAGATTTAATAAAACCAAGATATGTTAAAAGGAAATAAAGTATGGACACCTAATGGATATTAGAATGGTCCTGTAAATAGTTTAGTTGGCAAAGGGGAGTCCATTATAGATTATACTAATGGCACAGGAACTCTTGTAACCAAAGGAAAGGTTGGAGTTGATAATTAGCCTAGCTCTGTTAGTGTAAACGATAATAATGTTATAGCTGGTAATGATATAGACTGGAGCAATGGTATGAAGTTTTCTGATCAAGTAGCCCCATTAACAGCAAAGCTTTAGATGTATAACAACATTGAGAAAAGAGCCGGAAAGAAATCCGAACTTAGCTCTTTATCAAAATAGACTATGGAACTTTAGAAGAACCAGCTAGATCGCGCTAAAGCTCCTATTTTATAGGCTATGAAGAATATTACAGATAGACAAGAGAGATAGCATTAGATCGAAGATTATGCTGCCTAGATTAAACATAATTGTGGAAAAGACAGATTTGATAACGGCAAAAGCTTATGGGACAAAACCAAATAGACAATTTCTAGTTGGTCAAAATCAGGTAAAGGAAAGGTGTCGAACCTCATGCTTGATGCCGGATATGCGTTTCCTGCTCTGCTCGAAACATAGATGCTTAATCATTGGCGTAACGAAAGACCTGTAATGCCAAGCATTTATGCTGCAAATAAATATGCGCCAATAGCATTACAAACTATGGCTGGTAATAGAGTGTCAGCTAATCCAATTCTTGAAAAATTATACGCACAAGATAGATAGGCTGCTTATTAGCTCGCTAATTCTGGAGGCTATACAGGTGGTCAAAGATAGGCTAATAGAGTAGCTTTGGCTTTAGGTAATTAGAGAAATGTTGCTGATGCGCTCATGAATGTGCAGGAAAAGAATGCTGCATACAGAAACGCTTATGCTTAGATGGCTGCTAGACTTGGTGATAGTGACGCATAGAGATTACAGCAGTCTAACCAATATGGATGGGAGGCCTACAATAGAGCACATGGCGCTAAGACAAAGGGCATTGAAACGCACTTATCTAATCTCGGTCTTATTGGTCAAAAATGGTTATCACAGCGCATTAAAAACAAGCAGTATGGAGATATACTTGATATATATCAATAGGATGTAGATAACAAGAAAGAGGCATTAAAAACAATATACGGCATAGGTGGTAATACAACAGATAATACTGGTAGTACAAATAGTTCCACTGGAAGTGCTGTAAACAATTCGTATACAAGACCAACTGGATAGCCATACGAAATGAATATGTATCAACGTAGTATTTAGCCATAGGTAGATTGGTAGTAGAAAGCTATTTCTGACATTGGTAATTTACCGTTGCCAAATTTACCATATTAGCACACAAATTACTTAGATACTATAGATTGGGGTAAGTATTTTGATGCATAGAAAAAATGGAATAAAATTATTACAGGTAAAAATGGTATTCCAAAATCGTCTTAGTATAGATATTTTGATACAACGAGTTCTCCACGACCGAATTATTATTTATCTAACTTGATACCATAGTTAATACCTACGCTGCCAGATACTAGTAAGTACATGCAAGAGTATCAGAAAAGAATGGGTATGCCTATGGATAAGCTAAGATCTAATTATAATAAATATCTTAATGGGGATATTTTTGTAGATAATGGCGAACCGATTGGGTATACCAGAACGTCTACACCATCTAATAAAAATACAATTAAGGGATATGGATTCCCTATTAATCAGAATTAGATGATTAGGGGACTTTTGTTATACAACAACAACTTTAAAGTTCCATCTATTAAATAGTAAAAGTATGATAGGAATGTATGACGAACCAGTAGCGGTGCCTATAATCGACCTACTGGACAGTAATATGATGTCATAGTACATCAGTGCTGCAAGAGAACAATACAATTAGGCTGTACAAGAATAGAAAGATTTCGCTAAGGAATTCGGTGAGCTATATGGGCCTAATGCTAATGTAAATAAAGAGTTTTACGATATTACAAGAGGAGCCGTTAATAAAGGACTAGATTATCTCTATCAGAACGGAATAGATCCTCTTAGATCAGCAGAAGGAAGAGCGTATATAGCAAAGATTATCAGAGAAAGACCATATGCAGAAATAGCTAATCTTAAAGCTTAGAATGAGTCAATGAAGACTTATTAGAAGTATAGAGCAGAAGCTATGCGCAATGGTACATATGATCCAGATTTTGAAAAGTTTGCACTTGGTGGCAAGACTCTTGAAACATGGAATCCTTCTACAGATGGTATGTGGACAAGAGAAGCTCCTTCTAAATATTCTAGCTTAAAAGATTGGACTAGTAATTTGTTTGACAATATGGAGTTGGAATATGATCCAGAGTTAACAAAACAAGCTGGTGGAATGTATCAAGTATATTCTAAATCTCCAAAGAAGATGTAGCAGATTCTTGATGCAAATATAAAGGATATGACAAAATCTGACCTTGGTAGATACTATCTCAACATGTATGGAGGTGATATAGATGCCCTTAAGGCTGACATTATCAATCGCAATAGAGAATATACTTAGGTAGATAGACGAGCTGATCAGGTAAAAGTTCATCTTAATGACCAGGAATTCTAGGCCAATGAAGCTGCTAAACAGAGAGCGTTCTAGAGAGAAATGGCAAAACAGGAACACGAATGGGATATGGAATAGCTCGAACAAAAGAATGCATACGAAATTGCTAAATAGGCGGCTAAAGGAAATGGTAAAGGCAGTAAATAGGATTATAATCTTGTTGCTGATGTTATAACATAGGCTTCTTCTACTCTGTAGAATTATTTTGCTACCCATACTTTTGGAGAAAAGAATTATGGTAACAACTTAGGATATTTGTCTAGAGCGCAAGGAAAGGCATTCTCTAATAAGAGCTTTAACATAAACGATGTTTCATTCGATTTGCCTAGAGGAGGATATTCTGCTTGGACAGGAGTGCAGAAAAGTAAACTTAATCCTACATTCGGATATGCATACAATGCTAACGAAGTTAAAGGAAAGATACTCACCGAAGGAGAGCTTAGAACAAAGGCCTCTTCTGTTAAAACTGGAAAGAACGTATATAGAACCTATACAGATAAGTTGTACAAGAAGAATAATATTCTTGGAGTAACACCTGACGAATCATCTAGAAATGGTATAGCCATTGTTGGAAGAGACGGAAGAATGCATCTGTATCAGAAGGTTACTGTGTATACAACAGATGGTACATCTAGAGATAGTAGCGGAAACAGGTACAAAATGATAGATGGTAAGTGGAAGAATATAACTACAGGTAAAGAGGTTGAAGACACTGATGGAGGAAAGGCGTTAATCAAATCCCTGAAGAAACAAAAAAGCCATTATTCAGCTTACCAAGAATTACCTGCAGGAGATGTTTCTTTCACAAAGAAGAGCTATACTACACAGAAAAATAAGAATGGAAAGATTACAAAGAAGGTTGTAAATAGAGGAAACGTTATACCTGGAACAGAATGGTATGATAATGGTGGAAACGTAACAATAGATGATTACGATACTTCTACTCATTCTTCGAAATGGACAAATATAAACAAGAGTTACAATCAGTATTATAAATAATAATTATGGCAAACAAAACAAGGAACGTAAGTCCTAGTATAATCCCATGGGGATCCGAAGGCAGTACTTATGATCCTATCGGGTACATAAGACGTAATAATAGCACGCCGTACAGTAGGGTTACAAATAAATTTAGAAGCAACTTAGCTAGATATCAGAGTACATCTCCTGTTCAACGAGTTGTAAATAAAGGATACAAAGATTATGTAAATGTATCCAAATCGCTTAACAGGGAGGAGCATGAAACTAGAAACCTATCTGATACGTACAACAAATTAAAAAAGGCTAAGGAAGTGAATGATGAGCTTGCTATGGAACGCCCATTGTTTAGACCTTAGAATCCTGGATTCGATTTTACAGCGATAGGCAAGGAAACGCTTGGAGATATATTCAGATCTACTGATCAGGTAAGAGCAAGTAACGCTTCTGGTAAAGTAATGCTGAACAAGGAAACTTCAGCAACAGTTGATTTAGCTAAGAAGAATAAAGAGTTAAAGTTGTAGAGATTACAACTTTAGCAGCAATTACAAGACTACTCTAATAATAGAGCCAACTTATCAAACATAGATAAATAGAACGTTATTAGAATAAATAGTCAGATTAAATAGCTTGATAAACAAATAAACAATGGTGAAGTGTATGAGCAGAGAGCTGAATAGCTCCGAGCTCAACACGACATGGATAATGTGTGGAACTCAGTCAAAGAGGGATTAGCTGGTGCAGGCGGATTTCTTTTAGATGTATTAGGTAAGGCTGGAGCTTATCTCAATACATCCAATGCTTATGGTGTACATAATAACTAGGATTACAAAACGCTTAAGATGAATGATAAAGAAAAGTTCTCTTAGGCTGCACACTAGTATATATACGATAAGAACATAGATAATAACAGAAAGAGATTCTAGGGATTACCTCTGAAGGATTCTCTTAGAGCACAGATTGATGACTATACAGATTTCCAGACTCAGCTTAACGCAGAAATAAAGGGAGCTCAAGAGGACTACGAAAAGCATGTAAGATATAGATAGGCTGATGAAAAGTGGTTCCCAATTAGCGACGATTACAATAAGAAAAAGCAGAGATATGCTAATGCTAGCGTATTCTCTCCAGAGTACTGGCAGTATGAAATGCCGTCTCAAATAGCTGCTTCTAATGCTTCTACAGCTGGAAGAATAGCTATGGCATTGAATACTGGAGCAGCTATTGGTGGTGCATTCTTAGGACCAAAAGGACAGGCCTTGTTAAATGTTGGCTCATAGGTAGTGACTACTGCTACAGGTCTCGATATAGAGAACATGAAGTTTGAGAATAGAGGTGAAGTTAGTGATGCTAATGTTGATAAGCTTAAATCAAACTTAATGTCTGGTGGCAAGAAACAGTATTAGGATATAATAAAAGACTTGAGAGAAAAGGCTAAATAGGTATATCCTAAACTTAATATGAACCCAGATACAGAAAGCGATGATGAGATACTTCGTAGCGCATTGGCAGGCATTATAACTTCTAGCCATCCGGAATACAGAAAAGCTGAGCTTAGAGCCCTAGCTGGAAGTAACGCTCTTTTCCAGAAAGATAATATAACAACAGGATCAGATCTTATGGTACAAAAGGGTTTACAAGTTGGTATATTCGGAAGAGAGTTATATAAAGCGGGAAAGGGAACCGTAAATTGGATTGCGAATAAAACTATCAAACGTACAGCTAATTCAGCTACTGGTGCAATAGAGCATACAGTTGAAGGAGCGGCTACAAATGCTGTTGCAGAAGCTGCCAAAGATGCTGTAAACGGTAGTAGATACGCAACTCTCAGAAAGGAGTTCACAGATAGCTTTAGAGGTGGATTTGGATTAGGAGAATAGACTGCTACAGTATTTGGACACGGTATGACCGGTTAGTACGTATATGGTACTATGACCGGTATTGGAAAAGCTGTGTTAGATTAGACTAAAAAAGCCTTGCCAACTAGAGGTTAGGCATTTATTAGACTTGCTACACATAGAGCAGGATAGTACTATCAGGACATCCTGGATAAGATACCATTGACAGCAAGAAGACTTTCTGCATACGGCTTAAAAATGGGCAAGGTTTGGGCTGTTTCTTCAGCCTCTGAGGCCGCAGAAGAAGCAAGACAGTATGTTAATGCGGAGCAGGCTAAAAGGCAGCAGATGGGCCTTGGAGAGCTTCCTAGCCTTGGCAGCTTGTTTGCAAATGAATATAGCGCAGGTTCAAGAACACAGGCCGCCATATTAGCCGAATTGGGAGTCGGAGATAGCGATCTTCTTGACAACGAAGAGTTCTGGTAGAATTATAAAGGAGGATTTGCTCTTGGAGGTGGTCACACCGTTGCAATGAGAGCAGCATCAGAAATACCTGGACTTGTACGTCAGATATCTGCAGATTAGGCAATACTTAACGCTGGTATTACTAATCGTGTAATGATGCAGAACGAGCGAGCTCAAGGATAGTTGTTTGCGAAAGAAGCCATGAAGGGTAGATCTAATATGGAGTAGATCTTAAATACTATGCAATAGCTTAAATAGGAGGATGCTAGAAGAAAAGAACACACTTATTCAAGTGATGAGTGGGGCGCCTCAATAAAAGCGGCATAGGACATAATGAGAATGACATTAAGTCCTACTACTAAGGCCATAATGGAGAAACATGGTATACAATATGGTACAGACAAATACGCTGCAGCTGTAGCATCTGTATATCAGACTGGTTAGAATTCAGATGAGAACAGAGAATAGAGATAGAAAGCTATAGATGAATACAATTAGATTGTACATTCAGTACAACTTAATCAGGCTATTGATGAGGAATTGAGAAGAAGACAAAGCGGATCATCTATAGAAAGTCTTGCTTAGTAGAGAGCTAATAAAGCTAGACAGGAAGCAGAACAGAATGCTTAGTCCCTTGAAGAGTTAGGTTAGGAGGTAGATTTAATATCAGCACAAGCAGAACAGGATAAGCTCAATAGGATGACGGGTCCTACAGGAATAAGTAATGTTGAAGATCTTTGTCAAAGAACGATACTTGTAGGACAGCTTAGAGGTTTGCTTAAGCTTAGATCAGATTGCAAGACTTCTGACGGATTCTTTAATATGCTTAGAGACAAGTTCGGATTACATACTATAAGAGAAGATGCCGCAAAGATACATAAATCTATAGATAGTGATATAAAGATTATTTCTTAGAGACTGTCTGAACTGTCTGGTATTAATCTTGACGGTCTTAACGATGCACAAGTAATGGATAAGCTTGATGCCATGGGAGCTCTTGAAGAATTCTCTGACGACATAGAGGAGAATACAAGAGTAAGAGCCCTTCTTAACGCAGACGCAAAGCTTATAGCAGATAGATAGAAGATGTTCTCTGATGGTCTGAAGGCCGAAGGAAATGGTAATACCAAATTCAGTAAGTTTATAGACGACGTCATGGCTACCACAGAGCGAAATAAGGCAATAGATTGGGCATTGGCAGACGCCATCAATGATCCTTATGGACAAAAGTGGAACCATGATAATACATCTACAGGAGAAATAAATACATAGCATAAGGATACACGGTCTCATGTAGAATCTCTTACAAAATAGGAGAATAAAGTATATGCTCCAGAAAACAATTATTCTGTAGAAAATAATACTTTCGAGAACACCGATAGACCTTATGTTCATGATGATCTTGAACTCAAGATAAAAGAAGATAATCTCGGTTCTGTAGGAAAACTCAAGGGCAAGATTGACGATATGATCCTTAGAGGTAGAAGCTACGATAAAATAAATAGATGGTTACAATCTTCTAAGAGATACAAGAATATTATTACTAGAAATGAAGACAATGCCAGAATAATCGAAGATTACATCAATGATTAGCTTCTTAATGCAGGATTAGAACCTAATAGAGCAATTGTAGAACAATCTAAACCAGAAGACGAATTAACAGATTCCTTTGAAAGGCTTAATAATCTTTCTGAGCAAAGACAAGAAAGAAACGAAAGAAGAGCTAAGATAGAGGCGAAGAAAAGACTTCTTAAGTCTAAGATGAAGGCCGCAATTAAGGAATGGGCTAGATCTGGAGAAGCTTATTCTGGTATAAGTCCTAAATTTTTATCAACTCTTGCAAAGCTTGTAGCGTATGGTACATAGTAGGGATATTATTCGTTTAGGACATTCCTTGATGATATTAAGGATATGCCATTAGACACTATGGATATTCCAGACTTAAGCGGTATGCTTTCATATGTATATCTTAGTAAATCTAAAGAACAGACTGGCACTGTTGCTGAGAATCTTGATTCAGAAGAGAACGTTCTTAATGTTGGAAGTGTTTAGAATTATCTTAAAAATGATGAGACAGATCATACTAAACAGCTTAAGCAAAATGTAGATAAGCTAGTACAGTAGGTAAAGCAGAATCTATCAAATATAGATAATATTGAATCAGCTATACAGAAGATTGCTGATCAGTCGTTAACTCCGTTTGACAAGACTAGCATATCACAGTATATATTGGATGTAGACAAGCTTACAACTGAAGATCAGTTAAAAGATGCTATCAAGCAGCTTGGCAACATAATACAGAATACAAATTAGGTATATAGCGATCTTACTGATTAGTTAAACAATCTGAATAATTATAAGGATATTCCACAAGATCCACTCGTAACAGATTACAATGAACTTCCAAAGACTGTAGCACAGTTAGTTCTTGAGCTTGAAGATGCTTGTAATACACTTGATGCAATAGCTAGCACAATAGCCGACGTAAAGCCTACTACGTAGCCAGAAAGAGATGCTATAAATGATTTGTCTATACAGTTAATGAGAGCGGAAATAGCTCTTGATAACTTGTTGTAGGATAATGAAGCTTAGGCTGTAAATGTCTCTTAGGAGAGAGACCTTATAGATAATGTTATTATGAAGTTTAATAACAATAAATCTATATGGGGAGACGCTAGTGAAGAGATACTTGATTGGTGGTTTACTAAGTATGCGAAAGACAATGTAATACTTCCAAGAGATAGTAGAAATACCATTACAAATGGAAGCGATAATCTTACGCTTGATTATAATCAGAAGATAACTGATTATATAAGACTGTACGGAAATAAGTTCCAATAGAATCTTGGTGAAGTTGAATCTGATTGGTATTGGAGATTGCTTAAGAATTACTTCGGAACACTTCTTAATAATGCTCAAGATCATATTGAATAGAACCCAGACAACCCTATGAACCCTGTCCTTTAGGACAATATCAATAGAGGTAGATTACTTATATCTGGCTTTGCTAACAAGTATGGAAAGCAACTTGATGATTCATACATGGATACAGACGCTTCTATAATTAGAGAAGCAGAAGAGCTTAATAAACAGGAGTTCTTATGGTACGAATCTGGTGGTAATAACTACATCTCTGGTCAAGGCGTGGGAACAACATTGCATAGACCTGGAGTAAAAGCCATGTAGGAGAATAAAACTTATGTTGAGTGGAGCAATCAACCAGACTTTATTACCAATGGTAAGTTCGAAATCATATTCAGAAACGCTACAGAATATAGCAATAGACCTTACTTGAGAATTACATATAAAGGATAGTCTATAGAATTGCATGTATATGAAGGTGGTGACGAAAGTAGAATGGGGTACCAGCAGCATCTCGTTAATTTATGGAAGTTCTGTTAGAAGCATAAGAATTATTCGTTAAGAGTAATACCTACAAGAACAAATGGATCACTTATTTACGATCCTGCATTTGTTGGTTATAATGAAAACTCTCCAACAGTAGAGGGTTTGCATTCCGTTGTTGGTAACATAATGAGCCTTGATGATACGTATTCTATTGACCTTAAGAGTAAGTAGATTGGTATAGTAAAATAGGACAAGAAAGGTAATATGAATGTAATGAGTCTTGATGGCCTAAATAGTCCTATACATACTTTAAATAGCGCTAGAGTTGGAACATAGAATACATCTGTAGGTTCTACTGTTTATTTATGGCATACAAACTTCGATGAGAAGAAAGGTAATTAGACTACGATTCCAGTTACACTGTATCAGTCTAAGCTGTCTTAGAACCAAGCTAATTCTCTTGTAGACTTATTAAGAGCATACGCTTAGGGATAGGTTAATTATAATGGGTACAACACACTCGATCTTATTAAGATGCTTGTACACGTTAATGAAAATAATCAGCCTAACTACAAAACCAATCAGACTAGAACCATAACATTCTCTTCAAACAAATAGATTATTATAGGATTGCCTCAGTACGACGACAATGGTAAACATGTAGAAGGAACAGGAGAATCATATGATCTTACAAGCGAGCACGACTTAGAGAGACTTAGAACTGATTTAAGATCTGTTGGTGTTGCCTTCGAGAAGACTATGCTTAGTCAATAGCTTAACTTTACAAACAACTCTGTTATAAACAATGTGAAACATTACTTTGAAGATAATCCTAATGCTGATGCATTTGTTGCTCCAAACGGTTTAGAGTTTAGTAGAGACGATTTCTTTGATCATGATGGAAATGAAAGAAGAAAGAGCACGTATGCAGGTTACCTTATGCGTCATCAATACACTTAGACATCTGTTATCGGTTAGAACTATACTGCCACTTATTTTAGAGGTCCGTACTTGGTCCCTAATACAAAACAAGATGATCGTATAGATGATGTAATTACTGAGCAGCAAAAAGAAGATTCAATCTCAATGCCTAGATTGAACTCTCTCAAAAATCTTTTAAATCGATCTAGAGGACTCAAGTTGGAGGTTCAGCCTAATAAGCTTAGAGATATAACAGATGGCGATAGAGAGCAAATGGATGCGTATTTGAAGCGCGTTATAGGTGAAGGTAATTATGGGATAGGTAAATAGCTAAATGACGATATACCTGCAGACATGGCTGTTGCCGGAAAATGTATGTCAGATATGGTTTACATTGGCAATAGAGTTGTAGACGGTGTATAGTATCACGAAGCATTCCATAGAGTATTAGAGTTGTTGTTGAGACCATCTGAAAGATAGAAGATATACGATTGGTATAAGAGTAGAGAAGGCAATGATAAAATGTCTGATACAGAGATTGCAGAAGGGTTGGCAAATCTGTATATGGACGCTCAAAACAACTATGATGATAATGAATTCTCTAACAATAAAGTAGTAGCTTTATTCTAGAAGATTAAAGCTGGCGTACAGTTTGCTAGGGATCTCGGAAGTATTAGGCTTACACTTTTGTCAGCAGTAATGTCTACAGGCTGGTACAAAACAAAAGCTGGAAGCAAGATACGTAAAGAAAATCTTGATCGCTTTAAAGCTAAGTTTGGCGATTCTCTTCATTATGAAGTTTATAACCAGAAGACTGGCATGAAGCATAACTTCGAAAATATCTTAAACAACGAACAACTTAACGATTGTGTTGAAACTATAGCTTTCTATATAGTAGAAAAGGCACTTGAGGAAGGAAGAGTTGATGCCGTTGGAAATAATATTGGAGAACTCACTATTACTGGTACAAATATCAAAAAGCTTATTGGTACAGATATGATGAAATAGCTTATGGGTGAAGATCCAGAAGTTCCAGTACCAGAAGCTTAGGCTAAAGCATTCCAGGAAATATTTAAGCAAGGCAAAGAGAAGTATATAACTGATAAAAATGGAATAGCTATAGGAAAGGAATAGTATTATCCTAATTTTGCAGTTATAGCTGATAGAGTTTACGCTAAGATTGCCAACATAAGCAAAGAAGGTGTTGTTAGAAATACTAATGACGAAGATATGTAGGAATAGCTTGAAGCTGGTTCTGCTGGTGCTTATATGGATTATGTTGGCAAGGAGTCTTACGAAATGAGCAAACTTTAGAGTATATCTCAAAAAGCTAAATTCTTCTTTGGTACCGTACCATATGTTAAGTGGGCTAACGCAAATAATCATGAAGAAGGAATTGAACTTGATACATCGCACAGTTTGTTTGGTGATCCTAGATTTATGCCTTAGACTGAAGTGTTTAGCAAGATGTTCGAACAGCTCCATAATGTAAAGACTGTTCAAGAGCTTCATGATGAGTTAGCTAGACTTGCTTCACAGGATCCTATGTTCTTCTATTTGCATTCTACATTTAATGAGTATTTCTAGGCTCAGTACATAGATTATGATAAGACAACCGGAAAGGGAATCAACTATAACGCAGAGGCTGTTGTGACACAAGTATTCCAGGCATTGGTTGGTCAGAAATACAACTTTATGATGACAAGATCATCTACCGATAAAGATGGTCGTGTTAGCGTAAGAATGTCTAACTTGTCTGTTGATAGAGATACCCTTAAATTCTCACAGGACTGGTCTAAGAGATTAGCTAATGGTGTTACTGGCGTTGTGTCGACGGTAAGGGATCAGAATGGTAGAATATTATTTAACAGAGATAGAAGAGGTGTCGTTTATAATGCTCCAGGAAACGATATATTTAAGCGTACGTCAAACTGGATTAAAGATATATGGACACAGGCTAATGCTGGTAACGAAATAAAAATAGGTAATAATACATACGATATTACAGGTCCTGCATAGTTATCAGAGGTTATAGATAAGGTTACCATAACACTTAATAAGATAGGTATACAAATTGATAGCGATACTATTAATTATATGCTTATTAACAAGTATGGTGAGTTTAGCGCTGATTCGTTTAGATAGATGCTTAATGAAACAGTTCTTGTAAGTTTGAGCAAGTTTTTAAATCTTCTTGATTCTGTTATAGGAAACGCTGGCTAGGTTAATGTTGATCTTGATACCCTGTATAACAAAGACTCTTTTGTAAATGAACTTGCTAAGTACTAGTCTATGAATAATAAGGTTAAGAATGAGATGATGAACCTCTTAACCAATAACAATAAGGCATATACATAGGGAGAAAATAACACTGTATCAGATATACTTGCCGATATATAGGACGAAAATCCTAATAACGAAGCTAAGTAGAGAATCTAGAACTTCTGTTATAACAAGCATTCAATCGTTCTCAGAAGAATAGCTCAGAATGACGGTAATAAGATGGCTAAGATTCTTATGAATAATTACGCCGGATTTAAGACTGATCAGAATGATGACTACGGTTCTGATTACAATTAGGTTTCAGAAGTAGAGGACTACATGTCTAAGGTTACAATGCTTATTAGCGGAGGATTGATTTATCCTACAATGTCTGATAAAAAGACATATATGTATTTACAGGCTTCGGATCAAGCTATTAACGGATTCTTGATCCCTGGTATAGATTATAGGCTTATAAATAAACTTATATCTAGTTCTGACAACGAACAGAAGGCAGCTATTAGAGGCGAGCTTCTTGGTGCACTTCCTAGAATAGTTACAGATACAACCGGTAAGACTATAGTAAGACCATCTGATTAGGTTTTGGATATATTTATAGACTACGCTAAGGATGAAAAGGCAGCTATACTTGAATGCATGCATCAGCTTGGATACTTTGAAGGCGATACTGCTATAGATGATACTGTAAAGATAAAGAACTATCATACGCCTAATAAGTACAAAAACAGTAAAGGTGAAACAGTTACCGTAGAACCTAATGGTACAAGATTCTCATCACTTACATCTATACTTAATGACAATGGTGACAGAATTAAATTTAATGATCCTAAAAAGAGTAGTATAGACTGCTTAAAATTAGCTGACTAGGAATTCTTTAATAAGAGCAGAGAACAATAGAGGGATATAATGGCTAGAGTTCTTGATATCTAGTTTAAAGAAGAGCTTAAAAAGGCTATTAAACTTGGACTTGTCAAAGGTGATGTAGACAACTATTACTCTTTACAGAATGTTGGACTTAGCTGGAATGAATTCAATTCAATTAGACAGTCTTTTGCTGGAACTGAAGGTATTACAACCATTGAACAGATGAATGCTGCGGCAGTTGTAGCCATGATGTCAGATATTTCTACAAGATCTATTATTTCTGTACAGGAGGTAGAGAGATTGTTCGGCGGTCACCCTGCGTTCTACAAATGGAAGTATAGTGAGAATGAGCTTGAAGATAGGTAGACTGACCAGTTAAAGCGTCTTGGTGGACTTATTTCTACTGGAGCTAACCCTAGAACAGACTTCCAGGACGACTCTGAATCACAATACACATGTGCACAGGTTGATGATTTTATGGTATCTTCTGAAGCTGATAAGATGCATGATGGCAACATTGATGATGCTTATCAGAATAGCGTTGAAAAGATGTTTGTACAGGCTAATACAAAAGAGGCTGTGTACAATAAGCTTGTAAGAAGCGGTAAGAGTAAGAAAGAGGCAGCAGAGATAGCATATGCAGAGCATAAAACACAAAAGGATTTCGAAGAGTTTAGAGATAAGTATCTTGATGAAAATGATAAGGCAAGAGTAACCAAGAAGTATCAAGCAGAGTATAAAGCTTATGCAGAAAAAGGTATAAACGTAGCAGATGGATCTGCGTTTATTACAGATAAAATGTGCGAAAAGCTTTTAAGATCTCTTGGATTGTATAACAATAAAGCTAAATAGCTGTTTACTATGCTTAGAGACTCAGACAAGCAGTATACATTCAGACAGAAAGCTGATGCCTTTGCAGAGCTTTAGGAATTTATTGTTGGCGCTCAGAAGTATAGTGCATTCGGACACAGAAATGATAACCATCTTGGAAGTTTGCTTATACCTTACTATAACAAGATGGCTCTGTTCCCTATATTCCCATCTATAGCTATGGGAGATATGGGCAAGGTATACAACAAGATGATAAACGAAGGCGTAGATATGCTTTTGTTTGATTCTGCTGTAAAGATTGGTAACAAACATAACTCTGAATTCAAATAGGGTAAAGGTATAGAAGAACCGTTTGTTACATTTAAACAGGATCTTAGATACCTTAGAAAGCAGCTTAATACTGACCCTAATGGAAAGATTGAGATGAATCTTGGTACACAGACTGCTAAGGTAGCACTTGCTAGTTTAATATTGGATAGAACTAATTACACAGACTCTCTTACAGGAGAAGCTATTTCTGGATCTTAGATTCTTGACAATATTATGGGTTCTATAAAAGAACTTTCTGATATAGGTGTAAAAGAAGTAGATGATTTATTCTTTACTAACGACGAATTTGATATTCAAAAGTTCGCTAAGTTCTTAAATGACGAGCTTACATCAAGAAACGCTAACAAGAATACAATTGATGCCATTACTATTAAGGTTGACGATGCTGATGGTAACAAACACTTAAATGTACCACTTGCTGCTCAATCTGACCCACACTGGATAGAGAGTATCCTTACATCTGCTCTTAATAAGAGAATTATAGACGTCAAGACTCCAGGAAATGCATTCTACCAGAGATCTGTATTTGCTATGGAGGGTAATGTAATTTCTGATGATGAGTACGATAAATTACCAGCTGCTGCTAAAAAGCTTATTAACTGGCAGACTCTCAATGAGGGTAAATAGCTACAGTTTGTAAACAATGATGGTAGTATGGACGCTGTTATATCTATAGATTATTTTGAGCACATAATACCGGAAGGAATGTCTTTTGATTAGGCTAGAAAGTGGTTGTTTGATAATAAGATTATAGGTAATAGGAGTGATGTGAAAGCTAATACTATCGGTTACCGTATTCCTACACAGGCTCAGTCATCTATACATGCTTTACGATTTGTAGATGTGCTTCCTGTTGTAAAGGATACCATCATTCTTCCTAGAGAGTTTACTAAAGTAACTGGTTCAGACTTTGATATCGATAAACTGTATTTAGCATCTTTAGCATATAATGTAAAAGATAATAAAGCTAGTATAGAGTTTGATAAAGATACAAAACAGTATCATTAGAACAAGCTTCTTGAAAACTATATGACACTTCTCAAGGATAATGAGAACTCTATACAGATAGCTATGAGATCTATTGATAATGATACAGAGCTCGTAGAAAGCATAGCCAATCAGTTCGAAAGCGCAGGCTCAACAAAAACATTACCATACAACTTCTATACGCTCCATGAATAGACCGATAGACGTAGAGACTATATTACCGGTAAACTTGGTATTGCGCCATTTGCCCTTAATGTAACAAACCAGGCTCTTACAATGGCCTATGGAGTTAAATTAAAAGAATCAGAATTTACTAAGCAAACTCCATTCAAACGTATAGACTTACGTGATGATAAGAATGGTAATGCTGTTATGTCTTGGCTGTCTGCATTTATTAATGCACACTGTGATATTGTAAAGGATCCATATGTATCAAAAATAAATGTAAACAGCTTTACTTACAATATGCTTAACTTCCTCGTCAGAACAGGATAGGCAGATAACTCTGTATGGTTTATTACTTAGCCTATTGTAAAAGATATGGCGTTTGCTGCAGAAGCTGCTAGTGGACACTATGGTAGAGATTTGTCAAAGAGTAAATATAGGGCTTAGAAAGACGCCACAGAGAAGGCTTTAAGACAGTATATAGCAGGTTATTTAGGTATTACTATTAACAAGGATTCCGAACTTTATAATAACTCTGATATACGTAGAGAAATTAACTATATCAACTCTGATATCAATTCAGCTAATACTGACACAGTTGATCATGATTAGAGAAGAATTGACATAATCAACAGCATGTTTAAGGGTGATAAGTATTTAAAGAGTTATGCCCTTAAGTATACAAGTAAGGAAAATATGTTAAAGGATCCGGACTTCTGTAAAGCTCAGATACAGGTATACAAGGCGTGGAATATATTGCAGCCGTTTGTGAATGATATTTCAAAACTTGTATAGCTTACTAAGATCGATACAAAGAAACAGGGTAACACACTTGCTAAATAGCTGTTGTACAAAGATAAATACGACTAGTTCTTAAAGGATATCCAGCATGGTAATACGTCTTTCGAACCAGAAGGCGTTATGAAGATGATGATGCATTCTTGGATTGATAAGAAGACTAATTCATTTATGAAGGCAATGAAGAGTATTCTTGCAGGACAGGTATTTGAGGCTACTACATCTTACACTTCATTAGTTGGTTAGCTTGGTCAGTTTATGAACAATTATTCATAGACAGAAGATATAGCAAATAAACTTGATAGGAACGTTTCCCAGTGTATAAAATCTCTCTTTATTAGAGCTTATGCACAAACCAATGATATAGATGTTAACAGATTGTTCTTTGGTAACAACACTATAGCTGATAGACTTGCTAATATAAAGCGTAGGATTAACAATCCTGATGATAAGCTATTCTACTTAAGAAACAATAAACTGCTTACATCTTTAGTTGAATCTGATCAAGTAAAAGATGAAACTACTATTGGTAATAATGGATAGATTTATCCTGCACCTAAGTTTGTTAGTACGTTCCACAGTATATCAGAGTCGTCATTTAACCAAGATGATTTAACTGATGCATGGGATGAGCTGCTTGACTATCCAGACGATTAGGAGTTGAAGGACTTTGCTAGAGATCTTGTTGTTTATGCATGGTTAACATCTGGCGAGAAATCAGGTTTCAACAGATTCTTTAAATATGTTCCTAACTCATGGAAGATTAAGAGCGGATTTGTTGGTCATGTAGAGTTCTGGTTAAACAAGTTTAACACAAATCTTGAAAGCGATATTAGAAACGCTATCATAGACGATATACTTAGAAACAATTGGAACGACACAGACTTTGTTCCGCAATATGATTATATACGTAAAAACCAAAGAAACTTTACAGACTCTGGTATATATGACCCATAGTTAATGAAACCTCTTGCTTTGTGCGGATATACATAGAACGGAAAAGGTGAATGGGTTACAACTATAAATAGACTTGATAATGGTCAGTATCCTAGATACATCACTGTAAAGGATGAAATAGCAACAAAAGATAACAACAACTCTAATAGATCGCTTTACAGATTAGTAGGAGTAAGTAAGTTTGATGGAATAAAAGATAAAGATACTGGTAATACAAATTTAACCGAAGTGCCTATTTATGCATTATGCAAGAAGAGAGGATTACATTTTAAAGGCAACGATATATTTGAGTTTGGTAATAGTGACTTTGGGTTTGCTATGAATTATATTGGTTATCAAGAGAATGATTCGCAGTATGCAAAACTTATTGAAGAGATCAAATAGAAGTTCTATCTTGATACAAAGAAACTTGAGCCGGAAGAAACCAAGACAGAATCTCCTGTAAAGAATGCTGATGTTACCACTATTAGATCAACCGGTAAGTCTGGAGGAATTACTTACAACAAAGAATAGCAAAGCGCTATTATAAATGCCGTATCATTCTTAAAGACTAACACTGATCCTACTTAGTATTACGTTATTGAAGGTAAAGCTGGTACAGGTAAGACTACTATAGCTAAAGAAATTCTTAAAGAGTTCGAAGATGAGTCGATATATGTAGCAGCAGTATCTCATAAAGCTAAGGGTGTAATAAAGAATAGTTTTGGAGAAGATACAAGAGGAAAGAAGTTCTTTAGTATAGCAAGTTTGCTCGGAATGAAGGGTATTAACGATAATGATACATAGACAACAAAATTCCAGGTAGGTCTAAAAGTTCCATTGTTAGATAATCCTCCAGCATTGCTTGTTATAGACGAGGCTTCAATGATAACAGAAGATGTTCTCAAAAAGATTATTGACATAAACTCTAGTCTTTCTAGACCATTCTAGATGTTATTCTTAGGAGATATAGGTCAGATATAGCCAATCAGAGATGATCAAAGTGAATTCTATAGAGCTCATAAGGATCTCTTAAACAAAAAGTCCGACATATTTAATAGCAAGCATAAGTCTAAGCTTATCACCAGAGTTAGATAGGGTGAGGCTAATCCAATATTGCCATATGCTGATTATTTCTGGGAAAACTCTTAGAAAGAAAATCCCGAACTTAATCCTACATAGCACATTGTTAGAAACAATCAGATTACAGATAAAGGATCTTTATTGTTCTCTAACAGCGAAGCGGAAGTTTTAAACTCTGTAATCAAGGCTGTAAAGAATGCTGTCGAAAAAAGTCTTACTAATCATGTAAAGATTGTAACATATCATGTAAACGAGAAGACTGAATTAAACCAGAAGATTCACGAGGCTTTATTTGGTAAAGATTCTGATTATTCAAAGGGAGACATGCTTATATTAAATTCTCCATACGATCTACCAGATGTTAATGCAACAATGGAAAACTCTTCAGAAATATAGATAAAGAGTATTTAGGATACAGATGTTGATGAATTTGGAGTTCATACATTATATCTTGAAACAAATGGTACAGCATATACGAGAACTGGTAATGAGCAAAAAGATTGTGTTATACAGGTTGTGTCTAGAAATGATATTGGATTATATAATCATAAATTATAGGAATTGGCTTCTCGAGCTAAAAGATAGACCAATAGAGCATTGAAGAAATAGGCTTGGGGTGATTTCTGGGAATACAAAGGACGATATGCAGATGTTGATTTCGGTTACGCTATTACAGCTCATAAATCTTAGGGTTCTACATACGATATCGTGGTAGTAGACGAGAAGGATATAATGGGCACAACAGCTACTTCTAACCAAGAGAAATCGGAGCTTATTTATACAGCTTTAACAAGACCTAGAAAGACTGCTATTGTTATATCTAGTGTACCTGTATCTAATCCTTATACTGGAGATATAGAGAACCCTTCTTTGCCTAAACAGTAGAATGATAGAAAGATTGATTATCATCCAGGAAATTGGACCAGATAGGAGGTTAATGATAATCCAGATGTGTTATACGTATTTGGAGACAATACAAATAGAACGTCTGGTAGTAATCCTATAAGCAATGATAGCAAGTACGCTAGAGCATATGGATTAGGCAAAATGTTCCCTAATGCAACAGCCGCTATAATTAGGGGTATGGATAACGCTATGCCTGTATCTACACAGCATTGGTATGATCCTACAACAGGTAGAACCAGAGATGCTGGTAGATGGAACGATTCTGATATAGATGATTTCAAGAAGATTATAGACGCAGAGTTTTAGGCTATTAAAGATGAGTGGGATACAGGTAAATATAGAAAAATCTATCTCCCTTCTACAGGTTTGTCTAATGGTAAAATCTCACAGATTACGGAAGCACGTACTCCTGTTCTGTTTAAATATCTATATGACAAAACTGCAGATTTAGCCAAATATGTTAGTACGGAACACAAGGATACTCATAACGTTTCTTATGAATAGGCTTAGAAGACAATAAGTTCTCCTAATACTATTCTTACTAATGAAGAGATTCTTGCACTGCATCCGTTTACCGGAGACGACACTCATCCTAGAATAGCTGTTGCGTCAGAAAAGACAGATCCAGCATTCTTTGCTAAATAGCTTGAAGACTTCTTTAGTGGCAAAACTACTGTTAAAGATTATCGTGGTAATACATTGACGGCTAATGATATGGATGCAATGTATATTATTACAAAGCACGATGGCCTTCCAATGCGTAGAATCCTTAGTATTCAAAAGCCTAAGATTATACACTTTAGCATTACAACTCTTGGTGATACAAAATGGGAGCCAGGCGTAATGAAATGGTAGGATATGATTGAACGTGTTGGTAAGTTTATTAAGCAAGGTCTTGATCCTAAGATGGTTACTTTGAGAATAGATCCTATTATCCCTGGCGTCACAAAGATTAAAGATGTAGAAGCATTAATAAAGCGTGCGTCCGAGCTAGGTATAACAAACGTTAAGTTCTCTGTAATGGATTATTATCGTACGACATCCATTTTTATGAAGAATCTTGGATACGATTACGAAAAGAATGGATACGAAAAACTTCCTGACGGAAACTTTAAGCCTAACGCAAAACCTGAAATAGTTAAAGGTGTATCCGAGAAAATGCTTCAAATAGCAAATAAATACGGAGTTAAATTATCGACATGCGCAGAACCGGGTGTTATACCTGGCATAAGTAAGTAGGGTTGCTTATCTGTAGAATAGATAAATAATATTCTTGGAACACATATAGAAGATAAGGCTGAAGCTAATAATAAACAAAGATAGCTTTGTACTTGTTATGGTGGAAAGGTTGATGTTCTTAGATATAACAGTAATTGTGCATCTAGTTGTATGTATTGCTATGCGCATCATAATGCAGACAAAATGCTTAACTACTACAATGAAGATGGTTCATTGAAGGATAATGTATTTACTAGGTCTAATCCAAACGATTACTCCGACTCTTTCCAGAATACTTATTCAGACAACGTAATTGTAGAAGATGTTGTCAAACCATGGAAATCTGATAGTAGCAAATAGAACAAGACTAGAAGAATATACCTTAAAGGAAAAGAAAGCAAAGGTTACTTCGAGGTTGTTAAAGATTTGGAAGATAATAATTATTCTGTACACTTTAAACCTACAGATAGTAAGAATCCTAATGCATTTACTCAAGAAGAGAAAACAATTCTTTTCCAAGCAGTTGCTGATATTATTCCGTATGGAGCTAACTTATCTACATGGGGAGAGTTATCTAAAGGCGGAATACACGGTTTAAATAGATTTGCAAATCTCGGTTTTACAAAGACTGGAGAAAGGGCAGTAAAAACAAAAACTGGCGAAGATATAAATATACCTATATTTACAAAGCAATCAAATAATGTTAATGGTCTTTATTCTGAAGATGGCAAGACTCCTTTAACTATATATAGAGGATATGCTCTTACTGAAGATAGAGAAGCAAATACACTTTCTGAAACTGTAGGCAAGACTGCTGTAGATTACGATGACACTTTAAAAGGTGCATTGTACTTTACATCTAGCAAAGAAGAGGCTACGGATTATGCTAAGAGCAGAACCGATAAGTCTTCAGAACCTCCTACAGCAGAGCATCCAGAAGGCGGCAGAATTAATAGACATTATACTGGCGATTATGCTAAAGTTAGCAAATTTCATATTCTATCTACTGCAAAAGTAGAGCACTACAAGGATATTAGAGATTATGCTAAGAATGGAAGAAATTCTACGGCTGATGTAATAGTACTTAATAAGGGGACTATGTGGTCAAATAATACCGAGTATGTTGTAAAGAATCCAAATGTAATTGTTTTCGCAGAAAAAGATTAGAATGCTTAGTAGTAGAAACAGCAGAATAACCATAAAGATTACACGATGAATTCTGGTGGAGCTTATGGTGGTGATACATATTGGGATGTTATAGGTAGACAGTTTGGTTTAACAAACATAAATCATTTTAGACCTACAGATAATCGAAATATGTCTAAAACACTTAGAGATAAAAATGTTAAACCTTTCCCAATTACTCACGAACAATCTAACTATGCAAGAGAGTAGATAAAGCAGCTAACTGGAAGAGAATTACCTTACACACTTGCAGGAGAATTACTTGCAAGAGACTTCTATTAGGTTGACAAATCTGATGGAGTATTTGCTGTAGCGAATATAACTAGTTCACAGAAATCTGTATAGGGTGGTACAAATATGGCTGTGCAAGTTGGTATTAAATAGGGCAAACCTGTACATGTATATGACTTGAATACAGAAAGCTGGTATTAGTACAATCAATCTACAGGTAGATTTGAAGTAGAAGATACACCTGTATTAACAAAGTCTTTTGCTGGAGTTGGTACCAGAAATATATAGAACTATAAAGTTAATAAAAACGGATAGTGGGTTGATAGAGAAGGTTATGTAGGATATGATAAGGCTTTAAAGGCTGCTAATGCCATAAAGGCCGTATATTAGAAGACTTTTAATAACGCCCAAACATCTAGCACTGTTAATATATATGCTGGAACTGGAGAGAATGCTGATTTAAGTAATTTTGCGATTAGACCTTTTACTCATCATTTTAATGATGGTTCAGTTAAAGAGTTCTAGTCTGTAGAATAGGCGTTCTAGTATATAAAAGCTAGTTAGTTTGCTGATACAAGATCTAATGATGGAAATACTAGACCGAGTGGTAAGTCTATATAGGCTGAGATTATGGGTACTACAACAGGTTCTTAGTTAAGGTCTTTAGGAAGATAGATTAGAAACTTAAACGTTTAGGCTTGGGATAGATCATCTTCTTTTGTTATGAAGCAATTGTTAAAAGAATCATTTGAACAGAACCCACAAGCTCTTCAAAGGCTTCTTAGTACAGGCAATTCTATTTTAACCCATATCCAAGATAATGGTAAATGGGGTAATGAATTCCCTAAACTCCTTATGGAAGTAAGAGAAGAATTTAGAAAGAAACAAGATTCTTACAAGGTTAAAAACGATTAGGACATAAAAGACGACCTTAAAGAACTCGGAAAGAGAAGATAGGACGACTGTAATAAATAATTATTATGACGTGTTTGTTAAGAAATAAAGAAAACGAAGCGTTGTTAAATGAATATGAGGGTATTTTAGGTAGCCGAGAGGCTGCCTATTATGCCTTATCATAGAACAACGGATATCCTTTAGATAAGGATTTAAATGGTAAAGACTCCGCACTGTATAAGGATTTATTACAGCGTAATGGAGGTAGTAGAGAAAAGGCCATATTGGAGAAGGCTACTATATTTACGTCAAAGTTTATAGAAGATCATTATGACTGGACACAGGATAGAGTGGAGCCTACGATAGATGACTTAGATAACTATAATGGAGCATTATAGTTTGACGCTAAATCATTTAGCTCTATGGCTCAAAATTATGGCTCTAGAAAGGATAATTTTATCATTGCTTAGTAGTAGGAAGGTAAGACTCTTAGAGAGGCTACAGGGGCCTGGAATTAGGCAGAATATGAACGTTTACATACTACTCTAGCAGATAGATTGGAAAAATCATTTGGTCTTACAAAATCTGTAGATAAGGAAGGCAATGTACTCTTATCTTCTAAAGATTTACAGATATAGTTCGTAGACTACATACGCAGTACATCATTAAAAGATATTGCAAAAGCTTCTGGCTAGTACATATCTAACAAGCTTAGCGCTATAGGCAATGTGATTAAAGTAGCATTCGGAAGAAGTTCCGCAAAGCTTAACACTGAATCTCATGAGATTTGCCACCATTATCTTGATATGTTTTAGAACTCGTAGATGGTACAAAAGGCTCTATCTGATATTATGAGTCAGTATAAGATAAAAAATGTAACAGAAGCAGAAGAGAAGCTTGTAGACATACTTGTTAGTAAAGCGAATGATATAGCAGAGAGAACAAAAGCATCCGATATATGGGAGCAGTTTAATACATAGGTTAGAGATGCATTTAAGGACCTTGTTATAGATGACTCCAACAAAGAGATGCTGCACGAGTATCTAGCATAGTCATTCTTGCTTAACATAGATATTAACCAGGTTAAAGTATCAGCAGAATTTAACAAGGTGAGACTTGAAAACAAAGCTAAGTTCTAGCTTATGGCTGATAACACACTTAGTAAAGATGAGGCTATACAAAGACTGTAGGATCTATTTGATACATATGATCACATTGTTTCGAAAACACCATCATAGATAAAGATACAGGATAAGTTATTCTAGACTATGCAGAAAATGTAGAGGCAATCTGATGATGATGCTATCTGTACATTTGTAAACTACGTTGTAGACAGAATTGGTTATATGGACCAAAATGGAAATATAACAGATGGTTCTATATACAAGTTCTTAGAGAACGCAAGAAAGAATAACTTTAAAGGTATTACAGCACAATAGCTAATAGATATAGATAAGAACTCCATAGGCTTCTTTAAAGAGGTGCTGAATCAAATAAATTCAGCTAAGGTGTTCGGTAACTTCCCGGCTATATTAAAGACTCATATAGATCAAATAAACGCGTCTATACAGGACATTTCTGTACTATATAGAAATGCACTACATGCGCTTACAACCGGTATTGTAGATCAATACATAGATGATAACATGGGTCTTGGTAATATAGAGAATGCTAAGATTGTTGCCGAGGACTGGCTTCTTAGACAGGCTATGTATGGAGATATTAACTGGCTTGAGATGTGGGCAGGAATGTATGGAAGATCTAGTTCTCCTATACTTAGAATATTGTACAATAAGGTTAACGATATCGATTATGATAGATAGGTATTTGTAAACAATATTGGACACCAAATAGATGCGCTTAGACGTAATGCCTGGAAAGCTATGAGTAAGCTTGTTCCGGGAAATCCAGAGATGGTTTTGATGGAATTTAATAAAGATGGTAAGGCTACAGGTAATTTTAGAACTGAGTACAATCAAGGATAGTACGAACAGGATCGTCGTGAAGAGCAATAGCGATTGATGGAAAAGTATGGCTATGAGCAGGACGAAGATACTGGTGAGCTTATTGATAAATAGACAGGTTGTAGTGTATACCAGGAAAAATGGAAGTATACTCAAGCTGGATGGCAGAAGCCAAAATATTACAAATACCTTGATGAGATGGATGCATTTGATGATGGTAGAAGAATAAAGTAGTACACTAGAAAATACTACCAAGAGATGCGTTCCGCTCCTATATATTATCCTAAAACTAAGAATGACCCAATACCTGCTAATCCTCATGGTCACGGTTTGTCGCCAGACACTATAAGAGAAAAGCAAAGAATAGACGAAGATCTTAGATATTACGCAAAACAGGCTACAAGAAAAGACGGAACAGTACATTATGAAGATCTGTCTCCAGAGTAGCAGAAAGCTTATTTATTGGCAAAAGAAGAGGCTGAATAGTTGTCTAACCCATTCTATCCTAATGGAGAAAAGAAGGAGGACGACAAGTACAGGATGGCTATAGAGTTAAGATCATTCAACCAATGGGTATCAGACTAGACCGATTACGATTAGGATAATGCAGCTTTTATACAAGAGCTTAATGCAATTACAGATCCTGTAAAAAGAGACTAGTTTATAAGACTTAATTCTACGGTAGCTATAAATCCTTTATTGTACAAGCTTGCTAATGTTGGGCAGTCTCAGTATAATGATCCTGTATTAAAGTATTTGTAGAGCGGTCTTCTTACTTTAACAAAAGATAATAGAAGCATATCTAAAGACTTCTCTAGATTACCACATGATTCAGAAGCGTTCTTTGCTAATGCGCAGCAGATCGAGCAAGATATAGAGGATTCTGGCAAAAATGGAACAAAGTCTGATTTTAGAAAGTACTTTACTTACAGACTTGCTATGCAGCCTGGCTTAAACAAGAGTAAATTAGACTTCTTTAGAGATAAATATCTTGATAGAGCAAAGAATGGAGAGCTTAATCAATTCTTCGGTCAAGATATAACAACGTTTTCCGATGCTGATTTAAGATATCTTATTGACAATAGATTCTTCTTTAAGACTACCAAGAAAGGCCAATAGCCTCTTGATTGCTTCTATGAAATAACACCAAAGAGTAGCACATTTGTTTATAATGGATATACATACAATTCTATTATATTAAAACCTACTGGAAGATTTTCTAAGAGAAGTAATGCTGCACCAAATAAAATTTATGACGATAGATATGATTTTTAGAGAAAAGATCCTGGATATTAGCTTACAGATAAATATAAGGACAAATACTTTGACTAGGAGATAAATCAGAACTCAGATATCAGAGCGCTTTATGACATACTTACTAGCACAATGAAGCAAATGTATGAAAAAATACCAGCTATCAAGTCTGGCTACAATAATGCACTTCCTTAGATAGAAGGTACTACAGCTATGCTTTTGTCAAGAGTAGTTAAAGGTCCTAATTCAGCTAAAGATACATTTGGATATATTTGCAAATCTATGGTAAGTATAATGCCTAGTGATACTGATGTTGAAGTAAAGGGTGTGAAACAAAGAGTTACCCCTAGCGGAGAAGATGAAAGTACCGTTCCTATTAGATTTGTCAAGCGATTGGATAATCCGGAATACATAAGCTCATCTATCTGTAGTAATGTTATATAGTTTGTAGATATGGCTAAGAATTATGAAGGTAAAATGGAATTGCTGCCAGAAATTCTTGCTATACAAAAATAGCTTAATCCAGAATACAGAGAAGACAAATACAAAAGCTCTAGATCAGGAAATGTTTACAAACATTTCAGGAAGATGGATAAATATAGTAGTCAGAGAAGCGAAGAGGCTATAAATACACTTCTTGAAACATAGTTCTATGGTAAGAATGTGGTATCAGGTCTTACCAAAAATAACGAGAAGAGCGATACTGCAAGAGCTTTGATATCTAGAGCAAAAAGATATGGTTCTATTCATATGCTTGGTCTTAACACGGCTTCTATGACAGTTGGTGCATTAGATGCAAACTTACAGATATTTAAGGATTCCCTTGTAGGAAAATATCTTACAATGAAAGATTTCGGCTGGGCTATAATTAAATTATTAAGCCCTAAAACTATTATGAATAATTTTAGAGGATTAGGAAAATCCTAGCCAACAACTAAAGAAGGAGCCTTAATGTAGATGAATCAAATAAGTAAGAATAACTCAGAAATATTTGAAGGTTTACATAAGGGCTGGTTCAGAAGGTTCTGTCTTAAATATCTTATGATGGGAGGTTATACGCTTGGTGACTATATGAATAACTCTATAGTAATGATGTCGTTCTATCATCATACAAGATTACTTAAAGATGAAGATATTGCTGAGTATGGAATATCTGGAGTTAGTGCAGGATTCTATACACAAAATCAACTTATTAAAGCACTCACTGATGCAGGGTATCCTAAAAAACAAGCTAAGGCAATATACTCTAATTTGCATACAACGTTATATGATGCATACGATTGGTAGCCAGGAGATTATTTGCCAACTGTAAATAAGGCGTTTACAAAATATTTGAATAACAAGATAGCCAAGAATGTAAAGAATAAAATTGCTCAAAGAACTGCTTTTTATAATGGCGTTATGCCAGCAACAGAAGTATCTAAGGCTAGACAGAATCTGTATACTGCAATGATGTTTATGATGCGTAACTTTATCGTAGGCAATATATATGAAAGAATGCAGAATGCAAACGATTACATCGTAAAAGAGCTAGATGAAAACGGAATTCCAGTAAAGAATCCGAAGACAACAGAAGAGGCTTAGAGCTACGGATATTATAACTATGAAACCGGAGAAATCGAAAGAGGACATTATACATCTATAGCTAACTTAATTAGGAGATACATAACTAATTGGGTTTATGGATTACGTTCACTTTTGTCTAGCGACCAAGTAAAGAAATAGGAATATAACGAAAAGAGAGAAAAGCTAAAAGGTATAACATAGCTTGAAATCGAAGGTGTTAAAGCAGTGTCTGCCGATATTGCTATATGTGCAGCCGCTACATTGGCTTCTATATTTTTAAAGATGAAAGCTGACGAGGATAAGTCATGGTGGATACAATATCTATACTTGATATCACTCCGTCTTGCAGAGGCAAGAGGTACGAACCTTGACCCAACAACTGTTGCAGATTTTGTAGGATCTATTACAACATTGTAGTCTGTATGGAATGATTTTGGTACAGGATTTACATATATGCTCGATGCTCTTGGTCTTACTGGTCACAATCCTACGGACACTGTAAAGTCTGGCGCGTATAAAGGGTCTAGCAGATGGTTTAGAGACGCCATGAAGATGGTTCCATTTAGTAATTTATACGAAGATGCTAACTATAACACATTGAGAGCTAAGCAGAACTACTACAGAAACAAATACTGGTATTTGCATTTGTTCGGAAATGATTCTACAGGAAGCTCTTCTGGTGAGCCTGTAATGCCTGACTATTATAATAACGACAATGATTCTTTTGGAGAAGGATCGTTTGACGCCGGAGAGGATTTTGGAGGTGGATCATTTGATGCTGGTGGAAGTTTTCAGCCATAATGACTCTATCTGAAATTCACCGAATTATCGACGACTCTTTTGAAAAAAAATAAGGGGAGGGACTGCTCAATTGCAATCCTTCCCCTTTTGTTTTGCCTGTAAATATGTCATCAATTGTATATTGGAAATCTTCCAATGGCATTTCTTTATTCACCATTAATACACAGGGCATATGATTAATCACGTTTATAATATTATCATTATAGCCCCAAAAAGATGCTATTTTCAAGCAATCTTTTAAGTCTAAATCACAGTTACCTGTAATAAGACTTTTCCGTTTTCCAGTTAGAATAAATCCATAAGCTACACAATTTGTACTATCAATCATTTTGTATCTAGTCGTATGTAAGTTCTTACACTTCTCAATACGATTAATACGGTTAATAGAATTTTGCGTAACCTTATCACACTTGAACAACATATAAATTATAGGCATATCTGTTGGGTGATCCAGATCTTCTGTAAAACACCCAACGAACTGCTCATCAATATCTGATGGCAGTATGTCTTCATCAAGTAGCGGAATTACTACTTTGTCGAAATCTGTCATAGGTTTAAAGTTTCACTACCGTCTCCAGTATAGTAATCATAGCTATGGTCCCAGCTGTTTGTTCCCAAATGCCATAAATACGCTATCATGAAATCATGTATTGCTACGTCTCTAGAAGTAACTTGAAACGCAGATAACCTGAATACCCTTATTTCATTGCTACCTGTTGTATCGATAGCTATGATATAGAATTCAAATCTCCATTTATCGATTTCGTCATTGCTCAATTCTAGTACATTAGCCAGGTACCAATATACTGCTTTCTGATAAAAACACAATTGTCTACAGTAATCAAATTCTTTCATACTGTCTTCAAAGTGCCATAACTTAGCCGTAGTCTTGATATCCATAATTGTACACGTTCTTATATCAAAGTTGAATGTACAACTATCAAGCAATGATTTACATGCGATAGAGGTATAAGCTCCATGATTCAGTTCGTCTATAACCCAGTAATCCCAGTTTATCTGAAACTCATGATATACGTGTGTACTGCCATGCTCACCAACTCTTCGTATTAGTTGTCTTGCTAACTTATGTTCTCCAACATTATGCTGGATTTTCATAAGCTGGTCTAAGTCATACTGAGATATAAGTATTTTCTTAGACTTAATAGCTTCGATATAATCCTTATACTCTACGCTTATTTTAAGCGCTTCTGAGAGGATTTTATCTTCACTCTTGCCAACTATACTATAAGACTTACGATAAGCGTCTGAGAGCTGTTTATTTAGCTCTATTTCAACGGTATTTATTAAGTTTTCACAGAACTTTTGTGCTTGCGCACTTTTAGGCTTTTCGCCATCGAACAGAACGTAATCATCCCAGAATTTATCTGGCTGAAGCAGGAACTCATGTATCATTGTTCCTTTACGTAACTGTGGCAAATCTAAACCTTTCTCTTTACCATCCAGCATATTACGAAAATAGGCCGGCCCTTTGTTCAAGAACCAGCCTATCGCACTATTACTAATGCGTGTATTATCTTCGTAGTATGGAATGTCGTATTCCGGTATTTTGTACTCTGGTGTAATCATTAGCATCCTGCACAACAACAATCATAGTTGATGTCTTTAGAGAACATCTTCTTGGCATTCTTTGAACAATTATCTTTACAAGAACGAGAATGAGGCTTTATAGCACCTTTCGAAGAAAGGTTCATATCCTCAAACAACTCTTCAAATGTTGTAGTAGGATAATCATTAGCCTCTTTTACGAAAGATGCTATATTATCAAAACTACATACTTCGAAGTTGTCCTTGATAAAATCAGTTAAAGACTTAACTTCTTTCTTGTCGTTAAGCTTGTCATTCAATACCTCCATTATAAGAGATGGAGACATCTCATCAAACTCACGCCAATAGCGGATACGAGAACAACGATCTATCAAATACTCTGATATCTCGCTTTCATCATTACATGTAAACAAAATCATATGCTTACCCTTGGTATCGGAACCATCCAATACCTGCAATAATACAGAGTCATCATAATCCGCAAGAACTTTATCAAGTTCGTCGAACAAGAAGCAAACGCTTGTGTCACCAAGCTTTTCTACAAGATTTCTAAGGATATATGGACGTATATTTTTGTCTATATTTATAATTGGAAGACCACTCTTATTGGCAATTACCTTAGCCATTACAGTCTTTCCAGAACCCTTTAATCCCGCAAGCATCACACCAGTAAATCCGCTTTCAGACAGATTATAACTATTAATAACCTTATCTATAAAGCGTTCGTCACGTTGTGTACAATATACCTTAGAAGGCAAAGATAAACTGCTAGACTCTTCAAGTGATATTGCGTCGGTATAACGGTCTACGCTAATATGGTAAACCATTCCTGGAGTTAAATCACACTCAAGACCTTCTGTGTTAAACTTAAAGTTTACGCTCTTACCTACTTTCAAAAATTTCTTTTCCATATTTACTGATATTATAATACTCAAATATTGGTTTTTATCTTTTCTATCATCTCGTCTACCTGACTTTGGTTACGTACGAGATAACATTTCATTTTACTTCGATGTCGCTTAAGATAATGCTTAAACAATTTCCATCTAAGAGGGAATGAATCTCCCATAAGGCCTTTGCATTCTACTACAAACCCATTTCCTATGAAGTCAGGTAGATATGTTAAAGGCCTTATTTTTTCGCCTAAATACTCGAATTTGTCCAGTAATACGAAATGCTTTGGCTCATATTTAACTGGTATTCCAGCTTTCATAAAAGCTTCATAAGTATAGCATTCGAGTTTACTCTTAAAACTGAGACCATACTTATCGACTTTTGTCGCATTCCGTACTCTACCTTTAGATTTCTTGCCTATCATAATAAAAATTCTTTCCCCTTATCTTGGATACAGAAGTTTTATCAAAATAGACAATTTCGCCATCAGTTACTTTTTGTTCACCTCCATGATGGACACACGCGCATATACATCCATCTTCACTATAACTATCCCAGATAGTCATCTGCAATTTGTTTGGAAGATAAATACGCATGAATCCACCTTTGTCAAGATGAATTTTCTTAGTCAGCTTCTTTGTAAGCCATTTATGCAATAGAGGAGACATTACTGCACCTCCCAGCACACCTAATAGGCATCCTATTACTACATCAATCATATTTCTGTAACGTTTTTGTTAACCAGTCTTTCATGGTGCTAAATCCGTTGTCACGAACAGCATCTGATAGATCTTTGGCTTTAAATTTTTTATTAATGAAAAAAGCATCTATTTTGTATTGCTTACTATATTGTCTAGCCTTAAGCATACCGGTTTGGTCTCTATCATACAGTATAACTATATGTTTCCATTTGGAACGTAGAGACCTGAGTATGTCTTCAGGTATAAATACAGTTTCACTAGCAGCAGCTATTGCATTAAAACCCATCTCGTAGCAACACATCACATCTTTCAGTGATTTTGTTATTATGAGCAGGTCGCCTCCTTCCTTAGGCAATTCGGATAATCCCTGTACGTGCCGATTCGTCAGATTGGTACGCCATTTAGTAAACTTGGAAGCAAGTGGACGATAAATCTTAAATTTATCATACACTTTATATGCATACATAGGACTATTTTCTTTGTAGATACTTCGGACGATACTATTACAAAGAAAGTATTTAATGCTGAACACATTGAACTTTTTTAAGGTATCAATATGTATTCCAAACTGTTTCCAGTACTGTTTGTCTACATTGGTAAACGGCTGTCGAACTATTCCGATATCGGTATCTCCTTTCGGCGCATCGTACGTATTTGTCCTTACGATTGTATTAGGATTTATTCTGCGTACGATTCTCAATAATTCTCGTTCAAGTTCTTCTCTAGTTGTTATACCTTTGTATTCTTTTAGGAACTTTAAAGAGTTTCCACACTCTCCGGTTCCAAGGTCTTTCCATAATAGTCCTCCTGTTTTGGAATGGAATATTCCAAATGAAGGATTCTTATCTCCAGACCTTAGTGGACTATTCATAAGTTTTCCAACTTTAAATTGTCCAAGACAATACGTATAGATGTCTAAATCATTCACTTTGTCCAAGATGTCTCTCAAGGACATAGTAATTGCTGTTCTAGTACTATACATAACTTATAAGTTAGTGCTTGCAAAAGGAATCGAACCTTTAAACCGAAGCTTTCGTTAAAACTCATTAGTCGACTTCATGAGTTAATGCATATGCACCTACTAACAACCCAGCTTACCAATACTGTGTATACAAGCAAATTGAGCAGTTTAATGACATGCTCAGGTCTACGTTGACGGACGTATAGCAGTTTACGGAGATGCTAAGCTCGGACTTTAGGTTATTCAAACCCGCACTTACGTAGCGTACACGCGTATGAAATCTGATGCCAGATGAACTAAGCATCATAGATAATATCGGCCTTCACAGGCGGACAGAGCTATTACTTTCACAAGCTGTAACTCTTCTTATCATTAGAAATGTTGTGGCTCTGTAGGGATTCGAACCCTACTGGACTATTTGTCTATATAACAAAAGTATGATTAAAACGTCGATTTGGATAGTTTTCGCATATGTCCATGCTTGTGTCTCACGACACCCTGCGAGCCTTATTGGAGGCATTTCACCTCCATAGGGTAACTGAATTACCTAGCTCCACCAACACCCTTTCATGGCAGTATTACCTCCCTGGGGTGTATCCACTTGTCGTATAGTTTGACACTCCTGCTATGTAAACGGTACAAGAACCATTTACCGGATTTCATACAATCAAGCAGTATTTCTATTTCTTCAGGCGTAAACCCCTTAAAAGGGAAGATCAGATGCGCCTGCTGCATCCGCAGTTTCCGGAGTAACGGTTGGTGGTACGTTAAGCGGATCGTTGTTCTCCTTATCGGCAACAACTGGTCGCTCCATAAGATCGTTCTTAAAGAGCTTAATCTGCGAATCTGTATTAGACATGTCTTCAACGAAGATTCCGAGCTTACTTACTTGAGTATAGCCCTTTTTGTCATAGATAACCTTCAAACGGAGCTTCTTCTTTGTAGCGATCATAGGGTCAAGCATCTGCTTTGTCCAGTCAATCATCTCCTTAAATGTAGAAAGCTCTGCATCTGGTCGCTGTGGATAGAAACAATCAAGAATCTGACAAACTCGTCCAAACTGAGCGTTATCACGTTTCTGCAAGTCTTCATCTGTCTTAATATACATTCCCTTTGTATTCTTCCACTCTGTCATAGTAGCTGTCTGACCATCCTCATTCTCAAATACAATCTCGAGGAAATCGAGACCCTGAGGAGACTTGTTACAGTTTACCTCTTTAAGAGTGATATTCTGGTTGATGCCTACTGGCATATAACTACTATTACTAAATTCTTCGTTGTTAATTGCGGCTGTCTTTGTACTAAACATAATCTCTATTATTTTAATATACGTAATGCTAACATATCAAGTTTATTCTCAGCATAGTATGCTGTTGATCGAACAAACCGATATATCAATTTACTTAAATATTCTATCCCAATGTGTTGTAAGTGTCCCATCTTCATTACCTTCTGCAATAACGATATCCTTTCCAGCTATGTGTCTTGCACGGGCTTCCATGATGGTATCAGATGTACCACCTTTAAAGGATATGTGCGTTTCGTTTCCTTTGCGATATACGTAACCAACCGCATCGGCTAATCCACACACGATTTTACTCAGTTTACCAACCAAGTCTAGTTCTTTTGCAGAAACTTCAACACCGTCCTTTTCTGTTACGGTGTCTTTAACGTGACCCACAAGAATAAATTCGTCACACAAATCCCGGAACATATCAACTACCTTCTTTACTGCGTCTCTAAGATACTTATAGCCCGCACCGTTAGGTAAGGTTGTTACGTCTGTACCGTCCCATTTCTTACCCATTGGAGTTTGGCGATAGAGTGTACAAGCATAGCTCATACAAATATCCTCAAGTCGTGTAGCATTGTCAATAGTGATGTGCTTATAGAAATTATGACCTACTTCTTTATTCTTGGCACGAATGGCACTTGCTGCTTCTCCTAAATCATTGATCGTACGACACTGGATGGCCATCGCATCAACGAAGACAGAGCCTCCCTCAAGGTCTATGATAAGATTATTATCCAGCTGTGCAAGACAAGATGTCTTACCAGCCTTTGGAAGACCATAGAGTATAAGATATCTAGGGTTTTCAGAAACTGCAGGAATTTTACTAGTAGGTAATGTTAAACTCATGATACAATGATACTAAAAGTTTTAATTAAAGCTTAATGTTAATACTAATGATTGTCTTCTTAATCTCTGGACTAAGTGAAGAGATGAAGTTGTAATCACTAAAATCAGAGTAACTATAAATGTCGGTACCAATCTGAATCTCATCATTGTAGAAAATGATAGGGAGACCATTCTCAAGACGGTAAATCTTACCGAGCTTAATACCCTTCATAATACTCTTCTTCTTGCCATAGTTAGCAAGGATGTCACAAGCCTTTGCGAACAAAGTGTCGCCCTTCAGAGGCTTGTAGATATAAGTATGATTCAACTCGTCGAACATAGCATCAATCAGATTGTCATCCTCCTTCTTTGTGTTAAACAAATAAGAGTTGTTCTTCTTTACAGTAGAAAGAATAATATCATCGAGAATCTGAGAATAAATGTTACCATTGTTAGTGTTCTTAATGTTGTTGTCAGTAAACTTAATATCGTATGTTGTCATAATTCAGCCTAAATTTTAATTGCTTAACTTTCTATCAAGTTGTTATATGCTAAGTCATTCTGGAATTCAAGTATGCAGGGCTTTCCTGCGTCTCGATTCTTCAAGATGTGTAAATACACCTTATTCTGAGTAGGTAAATGGCTCGGACCATATTCTTGTATTCCAAGAATTTCAGGCCTATGAATAACTATAACATAATCGCTAGCTTGAAATAAAGCGTCAGCAGATGAAATGTCGCTTCTCATAGGATAATGCGACAAAGGATTATTTATTCTTTCTGGTGATTCAATATTTCTATTCATCTGTGCTAGTTGTAACACTGATGTCATAGGATACTTTTTAGCACTTATGAAAACTCTTTCGAGTTCCTGCATGGTTTCTATAACGCTGCCTATAGGCTTCGTCAATAGAGCATGGTCATACATTATCACAAAGTGTTTATCGGTACCCTTTATATATGTATTGTAGAAATACCTAATAATATCTTCTGCTTCCTTGGGAGTTGTAGGATTATCTACAAACCATATAGGATACTCCTTTAGTTGATTAGATACTGAGATGACTTTTCTGAAGGTATCGTCATCCAGGTCCGTTTCCGAACTATACAAAGTCGAAGTCGTTTTCCTAAGCTTACTAGAAAGCGTTCTTCCAACCTGCCTAAATCCAACCATCTCTAACGAGAAAATCAGAATCACTATTTCTTCACCAGGATTCAAATCAATAATATCAGTTGAGATCTCATTAGCGAATGAGCTCTTTCCGCTTCCTGAAATACCAGCTATGGTATAAACGGTATTAGGTTCAATACCTCCCATACACTGCTTATTAAACTTAGCCCATCTAGTCTTAAGAGATGTTATAGAGTGATCTCTACGACCAGATATGTAGTTTATCGCCTCTTGGGCTACAACTGACATTGGTCTTATAAGATTAGATAAGTTCTGTTCCATAAGTCGATTCCTCAATTTTAGAGTTGTCTTGCATTTCTTCCTCAGATTCTTCCCACTGATGGTCTACTAGCCATCTCCACATCGTCTTCATGTAACTTAGTTTACCCTCGTTAGTCTTTTTCTTCATTTCGAAGTCAAGACATTGAATAAGATGTTGAGCCATAGCTTCGCTTTGACCTACATAGACATTGAATAAATGCCTACATTTGTTAACGTTAGCTCTTAGATAGTTTTTAGTACCATCTGGTCGTAGAACGTATATTGGGTACATTTCATAGAACAAATCGAAATAGTCCTTTTTTGGGCGAACTATATTATTGAGCGTGTCTGTTGCATGATATGTAATTGACTTACCTCTCTCGATCGAGGTAATAAGTCCCTGAGAAATTAAGTTTGATATTTCTTCGTCGCTAACTAGGCTGACAATTTTGCGGACGTCTTGATTATAAGTTTTTTGATTCTTATCCAATACCAAACTTAGGAATATTAATTGATTTGAATTCAGTCCTGGAATATCCAGGAGTTTTGTGTTTAGTTCAATAATCATCTTATATACGTTGATAAACGATTAATCATCGAATATTGTCAACTGGCGGTTAACAAACTCACTAGCTATCTTTTTTGCTTTGCTAATGTAGTATTGATAATCCAGGTGACGTTTATCTATTGGTGTGGCATCTATCTTATTAAGAAGTCGGACTCCGTATTCTGTTATTCTTGTTTCAGAACGACTTTCGTACATTTTATCCTTAACTCGTATAAGATAATAACCACTACTTGACGCGTAGTATCTATTAATACGTTGAATCTGTTTTCCACCATATTCAACTTTTGATTCCTTGTTTACGCTTTGTGACATCAAGAAATCACGGATATCTCTATCCTTCTTAATAAACTTGTCTATCGGTTCATTGTTTAAAAAATAGTTTATCACAGCTTTGGAGATAACAACTGGTGTCATGCTGTTGCTAAGACCAATTTCTGTGATAAACCTGCCTTTCTTTTCTATCAGTCTTGGATCTCCAGATTGGGAGTATCCTTTGCGAACACCAAAGTAATTGTTCACGTCGTACTGATAAAACGACTCGTAATCATCGGATTCGAATGTTAACTGGGTTAATTGCTCAACTTCCTTAATCGCGTCGGCTATTGCGAGGCGGGCGGATTTGTCGGCAATGTAGACGACACCATCTGTATTGACTTGTACAATCTTACAATTCAATGTCAGAAGCCTGTCCACCAACATAAGTAGTATAAGTTGCCCATTTATACGTATCTTATATACGTTAAGTGGATCATAAGCCCAGCTACTTTCTTGTTGCATCTTTCCTGTAAGAGCATTAAGAGCCTGTTTAAATGCCTTAGACTTTAATAACTCTCCATTACGTTTGGCAGCCAAGCGCTCCTTGTATAGAGCACTGTACACATTCCAAAAATCTTCTCCTAAGTGAACTGGAAGCCAATGGTTTATAATGGCTAGTGAAGGATACATAGACGTAACGTCGGAGTGTCCTATAAACTGTTCAGCTGTAGGTTTGTAGACTCTAGGCTCGTTGATAGTGTGTATACCACCTTCGCCTATAGAGTAGCAAATATTTGAGAGAACAAACTTCTTCTCATAGTTTTCTTGTTTCTTATCAGACTTACTTGCGTTGCAAGTAGCATTCTTTACATCCAATAAGACTTCTTTCAACTTTGGATTAGAATATTGTATAAATGGGAGTATAATGTCACCTAGACGAATGTTTCCGACTTTTCTGGTACGTGTCTTCAATTCATCTTTTGTAGTTTTTGCAATATCTAGAGTTTTGCGTAAAAGCACTTCTTCTCCAAATCGTACACCACTCATTGAAAGTGCATCAAACCCCCATTCTTTTTCAACTTCAAGACGTAGTTCTACATCTTCTTTTACTTTGTTAAGCAAAGTCTCAGTAGCTTCTACGTCGTTCACGTTATACTCTATCATAGCGTCAATATCGCATTCCTGGATTTGCAGATCAAAACTTCCTTCATACTCTTGTACATTTGGCATATGTAAGAGTATTTCTATTTCTTTTAAGCTTTTCTGCTGTTTGGCGCTATAGAGCATCATCATAAGATCAAATGAATAGAAGTAGTTTGAATACTTATATACCTTAATCTTATCAATATTTCCTGTTTTTTCCGAACTTATTATTTCTTTACTAAGATAGTAGAGAGAACTACAAATTCTCGAGTATCCTAGTCGCTTCATTCTACTGCAGAAATGTATAATGTAACTTATGATTATGTCATCATAATGCTTATTGTTGTAGCCGCACATTATATGATCAGTTCTGTTGGCATAGAAGAAGTCAACTAGTTCTTCTAGTTGATTTTTACGACAGGATATCTCGAATTTATATAGTTTATGACTCTCTGAATCTTTACAAGTACAATGAAAACAGTTTGGAAAAACTTCTATGTCATATAGAACTACTGGTCTTTCCTTTACTATCATAGTCCCTAGTGAGGGTTTGCACCTCGCAGTCATATCCTTTCGGAGCACACTAGGGTGACCAGTGGTGTCCTGGTCGGTTTTGAAGAAGTTACGCCTTAAGCTGCCATTCGCATTTTATTTGCGCCTGGTAACAGGAGTCGTCCCGTCTTCTTTCGATGGTCTTTAAGGTTTGTACAAACAAGATTACTGCGCTTTGCTTTTACCTTATTTGTCTCCTTACGAGCCATCTTCATGACTTTACTGTGTTCTGGAAGATTGTTTACTCCTCCATACTTAGCAGTTTCGCCATCGTCTTTTATCTGAGCAACTTCCTGCTCAGAGAACTTGTCGTCCGAATGCTGGAATCGTCCAACAAGTTGTAATTTGTCATATTTAGCGACAACTAAGTCTCTAATATGTTCTTCTGCAGCATTCTTTTCTGCTTCCCAAACTGGGAACTGCTGCGCGTAGAACAAGTCGTCTTTCTTAACCGGGCATGGGTGCTTTCGCTCCCATTTCTGCAACTTGTGTTGAACATACCCTTCCATGAGTTCGGTATGGTTAAGCTTCGTAACCTTTCTGCGAGATTCAATTTTGATCGAATCACGTTTGAGCAGTATAAACCAAGGTTTCTTCCGGGAAAGACCATGGATATTGTGTTCTTTACAGAACTTAGAAGTAGTCCCATGAGACTTATTAAAGTCCTTAAGCCACTTCTCTTTGATGTCACGATATTTTTCAACATAATCGTCCAAATATTGATTATTCTGGGTATTCATAACGTTGCCTCCTATGATTAAGCTGCTTGTTTAACTGACTTTTGTTTAATTTCTTTAACCTGTGTAGGCTTCTTGTTTACGGCTTTAGCTTTAACTTTGAGCCCACGACGAAGCTTGCGTCCTTCAGCCTTAGAGCCGTGACGGAAATTATAAGTGTTCTTCTCAAGATTCTCCTTAGCCTTCTTCTTAGCTTTACGGAGGTTGTAGAAGTTAACACTAGCGTTCTTTGAGCACTCGATAGTATGAGGATCGCCTCCCTTCTTGTGCTTATTGTGATTGCCCGACATATCTATGCCAGCCTCCTCGAATGGAGACTTATCATCAGAACGATACTGATAGAATGTAGCATTACCTACAATATCACGCAGTTTTGCTACTACACTTGCTGGCACGTTCTTAAAGAATGCTGTAGAGTTAGTAATACATGCAGACTTAATTCCGCAATCCTTTACCAACTTCTCGAGCTCCTTCTTCTTTTTCAGAACAGAATCACATACAACTGTAATATTGTATACAGTGGCGTTGTCCCACTGTTTCTTTGCGATGTCTATCACCTTCTTGGTGTCGGCATCATTGAGATGCATACGCTTGCACCTACGGGTAACTGATGCGATATGACGAGCCATAGCGACACTATGACGCTCTTCCTGCTTCTTCAAACGGTCCTCCAGAGTGATTTTAACAGGCTCTGAAGCCTTTTCCTTCTTGGAGTCGATCAGTTTATCCATAATGCTCTTTTTACGAGCTTTACGGGCCTCTATACGAGCCTTAGAAGCGGCATATTTAGCCTCCTCATGAGCTTTCTTTTCGGCCTTCTTCTTAGCCTTAGCATCGTCTTTCGCTGCAGCGATTTCTGTATTTTTTACAGCAGCCTTAGACTCTTCCTTCTTAGCTGCCTCAGCCTTAACTGGTGTAGTTCCTATCTTAGCCTGAACCTTCTTGAGGTTCTTCTTGTTATTCTTCTTTGACATAATTTTGATAATTTAATGTGTTAATAATGTTATTTTTAAGGCAAGGGATTCCTTATTGTGGTTCGTGTAAGCCTCGATCTTACTCCTTCCGGCGACCCTTATATTTGTCTCGAACCTATAGCATTTAAGCTGCCAGATCCATCTCGAACTTATCTGCAATAGTATCCTTAATCTCGATAGAAGTCTCATTGTTAAACTTCTCAAGATTAGCGTCAAACTTATTTGCTAGTAGCTGCTGCTCGTGAATAAGCTGTGCAATCTTAGCTGATGAGAATACCTCACGCTTAGGCATAGCCTTTAATCCCTTTTTTGCCTTAGTTGATGGATCAAGTGTCTTGATCATCTTAAGTTGTGCTATTGCCTCCTTTGCCTCGCATGCTGCGAAAATACTATAGTTATTTGTCTTCTTAAAATCCTCGTAAGAGAATGTAGTAGTACCTGTATTAAGAGCTACCAAAATACCCTTAATCATAATACGCTTCTCACTAAGTTGTACAATCTGGTTATACAAGCTCTTGAGATCTAAGCCGGAACCCTGCTTTGCTGCAATTGCCTTCTTAGACATGAGGTTCTCTGCTCGAATAATTCGCCAATACTTATTGATAGTGATATCAATGTTCTTACGAATTGTAATGATGTTTGCTGAGTTCAATTTAATTGATTTCTTATTCATATAGTTTGATTAAAATTAAACAATTTACTTGAATCAGCCATTTACCTAGTTCCTATATTACATATAACTGTAATAAAGAATAAAAGACATCCATTGGCAATCCTACCCCGCAGGGCGGATTACCTATTCTCCGCAGAGAACGTTTAAGGATGCCTTTTAATATAAACTAATAATATCGTCTTTGTATTTCGTTATAAATAATAACGGCAATACCATGCATGAATGTGTACTCTTCTGCTCGCAGTTCATACACCATTCCCGCGGGAATGTTTCTGTTTATGGCATTACTCGTTTAGCATTTACAATTCCGTACTCCAACTCAATCATTGGTTTACCTATGCAGTCTTTAACCTGCAAAATTTGTTTACGTCCGTTGATATTGATAACAATTTTCTCAGGAAACTCTTGCTGAGCGTTAAGCCTTGGCCCTGACACCCGGGACCCCGCAGGGTCCGCTCCTACGCCATCAGCAATGCTAGAATTCTGACATACTTTTGTCGCAACATCATACAGTCGTTCTACGACCCAGTTAAAGTTTTTGTCTTTAACTCCTTTCATCACAATTTCTTGTGATAGTCCTTCCATAATGGCTTTTTGGTTAAGCCCTGTGGAAAGACTCACTAGTGCATCCCATACCTTGAGAGCGAAACTCTCAAATGGTAATGTTTGCTCGCAGCCGATTATCTTGTTCCAAAAATGGAATCTGGTTGAACCGAGAGTAATACTGCCATCATCGTTAATGGTATAGATTTTGTACTTCTCTGTATGGTCCAACTTTTCGTAAACGGCTGCTTTAATCTTCGGTTCGGAGAGCATTACAGCAATAAGCTTAACACTCTTCTCAGTTAAAACAGCCTCCATGAATCCTACGCGATCTTATCAGCTGGTTTTGACTCTGCCTTCTGGCGCTCGTAGTCAGCAATGATCTTCTCATTTGCTGAAATGGCAGATACACACTGTGCCTTAGCCTTCTGCAACTGCTCGATCATGGCGTCAAGACGAGCTATCTCACCACGGTTGAGGTCATTAAGAATGCCACCCAAATCCTTAGGATCTGAGAACACAGCCTTAGAATTCTTGTCCTTGAGAGCGTTCTGGACAGCCTCTTCAGTGGTCTCACCAAACTTGGTGCAATTCTCGCCGAGAGGAATATCGATCTGGTTGTCGGTGCCCTCATTGAGACGACAAACGACATCACCGATTGCATTCTGTTTTGTTGCCATAGACTCAATCGTAATATAGCCGATCGAGAAGCGACGAGGCGAACGATTGAGTACAAGGTTTACATTGGAGCTCTGTTTAGCCTGCTCCAAAACCTTGTCATGGTCTGGGTTAAATAAACGAGTTTGGGGGGTGAATACATCCTGACCAAACATTTGCGCACCGAGCATGCTCAGTGGGGTACGATTTGACTTAATAGTTGTTTCCACGATGTTTACATTAATTTCTGACATAATCATATCCTTTTTGATATCGTTATTGATTAACTAACGATATGATTGAAAAATATGGTGTATTTTGGCTACACCTTTGCCGTTGTTTATTGAATAAAGCAACGCTGATACGAAGATACTCGGTTACTACTTTGCTTACTTAGTTTCCTAAAGGAAGTTCTACTATTGTAGACGCTTTAAATAGACTTAGCTGCACTTTCCCTATTACGACAATAGGATAATAGGCTTGCAGCAGGAATTGCATACGTATGATGCAATTAGCATTTACTGGTTTATCCAGGCCCATCGTCTAAAGCTTTGAATGCTTCCTTTGCATAATCAAATGCTGAACTGTTTTCTGCTATTTTGTTCACGTTTTTTCTAACTTAACTATTCTAATCTTCGTTGGTGAAATTTTGCAGAGCAACTAACACTCATAGAATCTTAGAATTCTTATAACCCACGAAAATATGTAGAATCTCGGTCGTATTTCCCTTACTATACTTACAAGATATTCCTACACGATTGTTATTAAAGCAGATTGTCTCTACTGCTAACTTAGAAGCGACTGTCAGCTAGGTCTCCTTACTGCGGTACTCGGCTTATGGCATGTACCCAGCGGTTGATTATCGGAATGTCTCAGGATCAAACCCATCACAGACTTTACGGCTTTTTGTATCTTTGCTGATATTTGCAATTTTTCTGTACCGGTATTACTACCTCCTATTTATAGTGCACGAATATTGGGAATTCAACCCATACATCTCATCTTGTCACCCACTTATAAACGTAATATACATGTATAGAGACAGTATACACATATAATATACACAGTCGTTTTACAACATAGAATATAAGCTGCCCATCAATTTCCTGTATTGCTTCGAACCTTTGTGTTTACATATACTGTTGCGCAGTATACTTTAGCATGGTTGGCATATCGGTTGGCACTCGATTTCTTCACCTCAAGTCCTTACTTACAACGTAAGATTCACTCTATGAAGGGACATCAATTTTTGTTAAACATGTTATCTTTTAAACTTTCTAGGTTTTCATAATCTATATCTCTTGCATACAACATACGCATACATAATATACCAGCTTACTACTCTGTAGAGACTATATAATATTGTATGTCATAGTGCAAATAGACTATTAGTCTAGATCGTTTTGGATGAAAGTGGAGGTCAAATGGTCCTGGATGGACATATCTCGAATCAACTTTCTACCTGATTTGCTATTTCTTATTCTAGGATAGCTCTCCATCAATTTTCTTTGACTGTAACGGAGTCATCGATCATAGTCTCATGAACGATTTAATTTTCATGGAAATTGGCTGTAAGTTCGGATTGCCTAACACCCTAATAATACAACTGGAATAGATTTTCACCGCGATCTTCACCCGCGTACGATACTCCCGTAGAGCTTCGATTAAGGGGCTGCCCAACCCTTGCGCTTGTTTTACTTTTATATACCGCATAAACAAGAAAAGCCTGGCGGTCACAATCAGACACTTCTACCCCATCCCTGGCACCCCTTCAACGGAGTTGTACTGAATCGAACAGTAAGGTTTTGGTATAGTCAGCAAACTCATTTAGTTTACTCTGTGTGGTATTACTCCCACAGTATTGATGTAGTTTTTCGGCCTTTATACTAGCTTTGGACACTAGAAACACTACCTACGGCTTAATAATACTTCTATATTGTTTGGGGTATCCTCGGTTCTTCCAGCACCATGCACCATACCATGTATGCAATTCTGTTCACCTACTGGGGACCAATATAGTTCGTCTCGTGTAACGTTTGTATATGCTTAGTATTATCACATATAATTACGATACGGTTCAATATGCCCTTCTTGGGACTTATGCGTTTGTAATTACACTGCATCTTTTAAGGTGCATTCAGCCTCATCCAGCTTGTCTCCAGACGGTTCTCACAAGTCCAGCTGTGTAATTATAGGAGCTGATACAACGCTTCTCCTACCTATATCAAACTGTTTCAATGCTTGATACATTTCATCCTACCTTTTGAGTGATCTCGCCCTGCAAGACAGGGTTAACATATTCTCGGATCAAGTTTAATATTGAGTTTTTCTTCTAGCTCCTTCGCGGGGGATGTTCCAGAATAGTACGTAGACTAATGGGATCTACTATATGTACTTACCCAATTATAGTGCATAAGGTTCTTATGTTTACTTATGCACATTGGAGGCGATTTGAATATAATCACGGAGCTCTCCCTTACGAATGGTAGAGTCATGATTAGTGGAGTCGACCTTTTCTCCAGGTTCCATAATATACAGAAGTGGTACATACGACGTATCTGTCTTCTTAATTACGGTGCGTTTAACAATTACCTTTGCAGATAACTGTTTATGGTTACAAGGTACAGTCTTTTCTACCCTAACGGTATCATGGACTGTATCAGGATTAGCACGATTCACTTGACCAAACAAATGGTCCATTGGTTGCTGTACAGTAGATGCTGCTACTGTCTGCACTGTCGTTGGAAGGGGAACATTCTTAAGATCGGCAATATTCATGCCGATAGTAAGAAATGCTGCTCCTAACAACGTGATTACTAATTTTTTCATACTTTGATAGTTAAATTATTTGCGTTCACTTTGCCATTGGATGTCAAAGGCTCTTTTAATGCGACCAACTAGTTGTGAACCAGTTTTCTTAATTGGCCGTATTATTTTTTTACCTGAGCCTTGGCCTTACCTTTGGCTTCCTTTTTCTTATCCTCAGCTGCCTTCTTTTCAGCTGCTTCCTTAGCAGCCTTGGCAACAGCCTCTTCCTCAGCCTTGATCTCATCATCGGTCTTGAATGCCAAGTCGACAATGTTCTCCTTGGCATAACCTACGAGTGAATCAGAAGGATTACGGAACAGATTAGAGATGATACCTGCATACTGTGTAGCGTTATCAAGCATTGAATCAGACTTAACCTTAGCCATCATCTCTGGAGTAACGTCACGATAGTATGCGCGCTTGATGGCGATAACAGTCTTCTTTGCGAAGTTGTTACCATCCAAGAATCCCTGCTTCAAGCCCTCAACGAAGCTACCTGGAGCTGCAAGAACTGCTGCAGTAGCCTTATCGGCAAATGCAATATTCTTGTTAGCTGCATCAATGTGCTCCTTGACACGATCCTTTTCTGGCAACTTGTTCTCTGCATCGAGCAAAGTCTTACCCTTTGAGCGAACATCGTCTGCACCAATGATTACAAGGCACTTTACAGCGTCCGCAATCTGATCATCGGTATACTTGCATACGCCGGTGTTCTTGTCAGTAGAATGGTCGCGAAGCTCACAGAACGCAGATACAGGAGATCCTGACGTAGCGGTAACGTTGAAGAAGTGAGCACCAATTCCATAAGTAAGCGTTCCGACACGACCTGTAAGCTCAACAATCTTGCGAAATGTATCATGGAAGCTCATGTTCTTGAGGCGCTCCATATCGTTCTTTGCAGAAGCAAGAGCCTTCTCGGCGTTTTCCTTGTACTTCTTGTCCTTTGTGTTCTTGAGTGTTTCCTCAGCAGAAGTGATAGCACGCTTAGCTTCGATAGAGCGATATGACTTATAGAAGTTCACACACTGCATGATGCTATCCATCAGTTTGGAGTCACGATTCATGGCCAAGAAGCCAGACAAAGCTTCCTTAAGCTCTTCTTCGTCCTTGATCTTTGTAGGATCAAAAACTTTACCTGCTGTTGCAGCACGAGCCTTAGCATCCTTGTCAAGATTCTTTGCAGTCTCTTCGGATACTGTTACAGCTTTAGCAGTAACTTCAACTGCTTCAGCATCCTCTTTTGAAGGCAAGAGCTTTGTGTCATCAAAGCTTACGCCAATCTCCTTCAAAGCTTCAGTAAGCTCTGGAAGAGCAGACTTACGGATTACAACCGCAAAGTCACTAGTACCATACTTGACCTCGTTACATACGCACACAGCGATGCCGAGTGCATTAATGTGGTTGAGTTTGTCGATAGTTCCCTGTGGGAAACCAGTGTGCTCGGCAGCCTTCTCATCCAAGAAGAAGCGATCGTGAGCCATCTTCAACAAATCTACCTGGTGGTTACGATCCATGCTTGATCCACCTGTTGTTGTGAGCATAGCTGCAGCGTCAACAGCTGCATTTGCACCGTTATCACCATTGTTGTTATTCTGAGCAACTTTTACATTGCCCTTTCCATTCTTTTTTGCCATTTTGATAATGTTTTTAAATGTTATTTACTAAAATTAATTAATACTTTCTGGGCAACTAACTTAAATTCAACTTGTGTCGAATATGAAGTTCGTTTTTAACCAATCTCGTGGAGGCTTAGTGAGCACGTTAATATGCTCATCTTCACCCAAGTTAAGCTCAGCAACAGTATCTACTACAACTGTATCCTTACCTGCTGGTTTTGTCTCAGCACATGTACCGGCGCCCTCTGAGGGTTCCAAAGCCTGAAATGAGCACGTCGGTGCCAGCATGGGATTTGCAGAAGATTTAACTGTGCTGGCTTCACTTTTATGGTCAACAAAGGCATAGTTGACCATACTCTTACCGGTAAAACCGAGCAAGAGACTTACGAGAATGATCCAGAACAACTTGTTGCTCTTATTGTATCTTGCGAAACCAAGAGCTACAAAAATCGAGAGAATCAATAATAAAAGTGAAGTCATTTTTGTTAAACTTTTAAGTTATTTTTAATTTTCCTACGAGTGCGACTTAACGCAGCTTTTATAGTGCCTGTAGGAATTTTCAGCACTTTGCTAATTTCATCAACTGTAAGATCTTCTACATAAAATAAATTAAAAATCTTCTGTGTCTTCTTTGGAAGTTTTTCAAATTCCTTTAGAAGAGATTCATACTCAAGAAGATTGACAAGATCTTCTTCTTCTGAAGAATTAGTTAATTCGACAGGTAGTCGGCCTGAGTCTTCTCCTAATTCCATTGATTTCTCCTTTACTTTTCGTAGATAATCTATAGCTGTTCGATTAGCTATAATTCTCAGCCATCCGCCAAAAGACGAATAATCTGTGAATGTCGAGAGTTTTTGGTGAGCCTTAAGAAATACAACATTTGTAAGATCTTTAGCTTCATCCATGTCATTCACGTAACAAAAGAGCACGTTGTCGACGAACTCTTTGTAACGGTTAAACAATTTATTAAACGCAAGCTCATTTCCCTTTTGAGCTTCTTTTATGGTCTCAATCTCAGATTGAGTGATACGCTGATACTCCATATTGTGGAGTAGGAGAGATCTCTCTCACCCTACCCCTGATAAAACGGAAGATCATATACCATCTTTTGACGATATAATGACCAAACGTTGTTGACGAAATTGTTAAAGAGGATGATTTTAAGATCTTTTCCTCCTGTTTTCATTTCTACCTTTTCAAGTAGTCCTGAACCAATACGCATACGAGTTGTAAGTGTTTTGAACTTCATAGGGCTGCTTAGGACTATCGTTTTCATAATCCAATCACCAACTCTACGTAGCTGTTCATTGCAACAGTATTCGTATATACAATTTTCGTCTAGGCTGTCTCCTGCACAGAATATGTGTGCTTCATAAGTAAAGCCTTTTTTGAGGCGGTTATGAAACCAGTTAATCACATTTTCTATACCTTCTTCTTTGCAGCCTAACAGACTAGCTCTGTAAATTAGCATTTTAGGGAAATACTCCATTTTATTTTTGTTTAATTAAATGTTTTCTTAATAAACTTAGAGAAGTCTTCAAAATACTCATCTAGAAAACTAGCTTTTTCCGACAATGCGTTATCAAATAAAGCCATATTACCACATTTACATGATATGTTATAATAGTTTTCTAGGTATTTATAGTTTTCTTGGAACCATACTACCCAACTATTAACCCATATCCAAAATGCTCGTTCTCCAGAGTTAAATGTTTTGTTGATACCATCCAAATTTATAGAGTCTGCAAAATTAAAATTCTGAGACCCCTCGTGTATTCCAAGAGCTTTTCTTAATGATGCATTCTTTTCGTCTGTTCGAGGTGTTCCTTTTCCAGTATTATAGATTGCTACATTTTCTTGGTATACACGGTCTATCCATCGCGTCTTTACAGCATACTTAATTCTTTCGTGTGGCTTCTTACCTATATTAGATAATCTACCAAACTCTGTACACCATTTAAACGCGAGGTTGACGACATAAGGACACCTGTCCTTTATCATCGCTTTATATCCCTTTGTCATAACTAATAGGAAGGCCCCGGGGGTCGAACCCAGTTCGTAAACTCAAATGAACCTACGCGCTACCAGCTTCAGCCTTCTCTCCACTTTGGTAGGAAACACCTAGACTAAACTTACGCTACGTTAGTATAGTCTACAATGTTATTTACATTGCCGTTTAATTTATAGTATAGTGCTTAATGTATTTATCTCCTCTGTCTGTCAAAACCAAACACGCCCGTGTAGGCAGTTTTACAACATGCCTAGGTTGCCCACGTTTTTCGCGAACGAATTCGTGTTCTAGAACACATACTGCATAGACAGTTTTACAACGTGTCCAGGTTATCCAAGTGGCATCTACGCAATAGCGTAGAAGAGGAACCATGTGGACGTGAGCGGAGTCGAACCGCTGTCCAAACAGATTATTTCATACACACTGTACATTCTTGTAAATGTTCCGATGATCAGTCAGAACATTCGATTTAAGCCGTTTTATGTGCGCTCTAAGGCATTTTTGCGACACTCGTGGTTAATTACTCCACTTGGTGACATACTCTGCCTCAGAGCGCTTAAAACATGGCTAAAAATATATAGGAATCCTCATGATACGAAGATACTTAGAGGGCTATATTCAGCATTTTTGATATATTTTGCAGGGTTCAATTAACTTTCTCAGAGCAATCAAATCTCCCCGATACAAAGATACGCACAAAACATATTGTTTGATCTACTGTCCCAATTTATTGTGTGGGTTCACATTTCTTCTTCCCATCGTGATACGAAGATACTTGATGAGAATGTTAATTCATTCTAAGATTCCTTCTCTACACTGTCCCTCGGGATCTCTAGTACCTGAGAATCTATGTACGTGATACGAAGATACTTGTACTAGAAGAAGAATTAGAAGCGATCGAATTGATAGTTGGCATAATACCAGTTGTTCGGATACTTGGTGCGCAACTCACGGTCGTGCTTCTCGTATTCCTGGTTCAATTCGTTCATCTGCTTACGCTGATCCCCATCGATCTTCTGCGAAAGGTCACGGAACTGATTTGGCGTAATCTTCTGGTCGTCAGGAACGACGGTACCATTCTCGTCCTTACCAAGAAGACGGGCCAACAAATCTGTGCGCTTCTTCAGAATATCGAGCGTGATCTTTGCCTTCGCACGGTCCTTACGGACATTGAGAAGCTCCTTAATACGGAGATAGTCAGCACACTTAACGATCTCTTTGACTTGGGAGATCTTGCGTTTCTCCTCATCCTGGCGGATTTCTTCTGCCGCCTTGTCTGCGATGTCTGTGACGAGGTTACCCTTCATCAACTTCTCTACTACGTTGTCTGCTGACACATTCTGCTGCTCTTTAGCAGCGCCTTTTGTTTCTGCTTTTGCCATTTTGATAATGTTTTAAATGTTTGTAAATAAAATTAATTAACATATTGTTACCTCTCCCACACTCCAGGATGGATTCTTAATGAATACTGCACCGTCATTATTAACGGTGATATCGCATGGAGCTTTGTGAGAGCAGTTAGCCAAATGAATGAGTGCGTATCTGGCATCTTTAGCCTGATTTTCGCTAGGGTACTTGGATTCGAACACCAATGTTTTTGTATTCTTACCCTTTGCTTTACCCTTGATCGTATACACTGGGATCTTCCACATAGTCTAAAGGATTTAGCTTGTTTTTAAACTTGTCACGCTTATATGCCTTTGCTTTGGCTTCTGCGTGACGCTGATGATACACTTTCTTAGTATTACGTTGTGTTCTGCACATAATTACATGTTATCTTGAACTGTTTTAAATACGCAGATAACATCTGCAGAAATACCGTAAGAGTCACGCATTCTCTTACTTACACCACCAGACATAACTCTGATAGCATTCATAAGAGATTCATTGTCAGGCTCATTGGTTATAGCCTCTGACAATGCGAGCAGCAACTTCATCTTAGAGCAGAAAAACTTACCAAATCTTTTTTTCACGTAGATGCACGCAGATTCTACAACGGAAAGTTCTGTGGCATTCTTGGCTTCTACATGGCGGATGATAATGGAGTTAACCTCCTCTTCATCCATTGTAGATGCATGTACATCTTTAACATCAGGTTTAACTGTGTTAAGCTGTGAAGCTATTGCCATAACTTCCGATGCGCTCAAATTAGCACCATCGTAAGAGATAATAATGTACCGTTTCATAGCTAATCCTCCTTCGTCGTTATGTTTGTACTAGAGGACTGCACGATTTGCACATGCTTACCGTTGATAATAGTGTCAACGACTTCCGTGTTTGGAATATCAGGAGGAGTAATAGCATCGTATTGATCCTGTTTATCAGGAAGATTCAGATACACATGCTTGTTCATCTCGAACTCGTTCGATATACTCATCTTAGTCAATGGTTTCCCAGATTTTTCTAAGACTGATACCACATCACGCATAACCTTTTCTGGTATGCTGAAGAACACTGAGTCCTGATGTCTCCATTGACCTTCCGATCTCTGAAACTCTATAACGTCAGAACAGTCGGTGAATGTAGGATTGTCAATTCCCTGCATCATCTTTGACACCATGAGCGAATCATCATGTCTGATTTCACTCTTTGTCTGCTTCACATAGTCACATGATGACACTGTGACAGCTACAATAAGCATGATTAAGCACATGCTAAGCTTTTCAAATAATCTCTTCATTTTGATAATTTATTAGAGATTTAACAAATGTTAACTATCCGGGTTTTAAAGATTCACGGAATTATCTATTGTGATACATATGGGACTCGAACCCATGACCCATAGATTAAAAATCTATTGCTCTACCAACTGAGCTAATGTATCGAATTAGGAGAGAATATTCTTGTATGGCCCTGGCTTTTGACCATACTCCACCACCAACGACATGAACACCAGTATGAATCATATCTCCTCTTACTCTCCTAATAATTGTAAATTGTGGACCAGCTAGGGTTTGAACCTAGGACCTCCAGATTATGAGTCTGTTGCTCTAACCGCTGAGCTACAAGTCCAAATGGCAGTTTTTCGTCTTGTTTTTACCCCTTTCTTAGATACTGCCAAACTCTCCCCAGGGTGCTATAATGCGTGATTTTATACAGACTTGAACTGTTATGTAGGCCTCTAACCTAATAAATCTCGGGGACAGTATAAACTGCCCCCTTGAAATGCAACTAATTGAACTTATCAGTCCAGTAAGATATAAAGTATATAATACTGGAGAACAATACAACTATCAACATAATAACTATTATCGCTAGCGAAAAAGCGCTAACGTTAATTGTGCTATCTATGTTTGACAGTATATCAAACAGCGGGAACGCTGAAATAATTATTAACACTATTGCTACGAATAGTTCTGCATATTCTCTTTTCATAGATATAATGCTATTTGTGATATCTCATCATAGTTGTCTTCGCTAACAAACCATGAATCGTTATCTATTGTTAAATAACTCTTTCTTGATCCCAAATCTACATCTTCTAATGATAATACACACATATCATCAGGATTTGCAGACTCGTAGTTCTTTAAAACTACATTTGCGTTGCTACAGTGCGATTTAAGTCTACGCAATGAAGCATGATGACGTCTAACCTCTAATTCTTCGTCAGACATTTGTCCGTTTTTTCTACGTTTTACCATAATTAAGGACTAATAAAAATTATTCCGTCTTCAATGCATGATGGTGATTCTTCGTTTAAATCCTTTGAATCGTTTACTTTTGGACAAGAGAAAGGATTGTTAAAGATACAACCATTGCAATTGTATTGACGTTTAGCCCTAACAACAATGCCATTTATTTTGTAGATTCTGCCAGGACTAAGTTTTTTACTCATAGTTCACCAATTAATTGTAGCTTGTACATTGGTTGCTTAACTGGAACCATATTATATCCTTTGCGTATTTCACCAACTTTTCGCAATACTCTAGATATTTCTCCAAGTTGATATGTTCTACGTATAGTAAATCCTTCTCTATCGCACAGGATGAAACATACAAATCTTGCAGGGTTAGCATACAGTTTATCATACAATGGTGATACACTGTGATAGAATACACCAATACCTCTTGTGATACTGATTTTATCCATATCTTCTTTGCTAACCATAATCTTTGCAGTTCCTCCGTAATTCTCAAGATTACAGGATTTATACTGATAAAATTTTCCAGTCTTTATATCTCTAACTATTGTTCTCTTATCATGAGAGTTAGCGATAACAACCATTAAACCACCTACCATTGTTCCACTTGGTAAGATTCGGCGTACTATATCATGTGGTTGAAATTTCATCTGTGTACAAATTTAATTTTATAACGCACTATTGATGTAATTACACCATTTCTTAACCTTATGCCAATGTTTGGCGTAATAGAGAATTGCTTGCATGTACTGATATAATCTACAACACTCTTTGAGATTGGAATAACCTCTGAGAATCCTGCTGATTTATCAACATACACAGCTAGATACTTAACGGTTTTACCGTTAGAACTAGGTTGTTGTACTATTTGCTTAATACATTCAACCTTACACGACATAGTATCAATCACAGCTTTTTGCTGCGCATGACACTTTGAGGTCATCAATAATAATATTATTATGATGACTAGAGCTATTAATGGGCCAGAATTTCGTTTGTCTGGCTTCTCGTATAATTTTACACCCATTTTAAAAGCCGTTAGTGATTCTACAAATGCATCCCACAGATTCAAGAGTATCCTTCATAGTGTTAATAAAGCTTTCGTCAGGAGACTGAGATAGTAGTATATCGTGTCTATCATCAGCAGCTGTGTCTACAATAGCTTTTGCTCTTTGTAAAGGCATATTTAACTGCTGTGCTAGCGTTCTTACTGTGCTCAACTTATTATTATCTTCTACTTTGTCCAAGTATAAGTAATAAATAGTTTGTGCTGGAACACCATTAACTTCTTTGTCGGCTACTGCTTCCTCTATCTCCATAGATGATACAACCGCCAACAACAAGTTAACGTTATGTCTCATCTCTTTTGTGTTAGAGCACTCTGATTGGATCTTGATATTTCCATCGTTCTGAATAGTAACATTCAACATGATTAATGAATTACAATAAATTTAACACTTGTCTTGCCAGCTCCTGGAACGTTTGAATGCTTGTTATTAATATAGCTATTCAAAGTATTTTCCAAACATTTGGCGTTGACTTTACTTAATCCAGAAGAGAGGATCATTGTAGATCCTCCCTCCTTGGCAACTACCTTGTAGTTAAGGTATTCAGCATCAGGTTTCCCTTTTGCCGACTGTGGCTTAACTGCCTGGTTATGCGTCTGCTTGTGTTTCTTCTGATTCATTTGTAGCAACGAATGGTTTACAATCCAGACCAATAGCCTTAATTACATTAGGCTCACTGAGTTTGTCCTCTGCGACCTCGCTAATTCCTCTAGCGATAAATGCAAGATGTCTCAAGTCATCAATGCTGTTGAATTTACCATCAACTTCAACTGTCACTTTGATGGTCTGTTCCTCTGTTACGGCGTCCAGTTCAACGTCAATAGATGTCAAGATTGGAATGTGTTTCTTGAACTTAGTCTCCACATAACTAGGAGAATCCAAACCAACATGATCTGGAGACAATGTACGAGACACTGTTACGATTGTTCTGTTACCGTCAGCGCAAACTGCTGACCCAAGTTTTGGGTAATTATTACCCAGCAATTTCTCTAAAATGTTCATAATTTTGATAATTTAAAACATTATTTACTTGTATAGGACTACTTCTCACCTATACTTGAGCTTTGTGTTCCATCTGTAATTCGGTTTCCCTTTGGAGGCTTTGGACTCCCTACGGCTACATTAAACACTTAGGGCCGATGCAACTCAACCCTTATGTTTTTTAATTAATTTAAAATAGCACCAATGTAAGTTATAAAGACAATACCTACACCAATCTTCTTGTTCGTGAAGATTTAAATCACACATGTAGCAATCTGTAAAACTAGATTTGTTTTTCACAATTCTAAATACGTTCTTACAAATTGTGACTAATTGTCCTGGTTTATACTTATGAGTACCAGATGTCTTCTGTATGTTCTTCTTTTTTGAATTCATTCATACTACTTTGTAATTAGTTCGTCTACTTTAGACTTTGCTTCTAAATAGTCAACACCATAATCCGTCTCAAGATCTGTATCCATAAGATCAAGATCATGTGTACCATCGAGAGAATCTAAAAGCGTCTCAGTACATTTGTAGTACTGTTCATACGCCTTGAGCTTTTTCTCTGCTTTGTTATTACTGCCTTTTACGGCGTTAATGCTAAAGCAGGAACCAATAATTCCACCAATAACTGCTCCTACAAAGAACAGATTTAATTGGTCCATAAAAGAATGTTTCTTATCTTCCATATTATATATATTTTGATTAATAATCTATAAAAAATGGCATATCTATCCTCACGAACCAATATGCCTGCATGGAATAAAACCTTTTGTGTAACTAAAAAATGATGCAATAAAAGATGTGTAGTGGTTACTGGACTCGAACCGTCGCTATGTGTGCGCTTTTATAGCCAAGTACGATACCCATATAATGAATTCATACATAGTATACCCTCTTACTTCAGTAAGTGTATAATAACCACTATCCGTCTCTCCGGATCGTCATAGAGAATTAGATCGCACTTTGTATTCACCTGTATACAATTCGGCTGCGTTAAGTAATTCTCAGCATACATGTAATACTACTATTTCACCCTCTGTGTCCTACAATCGACATCTTATAGCTTTGCAAGTACCATAAGCACGTGTTGTAGTCATGGGCTTGGGACCATGAACGCCACATTACTGCCTACGATTTATCACGTTAGCGTAGGCGCTCCGTCATCCTTGTTTATATACCGCACGAGATAACGGTTTATCAACAACTATCTTCACAGACAATTGTAGATGTGGTCTAGAGAAATACTTATAATTAATAAAAATCAGACTACACGTGATGCAACATGTAGTTTCGTCTAGGTCTCATCAGTGATTATTTTATTGGAGTAATACGTAGTATTACGTAATGCTCGCTACACTCCCTAGCTGTGTTTAAATAAAAGTGTACCACTATCTTCACAGACCATGGTACATGAAACAATCTACTATTTACCACTCTTGGCAAAAACCTCTCAGATTTGTGCAATCAATTGTATATGGAGTCTTAATGTCTATTTATCTTAAATAAACATATCACTATCTTCACAGACAATGATATGTATCATGCCAACATTGACATACTTGACAATTAGTAACCTATTCTAAATGAGCATATTATCAATTATATATGGAATCTTTTTATAAATTACCTGTCTTTCCAGGTTGCCACTTTCTTTCAAGTTGTCACCACTTTATAAATCGCTAATGGTTGGCTGTACGATTATATCACCATATATTTATGTGCTCGGATAATCGCCCCCTATGAAGCACAATTGATTTAAACTACCTTTAACACTAGTTTAATTGTTCGGGTTCAAATATAACGTCTTCAACTGTCTTGCCAATCAAAGATCTTTTATATTCAGAGTATCTTATAGTATTTGGACACTCTACAATATGTCTGATAAATCCTGCTAATTCTTTAGAATATGGCAAGTTGATCATTACCAATAAGTCTTTTACAACTTTTTTGGTAAGCGCGTTCACCCCTCCCCATGTATTAGGAAAGTTATGATACTCTTTTTCCCAGAGCACTGGTGTGTTGTTCTCGACTAAGCGAATAATGTCCAACACATTTGTTTTATAAGTTATTTTCATATTGATTATGTTTTATATTTCTATCTGTTCTATCTGAAATCTCACCTGTGTATCTTTCCATCTCCTATCTCTGGCAAGCTTTAAGCTAATGTCTGAGCGAAGCGAGTTACATTTGTCAAAGAAGCAAGGTAGCGCCACGAGGACGCTACGATGCAAGTTAGAAGGATGCTGGAGGCACTGCTCCTGGAGCTGCTCCTGGTACGCCTGGCTGTTGAACGCCTGGCTGTGCCGTATTAGGCTGCGGAGCTGGTTGTTGTGCAGCTGGTTGCTGTGTAGCCGTATTCGGCTGAGCTGTAGCTGCTGCCAATGGGTCTGGAGCTGGTTGCGTTGGCTGAGGTGCTGCGCTTCCTGCTTGTGTAGCTGGCTGGTTTGATACAGGTCTGAAGAACTGACGTTCAATAGAGCGTACTCTTGAAACAGGATCCCAGTTTTTGGCATAGTTTGGTGTGCCATCAACCTTTGGTGTTTCAGTGATGAGAATACAGAATACAAGAACAGAGTCCATAGTTATAGGCTGACCTGATGATTTGTCCAATCTTGGACTACCATTGTTATCCAACAAATAACTCATACCATGCTCAAGATTCTGGCGTACAAAGATGCCATTCAGGAAGCGATAGCGTTCTGGAATTTGGTCTTCATTGGATGCCTGGGCTGTACCTCCATGAGCTGCATCCAAATATGGACGAATAGCTGCAATGAGGCCATCAACTCCAAACATAACAATGTTTGTATTCTCTTCAAACACACATTCCTGGTTCTCGAGAGTTCCAGCTACATAGAAATTACCTTCAGTTTGTCCTGGCTGAGGCTTAGCCTGCAGGATAGACATGTTAAATAAACGATACTTTGACATAATTATATATAATTAATGGTGAATAATGTTCATTTATGAAGATAATAGCTATAAAGCTATATATTAAGGAAGAGATATAATAACAAACAACATCAAATGTATAAATACATAGGTGTGGAGACTGTTCCAAACATTCACACATCAACATATTTACATCTTTCTCTCTTCCCCTGCTAATAAGTTAGAAGTGTTTTTTATGTTCCCGCAAGCAAAGAATAGGCAAGAGGGTAAGGCACGAAGCCTTACTCCCCAAGCTGATACAAACTGTCAACCTTATGAGCTAAATCAAGGTATTTGACCATTGCATCGCTGCCATCAGTGTCAAACAACTCATTCTCACCCATAACATGGTCTGCTGCGTCAAGTGCAGCACGCTGTGCATTAACTAGCTCAGTCTTAGCGTTGTAATCATTGTGTAACAACTTATACTGGCTAAGTATAATGTTTTTCCCATTCTCTTGACCAGTGCAATAACCTGCAACAAAACCACACACTAAAACAACAATGAATAAGATAATCCTACGAAATGTTTTCATAACTGTAAATATTTATTGATTAAACATAAGCTAAAGAATAAGCAAGAGATAGTGAGTAGTGCCCACTACCTCAAGCTAATTTGAACGATTGGTCTAATTCATGTTTTACTCCATTGTCGAGATACTTTTCTCCCAATGGGCCAACATACTCTCCTAATTGATACAAGTTGAATAGCTCATGATATTTATCCTGAAGCCATTCTCTTATATCACCCCTACAATGTACAGTGTAAATGTAGTCGAGAGTTTCCTCAATTGTTGAGAAGCCGTTTTGTGCTGCTATCATTAGCAGGCAGATAAGATGTACTTGTTTCATAATTGCCATGATTAAAGAATAAGAGAGCATGCCATTAGAGTGGTGATACTCTCTCACGAAACTGTTCGTTATCGAAGTACTTGTCATATACGCCGAACGATACATCATGTATAAGATGCTTGTACATAGCGTCTGCAAACTCAAGCTCAAGTAAATCAGCACGTGATAAAATATCACGTTCACGATCAATTTCATTGATTACATCAATAATTGAGCAGTTAATCATATCACGTTGAATAGCGAACAACATGATAGCTACTAAACAGAATTTATCCATATTGATTATTTTTATTGTTACTAATAGTAAAGAACTGTTCTTTATGTTCCCGCGATTAGGATGACAATCTATCAGTGATGTCATTTAAGATGCCGGGGGTAGTCAGATCCGAAACGCGAGCCGGGGGAGGCAAATTATACTGTTTCGCCTTTCCGTATACACATAACAGTTTAAAAAATAAAAAAATAAAAAAGCCGAGGTTATAAGCCCCGGCTAATAATACGTAGATATTCTATTTATACTCG